>WNFU01002358.1_pt1 | contig 36016 bp, 39 predicted proteins | sample 5400121 | NCBI WGS metagenome assembly WNFU01 (sample SAMN13153360, study PRJNA577476) | soil metagenome | isolation source: 100 cm soil or saprolite under grassland replicate 1 | place: USA:California | collected 2016-06-15
TAGGTGACGAGCCGGATCACGTGCGGCCACGGGAAGGTGTCGGTGGCCGAATGGAGCCGTTCCTCGAGCTCCTCGATCACCTCGGCCTTGCCCTTGAACACGAGCACGTGGGCACGCCGAACGGTCGTGACGTTCAGCGGTTCGTAGCTCGCATTGAGGACGAGAACGTGCTGCATCTGGGCCGAAATGTAGCTGAGTGAGTCCGTGTCAGCCCGCCATGGCGCGCTCGACGGCCTCTTCCTCCTCGGGGGAAAGCGCCACGTTGGGGCGGCCTCGGTCGAGCTCCTTCACGTAGATCCGCGCGTAGTCGCGGCCCTGGATCGCGCTCAGCACGACGCCGCTTCGGCCCGCGTCGAGGAGGGCGATCGATGCGGACTGGTGCCCCCCGGCGCCCTCGTAGGCGTCGTACCGTACGAGCGAGATCTTCGAGACCGCCGTGTCGACCCGCCGGTCGACCCGAGAGAGGCCCGCGGCGATCTCGTCGACCGCACGGTGGAGATCGTCGATCCGGCCCTGGAGGGAGACGGCGAAGTCGACGAGATCCTGCTTGCCGCCGCCGAGCAGGACGAGCTGCGCGACCCGCACCGCCCGCAGCTTCCACCACGCGAGTCCTGCGACCAGCAAGGAGACGCCTGCGGCGCCACAGGCCCCGATCGCGATCCACTCCGCGGTCGAGAGACTCATCCCTATGCGACCGAGAAGATGACCTTGTACTCGGCCGAGTTGTTGTCGGTCTTCGCCTCGCCCGGCACCGGCTCGACGTCGACCGAGATCGTGGTCGGTAGGCCGAAGAGGTCGGCGGTCAGGTTGATGTCGGTGAAGGTGACGTTTACGGTCGCGGCGGCGTTGATGACAGCGATCTTCTTCGTCTTGACGATCGACTTTGGAGACCTCTGGATCGTCAGGGTCACGCCCACGTTGAACTCCTGGAAGTCGCCGGAGTCCTCGACGGCGACCCGGAAGGCGAGGTCGGTCGACGCGGTGATCTCGTTGTCGCTTGCCGCTCCCGTGGGATCGAGCCGCTTGCCGTCCGGCAGTGCCGTGACGGAGACGAGCGCGCTGCCGTGCTTGCCGCCTGGCGTCCCGCCGGTCGCGGCGCCGTGCACGCGCTGCCAGACCACCATCATCGCCGGCGTGCTCGCGGAGTCGGGGTTCGGGAAGATGTTCGAGTCCGGAACGCCGCCGATGTCACGGATGCCTTGGCGCTCGAGCTCGCGCTGCGTCGGATCCCTGAAGTAGAAGTCCCAGTTGACGTCGCTGGCCACGAGGAGCCGGGCCTGGTCGGCGATGAGGCGTCCGGAGGTCGTCGCGTTCTTGGCGGTGGCCGTCTGCCGGAAGGCATCCGCGAGGCGGCTGAGCGCGCTCGCCCTGAGCTGGAGGATCTCGATCAGATGGTCGTGCTCGACGCGGAGCGGCCCGGGCGGATCGAGGTCACGCGCCTGGGCGACCTCCTGCTGCTCCTGCGCGGCGTAGCCCTTGATCTTTCCCTCGAGCGCGCTCTCCTTGATGCCCGTGGCGGCGAGCGTGCTGTTCAGCTCCTTGCCGATCTCTCCGGACCGTCCGGCGATGCCGCGCACGTCCTCGATGTACTTCGCGTAGCGATCGTGCTTGCTGCTGGAGGCGCAGCCGCGCGCCAGCACGACCAGGAGGACCGCCGCGAGGATCAGGAAGGCGATCAGACCGGCGAGCCTGAGCATCGGGATCAGACCCGAGGGAGGGCGCACGGGCCGGCGCGGGCCCCGTGGCGGAGGCCGCCGCGGAGTGCGCACGCGTTCCGTCGCTTCTTCGGTCTCGGGCTCGTCGAAGAAGTCGAACTCGATGTCGCTATCGCGCTCGGTCACAGGCGAATCCCAGCCGAAGCCGCAATCACTCTAACCCGTAGGGATGTCGTGGTTGGTTCATGCCGCTCGGTCGGTCATTTCAGACGGACGCACGGGCAGAGCCCGCGCGTCCTGAAGAGCGCCCGGCCGTGAAGGACTTGCCGGTGTCCCCGCCAACCCTGGAGAGCCGATGTCGAACGCCGCGCCAGCCCTGGCCCAGAGTGAGCTCGTGCTCGGCCGCTACCGCCCGCTACGGCCGCTCGGGAGCGGCGGTTCCGGGTCGGTGTGGCTCGCGCGGGACGAGCGCAACGGGCTCGACGTCGCCCTGAAGATCGTCCCCCGCGAGGGCAAGGCGGCGTCTCGCGCCGAACGGGAGGCCGAGGCGGCGGCGCGGCTGCGGCACCCGGCCTGCCAGCGCGCCTACGGATTCGGCCGCGACGCGCGGCACGTCTACATCGCCTACGAGTACGTGCCCGGCCGGACGTTCCGCGAGGCGCTGCGGAGCGGCGAGCTGGACGACGCGTCGGCAATCGAGGCGGCCGTGCAGATTCTCGACGCCCTCGCACACGCACACGAGCGCGGGATCGTCCATCGGGACGTCAAGCCTTCGAACGTGCTGCTCGCAGAGGGCAGGCACGTCTCCGTCCGCGTGCTCGACTTCGGCCTGGCGCAGATCCAGGAGGCGGAGACGCTCACGGCGCAGGGAGACGTCCCAGGGACGCTGGCTTACATCGCGCCGGAGCGGCTCGCCGGCGACGCCACGACCGAAGCGGCGGACGTGTGGGCGGTCGGGGTCATGCTCTGGGAGGCGCTCGCGGGCCGGCATCCGTTCTGGCACAGCTCGCTGCTCGAGACGGCCCGGGCGATCGAGGCCGGCGCGCCCGCCCTCGAGTCCATGCGCCCAGACCTCCCGAGGTCCCTGCTTGACGCGATCGCCCGGGCACTCGATCTCGATCCCGCGCGCCGGCCCAGCGCGGCCGCGCTGGCGGGAACGCTCCGTCTGGCGGGACGGAAACGACGACGGCGCTCGGGCCGTGGCCGCACGGCGACGGTGCCTGCCGCTGTCCCGCGGTTCCTGCCGGCCGTGTTTGCAGCTCTCGTCGCCGGCTGGACCGCCTGGACGATCCCGTTCTTTCCCGCCGGCTGGGCGCTCGGGCTCGCCGCGCTCGCGGCCGGAGCGACGGTGCTGCACCCGCGCGCGGGTCTCGTCTTTGCGCTGGCGGTTCCCATTCTTCCGCTGGGGAATCTCGCCCTCGGCGCTGCGACCCTCTACGTCGCGGCCGCTCTGGCTTTTCTCCTCCTCGTCTGGAGGGAGCCTCGCAGCGGGTTGCTCTTCGCGCTCGGGCCGCTGCTCGCGCCCATCGCCGGGCTCGGGCTCATGCCTCTCGCGACGCTCGCCGTCCGGTCGCCCGTGCGTCGCGCTGCCCAGGCCGGTGCCGCCGTTTTGGTGGCGGGGCTCGTGGCCGGGATTCGGGGCGCCCCGCTTCCCTTCGACGGTGCCGCCCCGCCGAGGAACCTCGGCCTCGCCGCGAGCGGCGATCCGCTCGACGTCGCCTCGGCGCTCTGGAGCGCTCTGCTCTCGCGGCCCGCCCTCGCGGTGGGGATGCTCGTGCTGGCAGGCGTGGCGTTCCTGCTCCCGATCGCCCGTGCACGCGGGCTCTGGGCGATCGCCGCACTTGGGTCGGCCTTCCTCGCGGCAGGGCTGCTCGCGGTCCCGGACGTTGCCGCGACCCCCCTTGCCATCGCCGTTTGGGCCACCTGTGTCGCGGTAGCCGTGCGTTAGCATCGATCGCCGGGGTAGTCCCCGGCACATGGTTCTCCGCGCAATCGAACAAAAGATCGAAGGCCTGTTCGAAGGTATCTTCGGCAGGGCGTTCCGCGCGAACGTCCAACCGGTCGAGCTTGCGCGCAAGCTCGCCAAGGAGATGGACGACCACCGCACGGTCTCCGTCTCCCGCGTGTACGCGCCGAACGAATACACGATCTACCTCGCGCCGGGCGACCGCGAGCAGTTTGAGAGCTACGAGGAGAACCTTCGCGGCGAGTTGCAGGAGTACCTCTCCGAGCACGCCCGGCGGGAGGGCTACGCGCTGCTCTCGCCTCCGCTGGTCCTGATGGAGACCGATGCCGACCTCGACGTCGGCGAGTTCGGGATCGCAACCAGGATGGCTCAGCCCGACCGTCGCCGCGCGGGCGCCGGTGAGCCCCCGGGCGACCTCGAGCCGGGCGCGACGATGGTCTACAAGGCGAAGACGCCGGCGCCGACACAGGCGGTCTCCCCGGCGGAGCTCGGAGTCGAGCAGGAGCTCGTGACGCTGATGTACGACGGGACCCGTCACGAGGTCAAGCAGCGGCGCGTCGTGCTCGGACGCTCGCGGGACTGCGACATCCAGCTCTCCGACGCCAATGTCTCGCGGCGTCATGCCGAGCTGCGCCAGGAAGGAACCTCCTACTGGATCGTGGACCTCGGCTCGACGAACGGGATGGAGGTCAACGGCAGGCGGGTCAAGCGAGCCAAGCTCACCGACGGCGACACGATCACGCTCGGCTCCACGAAGGTCACGTTCTCGCGGGAGCAAGAATGATCTTCGATTCAGCCGCGGTCGACGAGGTTCTCCTCGTCCTCAAGATCGCGTTTCTCGTTCTCCTCTACCTCTTCATCTGGCGCATCGTGCGGACGGCGAGCCGCGACCTGCGCCTGCCGCAGGAGAGCTTCATCCTCGCTCCCTCGAGCGTCGCGGGCGTCCATTCGTCGCCCCGCGGGCCGCAGACGGGCCGGCTCGTGGTCGTGAAGAGCCCCGATCTCGCGGAAGGCGAGGATTTCAATCTCGACTCCGCCCAGCTGACGATCGGCCGCGGACGGCAGAACGACATCCCGATTGCCACAGACGAGTACGCCTCCGCCCGCCATGCGCGCTTCGAGCCGCGGCAGGACGGCGTCTGGGTCCAGGACCTCGGCTCCACGAACGGCACCTACCTCAACGGCACGAGGCTCGACCGTCCGCGACGCCTCACGCAGGGCGACATCGTTCGCATCGGCGAGACCGATCTCAGGTTCGAGACGTGATCGGCCGCGTCGCCGCCGTCACCGATCCCGGACGCAGGCGCCGCCGGAACGAGGACTCGTACGTCATCGAGCCGCCTTTGTTCGCCATCGCCGACGGGATGGGCGGCGCGCAGGCCGGCGAGGTCGCCTCTCGTCTCGCCACGGTCGCCTTGAAGGAGAGCGGCACGGAGGCGAGCGGAGAGGAGCGAATCATCGACCTGATCCAGGAGGCGAATCGCCGCGTCTACGACCGCTCGAGCACGGATCCGAACACGTCGGGCATGGGCACGACGATCACCGTCGCGGTCGTCGAGGACGAGCGGGTCGCGTTCGGACACGTCGGCGACTCCCGCGCGTACCTGATCCGGGAAGCGACCATGGAACAGCTCACCGAGGACCATTCGCTCGTCAACGAGCTCCTGAAGACCGGCAGGCTCTCGCGCGAGGAGGCCGAGACGCACCCGCAGCGCTCCGTCATCACGCGTGCGCTCGGGACCGACCCGGACGTCGACGTCGACACCTTCACGATTGCGGCCCGCGAGGGTGATCTCTTTCTCCTCTGCTCGGACGGATTGACGGACATGGTGTCGGAGGATTCGATCCTCTCCGTCGTCGAGCGCAACCGCGACGACATCAGCGGCGCGCTGCGCGCGCTGGTAAGGGCGGCGAACAAGGCCGGCGGCGAGGACAACATCACCGTCGTCGCGTTCGAGATCGGGGACGAGGCACTGGCGCGCGACGGCGACACGCTCGAGCAGGCGCGGCCGGCCGTGACCGCGTCGGACGACGAGGTCACGCTCACGGAAGCAGATGCAGTGCCGACCGTGGACACGATGGTCGTGCCGGCGGAGGAGATCCAGACGGAGCTCCTCGTCGAGGAGGGGGAGAACGGGGCGATTCGCCGGCGCCACCTCAGGCGGCGCATCGTCGCCTGGCTCGTCGTGCTTCTGCTCCTGGCAGCGGCCGCGCTCGTCCTCTACCTGAGGTTCCTGCGCTGAGCCTTCGCAACCGGGAGCTCCTGTTCCTCATCGTCGTCGGATTTCTGACGGCCGTCGGGTTCGCAAGCGTCTACATCGCACGCCAGGACGTCGTCTCGACGGCCTCGCTGACGTACGCGGGCTTCTTCTTCGCGCTGTATCTCGCGGCCCATCTGGTCGCTCGCTACACCGTGCCCTTCGCGGACCCGTACCTCCTGCCGATCGCGGGACTGCTGACGGCGATCGGCCTGACCGAGATCTACCGGCTCAATCCGGACGACGCCTTCAGGCAGGGGATCTGGATCGTCGTCGGCGTCGCATTCTTCGCGCTTGCGCTGTTCGTCCTGCGGCACGACTACCGGCGGCTCGAGACCTACAAGTACCTGTTCGGGCTGACGGCGATCGCGCTGCTGCTGCTCCCGATTCTCCCGCTGGTCGGGAAGACGGTGAACGGGGCCCGGCTGTGGGTGCAGGTCAGCTCGCTGCGCTTCCAGCCCGGCGAGCTGGCGAAGATCATGCTGATCGTCTTCCTCGCCGGCTACATGCGCGAGAAGCGCGAGGTGCTCGCCCAGGGCCGGCTGAAGGACTGGGGGCCGCTGCTCGTCATCTGGGCGCTGGCGATGCTCGTCCTCCTCGAGACGCGGGATCTCGGCGGCGGGCTGCTCTACTTCGGGATCTTCCTGGCGATGCTCTACGTGGCGACCGCGCGCGTCGCCTACGTCGCCGTGGGGCTCGGTCTCTTTCTCGTCGGGGCCGTCGGGGTCTGGAGGATCACGCCGCACGTGCGCGAGCGCGTGACGATCTGGATCCATCCCTGGACCGAGCACAAGGTCTACTGCCCGACCTCGCAGCACTTCGACCTGCGGCAGAACTGCCAGAGCTTCCAGCTCGTGAAGTCGCTCTACTCGATCGGTAACGGCGAGTACGCCGGCACCGGGCTCGGCAAGGGCACGTTCGAGTCGGTTGACGGCACGCAGCTCATCCCGGGCATCAACACGGACTTCATCTACTCGGCCCTCGCGCAGGAGCTCGGGCTGATCGGCGCCGCCGCGCTCCTGCTCGTCTACATGATCTTCGTGCTGCGCGGGATGCGCATCTCCCTGCTCGCACAGGACGGCTTCTCAAAGCTCGCCGCCGCAGGGCTCACGTTCGGCTTCGCCCTGCAGACGTTCATCATCGTCGGTGGGATCCTGCGGATCATTCCGCTGACCGGGATCACGCTCCCATTCGTCTCGTACGGCGGCTCCAGCGTGGTGGCGAACTTCCTGCTCTTAGCCGGGCTGCTGCTCGTCTCCAACCGGGCCAACCGGGAGATGTTGAGGTAATGCCGGCCCGCTCCCGTCCGCCTCGCACTCGCCAGGGCGCGGCAACGCTATGAACCGCCAGGTTTCCCACATCGGCATCGCGTCGCTCGTGCTGCTCGCAGCCTTGATCGTCGGGACGACGTACTGGCAGACGTGGGCGAACGCGGGCCTCGCCGACCGGCAGGACAACGCGATTCGCACCGTTGCGCAGTTCACGATCAAGCGCGGCAAGATCTACGCCGCCGACGGGAAGACGCTTCTCGCGAGGAACGTGGCGAAGCAGGTCGACGGTCAGACGTTGTACTTCCGCCGCTATCCGGCGGGCCCGCTCTTTGCCGACATCGTCGGCTACTCCACGCAATCGCACAACCGGACCGGGCTGGAGGAGTCGTACAACGACTATCTCACCGGCTCGAACGCGAACCTCGACACGGTGTTTCGGTCCGCGCTCGACAAGCTGCGGGGGACGACGATCAGCGGGAACGACCTGGTGCTCACGGTCCGTCCCGGAGTGCAGGCCCTCGCGCTCCGGGCGTTACGGGGGAAGTGCGGCGCCGTCGTTGCGCTGGAGCCGTCGACCGGACGCGTGCTGGCGATGGCGACCAACCCGACCTACAACCCAAACCTCGTCGAGCATCACTTCGCCCAGGCGACGAAGACGAACGCCCCGTGCGGCGCGCCGCTCTTCAACCGCGCGACGCAGGGCCTGTTCGTACCCGGCTCGAGCTTCAAGGTCGTGACGGCGTCGGCGGCCCTGGACACGGGCAGGTTCACGCCGCAGTCGACGTTCGAGGATCCCGGCTACTGCCTCGAGTACGGGAAGCAGGTGCACAACTTTGCCGACCAGAGCGGACCCGAGGTCTTCGGGACGGTGAGCTTTCCGACCGCGCTCGAGCATTCGATCAACGCGGTCTTCTGCAACATCGGCAAGTCGATCGGCGCCTTCACGATCCTCGACTACATGAAGCGTTACGGCTTCTACTCCGTTCCGCCCCTCGAGACGCCGCTGAACGAGCGACAGGCGAGCGGCCTGTACAAGAAGGGCAAGCTGTTCTACCCGAAGAAGGCCTACCAGGTCGACGTCGGCCGGCTTGCGTTCGGGCAGGCCGTTCCCGATCTGTTCGCAACGCCGCTGCAGATGGCGATGGTCGCCGGCGCGATCGGCAATCACGGAGCGATGATGCGGCCGCAGCTGATCGAGCGCGTCGTCTCACCGGGTGGGAAGACGATCACACACCTGAGGCCCGACCGGCTCGGTCGGCCGATCAAGCAGAGGACCGCCGCCGAGCTGACGAGCATGATGGAGCTCGTCGTCAGCGGCGGAACGGGAACGGCTGCTCAGATCTCCGGCATCCGCGTGGCCGGCAAGACGGGCACGGCCGAACAGGCCGGTACGCGTCTGAACACGACCTGGTTCATCGCCTTCGCTCCGGCCGACGCGCCGCGGGTCGCGGTGGCGGTCGTGCTCGAGAAACAAGCCGGGTCCGGCGGCAGCGTGGCAGCGCCGATCGCCAAGCAGGTAATGGAGGCGCTGCTGCGGTAGGGGCGAATCCCTACCCTGGGCAAACCCGTGGCCGTTTCCGACACCCTCATCAACACCCTCTTCGACGGGCGCTACCGCATCCTGCGGAAGCTCGGCACCGGGGGGATGGCGAACGTCTACCTCGCCGAGGACGAGGTGCTGGGACGGCGCGTCGCGATCAAGATCCTCGACGATCGCCACGCCGGCGACGATCAGTTCGTCGAGCGCTTCCGTCGCGAGGCGAAGAATGCGGCAAGCCTGTCCCATCCCAACATCGTGTCGATCTACGACCGCGGCGAGGCCGAGGGCACCTACTACATCGCGATGGAGTATCTCGACGGGCGCTCGCTCAAGGAGCTGATCGTCGCCCGCGGCCCCGCGCCGGTTCACGTCGCCGTCGATTACGCGCGGCAGGTCCTCGCGGCGATCCGCTTCGCGCACCGGCACGGAATCGTTCACCGCGACATCAAGCCGCACAACGTGCTCGTCGACGGGGAAGGACGGCTGAAGGTAACGGACTTCGGCATCGCCCGCGCAGGCGTGAGCCAGATGACGGAGGCAGGGTCGATCATCGGCACCGCGCAATACCTGTCGCCCGAGCAGGCGAAGGGCGCGCCTGTCGACCAGACGTCCGATCTGTACTCGGTCGGGGTTGTGCTCTACGAGCTTCTGACCGGCGTCGTCCCGTTCAGCGGCGACACGCCTGTCGAGATCGCCATGAAGCACCTCTCGAGCGTGCCGGAGCCGCCGTCCGCGAAGCGGGCCGAGATTCCGCGCGATCTCGACCTCGTCGTGCTGCGTGCGCTTGCCAAGGATCCTGGCGACCGCTACCAGAGCGCGGAGGAGATGGACGCGGATCTCGCACGCGTTGCGCGTGGCGTGTCCGTGTCGCCGGCGACGGAGGAAGCGGCGACGGCCATCATCTCACGGCCCCCGCCGACGGCCGTCACCGAGATCACGCCTCGAGCCCGAGATGCGGTTCCGTACGCGCCGCCGGCGGCGTACTACGACTACGACGAGCCACGCCGGCGCGCGGTGTGGCCGTGGTTCGTCGCGCTGCTCTTCGTCGCGGCGGCCGTCATCGGCGGCTACTTCCTCTACGACCAGATCCAGAATCAGCTCAGCGGCTCGAAGACGGTCGCGGTCGGCAACTACGGCGGCATCCGCGAGATTGCGGCCGTGAGAGACATCCGCTCGATCGGCCTGAAGGTCCAGGTCGTCAGACAGTTCAGGGCAGACGTCGACGAGACCTACGTGTTCAAGCAGGACCCGCAGCCCGGCTCGCGGATCCCGAAAGGCAACTACGTCACGATCTTCTCGTCGCAGGGACCTCCGAAGACGACGGTTCCAAGTGTCGTCGGAGAGTCTCTCGACCGCGCGCTCTCCGATCTCCAGGACAAGAAGCTGAAGGGGAAATCGGTCCCGGTCGACTCCGACAAGCCGGAGGGCGAGGTGGTCTCGCAATCGCCGACGGCGGGCGCGTCGGTAGTCGAGGGATTCCGCGTGACGCTTCGCGTCTCGAAGGGGCCGAAGCCGGTCGCGGTGCCGAACGTGATCGGCTTCAGCTTCGACAGCGCGAATTCGACCCTGCTGGCGAGGGGCTTCGCCGTCCGCCGCGTCGACGTCGAGTCGAGCGAGCCAAAGGACATCGTCGTGGGGGAGAGCCCTGGAGCGGGCACGTTCCAGCCGCCGCACACGACGATCAAGCTGAGCGTCTCCAAGGGGCCGAAGACGTCGACCGTCCCGACGGTGACCAGCCTTTCGCAGAGCGATGCGGTCGCGCAGCTGAGGGCGTCCGACTTCCGCGTCAGCATCGTCTCGCAGCCGGTCTCCGACCCGAACCAGGACGGCATCGTCCAGACGCAGGACCCGGCGGGTGGGACGCAGTGGAGCTCGGTTCCGGGGACGGCTCCGTCGCCGAGACACTGCCGGTGCCCGCGGCCAACGCACCGGCGACGCTCGGCTCGGTGGATGTCGTCCTGCCGATCCTCCACGGCCCGTTCGGCGAGGACGGGACCGTGCAGGGCCTGCTCGAGCTCGCCGGAGTCGCCTACGTGGGCGCCGGCGTCGCCGCGTCTGCGCTGTGCATGGACAAGGACCTGTTCAAGAAGGTGCTGCGCGACAGCGGGATCCCGGTGGCAAGGCACGTCGCCCTGCGGACCGGTGACGCGATCGCCAACCCGTTCGGGTTCCCGTGCTTCGTGAAGCCCGCCCGCCTCGGCTCGTCGGTCGGCATCACGAAAGCGCACGACGAGGAGGAGCTGGAGGACGCGGTCGCCCTCGCCTTTCGTCACGACGAGAAGGTCCTGATCGAGGAATTCCTGGACGGGATCGAGGTCGAGGTCGGCGTGCTCGGGAACCGCGAGCCGATCGCGTCGCTCCCGGGCCAGATCGTTCCCGTCGGCCACGAGTGGTACGACTACGCCTCGAAGTACGACGAGGGCGGAATGGAGCTCGTGATTCCGCCCGAGCTCCCGGAGGACGTGATCGAGCAGGTGCAGCGCGTCGCAGTCGAGGCCTTCCGTGTCACCGAGTGCGAGGGGATGGCGCGCGCGGACTGCTTCGTCGTCGACGGCGAGCGCGTGATCGTCAACGAGCTCAACACGATTCCCGGCTTTACCTCGACGAGCGTGTACGCGAAGCTCTTCGAAGCCTCCGGCATTCCGTACGACGAGCTGCTCCGGCGCCTGATCGACCTCGCCGTCGAGCGGCACGAGCGCCGCTCGCACCTCAGGTACTAGTTCCGAAAGCGCGCGCCTCGTTGACGTGCGCGTAGTCGAGCGCCGGCGGGAGCTTCGTGATCCAGATGACGTAGTACTGCTTCGGCCCCAACGGATCGATCGCGAAAACAGTTCTGCGACCGACGGTGTGCTTCTTCGAGACGGCCTGAGTTTGGCCGCCGAAGACGTTTGTCGCGCGAATCTCGGCCGTGAAGCCGGGCGTGTCGGTGACAACCGTGACGCGTGAGACCTGGACCAGGCTGCCGGCGTCGAGCACGACGCCGACGCCTGCCTTCGTGAACGAGTTGTAGGTCTCGGTCGGCCAGTAGGTCGATGGATTTCGGTCGGTGACCTTCGGTGCGTCCTTGTCGTGCTCCCCTCCGTCGCCGTACGGGTCGTAAGCGCCTATCCCGTCGAGCGAGATCGGCGCGCCGACCGAGCCGCTCGGTCCCGTGCTTCCCCGGAGTGCCAGCAGTCCGAGAACGATCGCTGAGATGGCCAGAAGGGCGAGCAGCATGATCCCGATCGGCAGGCGCGAGACGCCTTTGCGCTTGCGACGCCGCAACGCGGGAATCACCATCGTCGCGTCGTCTCCGTCCTTGCCACCGTCGAGCTCGGCAAGACACGCCTCAAGCTCTGCGGCGAAGGCATCCATCGTGGGGAAGCGCTGCTCCGGATCCTTCTCGAGCGCCCGGTCGACGGCCGCGGCCACGCGCAGCGGAACGTCTCGCCGCGCGTCGAGGAGATTCGGGGGCGGCTCGTGTACGTGCTTCATCGCGACCGCGACAAAGCTCTCGCCCGGGAACGGCACCTCCCCGGCGAGCAGCTCGTACAGGACGACGCCCAGCGCGTAGACGTCCGTGTGCGCGTCGACTCGCTGACCGCTCGCCTGCTCCGGCGCGATGTAGTTCGACGTACCGAGGACGGTGCCCGTCTGCGTCATGCCGTCGACGTCGAGCGAGCGTGCGATGCCGAAGTCCGTCACCTTCGCGCGGTCGTCGTTGAGCAGGACGTTCTGAGGCTTCACGTCCCGGTGGACGAGACCGTGCTGGTGCGCAAACGCGAGGCCGCGCGCGACGTCGAGCGCGATCTCGAGTGCCTCGCGCACGTCGAGCCTTCCCTTGCGGACCACGAGCTCCTTCAGATTCTCTCCGTCGATGTACTCGAAGACGATGTACTGGCGGTGGTCCTCCTCGCCCCGATCGATCACCGTGACGATGTTGGGGTGCTGTAGCTGGGCGACCGACCGGGCCTCTCGCTTGAAGCGCTCGACGAAGTCGTCGTCCGCGTTGTACTGCTCGTGAAGGATCTTGAGCGCGACGTTGCGCTCGAGCAGCGTGTCGTGTGCCTTGTAGACACTCGACATGCCACCGTGGCCGACGAGCTCTTGCAGCTCGTAGCGCCCAGCGATTAGCTCCCCGACCACGGTCGAAACGCTACCCGGGCGTCGAGGCCCGTATTCCTGGCAACTAGTGCGCGCCGCGGGCCCGACGGAGCCGCAGCCCGAGCCAGAGTCCGCCGCACCAGATCAGGTACAGGAGGAGGACGAGCCCCGCGAGGAACCAGGCCGGGACGAGCGGGGCCCCGCTTGCATCGGTCGTCCGCGCAGCCGCCAGCGAGAGGGCCCAGCCCACTGCGACCACGCTGCCCGCCGCGAGCACGATCCGGGGCCGTCCGAACCCGCTCACGCCGAAGACGAACGGCAGCGCGAAGGCGATGACGGCGATGAGATACCCGGCCACGACACCAGGTCTATCGGCGCGGTGCCAGGAGAACGTGAACCTCTTAGAGGTTCTTAGAGGGCCGTGCCGAGGGCGTCTTCCCAGACGCCCAGCGCCTCGTCCAGCTCGGCTTCCGAGATCACGAGCGGGACGAGCACGCGGATGCAGTTCGAGTAGATCCCGGACTTGAGCAGGAGGAGCCCACGGCCGGCTGCCGCCTCGACCACGGCCGATGCGAGCTCGGGGGCGGGGTCCTTCGTGTCGCGGTCGTGGACGAGCTCGACTGCGAGCATCGCGCCGAGGCCGCGGACGTCGCCGATCGCCGGCCAGCGCTGCTGCCAGGCGAGCATCCGGGCCCGGATCACCTCGCCGAGCTGTCCGGCGCGCTCGACGAGGCCGTCGTCCTCGAAGACGTCGAGGACGGCGAGCGCGGCCGCCTGGGCAATCGGGTTGCCGACGTAGGTACCGCCGATCGCCGAGTCGCCCGGCGCGTCCATGATCTTCGCGCGGCCGATCACGCCCGAGAGCGGGAGGCCGGCTGCAATCGACTTCGCGACGCACATCAGGTCCGGCTCGACGCCGAAGTGCTCGATTCCCCACATCTTGCCCGTGCGTCCGAAGCCGGTCTGGACTTCGTCGACGACGAGCACGATGCCGTTGTCGTCGCAGATCCGCCGGACGCCTTCCATGAACTCGCGGGGGGCGACGACGAAGCCGCCCTCGCCCTGGACGGGCTCGATGACGATCGCGGCAACGCTCTCTGCGGCAACCTGCGTGACGAGTGCGCGTTCGAGGGCCGCCAGGGCGTCGCCCGCGCTCGGTCCGCGGTAGTCCTGCGCGAACGGGAGGCGGTAGACCTCGGGCGCGAACGGCCCGAGCCCTGCCTTGTAGGGATGGGTCTTCGACGTCATCGAGAGCGACAGCAGCGTCCTGCCGTGGAAGCCACCTTCGAACGCGATCACCGCCGGCCTCTTCGTGTACGCGCGCGAGAACTTGATCGCGTTCTCGAGCGCCTCGGTGCCGGCGTTGAAGAACGCCGCCTTGCGCGGGCCCGAGATCGGCGCCGTGTCGGTCAGGCGTTCGGCGAGCGTGACGTAAGCCTCGTACGGAACGATCGTGAAGTCGGTGTGGAAGAACTTCGCCGCCTGTTCCTGCACGGCCTCGACGACACGTGGATTCGCATGACCAACGTTGAGGCAGCCGACACCCCCCGTGAAGTCGATGAACGTGTTCCCGTCGACATCGGTAAGGGTCGCCCCCTCGCCGCGGTCGATCACGACGGGAATGAAGATCGCGAGCGGGTCGGCCACCACGCGCTCCTTGCGCGCCAGAATTTCCTGGGAGCGGGGACCGGGGATCGCGGTCCGGAGCTCGATTGCCTTCGTCGTCGCCATCAGGCTGACGATAGCGCAGCTATCGGCCTCTCTGTATAGCTGTATAGCGGGCTCTCATCATGCCCGCGCCGGTGGCGCGCGCTAGCGGAACTGAGGCGTCGAAAGCGCCTTCACGGTGTAGACGCCGGCGGCGTTCCACAGCATGAAGCCCTTGACGTGCTCCAGGCGGGCGGCCTGGATCTCGTCCTGGACGTCGGCCAGGGTGTACGTCCGGCCCAGCGAGAAGTCCTGCAGCCACGGGATCAGCTTCGTCTTCCGTCCGCGGAGCTTGTCCCGGAAGTCGCGGAGCGAGTACGCAACGGTCGTTCCGGGCCGAGAGTTCGGATCGATGATGTTGTACTCGCCGGACACGTAATGGGAGGGATAGACCATCGGGTAGATCGTGTCGACGAAGGGAGCGATTCGGCGCGGGAACTGCGCGATGCCGAGATCCCTGGTGGCCGAGAGGCCGAAGACGTCGACCGAGATGCGCACTCCGAGCGGCTTCAGCCGCGAGCGGGCGTACTTCAGAAACAGGGGGATCGTCCAGCCCATGGGCTGTGAGTGGACGCCCGGGTAGCGGATCTGGGAGATGTCGCCGTCGCTCGGGAAGCGGACGTAGTCGAACTGGATCTCGTCGAAGCCGAGCCGAGCCGCCTGCTCCGCGATGTCGACGTTGTACTTCCAGACGCGGCGGTCGTAGGGATTCGTCCAGCCGAGCCCCGCGCTGTTCACCCAGCGCGACCCGTCGGCTCGCCTGATCGCGAGCTCGGGCGCGCCCGCGGAGAGTGCCGGATCCTCGAACGTGACGATCCGGCCGATCAGGTAGAGCCCGGCCGCGTGCACCTTCGCCACCGCGAGCTGCGGGTTGTAGTAGCGCTTCGCGGCTCCGACCTTGCGGGCGAGGGGAACGTTCGCGAGGAAGGCGACGTCCCCGTTCTCGTCCTTCACGTCGAGCTCGATCGTGTTCAACCCGCCGTCCTGCATCGCGATGAACTCCTCGAGCTTCCCCGGGCTGCCCGCCAGTGCCATCGTCACGTGGACGCCGCGGACCTCCTCGGGGAGCGGACGGGGCTGCAGCCCCTGCGGCTTCGGCTTCGCGCTTCGCACCGCGGCGCGCACCGTCTTGTGCCCGTGGACGTGCGTCGCAATGACCCCGCCGGCGACGCCCGCGGCGATCAGGGCAAGGAGGGCGCCGGCAGCGACGAGACGCTGCTTGTCACGGCGCCTCTGCGCCTCGAGCCGGCGCAGCTTGGAGCGTGCGTTCGGGTCGACGGGCTGAAGAACCGACCGGGGGGGCCGAGGCGACGGCAAGGTGTGGAAAACTAGCACCCGGCCGTAGAATCGGCCCATGGTCCTCTCCGACCGGACGATCGCCAGGCTGCTGGAAGAAGGCCGGATCGAGATCGATCCTTATGACAACTCGCTCCTCCAGCCGTCCAGCGTGGACGTCCGCGTGGACCGCTACTTCCGAGTTTTCCACAACAACCGCTACCCGTACATCGACGTCCGCGAAGAGCAGGAGGACCTGACCGAGCTCGTCGAGGTCGAGGACGACACGCCGTTCGTGCTTCATCCCGGCGAGTTCGTGCTCGGGTCGACGCTCGAGCGCGTGCGACTGCCGGACGATCTCGTCGCTCGCTTAGAGGGAAAATCGAGTTTGGGCCGCCTCGGATTGCTGATCCACTCCACCGCCGGTTACATCGATCCAGGCTGGGACGGTCACGTCACTCTCGAGCTCTCGAACGTCGCCAATCTGCCGGTCACGATCTATCCCGGGATGAAGATCGGCCAGATCTCGTTCGTCCAGCTCAGCGAGCCCGCGCAGACGCCCTACGGCACGGGGGAGATCGGATCGAAGTACCAGGGGCAGCGCGGGCCCACGCCCTCGCGCTACTGGCAAAACTTTCGCGCGAAGCGCGAAAGTGACGAGGGCCGGAGCGCTGAAGGCGCGGAGGCCCCCGTCAACTTCCAGAAAGAACCGGCGGGTTGATCCTCGTCACCGGGGGGACGGGGTTCGTGGGCGGTCACGTCGTGCACGAGCTCCGCGGCCGCGAGCTCCCGGTGCGCTGTCTGGTCCGTGACGTCCGCAAAGGAGCGAAGCTCGCAGGCTGGGGCTGCGAGCTTGCCGAAGGGGACGTGACCGACGCGGCGAGCTTGCACCGCGCCGCCTCGGGATGCGACACGGTCATCCACCTCGTCGCGATCCGCCAGGGGCGCGAGGAGCAGTTCCGCCGGATCATGGTGGAGGGAACGCGCAGCCTGCTCGCCGCGGCCAAGGACGCAGGCGTCCGCCGCTTCGTCCACATGAGCGCGCTCGGCACGAACGAGGCGACCAAAGATCTCGTTCCCTACTACCGCGCGAAGTGGGACACCGAGCAGATGGTGGGGGCATCCGGCCTTCCGGAGGTGATCTTCAGGCCGAGCTTCGTCTTCGGCCCCGACGGCGGGATCCTGCCGACGTTCGCGAAGCTCGCGCGTCTGATGCCCGTCACGCCGATCGTCGGCAGCGGGCGCCAGCACATCCAGCCGATCTGGGTCGATGACGTGGCCGTCTACTTTGCGGAGGCCGTCGAGCGCGACGACGTCACCGGGCGCCTCTTCGAGCTCGGCGGCCCAGACATCGTGAGCTGGAACGAGTTCTGGGAGCGGTTGAAGCGGGGCCGCGGTCTGCGGCGACCGAGCATCCACGTCCCGGTCGGGCTCATGCGGATCAACGCTCTCGTCACCGAGCGGCTGCCCGGGAACATCCCGCTGACGCGTGACCTCCTGAAGATGCTGGAGCACGGCGACAACGTCGTCTCGAACGACGATGCGGTCCAGACCTTCAAGCTGCCCCTCCTTCCGCTCGACGATCAGCTGCGCCGCGCGTCATGACCGAGCGGCTCGCGCGCGCATCGGCGCTCCATCCCTGGCGCACGATCGGCGCCTGGATCGCCGGCGTCCTCCTCGCAGGCGCCGCGATCGCGCTGCTCATGGGCGACCTCACGAGCGAAGGGCATCCGACGAACAATCCCGAGTCGCAGCGTGCCGACGCCGCGCTCTCGCGTGCCTTTCCGCCGAAGCCGAACGCGATCGTCACCGACATCGTCGTCGTCCGCTCCGAGCGGCATCGAGTCCGCGATCCAGAGTTCCGGGCCTTCGTCTCCAGGCTCGTGCAGGACGGTCGCCGGACGAAGGCGATCGGCGGATTCCAGAGCTACTACTCGACGCACGATCGCTCGCTGGTGTCGAAAGACGGCCACGCGCTCGCGGTGCCGATCTTCATCACGGACAGCGATCTGGCCGGCGACGTCGTCGATGTCGTCGACCGGGCGGACCACGCCCCGGACTTCGCGGCGTCGGTCACCGGCGACCAGACGCTGGACAACGACACCGAAAGCCTCGCCCAGAGCGACCTGAAGCACGGCGAGCTGCAGTTCGGCGCGCCGGCGGCGCTGATCGTCCTCGTCCTGGTGTTCGGCTCCGTCGTCGCAGGCCTCGTGCCGCTGCTGATGGCGATCCTCTCGATCGTCGTCGCCCTCGGGCTCGTGGCGCTGTTCTCGCAGGCGTTCGACCTCGCCACCTACATCTTCAACATGCTCACCGGCATGGGCCTCGCGCTCGGGATCGACTACTCGCTGTTCGTCATCTCCCGCTACCGGGAAGAGCGCGGGCACGGTCTCCAGCGGCATGACGCGATCGCGGCCTCCGGTGCGACGGCGAGCCGCGCGGTCTTCTTCAGCGGCACGGCCTTCGTGGTGGCGATGTGCGGGATGTTGATCGTCCCGAACAACATCATGCGCAGCCTCGCGCTCGGAGCGATTCTCGTCGGCATCGTCTCGGTCATCGCTGCCCTGACGCTTCTGCCCGCGCTGCTGGGACTGCTCGGGGATCGTGTCAACGCGCTGCGAATCCCGTTCGTGGGACGCGCTTCGCTCGAGGCGGCGAATCCCGAAGGTCGTTTCTGGCACGCGGTCGTCGAGCGCGTGCTCAAGCATCCGGCGCTGAGCCTCGCGTTGGCGGGCGGAGTCCTCGTCGCAGCGGCGATACCCGTCCTCGGGCTCGACATCGGGACGAACGGGGTCTCCACGTTGCCGGACCGCCTGGCCTCGAAACGCGGCTTCATCGCGCTCGAGCGGAACTTTCCCCGCGTGACGACGGATCCGGCCGAGGTTGTCGTCGCCGAGGGTTACGGGTCACGCGCGGACGAGGCGCTCATGCGGCTGCGGGATCGGCTGGCCACCGACCCCCGCTTCGGTCGTGGCCAGGTGATCGTCGCTGCCAACGGGACCGTCGGCGCGCTCCGTGTCCCTGTCCGTGGCGATTCGGCGGGAAGCGAAGCCGTTGCGGCGGTGCGCGAGCTGCGTTCGGAGCTCGTCCCGGAGACCTTCGCCGGGACGGGCGCAAAGGTGCTCGTCGGGGGAGACACGGCCGAGAACATCGACTACTTCGACTCCGTCATCGATCCGGCCCCGATCGTGCTCCTGTTCGTGCTCGGCCTGACCTTCGTCTTGCTGACGATCGTCTTTCGATCGGTCGTCATCGCCGCGAAGGGAATCCTCCTCAACCTGCTCTCGGTCGGCGCCGCATACGGATTGCTCGTGCTCGTCTTCGAGCACGGCTTCGCCTCCGGCCTGCTGGGCTTCCAGCACGTGGACGCGATCGAGGCGTGGGTGCCGCTGTTCCTCTTCTCCGTCCTGTTCGGGCTCTCGATGGACTACCAGGTCTTCTTGCTCAGCCGGATCAAGGAGCGCTACGACGAGACCGGCGAGACGAGGGCCGCGGTTTCGTGGGGCGTCTCCTCGACCGCACGGATCATCACCGGTGCGGCGCTGATCATCATCGTGGTCTTCCTGGGCTTCGCGATGGGCGACATGGTCATGTTCCAGCAGATGGGATTCGGCGTCGCGGTTGCGCTTCTGCTCGACGCGACCGTGATCCGCTCCGTCGTGCTGCCGAGCCTGATGGGCATGCTCGGGCGCTGGAACTGGTACCTGCCGCACTGGCTCAACTGGTTGCCCGAGCTTCGCGTCGAGCGGCCCGCTCGTGCCGTCTGACGCATGCGTCAAGCTTTCGCCGGCCCCTACGTAAGGAGGAGCATGACCGTCGGCCTAAGGGCTCTCTTGCTCGTTGCGGCAGTGGTGTGCTTCATCATCGCGATCTTCGCCACGACTCACTACCCCGACTGGCTCGCGATCGGGCTGGCCTGCTTCGCCGGCTCGTACGTCGTCGGAGAGATGGGCTGGGATCGCCGACTCGGAACGACGCGCCGGACCTAAAGAAAGGGGGCCGCTCGCGCGGCCCCCGATCCGGTTACCAGCGATGGATTAGTAGAGGCGCTTCCGGCCCTGATCCGAGAGATCGGGCGGCGCGTAACGCGTCGTCCCCCACGCTGGCTAGGCGATTCCCCGTAGGTCCCGGGGACGCACCTCTACCCGCTGGTACCTCCACTGCCCGTACTTGAAATCTCCACTCTCGGACCACCTCCTTTCCGCGGTTAGCGACCAGAGTACCAGGCGGTGCGGAGAACGACCGAGAGCTCCAGGCCGCGGTCGAGCGGAACGGTGACCGACTCCAGCTCGGGATCGGTCTGGCGCGCCCGGGAGTAGGCACCGAGCGTCTCCACGTGCGAAAGGACGTTGTCGGCGATCACGAGCGCGCCCGCCTCGAGCTTCGTCCGCGCGAGCCCGAAGAGGTGCTCGTAATCCTCCTTCTCCGCATCGAGGAAGACGGCGTCGAAGACGTCGTCGACGGCGGGGATGGTCTCCTTCGCGTCGCCCTCGATCAGATCGGCCGAATCCTCGAGCCCGGCCTCGGCGATGTTCGCCCGCCAGGCCTCGCATTTGCGCGGGTCCTGCTCGAGCGAGAGGACGCGGCCGCCGAGGTGGCGGACGCCCGCGGCGAGCCAGATGGTGGAGTAGCCTCGCGACCCGCCGATCTCCAGCACCTCACAGTCGGTCTGCGGTGCGACCAGCGAGAACAGAAACTGGCCCGTCGTCCGGGCGACGGCGCGCGAGCGCTCCGCGGGGGGGAGACCCGCCTCGCGCTCACGGGCGTCTTCCTCCTCCAGCCGTGCGAGCACGGCGCGGGCACGTTCGTCGAGCATCAGCCGACCTTAGCCTTGATCTCCCGCTCGACTTCGTCTCGCACATAGCAATCGGCGAGGTGGTCGTTGACCACGCCGCAGGCCTCCATGGCGGCGTACACCGTGGTCGGGCCAACGAACCGGAAACCGGCGCGCTTCAGCTCCTTGGAGAGAGCGACGGACTCCGGAGACGTCGGCTCTACTTCTGCGAAGCTGCGCGGTGCCGGCCGGGGCTTCGGGCGATGTGCCCAGACGAGCTCGTCGAGCGGCGTTCCCTGCTCGCGCAGCACGAGCGTTCCGCGCGCGTTCGCAATCGCGGCCTCGATCTTGCCGCGATGCCGCACGATCCCGGCGTCGCCGAGCAGCCGCTCGACGTCACTCGCGCCGAAGCGCGCCATCCGCTCCGAGTCGAAGCCGGCAAACGCCGCCCGAAAGTTGTCGCGCTTGCGCAGGATCGTGAGCCAGGAGAGCCCCGACTGGAAGCCTTCGAGGCAGAGCCGCTCGAGGAGCCCGCGTTCGTCCGTGACCGGACGTCCCCATTCGTCGTCGTGATACGCGACGTAGAGCGGGTCGCTCGACGTCCAGCACCGCTTCGGCTCAGGCAATCGTGACCTTGATCATCCCGTTGTCGACGCGAACCGGGAACGTCGCGACGGGCTCTACTGCGGGAAGCGTGAGCGCCCGCCCCGTCCGGATGTCGATGTTCGCGCCGTGGCGAGGGCAGACGGCGACACCCTCGTCGCACTCGAAATCGCCCTCGCAGAGAGGCCCGTCGTCGTGCGAGCAGCGGTCCTCGAGTGCGAAGTACACCCCGTTCAGGTTGTAGACGCCCACCGCGATCGAGCCGGCGTAGACGATCTTGACCGAGCACGGCGGCAGCTCCTCGACCGGGCAGACGTCGAGCTCGGCCACGCTACGCGTCCAAGTTACGCGCCGCGGGCCACATTCACGAGGAGCGCCAACGGCAAGGGGAGTTACTTCAGCTCGAGGTCGGACGAAGCCCCGGCCCACTCCTCGGGCAGAGGTGTTCCCTTCGCCTTGTGCAACGCGAGCTTCAGCGTCGACAGCCCGAGCAGCGCGCACTTGAGCCTTACGGGCGTGAGGGGGATGCCGATCTCTTCGAGCAGCGCGTCGCGTGGAAGGCTCGCGACCTCGGTCGCCCGGCGGCCCTTCACCATCTCGGTGAGCATCGAGGTGGCCGCCTGGGAGATCGCACAGCCGCGGCCGGAGAACTTGACGTCGCCGATCGTGTCGCCGTCCTCCTCGAACGCGACATAGATCGAGACCTCGTCGCCGCAGAGCGGGTTTTGCCCCTCGGCCTGCGCGTCGGCGTCCTCGATCAGGCCGTGCCCGCGCGGATTCTTGTAGTGATCGAGGATCACCTCCCGGTACATCTGGTCGAACTCGCTCATGCGAGAAGCTTATGGGCCTTGTGCAGGCCTTCGGCGAGCCGGTCGATCTCCTCCGGGATCGTGTACAGGTAGAAGCTGGCGCGGTTCGTCGCGGCCACGCCGAGCTTTGCCATCAACGGCTGGCAGCAGTGGTGGCCGGCGCGGATCGCGACACCGTCCATGTCGAGCACCTGCGCCACGTCGTGCGGGTGCACGGTCTCCAGGTTGAAGGAGACGATGCCGGCGCGCCGCTCGGGCGCGGGGCCGTAGGCGATCAGGCCGGGGATTTCCGCCAAGCGCTCGAGGGCATAGACGAGCAGCTCGCGCTCGTGCTCCTCGATGGCGTCGATACCGACGTCGGTGACATAGTCGACGGCCGCGCCGAAGCCGACGGCCTCGGCGATCGGCTGCGTTCCCGCCTCGAACTTGAACGGGATCTGCCCCCAGGTCGTCTCCTCGAGCTTCACCGACCTGATCATGTGGCCGCCGAGGTTGAACGGCGCCATCGCCTCGAGGAGCTCGGCTCGCCCCCACAGCGCGCCCACGCTCGTCGGACCGCACATCTTGTGAGACGAGAAGGCGAGGAAGTCGCAGTTGAGCTCCTGGACGTCGATCGCGTGATGCGGCGCCGCCTGAGCGGCATCCACGACCATGATCGCTCCCTGCCGGTGGGCCCAGGCGGCGAGGCGCTCGACCGGATTGATCGTCCCGAGCGCGTTCGAGACCAGGTTGTTGGCGACGACCTTCACGTTGCCCGCGCGCGCGATCTCGTCCAGCGCACCGAGACGGAGCTCACCCTGTTCGTCGAGCGGAATCGCCTTGAAGGCTGCACCCGTGCGCTTGGCGATGTACTGCCACGGCACGAAGTTCGAATGATGCTCGAGCTCGGTGACCACCACGACGTCGCCGGGTCCCAGGTTGTCGAGACCCCACGCGTAGGCGACGAGGTTGATGCTCTCCGTCGCGCCGCGCGTGAAGATCACCTCACGTGCCGCGGGGGCGTTGATGAAGCGGGCGACCTTCTCGCGGGCGCCTTCGTATTCCGCCGTCGCCAGCTCCGAGAGCGTGTAGACGCCGCGGTGGACGTTCGCGTACGACGTCTCGTAGAAGGTCCGCAGCTTGTCCAGCACCTGGCGCGGCTTGTGGGCGCTCACCGCCGAGTCGAGGTAGGCAAGCGGCTTGCCTCGGATCTCCTGCTCGAAGATCGGAAAATCGGCGCGGAGCTTCCGCGCGTCCAGCTTCGTCTGCGCCGTTACGGCCACGGGGCCATCGTACCGCCGCTCGTCCTCGCTACGACTGCGTGGCTCGCTCGAGTGCAGCGAGCTGCCAGAAGAATCCGCGGTGCTCGAGAACCGGCGTCAGTCCTCGCCGCTCCGCGACGTCGAGCATTGCGCGCACCGGGTGGACGAAGCCGCGGAAGTCGTTGCGCGTGAGCCGCAGCCAGAGATTCATCAGCGTAAAGGCCGTGCGAACGAGAGCCCGCTCGCGCGGGAAGCTGAAAACGAGCAGCCGGCGTGTGCGTTCGGCGGCGGCCCCCACGAGGGCGTCGTAGTCCGGGTAGCAGCAGACCACACGGTTGAGCACGACCGCGTCTGCGTCCGGGACGCTCGGCTCGGCGACGAAGTCGCCGATTCTTCGCTCGAGCCGATCGTCGAGCCGAAGCTCTTCGGCGAGCTCGGCGGCAGCCTCCTCGTACTCCGGCGAGAGCTCGACGTTCATTCCCCTCGCGGCGCCTGCCTGCAGCAGCTCGACCTCGAGCGCTCCGATCCCGCCGCCGATCTCGAGCACCGTCGCGCCACGGACGCCGTGTTCGCGTACGACCGCGGCGATCCGCGCCGAGAGTCCGTCGAGTCCGCGCTTTCGATAGCGACGGAGGGCGCGTCGCGCGGCTTTCTCGCTGAAGAAGGCGCCGTAGCTTTCAGGCCGGCAGCAGGAGCTCACGTCACGCCTGGGGAATCCGCGCTTCGAGCGCGGTCGCGAGTGCCTCGCGCACCGGCTCCAGCTCCACCCGGGCGAGCACGTTCTCGAAGAAGCCGCGCACGATCAGCCGCTCGGCTTCGCTCCGGGAGAGGCCGCGCGACATGAGGTAGAAGAGCTGCTCGCGATCGACCCGGCCGACGGTGGCGCCGTGCGTGCAGCGCACGTCGTTCGCCATGATCTCGAGGCCGGGAATCGGCACCGCGTGAGTCGTCGGAGAGAGCATCAGGTTCCGGTTCTCCTGGTACGCGTTCGTCTTCTGGGCGTCGGGCTCGACGCGGATCATCCCGCGCCAGACCGCCGTCGACCTGTCACGTAGCGCGCCCTTGAAGGCGAAATCGGAGGTCGTGTTCGGCGCGATGTGCTCCTGGAACGTGTCGTAGTCGAGGTGCTGGTCGCCGTCCGTGAAATAGGCGCCGGTGACGCGGGACGTCGCTCCCTGTCCCGCGAGGTCGTTCTGGATGCGCACCTTGCCCTTCTTGGAGCCAAAGCCGCCGGTCACCCAGTCCAGCTCTGCGTCGCGGCCCACGCGCGCGTGCTGCGACGCGAAGTGCCAGGTCTCGCGCGAGAGGTTCTGGAGCGAGACGTACTCGAGCTTCGCGCCGTCCTCGACGAAGAGCTCGACGGCGGTGTTCGTGTAGGCGCGCAGGTCGGGCGACGAGGACACGACCTCCTCCACGAGCGTGAAGCGCGCGCCGGGATCGGCGATCACGAGCAGGCGCCAGAAGAGGGAGGCAGCTTCTGTCGAGTTCGCGATCCGCACGTACAGCGGCTTTTCCAGCACGACGCCTTTGGGGACGTGGACGAGCAGGCCGTGTTCCCAGACCGCCGCGTTGTGCGCAGCGAACTTCTCGTCCCAGCCGACGAGCGAGTAGAGCCGCTCGTGCTCCTGGGTGAGCGGTGCGAACGTCACGCCCTCGGGCGCGCGTTCGATCTGAACGCCGGCTTCCGTGATGGTGGCCAGACCCGCCACGTCCAGTTCGAGCATCGTCCCGGCCGTACCAGGCCGGGTGTCTGACACCAGGCCGTGGCCGAACGAGTCGGGGTCGAAACCCTTCAGGTCCGTGAAGCGCCAGTGCTCCTCGGTCGTGTCCGGGAGCGGCAGCTCGCGGTACCGCTCGAGCGCGGCTGCCCTGCTCACGGCGCGTACCGCCGGTGCAGGATGAGCCGGTTTCCGTCGGGATCGTTGAAGAACGCCATGTGGCAGACGCCGGAGTCCCGGCTACCGACGAACGAAACCCCCTTCGACTCGAGCTCCTTCCGCGCAGCCTCCACGTCCGGCACGCGCAGGGCGATGTCGCCGCAGCCGTTCGTCTCGAACTCGAGCTCCGCCTCGGTCGGGTCGAACAGCGCGAGCGTGACGTTGCCCGCCTCGAACTCCGTGGGCACGCGAGGATTCTGTGGCAAACCGATCACGTCGCGGTAGAACGCGATCGACCGCTCGTAGTTGCGCGTCGGCACGTTGACGAAGTCGACCCGCTCGACCTGCAAGGTCCTAACCGACGGAACCTTCCATCTGGAGCTGGATCAGGCGGTTCATCTCGACGGCGTACTCGAGCGGCAGCTCTTTCGTGATCGGCTCGACGAAGCCGGAGACGATCAGCGCCGACGCCTCGGCCTCGGAGAGACCGCGCGACATGAGGTAGAAGAGCTGCTCCTCGCCGATCTTCGACACCGTCGCCTCGTGCCCGATGTCGACGTCGTCGGCGTCGATCTTCATGTACGGATAGGTGTCGGAACGCGATTCCTCGTCGAGGATGAGGGCGTCGCAGACGACCTTCGACTTCGAGCCGACGGCGCCCTTTCCGACCTCGAGGAGTCCGCGGTAACCGGCACGTCCGCCGTTCTTCGAGATCGACTTGGACGTGATCACCGAGGATGTCTTCGGCGCGACGTGGACGGCCTTGCCGCCCGCGTCCTGATGCTGACCGTTGCCGGCGAACGCGATCGAAAGCACCTCGCCATGGGCTCTTTCGCCCATGAGCCAAATAGCCGGGTACTTCATCGTGAGCTTCGAGCCGAGGTTCCCGTCCACCCACTCCATCGTCGCCCCTTCGTAGGCGACGGCGCGCTTCGTGACGAGGTTGTAGACGTTGTTCGACCAGTTCTGGATCGTCGTGTAGCGACAGCGCGCGTTCTTCTTGACGATGATCTCGACGACCGCGGAATGCAGCGAGTCGGTCGAGTAGATCGGAGCGGTGCAGCCCTCGACGTAGTGCACGTAGGCGCCCTCGTCGACGATGATCAGCGTCCGCTCGAACTGGCCCATGTTCTCCGCGTTGATCCGGAAGTAGGCCTGGAGCGGCATCTCGATGTGTACGCCCGGCGGCACGTAGATGAACGAACCGCCCGACCACACCGCCGAGTTCAGCGCCGCGAACTTGTTGTCGTTCTGCGGGATGATCGTGCCGAAGTGTTGCTTGACCAGATCCTCGTGCTCGCGCAGGCCCGAATCCATGTCGAGAAAGATCACGCCCTGCTTCGTCAGGTCTTCCTGGAGCTTGTGGTAGACGACCTCTGACTCGTACTGTGCGCCCACGCCGGCGAGGTATTTCTTCTCCGCCTCCGGAATGCCCAGCTTGTCCCAGGTGTCCTTGATGTCGGCCGGCAGGTCTTCCCAGGAGTTCGCCTGCTTCTCGGTCGGCTTGATGTAGTAGTAGATGTTCTCGAAGTCGATCTGCGTGAGATCGCCGCCCCACATCGGCAGCGGGCGCGCGAGGAAATAGTCCAGCGACTTGTGCCGGAACTTCCGCATCCACTCGGGTTCCTTCTTGTGCTCGGCGATCGCCTCGACGACCTCGTGCGAGATGCCGCGCCCGGACTTGTAGAAGTACGCCTCGGCCTCGTCCGGATTGGAGAAGCCGTACTGGTACTCCTCGCGGATCTGCTTGACGACGTCGGTCTCAGTCGGCAACTGCTGTCACCTCCGGGGCGAAAGCCTCGTAGCCCTCGGCCTCGAGCCTATGGGCGAGCTCGGGACCGCCTTCTTCCACGATACGCCCGCCGACCATCACGTGCACGAAGTCGGGCTCGATGAAGTTGAGGATTCGCTGGTAGTGCGTGATCACCAAGGCTCCCATCTCCGGACCCACGAGTTCCTCTACCCCGCTCGCCACGATCCTCACCGCGTCGATATCGAGACCGGAATCGGTCTCGTCGAGGACGGCGATGCGCGGCTTGAGCATCGCGAGCTGGAGGATCTCGATCCGCTTCTTCTCTCCGCCGGAGAAGCCGTCGTTGAGATAGCGGGAGGCCAGCTCGCGCGAGACCTTGAGCCGGTCCATCTGGGCCAGCAGCTCCTTCCGGAACTTCGGGATCGGGATCGGATCGTCTTCGCCGCCGGCACGTGCCTTCCGGATCGAGTTGATGGCGCTGCGCAGGAAGTTCGTCACGGTCACGCCCGGGACCGCGTGCGGGTACTGGAACGCGAGGAAGAGGCCGCGCTGTGCGCGCTCGTCCGCGCCCATCTCCAGCAGGTTCTCGCCGTCGAAGAGGATCTCCCCGCCGGTGACCTCGTAGGCCGGATGGCCCATCAGGGCGTACGCGAGGGTGGACTTCCCGGAGCCGTTCGGGCCCATGACCGCGTGCACCTCGTTCGGATTCACCGCGAGGTCGACCCCCTTGACGATCTCGGTGCCGTCCTCGAGTGCGACGCGCAGATCTCTTAGCTCCAGCAATGCCAACTTTGTAACGTCCTTTAGGGCGTGGGAAAGCGGCCTGGGCGGCCAGCTAGCAGCCCCATCGTAGCCAATGCCAGACCGGCTCCGATCACCCCTCTGTGCAAGCGCAGCCAGGTCCAGGCCGTCGTGCCGCGTGACCGGTCGTCGAACCGGCCGTGCGCGCCCGGATCGCCCGGCAGGGGCTCGAAGAGGTTGTCCGCCGAGTCGGTCGGCTTCAGCTCCTCCGTGTGCTGTCCCCTCCAGCCGTTTCGCAACAGGATCAGGTCGCCGGCCCGAGGGGACAGTTTCTGCCCCCAGAGCAGCTTCTGTGCGCCCCAGCCGATCGGCAGCTCGCGCACGGGACGCTTGCAGCATCGGACCACCGCCTCGGCGAACGGCTCCGGCTGGTAGATCGGCGGTACCGGCTGAGGCTGGAGCCCGATCTTCTGGCGCGCGCGATCGAACTGAGGCGTGTTGATCGCGGCAGGGAGGATCACGCAGACGTCGACCCCCGCCCGCTCCTTTTCGAGCTCGACACGCGCGCTCTCGAAGAACGTCCGCAGCGCGGCCTTCGTCGAGCAGTACGCGGCCTGGAGCGGAATCCCGCGGTACGACAGCGCCGAGGCGATCTGGATGAACGTTCCGCGCGAGTCGCGTAGGTGCGGGAGCGCCGCCCAGTACCCGTAGACGCCGCCGAAGAAGTTGACGTCGAAGACGCGGCGCAGCTCCTCGTCCTCGAGCCGGTGCGCCTCCGCGTAGACCGTCACCATCCCGTTGGCGACGTACGTGTCGATGCGTCCGAACCGCTCGACGGCGGCCTGCACGAGCGCGTCGACCTGCGCGCGGTCGCTGACGTCGGTCTCGACCGCGGCTCCCTCGGCCCCCTCCTTCTCGATCTCGGCGAGCGCGCCGTCGAGCGCCTCGCGCGTGCGTGCACCCACGACGACCTTCGCCCCCTTCCGCGCGGCGGCGGCGGCGATTGCCCGGCCCAGGCCGTACGAGCCGCCGCCGATCACGACGACCTGCTCGGCAAGCGGTTTCTTCCGTGCCATCCGCCGGTCGTGTTTCCCCCACCCGGGCCTCCAAACCGCTACGCTGAGCCCATGCCCAACGTAGGCCCGTGGGAAGTCATCCTGCTCCTCCTGCTGGCGCTTCTGCTGTTCGGAGCAAAGCGTCTTCCGGAGATCGGACGCTCGATGGGACGCGGCATGCGGGAGTTCAAGGACTCCGTCAGCGGCAAGGATCGAGACGAGGAGCCGGCCGAGCTTCCCACGCAGACGACAGACGCAACGATCGCAGCCCGCGAGCGCGAGCGCGACCCCGCTTAGCGGACGATGAAGCGGTTGCCGCGGCGGCTTCGCCACGGCGAAGAAGCAACGCTCGTCGAGCACCTCGAGGAACTTCGCACCCGCATCTTCGTTTCGCTCGGCGCGCTCGTCGTCGGCGTCGCAATTGCCTTCATCTTCCGGGGTCATCTCCTCGACTGGCTGAACCAGCCCCTCCCTGAGGGTCGGCGCCGGCCGATCACGCTCGGCGTGGCGGAGCCGTTTCTGACCTCCATGAAGGTCAGCCTGATGGCGGGGTTCGGGCTCGCGCTGCCCGTGATCCTCTGGCAGCTCTGGAGCTTCCTCGCGCCGGCGGTCGAAGAGCACGCCGAACGAACGGTGCTGATGTTCGTCTTCCTGGCGACGGCGCTGCTCGCCTGCGGTGTGGCCTTCGGTTACTGGATCGTGCTCCCGAAGGCCGTCCATTTCCTGACGAACTTCGACGAGCAGCATTACGCGGTCCAAATCCGGGCCCGCGAGTACTACTCGTTCGTGCTGACCGTTCTGTTCGCGGTCGGCCTTGTTTTCCAGCTACCCATCTTCATCCTCTCGCTCGTGCGCCTCGACGTTCTCTCGACGCGCACGCTGCGACAGAACCGGCGAATCGGCTATTTCATCGTCGCCGTGATCGCGGTCCTCTTGCCGGGGATCGACCCGGTCACGACGACGCTGGAAGCGGTCCCGCTCGTCGTGTTGTACGAGGGATCGATCTGGCTTGCGGTGCTCATGGAACGCCGGGCGCCGCGCCCGGAACCGGCTAGCCTTACCGAGCCGTGAGCCAGGTTCTCTCCGCCGACTGGGTCCTGCCGATCGAGGGGCCGCCGATCGAGGCCGGGGCGATCGCTTTCGACGACGGTCGCATCGTCGCCGTCGGCACGGTCGACGAGCTCGGGGAAGGGACGCGGTACGAGCACGCGGCGATCGTCCCGGGCTTCGTGAATGCTCACTCGCATCTCGAATACGCGGTCTACGCCGGCTTCGGCGACTCGCTCACGGATTTCGCCGAGTGGATCCGGCTGCACACCGAGCGGAAGCGCCGAATCGGCTGGGAGGACTACATCGCGATCGCGCGGCTGGGCGCCGCCGAGTCGCTCCGGTCCGGCGTGACGACCGTGGGCGATTGCAGCTTCAGCGGCGCCGCCGCGCTAGCGATGGACGAGCTCGGTCTGCGCGGCCTCGCGTACCTGGAGGTCTTCGGCGCCGACCCGGACGAGGCGCTCGCGCAGTTCGAAGAGCTCCGGCTTCGAGCCGAGTCCCATCTCTCCGACCGTGTCCGGCTCGGCGTCTCGCCGCACGCTCCCTACAGCATCTCGCCGGAGGTCTACCGCGCCTGCGCCGGCCTCGGGCTTCCGATCGCGACCCACATCTCCGAAAGCGAGTCGGAGGTCCGGTACCTCCTCGACGGGAGCGGCCCCTGGGAGACGATCGACTGGCTCGTCGCGCCCCCCGGGACGACCGGCACGCGCCTGCTCGCCGGCGAAGGCCTGCTCGGTCCGGACGTCCTCGCGGCCCACTGTGTCGTCGTCGAGCCGGACGAGATCGCGCTGCTCGCGGAGCACGACGTCGCCGTCGTGCACTGTCCGCGGTCGAATGGGTACGTCGGCTGCGGCATCGCCCCGCTGCGTGAGCTGAGGGACGCCGGGATCAGGGTCGGAGTCGGGACCGACGGCGTCTCGTCGACGCCGTCCCAGGACTTCTTCGACGAGCTGCGGGCCGCCGTCATGATGGCCCGAGCGCGCGAGCGGCGGCCGGACGCTTTGACTGCGACCGAGGCGCTGGAGCTCGGGACGCTCGGCTCGGCTCGTGCGATCGGTCTCGATGCCGAGACCGGCTCGCTCCGGCCCGGGAAGCGCGCCGACATCGCCGTGGTCTCCCTGGTGGGTTCGCCGTACCTGCCGTGGGAGGATCCGGCAGCCGCCGTCGTCTTCGGAGGTTCGCCAGACCGTGTGATTGCGACGTTCGTGGACGGGGAAGCGCGCTACGAGAAGGGAGGAATGGATTGGCACGAGCTGACCGCCGCCGCGCACAGCGCGAGGCGCGCCATGCTCGCCGTGCCGCCGGCCGCCGAGCCGGTGCCGGCTCTGCGCGCATAGCCGAGAACACGATGTTCTTCCCCCGCCTGCGCAACCAGGCGAAGTGGGCGTTCGTGTTCCTGATCGTCGTCTTCGCGGGCGGCTTCGTCTTCCTCGGGGTGGGCTCGGGCGGGCTCGACCTCGGCGAGCTGATCCGCGACGCGTTCGGGAACAAGAGTGGTCCATCGACCGGCTCGATCTCGAAGGCCAGGAAAGCGGTGGAGGAGCACCCTCTCAGCGCTGCCGCCCGGCGGAATTACGCGGACGTCCTCGAGAGGAAGGGTCAGGCCGACGATGCGATCGCCGCGTGGCTTCAGTACTCGAAGCTGAGGCCCAAGGACGTTGTCGCGCTTCGTCATCTCGGCGACCTCGAGCTCGGGCAGGCCGACCGCTACTTCCGGCAAGCGCAGCTGGCGGCCCTCGCCCAGCAGGAAGCCGGTGCCGCCTCGCCCTTCCGGCCTTCGACGACCGGGAAGTTCGGACAGGCGCTTGGAGAGGACCCGATCTCGACGGCCCTCTCGACCAGGGCCAGCTCCCAGTTCCAGGAGGCGTCGGCGAAGTACCAGACCGCGGCCACGCAAGCCGTCCAGACCTACAAGCAGCTCGTGAAGCTGCGGCCGAACGACCAGCAGGCGCTCTTCTCGCTTGCCCAGGCGGCGGACACCCTCCACCAGACGGCTGTCGCCGTCCGTGCGTACAAGAAGTTGCTCACGTTCGACCTCGACCCCACGACGAAGGCGCAGATCCGCGAACGCATCAAGACCCTGCGCCAGTCGGGGGGTTAGACTCCGCGCCGACGGGAAGAGGCCCGCCGACACGATCCCGGGGGGACGATGAACTTCGACATCAAGACGGAACAGCTCGGAGACGACGCCTACGTGATCTCGCTCGCGGGCGAGGTCGATCTCTACACCGCGCCGGAGTTCAAGCAGCAGCTGCTCGAGGTGATCGGCCAGGGTGGGAAACAGGTGATCGTCGACTTCAGCGACACGACGTTCATCGACTCGACCACCCTGGGGGTGCTCGTCGGCGGTGTGAAGCGCCTGCGGACGAACGACGGCCAGCTCTCGCTCGTTTGCAGCGACCGCAACATCACCAAGATCTTCGAGATCACGGGCCTCGACCGCGTCTTCACGATCTATCCGACCCGCGGCGAGGCAGTCTCGAACGTGAAAGCTGCCGACCAGCCTCCGGCTTAAGCGTTGCGGCGCGCTGTTCTAGCCGCCGCAGGAGGGGTGGCTGTCGCCCTCGCGCTCGCGGCCTGTGGAACGGGCGGGATCGCGTCGGGAGTCGCGGACGAGGAGAACGGGAAGACGCTCTTCCTCGGCAAAGGCCAGTGTGCGGGCTGCCACACGCTTGCCGCCGCAGGTTCCAGCGGCACGATCGGGCCCAACCTGGACGACGCCTTCGCACAGGCACGCGCCGACGGCTACAAGGAGAGCGCGATCCGGAACATCGTCCACGAGCAGATCAAGTACCCCGGTCAGTATCCGACCGCGCAGAACAATCCGAATTTCATCAAGGCCAACATGCCGGCAAACCTCGTCAAGGGGCAAGACGCCGAGGACGTGGCGGCGTTCGTCGCCGCCAACGCCGGTCTGCAGGGGTTCTCCGAGTCCCAGGCCGTGACGGGAACGAACGGCAAGCTCATCTTCACGAAGAAGTGCGGCGGCTGCCACACGCTCAAGGACGCCGGCACGACCGGCACGACCGGCCCGAATCTCGACCAGCTCATGCCGACATTCCCGGTGGCGCAGAAGCAGGTGACCAACGGCGGCCGCGTCATGCCGGCCTTCAAGGACATCCTCAACAAGGCACAGATCGACGCCGTCGCGAGGTACGTGGCCACACACGCCCGTAGGTAGTTCCGATCGACATCGAGGAGTTCATCGAGCGAGGGCGCGACCGTCTGCCGGGGCTACTCGGCGTGCGGATCGACGAGATCGAGGAAGGCCGCGTCCGCATGCACCTCCCGCTGCGCCCGGAGCTGCTGGCGCCTAACGGGTACCTCCACGCCGCGACCGTCGTCGCGCTGGCGGACTCGGCCTGCGGTTACGGCTGCATCGCGTCACTGCCCGAGGGCGCGACGGGCTTCACGACGATCGAGCTGAAGACGAACTTCCTGGGCACCGCCTTGGAGGGCACGCTTTCATGCGAGTCGAGACGAGTGCACGCGGGCCGGACGACTCAGGTCTGGGATGCGACGGTGACGGCTGAGTCCGGGAAGACGCTGGCGCTGTTCCGCTGCACGCAGCTCTTGCTGTATGCAGCGGCGCCCTGACGGCGTCTCGGTCCAGAGGCGAACGAACGAGCTCGCCTGTCCAAAGCGGACAAGCTCACCCGCCGGACCGGACAGGCGGTCCTCCGCCGTCCCTCCTCCATCCTGCCGAAGACCGGCACGATCGCAGCTCCTGTGGAAGAAAAGTCACACTCTTGGCACGAACTCCACGTCCGCTGCGGACCCGCCGGCCACGGCCCTTCGGGCCGTGGCCGGGGACAGTCCCAGGACATGTCCCGCCGTCGTCAGGACGACGACACGGCGAAAATCGTCATCGTTCCGGCGAGGTCGGAGCCGGACCTTCGCGGACTGTTTCGCGCTCGCGTTCGAGGTCGACGACGACGTGCGTGATCGGGACGGCGAAGCGCTCACGCGCCTTCTCGACGACGCCGCGCTCCAACCAGTGGGAGCGGCCCTCCGGATGCGTCGAGATGATGATCTCGTCGGCGCCGAAGGTACGGAGCGCGTCCTCCATCGCCTGGAGAGGATCGCCGTCCCCCACCTCGCCACGTGCCTGCACGCCCGCCTCGGCGAGCTTCGCCAGGCTCGCGTCGAGCCGTTCCTGAGCGTCCGCCCGGGCCTGGTCCTCGTCCGAGACCCAATGCCGCAGCGGGGAGTTGAGCGCGGGCGTGACGACGAGGATCTCCTCGCGGACGTCGAGGCTCTTCTCGAGGATTGCGGAGCGCAGCGTGTGGCCGCCAACCGTTTCGTTCGCGATCACGAGGATCCGGCGCTCGCCGGCCGCATGAGGTCGAGGCGTCGTCTGAACAGGTCGCTCCTCCCGGCGGGCTCGCAGCCACCAGCCCAGCACGACTGCCGTGAGGAAGGCGAAGGCTCCGAGCCCGACCCAGTGGCCGCCCGCGACGGTCGCGACCACGATCGCCCCGAAGTACGCGATCGACGCGATCAGGAACCTGAACGCCTCGGCCTCGCTACGCAGCGGGTTGATCACGGACGACCCGTCCTAGATGAGATAGACGGTGGAGTACACGACAATCCACATTACGTCCACGAAGTGCCAGTAGATCCCGCCGATCTCGACGCCGTGATGGTGCTCCGGCGAGAAATGGCCGCGGAAGGCCCTGATCGTCATGAAGAGCAGGATCGAGAGCCCGACGAAGACGTGCGCGCCGTGCAAACCGGTGAGGCAATAGAAGATCGTCCCGAACGCGCCGTCGTGGGGAGCGAAGCCGACGCGCGAGTACTCGCGCGCCTGCGTCAGCAGGAAGACGAGTCCCATCAGGAAGGTCAGCAGCAGTCCCGCCTGCAACCCCGCCCGGTTGCCACGCTTGATCGACTGGAGCGCCCAGTGCATGGTGAAGCTCGAGGTGACGAGAATCGCCGTGTTCACGCCGGCGACGAAGATCGGCAGCTCGAACTGCTTCGGAGGCCAATCGATGCCGTTCACGACGCGGACGAAGAAGTACGCCGTGAAGAACGAGCCGAACAGCATCACCTCGGAGGCGATGAAGAGCAGCATCCCGAGCACGGAGGCGCTGACGCGTGAGCTCTGGTGCGCGACCGGCGGGCCGTGGTGATGGGCGGCGGCTTCGGCGTGCGCTTCCACTAAACCGGAACCTCGCTCGGTGCCATGACGTGCTCCACGGGAAGACTGGTCTCCTCGCGGAGGCGCTCGACGAGGTCCTTGCGCAGCCAACCGGATTTCTCGGGCCCGAACGTCGAGACGATGATCTCGTCCACCCGCTCCTCACGCATCGCTTCGAGCGCGGCCGAGAAGGGATCCGGATGCGCGACCTGACCGTGCGCGTCGATTCCCGCCCCGCGGAGCTCGGCGACGGCGCGCTTCAGCCGGCGCTCCGCCTCTGGATGAGCGCCCTCCGACGGATCGCTCTGCGGCGAGACGATCAGGAAGCTCGCGTTCCCACGCGAGGCGTGCTCGTGGACCTTGTCCAGCAGATGCCGTCCGAGGACCGTCTCGTTCGCGATCACGAGCACGTTCCGCTGACCGGTCTCCGCCGTCACGTCGACGACGACGTGCTCGACGGGACGACTACCCGCGGCGTTGCGGATTCTGTCGATGACGTTCTTGCGCAGCCAGCCCGATTTCTGCTGCGGATGCGTGGCGACGACGATCTCGTCCACCGGCGGCTCCAGCTGTGCGAGGGCGTCGCGGACGGCGGTGACCGGGTCGCTCTCGACCACGAGGCCGTGCGCCGAGATGCCCTCGTCGTGGAGCATCGACAGCGTGCGGTCGAGCCGCCGACCTGCGGCAGCCCGCCGCGTGTCCTCGTAGACGACGTACCCACGCCGCGGCTGGTTGACGGGGCAGATCACCGTGACGCGAAGCTCGCCGTCGCCCCTGCGACGTTCCACGGCCTCGATCAGCGCGCGACCGGTGACCGTTTCGTTGGCGACCACGAGCAAATGCATCAACGCACCTGAACCTCGGTCGCCGTGGGCCGGCCGTTCAGCACCGCGTGGCGCGCCCCCGGAACGCCGTACTCGTACGGATTTCCGACGACCTGCGGGATCTCGTCGAAGTTGAAGCGCGGCGGAGGCGACGAGACCTGCCACTCGAGCGTGAGCGACCGCCACGGGTTGGCGGCGGCCACCGGTCCGCGACGCATGCTGATGACCATGTTGTAGAGAAAGACGATCGTCGAGGCGCCGAGGAAGAACGACGCGACGGAGATGAACAGGTTCCAGTGGGCGAACACCGGGTCGTAGTCCGAGACGCGCCGCGGCTGGCCCTGCGTTCCGATCAGGTGCATCGGGAAGAAGGTCGCGTTGAAGCCGATGAACG
>WNFU01001943.1_pt1 | contig 35981 bp, 35 predicted proteins | sample 5400121 | NCBI WGS metagenome assembly WNFU01 (sample SAMN13153360, study PRJNA577476) | soil metagenome | isolation source: 100 cm soil or saprolite under grassland replicate 1 | place: USA:California | collected 2016-06-15
TCATCCTGGCCGGCGGCCTCACTCCCGACAATGTGCTGGAAGCTGTCCGCCAGGTCCGGCCGTATGCCGTGGATGTCACCAGCGGAGTGGAGGCTTCGCGGGGCAAGAAGGACCATGCGAAGGTGCCGGCCTTCATCACGAATGCCAAAAGCTGGACCTGGTAATATCTCCTCCCGCTATGATGGTAGATTGATTGCTCGCGCCCCCGTAGCCTATACTGCGCTCTATGACGTCACTTCCTGATGCACGGGGCCGCTTCGGCGCCTTCGGCGGGCGTTACGTCCCCGAGACGTTGATTCCCGCCCTCGATGAGCTCGCCCGGGAGTACGAGAAGGCGCGCCGCGACCCGCAATTCAAGACCGAGCTGGACTACTACCTCCGGGAGTACGTCGGGCGCCCGACGCCGCTCTACTATGCCGAGCGGCTGAGCAAGAAGCTGGGAGGAGCGAAGATCTACTTCAAGCGCGAGGACCTCTGCCACACCGGCGCGCACAAGATCAACAATACGATCGGCCAGGCGCTCCTGACCTGCCGCATGGGGAAGAAGCGGGTGATCGCCGAGACCGGCGCGGGCCAGCACGGCGTGGCTGTGGCCACGGTGGCGGCGCTGTTTGGCCTGCAATGCGAAGTGTACATGGGCACGGAGGACATGGAGCGCCAGGCCCTGAATGTCTTCCGGATGCGCCTGCTCGGGACGACCGTAACGGCCGTCAACGCCGGGAGCCGCACGCTGAAGGACGCCATCAGCGAGGCCATGCGGGACTGGACGACCAACGTCCGGACCACGCACTACATCCTCGGGTCGGTCCTGGGTGCGCACCCGTATCCGATGATGATCCGGGACTTCCAGTCCGTGATCGGCCGGGAGACGCGCAAGCAGATCCTCCAGGCCGAAGGCAAGCTCCCGGATTACCTCGTCGCATGCGTGGGCGGGGGGAGCAACTCGATCGGCATGTTCACGGCGTTCCTCAAGGACAAGAAGGTGAAGATGGTCGGGGTCGAGGCGGGCGGGCTCGGCATCGAGAGCGGCAAGCATGCGGCGCGCTTCGCCACGGGCTCGGTCGGCGTCCTGCACGGGACCATGACGTATCTGCTGCAGGACGACGACGGGCAGATCCAACTGACCCATTCGGTCTCGGCCGGGCTTGATTACGCGGCGGTCGGACCGGAACACGCCTTCTATAAGGAGCGGGAGCGCATCAGCTACACCTATGCCACGGATGAGCAAGCCATGACGGCGTTCGACCTGCTGTCCCAGACCGAAGGCCTCATGCCGGCACTCGAGCCCGCCCACGCCGTCGCCCACGTGATGAAGCTCGCGCCGAAGCTCAAACGCAGCCAGATCATCGTGATGAATCTGTCGGGTCGGGGCGACAAGGACGTGCAACAGGTGGCGCGCATCAAAGGGGTAAGTCTGTGACGTTAATCGTTAAACGTTATACGGGAATTCTCTTGCGATTAACGAATAACGATTAACGTATAACGACATGAGCCGTATTCAAGCAGCTTTTCAACGGATCAAGGAGCGGGGCGAGAAGGCGTTGATCGCCTATGTGATGGCTGGCGATCCGACGCTGGAAGATACGGAGACGTACGTTCAGGAGTTGGCGGCGGCCGGGGCCGACGTCATCGAACTGGGCGTGCCGTTCTCCGACCCCATCGCCGACGGGCCGGTCATCCAGCAGGCCGCTGAACGCGCGCTCCGCTCGGGGACCACGCTGAAGAAAATCCTGACCACGGTGCGATTGCTCCGGACGAAGACCCAGGTTCCGCTCGTGCTCATGGCCTACTACAACTCGATCTTCCGGTACGGGGAGGCGGCCTTCTGCCGCGACGCGGTCGCGGCGGGCGTGGACGGGCTCATCGTACCCGACATGCCGCCGGACGAGGCCGGGACGATCCATCCGTTGGCTGAAGCCGCCGGCCTCGATGTGATCTTCCTCCTGGCTCCGACCAGCACGGCCAAGCGCGAAATGGCGGTGGCCCGGTTGTCGCATGGCTTCATCTACTATGTGTCACTGACGGGGATCACCGGCGCGAAGCTGACGGACAAGGCGGATGTGGAAAAGAAGGTGCGCGAGATCCGGCGCTACACCAAGACGCCGGTCGCGGTGGGGTTTGGCATCGCGACGCCCGATGACGCCCGCGAGGTCGCGCGTATCGCGGACGGCGTGATCGTCGGCAGCGCGCTCGTCAAGCTTATCGCCGAAGGCAGCCACGCCGCCGTCACCGAGCGCCTCAGCTCTTTCACCCGCTCCCTCAAATCCGCGACCCTCCCGGCCTAGTCACGTTCGTCATGCAGCCTCAGTCGTCCGCGCCCTTGGCGGCGCGGGTGGGCTCGAGGCCGATGGCGCGGGCCAACTCGCGGTGGATGCGGCCGACGCGCTCCACCTGGCCCTTGGCGGGGAAGCGCTCGTAGAACCCCTCCGCCCGGAAGTCGCGCACGCGCTCCTTCCACGGCGTGAGGAGGCGCTCCCAGCGTTTGATGCGATCCTCACCCGATCCGCGTTCCTGTGACGCGAGGCCCGTGCAGACCCGCACCATCGCCTTGAGCGTCACCGGCTTGGTCACCATGTAGTTCGGATTCCCCCAGGCGTCGCCCCAGACGCGCTCCGCCGCTTTGAAGAAGTCCCGCACCAGGTTGTAGAACCGCAGGGCCTCCCGCGCGCCGCCACCTTCGCGCTGGATGGTCTTCCAATTCTTATAGACCCACCGGTGGATCTCGTTGAACAGCTCGGCCTGGAGGATCCATTTCTCCTGCTGGCTGCGTCCGCCCAGCCGGTTGATCCGGTAGCGGAGCGGGCTGTCTCCTTCGCTGTACAGGTGCTCGACGACGCGCGCGGCGAACTTCTTGTCGGGCGCCGCCCAGGACACGCGCTCGTACAGGTCCACCAGGTGGCTCTTGTTGATCCGGGTCGGCGTCGAATTGATGATGACGAACATCTCGGTCGCGAAGTCCTCGCTGCGGCCGTCGAAGATGACGCAGGGGATATTGATGGTGTGCGCGTCATCGGGGTGGTACCGGCGGTAAAAGTGCAGCGCAGCCAGGCGGTGCTGGCCGTCAATGACCAGGTACCTGCCGCTTGGTTCCTCCAGGTGACCGATTTCCTCGGAGGATCCGAGGGCTCTGAAGTGAAGTCGTTCCGGTGTAAACAGCAACACGGTGCCCGGGATCGGCGGCTGGCTGACGGCGGTCTCGTAGAAATTCGTGATGGCCTTGACCTTGGCGCGCGAGAGCTGGCGCTGAAAGGCCTTGTCGCTGCGCTCGATCCTGGCGATGAACTGGGCGATCTCGTCCTCCTCGGCGATCTCGGCCGGCGCGATCTGCTCGCCCTCGCCGTAGAACCGGCTGACGAACTGGATCTTCCGGAGCAGATCCTCCGCCGGATAGGAGACGAAGTAGAAGACGCCGTCTTTCTGCCGGACCCGCGTGGCAAGCATAACTCGCGCTCCTCCCGATTTCGCTAGGCGATCTGGCCGTCCACCATGCGGATGATGCGGTCGGCCTGTCTGGAGAGCGCCTCGTTGTGGGTCACGATCACGAACGTGATCCCCTTGGCGCGGTTCAGGTCCCGCAGCAGCGTAAAGACTTCTCCGCCGGTGTGCGTGTCCAGGTTGCCGGTCGGCTCGTCGGCCAGGACCAGATCCGGATGCAGGACCAGGGCGCGCGCGACCGCGACGCGCTGCTGCTCGCCGCCTGAGAGTTCCCCGATGCGGTGCGCCAGCCGATGCTCCAGGCCCACCTCCTTCAGCACGGCCTCGGCGGCGGCGCGCGCCTCTGCCTGGGATTGCCGGCGGATCAGGGCCGGCAGCATCACGTTTTCCAACGCCGTGAACTCCGGCAGCAGATGGTGAAACTGGAAGACGAACCCGATCTTGCGGTTGCGGAACTCCGCCAGCGCCTGATCATCCATGGCGAACACATCGTTCCCGTCGAAGCGCACGGCGCCGCTGGTCGGCCGATCCAACGTTCCCAAAATGTGCAGGAGGGTCGTCTTGCCGACGCCGGACGCCCCGACGATGGCCACCAGCTCGCCGCGCTTGATCTCCAGGCTCACGCCCTTCAGCACGTGGATCTCGGTCTGGTCCAGCTTGAAGGATTTGTTGAGGTCGACGGCCGCAATCATCATTCGTACCGCAAAGCCTCGGCCGGGTCCAGGCGAGCCGCCTGCCGGCAGGGATGGATCGTGGCCAGGAACGTGATGGTGATCGCCGACACGGCGACGGTCACGACGTCCACGATCTTGATGTTCACCGGGATGCGGCTCAGGTAGTAGACGTCCCCCGGCAGGGTGTAGAAGGTCTGAATCGCCCAGCAGAAGCTGTAGCCCAGCGGTATGCCGATCACCGTCCCGACGATGCCGATCACGAGCCCGTTCAGCATGAAGATGCGTGTCACGGCCTGGCCGGTCGCGCCCATTGCCTTCAGGATGGCGATCTCCCGGTGCTTCTCCACGACGATCATGGTGAGCGTGCTCACGATGTTGAAGGAGGCGACGATCACGACCAGCACCAGCAGGATGAACATCATGAACTTCTCCAGCTTGAGCGCCGAGAACAGGTTCTTGTTGAGCTTCATCCAGTCGCGCGCCCAGTAGGGGAGGCCGATCGTGTGCTCGATCGCCTTGGCGATGCGGTCCGCCTCGAAGATGTCCGCGACCTTCACCTCGATGCCGGTCACCGTGTCGCCCATGTTGAAGAACTCCTGCGCCTGCTTGATCGACACGTAGACCAGTGACGAATCGTACTCGTACATCCCGGACTCGAAGACGCCGGCCACGCGGTAGCCCCGCACCTTCGGAAGCATGCCCAAGGCGGTGAGGGGACCCACCGGGGAGACGACGTTCAGCCGGTCGCCCATGAAGACGCCCAGCCGCAACGCCAGCTCTTTGCCGATGATCATGCCGGGGAGCAAAGACGGGGAGCCGGCCGACCCGGCGTGTTCCAGCTCTTCCAGCCTGCCGGCGCGGAGGTTCTTCGCGATCTCCGTGACCGTCGGCTCGCGCCGCACGTCGATGCCGCGCAGCACGACGCCGTGCGAGCCGCTCTCCGACGTGAGCAGGACCTGCTTGAAGATGAACGGGGTGGCGGCGACCACCTCGGGGACGGCGGCCACTTTGTCCGTCAGCGCGGAGTAGTCCTTGATCGTCTCGCCGGTGCGGGTGGTGACGATGATGTGCGAGTTCGTGCCGAGGATCTTGGATTGCAGGTCCTCCTTGAAGCCCGTCATGATGCCCAGCGTGGCGATCAGGGCCGCCACGCCGATGGTCACGCCGATCATGGAGATGAGCGTGTTGAACGAGATGGTGCGGTTGCGGCGCTTGGCCCGGAGGTAGCGGAGACCGATGAAGGCTTCGTACGGGAGGTTCACGGACTATTTCTCAGGCCGCAGTTGGGGGAAGAGGATCACGTCGCGAATGGACGTCTGGTTGGTCAGCAGCATGACGAGCCGGTCGATGCCGATCCCTTCCCCGGCCGTCGGCGGCATGCCGTGCTCGAGCGCGCGCAGGAAGTCTTCATCCAGGCGCTGGGCTTCCAAATCGCCCTTGGCCAGCTCGGCCATCTGCGCCTCGAAGCGCTTGCGCTGGTCCATGGGGTCGTTCAGCTCCGAGAAGGCGTTGGCGATCTCGCGGGTGGCGATGTAGAGCTCAAAGCGGTCGGTGAGCTCCGGCTCGCGCGCCTTGCGTTTGGCCAGGGGGGAGATCTCGACCGGGAAGTCGGTGATGAACGTCGGCTGGATCAGCGTGGGCTCGACCACCTGCCCGAACAGCAGGACCATCAACTGCCAGTACAATTCGCCGCCCTTGAGCTCGCACCGGTGCTTCTTGGCCTCACTCAGGACGTACGCGGGGTCGGTGATCTGCTGGAGCGTCGCGCCGAGCCGATCGGCGATCGCGGCCCGGTAGCTGACGCGTTTCCAGGGGTGGGCGAACGAGATCATGGTCGTCGTGTCCTCGTTCGGGTGCAGGCGGTAGGGGATGGCCTGCGTTCCCTTGCCGTGGACGGTCTCGACGAGTTCCACGATCAGTTCCTCGGTCAGGGGGATCAGGTCTGTGTAGTCCGCGTACGCCATGTAGAACTCGAGCATCGTGAACTCGGGGTTGTGAATGGTCGAGATGCCCTCGTTCCGGAAGTTGCGGTTGATCTCGTAGACCCTGGTCAGTCCGCCGACGATCAGCCGCTTGAGGTAGAGCTCCGGGGCCACGCGCAGGTACAGGTCGGTCCCGAGCGTGTTGTGATGCGTGACGAACGGCCGCGCGGTGGCGCCGCCGGGGATCTGGTGCATCATCGGCGTCTCCACCTCCAGAAAGCCCTTGCCGACGAGGAAGGTGCGGATGGCCTGGATGATCCGGCTGCGCGTGATGAAGATGCGCTTGACCTCCGGGTTCGCGATCAGGTCCACGTAGCGCTGGCGGTACCGCGTTTCGACGTCGGTCAGGCCGTGCCATTTTTCCGGGAGCGGACGGAGGGCCTTGCAGAGCAGGGTGAGCTGTTTGACTTCGACCGTCAGCTCGTTCGTCTTGGTCCGAAAGAGCCGGCCGCTGACGCCGATCCAGTCGCCGATGTCGAGCAGGTCCGCCAGGGCGAAGCCCTGCTCGCCTAGGACGTCTTTTTTCAAGTACACCTGGATGGCGTCCACGCCGTCCTGGAGCGAGGCGAAGGCGGCCTTGCCGAACCAGCGCAGGGCGATCACCCGGCCTGCGATGGTGGTGGTGACGGGCTTTTGCTCGAGCGCCTCCTTGGTCATCGTGCCGTAGCGCGCGATCAGATCGCCGGCGCGGTCCTGGACGTCGAACTTCCCGCCGAACGGATCGATCCCCAGGCTTCGAAGCTGGTCCAGCTTCTTGAGCCGCTGGGCGATCTGGTCGTTTAATTCTTCCATAAGGTCAGCGCATCATATTCAGCAGAATTAGACAAGTCAATTTCACCCCCACCCATCCCTCCCCCTCGAGGGGGAGGGTGGGGGGCCTATTTGTCCTGCTTCACCGATTGCAGCAGGTACGCCTCGATGAACAGGTCGAGGTCGCCGTCCATGACGGCGTTGATATTGCCCACCTCCACGTTGGTCCGGTGGTCCTTGACGAGCTGGTAGGGCTGGAAGACATAGGAGCGGATCTGGCTGCCGAAGCCGATCTCCTTCTTCTCCCCGACGAAGGCGTTGAACTCCTCCTCCTTTTTCTTCCGTTCCAGCTCATAGAGGCGCGCCCGCAGCACCTTCATCGCCCCCATCTTGTTCTTCAGCTGGGAGCGCTCGTTCTGGCACTGCACGACGATGCCGGTGGGGATGTGCGTGATGCGGATGGCGGTCTCCACCTTGTTGACGTTCTGGCCGCCGGCCCCGCCTGAGCGGAAGGTGTCGATCTTGAGGTCTTTCTCCAGGCGGTGGACGCCGGCCTCAGCCTTAAGGTAGCCGTAGGCGTTCTCGCCGGCGATGTTCAGCGTCACGCTCTTGATGCCGGCCTGCTCCCCGGGAAGATAGTCCAGCGTCTCGACCTTGTAGCCCCGGTTCTCCGCCCATCGCACGTACATGCGCATGAGCATCTCGGCCCAGTCCTGGGACTCCGTCCCCCCGGCGCCCGGATGGATCGAGAGGATCGCGTTGTTCGCGTCCATCTCGCTGCGCAGCAGGTGAGTGACGCGAAGCCGGGTCAGGGCCTGCTCGGCCTGGACCAGTTCGGCGGCCAGCTCCTCATCCAGCGAGGCGTCGTGCTCGGACTCCGCCAGCTCGACCATCGCGCGGAGGTCGTCGAGCCGGCGCTCCATGTCGCCCCAGCTTTTGAGCTCCCGTTCGAGGAGGTTCTTCTTCCGGATGGTGCTCTGGGCCGCGCGACGGTCCCCCCAGAAGTCGGGGGCGACTATGCGGGCTTCCAATGTCTGGATCTGGGATTTCAGCGAGGCGAGGTCAAAGATGCCCCCGCAGTTCGTCAAAACGGGTAGTGAGGCTCGCTAGGCGTGCTTTCAGGTCGTCGAGCATAGTCACCCCTAAATGCGCCTTGGCGCCACATCCGCGCCGCCACGAACAGCGTCAGTATAGCACAGCCCAACGTGAAGAGGTCCCCGTACGCCGTGTAGATGGTGCGCGAGCCGCCGATCCGGACCTCACCGCTCAGCGCGCCCTCGACGAAGATATCCGTCGTGCGCAGGATGTGCCCCTCGGCATCGATGAAGCCCGAGATGCCGGTGTTGGCGGCGCGGGCGAACGGCACCCGGTTCTCGACGGCGCGGAACACGACCATGGCGAAGTGTTGGTACGGCGCGCTGGTCCGGCCGAACCAGGCGTCGTTGGTGATCGTCACCATGTAGTCCGCGCCCCGGTCCACGAACTGGCGCACGAGGTTCGGGAAGATGACCTCGAAACAGATCACCAGGCCCAGGTGGCCGCTGGGTCCGCTCATCACGCGGGGATCCGACCCCGGCACGAAGTCCCCGAGGCCTACGACCAGCTTGTTCAGGAAGAAGAAAACCGGCTTGAGCGGGACGTACTCGCCGAACGGCACCAGGTGGACCTTGTCGTACCGGTCCATCACCGTGCCGGTGCTGCTGACCAGATACGCGCTGTTGAACAGGCGCGGACTGCCTTCGGATTTGCTGTCCAGGGCCGGGGAGCCGAAGAGCAGCGGGACGCCGCGCTCCCGCACGAACCGCAGCAGCTCTTCGCGATAGTCGGTCTCCACGTCGAAGAAGAATGGGGTCGCCGCTTCCGGCCAGACCACCAGATCGACTTCCTGCACGACCTGGGCCGTCAATTTCTTGTAGCGGTCGATGGCCTGCCGGCGGAAGGCGACGTCCCATTTCTGCGCCTGGTCGATGTTGGGCTGGACGAGGCCGATGCGAAGGGAGTGCTCGTTCGTCGGGTTGTTGCGCGGGTCCAGGCGCCAGTACCCGTAGTCCACGACGAAGGCGACGAGCCCAGCGGCCACCGCGACGGTCACCCAGGGAAAGGGGATCGGCTTGGCGCCGCGCCCGACCCGCGACGCGAGCGCCTCGACGAGCCGGGCCACCAGCGCGTTCACGAGCACGAGGAGGAACGAGACGCCGTAGACGCCGGTCACGTCTGCGATCTGAATGAGCGACAGGGCGTGGTATTGGCTGTAGCCGAGCAGCGCCCAGGGGAAGCCGGAGAAAAGGTAGCCGCGCAGCCATTCCAGCGTGACCCACAGGGCCGCGGCGGTCCAGGGCCGGAGCAGGCCCCGCCCGTCCGTGAGCGCGACCAGGATGGCGGCGAACAGCGCGACGAACAGGGCGCAGTACCCGGCCAGGAGCAGCATGACGAAGAAGCTGACAGGCAAGGGGATCTTCCCGTACTCGTGCATGGCGTTGATCACCCACGACAGGGTCCCGACGAAGAACACGAGGCCCGCCAGCCAGCCCTGTCCGAACGCCGTCTTCCAGGGTTTCTCCCGGATGGCAATCAGGAGGGGGGCCAGGGCGATCCAGGCTAGGAAGTCCAGTTCGTAGGTCGGAAAGCTCAGGACGAGCAGCGTTCCGGACAGGACAGGAAGGAGCAGCAGGTGTGTGAACCGACGCAGCATGCGGCGTGTACCATAGCCCATTCCGGGGCGGCGAAACAACTGGGCAGGCCCCCGGAACAAAAATGATTATCCGGTTGTGGTGTTTCGCGAACGATGATGGTAGAATCCCGGCGCAAAGAGCAGGTCACGTCCGGCAAGGTCGGCGAGGAGGCAACGGCATGGCAGCGCGCGTACTGGTCACCCCTCGGGCGTTTCTGGATCTCGAAGGGGAGCATCTGGGCATCCTGAAGCAGGCAGGGTACGAAGTCATCGCAAACCCCCGCCCCCGGACCCTGACGGAAGACGAAATGGCGGCCTATATCGTTGGCATGGACGCCGTCATCGTCGGGGATGATCCAGTGACGCACCGGGTGCTTGATCGGGCGACCGGGCTCAAAGTCATCTCCAAGTTCGGCACCCACGTGGACAACATCGACGTGGACGTGGCCGCCGCGCGGCACATTCCCGTGGCCTTCACGCCGGGCGTCACCCATGCGGCGGTGGCCGAGCTGACGATCGGCCTCATGTTCGCGCTGCTGCGCGGCATCCCACAGATGGACCGGGACATCCGCAACGGCAAGTGGTCGTCCGTCGCCGGGGTCGAGCTCATGGGGAAGACCCTGGGCATCGTCGGCATGGGCGGGATCGGCAAGGAGGTCGCCAAGCGCGCGCTGGCCCTGGGGATGAACGTCCTGGGGTTCGACATGCATCCGGACGTGTCCTTCGCCGAGCATCACGGGATCGAGTATGTGCCGGCCGACGAGCTCCTCAAGAATTCCGATATCGTGACCCTGCACCTGGGCCTCAATCCCGAGACGCGCGGCTGGCTCTCCAAGATACGGGTCGGACGTATCCGCCCCGGATCCTACCTGATCAACACGGGCCGACCGGAGCTCATCGACGAGGGGTCCGTCCTGGACGCGCTGCGCGGGCAGCGCCTGCGCGGGGCGGCTTTCGACCTGCCGAGCGAGGAGAACCTGTTCACGGTGCCCCTCCTGACCCAGGAAAACGTGCTGGTGTCCTGCCATGCCGGCTCCAACACGGAGGAGTCGGTCCGTCGGCAGGCCGTCATGGCGGCGGAGAACGTCGTGGCCGTGCTGAGCGGCCAACCGAAGCTCGCGGCTCTCGCCACCTCAAGTTAACGCGGATGCCGCGGGACATCCCTCTCGGCAACGGCAAGCTCCTCGTCACGTTCGACCGCTACTATCAAATCCGGGACATCTATTTCCCCCACGTCGGCAAGGAAAACCAGACGGTCGGCCATCCGTCCCGTTTCGGCGTGTGGGTGGACGGGCAACTCTCCTGGTTGGGGCCCGACTGGCAGATCTCCCTCAAGTACCAGGAGGGGACGATGGTCTCGCAGGTCGAGGCCTATCATCCCGGCTTGCAGGTCCGGCTCGTCTGCTCGGATGCCGTGGACTTCTATGAGTCGGTCTATGTCCGGAAGATCATCGTACGGAACCTGGCCGATCGGGAGCGCGACATCCGCCTGTTCCTCCACCAGGACTTCCATCTCTACGAATCCGACGTCGGCGACACGGCGGCCTACGAGCCCAAGCACAAGACCATCACCCACTACAAGATGCGCCGGTATTTCCTGACGAACTGCATGGCGAACGGGACGGTCGGCGTCCAGCACTTCGCCACCGGCCGCAAGGAGGTGCCGGGGGCGGAAGGAACCTGGCGGGACGCCGAGGACGGCCGTCTGGAAGCCGGCCCCATCACGCAAGGCGCGGTGGACTCCACGCTGGGCATCTTCCTCAAGGTGCCGAAGCAGGGGTCGCAGGAGGCGTGGTACTGGATCGTTGCGGGGGAGGACTGGTTCAGCGTCAACAACCTGAACAAGCGGGTCGAGGAGCGGCTGCCGGAGTACTATCTATTGAGGACGGACAAGTACTGGCGCTACTGGCTCAACCAGGATTGCATCAACTTCGGCGATCTGTCGCGCAAGGTCATGGACCTCTACTACAGGAGCCTGCTGGTCATCCGGACCCAGGTGGACGAGAGCGGCGCGATCATCGCGGCGAACGACTCGGACATCGCGACCGAGGCGCGCGACACCTACTCATACCTCTGGCCACGGGACGGCGCGCTGGTCGCGCACGCGCTGGACGTCGCCGGCTACCCGCAGCTCACCCGGCGGTTCTTCCGCCTCAGCGCGCAGTTGCTGACGCCGGAGGGCTATTTCCTCCACAAGTACAACCCGGACGGGACGCTGGCGTCCTCCTGGCACCCCTGGGTCAAGGACGGCGAGCCCCAACTGCCGATCCAGGAGGACGAGACGGCGCTCGTGATCTGGGCCCTGTGGCATCATTTCGAGCGCTTCCGCGACGTGGAGTTCATCACGCCGCTGTATGCGCCGCTGGTCAAGCGGGCCGCCAACTGGATGGCCGCCTACCGCGATCCGGTCACCGGCCTGCCGCGCGCCTCATATGATCTGTGGGAAGAGCGCCACGGGGTGATGGCCTTCACCTGCGCGGCGGTCTACGCCGGCCTGATGGCCGCGTCGAACTTCACCGAGGGGTTCGGCCAGGCCGGCCTGACCGGCACCTACCGCCGCGCCGCAGCCGAAGTGAAGGCGGGGATGGACCGCTATTTGTACCGTCAGGAGCTTAACCGTTTCGCGCGCATGGTCACCTTCAAGAAGAACGGGACGCTGGACAATGTGGATCCGACGATCGACGCGAGCCTGTACGCGGTCGGCTGCTTCGGGGTCTACGATCCCGCGGAGGAGCGGGTGACGCGGACCATGCAGGCCATCCGCGACCGGCTGTGGTGCAAGACGGCGGTGGGCGGAATCGCGCGCTACGAGAACGACCACTATCACCAGGTCAGCCAGGACCTCGCCAACGTGCCCGGCAACCCCTGGTTCGTCTGCACCTTATGGGTCGCCCAATGGCTGATCGAGAAAGCGACGACCGCGGACCAGCTCAAGGAGGCGGTGCCGCTGCTGGAGTGGGTGGCCGATCGGGCGCTGGCCTCCGGCGTCCTGGCCGAGCAGGTCCATCCCTACACGAACGAGCCGCTGTCCGTGTCGCCGCTCACGTGGTCGCACGCCACGTACGTCCAGACTGTCCTGGACTATCTGGAGAAGCGCGGCTCGCTGGAGCTCTGCCCCACCTGCCACAACCCTCTCCGCCCATTCCGGACGCGCAAGACGAACCAGTAGCCTGTCCCCTTTTCTTCATCTTGAAGGCGGGCAGGGCGGGTGTTACGATGTGGGTACGGGAGGGGCGCCAGTAGGCGGGGCCCCCTCCCGCTTTGGTGGATCATGGCTAATGTCACATTACTCTATTCGCAGACCTGCGGGGCCTGCCCGGCCGCCAAGGAGCTCTGGAAGGGGCTGCGCGTGAAGCACAGCTTCAGCTACCGGGAGGTGGACATCCTCAGCCCGGACGGGCAGGAGCTGGTGGACCGGCACGCGATCCGCGCCACGCCGGCCACGATCATCGACGGGAAACTGAAATTCATCGGCGTGCCCTCCCGCGAGAGCGCGGAAAAGGCGCTGGGCGTCAGGCCGCCGGACCGCTGAGAGACACGCTTTTGTCTGACGAATCCGAGAACGAGCTGGACCTGGACGCCCTGCGCGCCCTGCCGCGAGAAAAGCCGCCGAACTGCCCGGTCTGCGACGAGCCGATGATGTTCAATGACGGCGCCTGGTTTTGCGGTCCCTGCAACGGCACGGACTGCGGCCCCGAGACTGGGTAGCCACCACCCTCCGGGTAGATGGAGACTCCCGAGCAGTTCCTCGACCGCGCGATGAAATTGCTGCAGCGGTCGGACCCCATTCCCAAGCTGCTCCCGCAAGTCCGGCTCGGGCGGATGCCCAAGGATTCACCGGCCCTGACCGCCATCCTGGATTCCTGGCTGGAGGCCTTCATTCAAGTATTGAAGGACGCGCAGGTCGTGCTGGACATCGGCGGCGTGAAGCGGCTGGATCCCGATCCGCGGCTCGCGGTGCTGGTCGAAGCGGGCGTGCTGGCCGAGGATCACCCGCACGTCAAGACTCTCCGCGACGCCTGGTCCGAGGCGTTGCGCGCGGCCCAGCAACGCAAGTAAACGAGGGGACAGGCTACTTTTCCTGCGCCATCGGAAAAGTTGCCTGTCCCCTTTCTTCCACTTTTAACCTTTCCGATATCCTGGTGTCTCATGGGATATGAGCGGTCGGCAGCGCGACAGCACGGCCAAGTTTCTCTACGATATGGCGAAAGGCATTGGGCTGATTGCCGTGGTCGGAGGCTTGGTCAGTGGACAGGCCAATTGGTGGGGTGCGATAATGGGCTTGGTCGGGACGGTCACCTTTTTCCTGATCGCCTATTGGCTGGAAGGACGGAGAGACAACGATGCCACAACTCACATTCTTTGACCAGCTCATGACCGTTATTGCATTCGTGGGGGTAGTCGGGGCTATTGCGATGTACTTCTACACCCACCCTCGCAAGAAAACGAAATAAGTCGCGCCTGCCGTTCTTTCTTGTTTCCCGATTTCGCGGGTCCTGTCGCCGTTCCGCCCCACACCATTCCGTGACAATTCAAAAGGGGTTGGCTCTGGAAGTAACCTTGCTGAGGGAGCCCGTGTCTAAAACCTCAACGAGGTCGACGTCCACCTATGACCGACGAGCGTTCCCCTATTCCTGCAGCAATAATCGAGCAGCACATTTTTCTTATCCGTGGCCAGAAGGTCATGCTGGACGCTGACTTGGCGAAGCTTTACGGAGTGGCATCCAAGGTACTTATCCAAGCCGTTAAACGCAACAAGGCCAGGTTCCCCTCTGATTTTATGTTTCAACTGACTTATCAAGAGGATAGAAATTTGAGGTCACAAATTGTGACCTCAAACAAGAGACGCGGCGGGAGACGATATCTGCCCTATGCCTTTACTGAGCAAGGCGTCGCCATGCTCTCCAGCGTCCTCAACAGCGATCGCGCTGTGCAGGTCAACATCGAGATCATGCGCGCCTTCGTGCGTCTGCGCGAACTGATTTCCCCCTTCTTAACCCAGCGAACCCCAATCCTGTGCCGCCGCGTAGCGCTTCCTCTTCGCTTATAAATCGTTCTCACTGAGAGAACGCCCAAGTCCCTCTTGCTCGGCATAGAAGTATGCATAGTGCATGGCCGCGAGATTCGCGACGCGTTCTTCCGCCTCTTCACGGGTATCTGCAAAAATAACCTGGATCCCATATTTCAGAGTGATGGCGTCCAGGAAATCCATCACTCCGTTTTTGAGATATTCGCTTAAACGCCCTCTTCCCTGGGCCTGGTCGATCCGGCCTTCGATCATCATAAACCGATTAGGGAACGGGAGGAGTCGTTCGAGTTCGCGCAGAAATCGTGCGCGGTTATCGGATGAAGCCGAGGTCGACGCATACAGCTCTGCCACGGGCTTGCGCTCCACGCAAAACAGTCCTGGGGCTTCAGCAATGGCATAGTCACCGGCGGGAAGTGTTTGTCGAATGGTCCCGGCGATTCGAACGAGACGGCGAAAGTCGTAGGGGCTGTGCTCATTGCTGTCGACGAGCATTTGAATCGCGGGCACCGGGATTTTAGGTTGACCCGGCCGAGAGAGGATGATGAGTGATTGGGGCCCTCTGAATTTCTGGCTGGGTCGAGGGGTGGGTTGAGGGCGTGGTGGAGGCGATGGGCGCGAGGGTGGCTTGGACGCGGCAGCTTTCCGTGTGATGGCATCATAACGTGCGCGTGCCAAGGGGTCGCTGAGGGTTTGGTAGGCCTGGTTGATCATTTGTGTTTGGGCTTCGGCTTTACGGTGCAGGTTGGATGAATGGTGAAAGCGATCGGGATGCCAGACCTGAATCAGTTCAAGCCAGGCTTTTTTGATCTCAGCGCTCGAGGCGGAGGGTTGGAGCTCGAGCACCTCATAATAGTACGGTAGGCGTTCTTCCCGCATGGGTGGCTCCGGTTATGGCAAGGAAGTGTAGCAGAAACGTACTTCTTCTACCTGTCCCCCTTCTTCGAGCAACTGTATCTCGCCGGATACGCCGCCGATCTCACGCCGCATCAGCTTTCGCGCATCCCTCCGCTCATCCTGAATTTCCACCAGGCCCTTGTCCCCATTGAGGGAGAGCCATCCCTTTATCCCTCATCCCTCCCCCGCAAGGGGGGAGGGGATGGCATGTCGGATTGCAGACGGGGACAAGGACAGAAAAAGGGGCTCGGACGTGCGTGCGGTTCCGGGCGTCGGAAGGTTGTGGTTGACTTTTCACTCGAGTTGACGCAATCTCGCGCTGGCCGTACCCGTCCCCGCGGGGACATTGCACCCAACTCTATGTTGAGAGGAGAGATAGACGATGGCTAAGAAGAAGAGGAAGCCGAGTGCCGCATTCATGAAACCGATGAAACCCAGCGCCGCTCTCGGCGTGGTGATCGGCGACAAAGCCATGCCGCGCACCCAAGTGACCAAGAAGCTCTGGGCCTACATCAAGCGCAAGAAGCTGCAGGACCGCAAGAACCGACGCATGATCAACGCTGACGCCGCGCTCAAGGAGGTTTTCCGCGGCAAGAAACAGGTGTCGATGTTCGAGATGACGAAACTCGTCAGCAAGCACCTGAAGTAATCCGACAATCACTCCGCGGGGCGCCTGCTGCGGGCGCCCCGTGTCTTTGCTCTCAGTTTCCCCCCTTGAAGGGAAATTGGGGTCCGACTCCCTTCCCCTCCGCTTCCTCCCGCCTCAAGACAGAAGACGGGGACAGGCACGCCTCGGAAGGCGAGCCAGTCCCCTAGGCCCCCATTAGACGAATCCCCGCGACCGGTGTCAAAGAGAGCATGGTACGGTCGGATAAATCAGTCCGCTTGTCAGGACATGCGGAGAAACAACTGCGTTCTCGCGGCGCGACTGTGCAGGAAGTGGTCGAAACAATCAGGAGCGAGCCGTGGCAGCCGACTGAACTGGGAAAGCTGGAATGCCGGAAGGATTTCGCTTACAATACCCTCTGGAACGGAAAGCATTATGCGACCAAGCAGGTTCGCCCTATCTTTACGGACGAGCCGGACGAGATCGTGGTGGTCACGGTCTACGTCTACTACTTCTGAGGATTGGCGATGAAAATCACGTATGATCGAAAAGTCGATGCACTCTACATTCGGTTCAAAGAGACCACGGTCACGACCAAGCATCTCGCGGAAGGAATCGCCGCGGATTATGACGCTGACGGCCTCCTCGCCGGCATCGAGATTCTCGACGCGATGAAACGCCTCGGGGACCCTGCCGTTTTCAAACAGGTCACGCTCGAGGGTGTCACTCCCGGAAAGCCTTAGCGCCTGCGGCCTTTTCCTCTTCCCCCTCCGCTTCCCCCCCTCGATCGTCAGATCATGAAGTAACGGACGCAGCACGCGGCGCCCCTACATTGAACAAGACGGGGACAGGCTCCGGCGGAGGGCTAGGCGGACCGGGCTACTTCTTCTTGAAGAGGTTGTCAAAAGCGCGGCGAGCGTCTTCAGGGCGCGCGGACACCGACGAGGCATCACGTTCCACCGTGACATGCAGTGAGAAGAACGTGCACTCATTGCGAGCGCCTTTGTTGGAGATGCGCTTCGGCACAGGCTGGGTGCACTCAAAATGCTGGCCGGGATCGAAGTGGGCGCACTGCCGGCAGGAATGGAGTTCTGACCTGCACTTGGGACACTGGCCGAGCGAGTCGGTGAGAGGCGGCAGCAGCGTTCCGCAGTCCACGCAGCGGGAGACGGTCCGAGTTTGAGGCATCGCAGGCGCGCCCGATCGGAAAGGTTCCTTGGCCTTTCCCTGTCGCTCCTTCTCGTGTTCCCGATAGCCCCGCTGGCTGTATCTTCTGTCTGCCATGCCGCTCGGCCCTAGTTCTGTCTCTTCTGTTCGAGGTTCTCGACACGCTGGCGGAGGTGGTCGTGTTGCTGCCGGAGCTCGTCATGGACTGATCGGATGAGCGCGCGGGTCTCCTGATGCTGCCGGTCGTGATATTCCCGTTCCTGCACGTGCTGAACTTGGACGTGCATGGCGAAGCCTTCGGCCACGAGCTGAAGCTCGTGCCGGAGGCCTTCCACCAGCACGCCGGAGTGCCGCTTGACCTCTTCCAGCCCCTCGGTTAACTCGCCGCGCAACTCTTGGAACGCCGCGGTCATCTCGCCACGCAACCCTTGGAACCCTTCGGTCGTCCCGCCACGCAACCCTTGGAGCTGTTCACTCATCTCCCCACGCAACTCTTGGAATTGCCTGTTAACCGATTGGAATCGGCTATCGAGATACTGAACGAGTTCCTGGTCCATCGTGACTCCGTGTTTGGAAAGAGTATGCTGGACTGTTTTCCTTGTCAATGAGACACGGCAGCGTGCAAAAGGTGACATCCGTTCTTGTGCCCCTCTCGGTTTTCCGTTAGGCTACTTCCGTCATGCTCTCGATCGTCACCGGTCCGTTCCATCCCGATCTCGAAAACGCTCTCGTCGCTGAAGTCCACTCGCTGAAACAGGACGATCCGCTCCGCCCGCTCGCCATCGTCGTCCCGTCGCACCAGCTCGCGCGGCGCGTGAAATGGCTCCTGTCCGTGGAGCAGGGACACGCGCTCCTTGAGTGCCACGTGCTGACGTTCCATCAACTGGCCATGACTGTGCTCCGGGAGGCGGGCGGGGAAGCCCTGCCGGCCCTGGTGAATGGGTCCTTCCGCGAAGAGTTGCTGCGCTATCTCGTGGATCGCGGTGTGCCCGGGGCGGAGGCATTCCGCGACCGGCGGGGGATGCAGGGGCTCTGGACCGGCCTCTGGGCGACGGTCCAGGACCTGAAGGAAGCGCTGGTGGATCCGTCCGCCGTGTTACAGGCGCTGGACGAGGGGCGGCTCAGGACCGACGACCCGGCGCGCCTGGCCTCGCTGGTGCGCCTGTACGCGGCCGTCCTCGAAGTGGACCGGGGGCTGCGCCTCGCCGATCCGGACGATCTGGCCGCGCTGGCCATGGAGCGCGTGGCGGACTCCGCGTTCCTGAACCGCATGGCCCGCATCTGCTACTACGGCTTTTACGACTTGACCCAAGGCCAACTGGATTTCTTCAAGGCCGTCGCGGGTGCCTACCCCACCACGCTCTGCTTCCCCGTGCGACCGGAATCCTCGGCCTACTGGTTCGCGCAGCGGTTCTTTGAGACGTACATCCAGGGGTTGGCCATTAGAGCGGGAGGGGGCCCCACCCAAGGTGCCCCTCCCACACCCACTACGTCATCGCTGGCTGATGAAATGGCGCCGGCTGTTCGCGGGGCCTGCCGCATCGTCAGCGCCGTCGGCGTCGAGGACGAGGTGGCGGCGGCGGCCAAGGAGATTCTCCGTCTGATCGAGGACTGCCGCTGCGATCCGCTGGAGATCGGCGTCGTGGCGCGGACGCTCGATCCCTATCTGCCGACTCTCCGGCGCATCTTTGATGACAACCGGATTCCCTTCGCCTGTCCGGTGGGCGAGCCCCTGATCCATGAGCCGCTGGTCAAGACGATCATCCGGTTTCTCCGCCTCCAGGTTGAGGCCTTCCCGCGGGCTTCCGTGATTGAGGTTTTGACTTCCCCCGCCTTCCGAGTTGCAGAACTCTGTCCGGCTGATGCAAATCTGCGCCCGGACCTGTGGGACTGGGCGACCCGCCGTCTGGGCATCGTCCGGGGCAATCCGGAAGACCGCAGCCTGGGCGATTGGCTGCGCCTGGAGCGGGCCGCGAAGACGGGCCTCGCCGTGCCCGCCGACGATGACGCGGAGCAGCCCCGGCCGGCCATCGCCGCCGAGCAAGTGGCGCTGCTGTTCGACCTGGTCGCGCGGCTGCACCGCGCCCTCTCGGCGCTGCCCGGCACGGCGGGATGGGACGCCTACACCGAGGAGTTTCGACAACTGCTGCCGGAATACTTCCACCTGCCGGCCTGGGAGACGGGCGCGTCGGACACGCACGCAGACCGGGTGCAGACGGCCATCAAGGCGTGTCTGGAGTCCGTCGCGTCGCTGGAGCAGTTGAGCGAGGCCATCACCCTGGCGGACTGGGTGGAGCATGTCGTCCGCGTGCTGGAGCGTGCCCGCGTGCCGTCCGCGGCTGGCGATCGCCACGGAGTCCAGGTCCTGGATGCGATGGACGCCCGCGGCGTGCCGTTCCGCGCCCTCTTCGTGCTCGGGCTCAATGAGAAGGTCTTCCCGCGCTCCGTCCAGGAGGACCCGTTCCTGCGCGATGCCGACCGGGTTGTCCTGGCGCGCGATCTCGGCTTCAAGATCCCGTGCAAGCTGGAGGGGTTCGATGAAGAGCGCCTGCTCTTCGCGCTCCTGCTCCGCTCGGCCCGTGAGCGGGTGGTCCTCAGCTATCAACGCGCCGACCGCGACGGCCGCACGATGGTCCCCTCCGGCTACCTGGCGGAGCTGAAGCCGCACGTCGGCGAGAGCGAGCTCCGGATCACGCGTCGTCCGACGGAACGGTGGACGGAGCGGCCGTTTGCCCAGCGGCCGTCCGACTGCGCCGTCCTCACGCCGCGCGAGGCGGGCCTGCTGATGATCCTGCAAGGGGGCGCGTCGTCCAGCCTCACGTCGGTGTTGCGGCTGCATCAGCCGCCCGAGCTGTTCGCGCACGGGCTGGCGGCGGTCGCATCCCTTGACTCGATGAAGCCGGCGCTGACGCCCCATGACGGCATGGTCGGAGTCGCCCGCGCCCACTGGCGGATGTTGGAGCGGCACGGAGTCTCGCCCACGGCCCTGGAACGCTACGCGCAGTGTCCCTTCAAGTATTTTGCCGAAAAAGTCCTGCGGCTCGAGCCGCTGGAGACGCCCGATTCCGTCCTCGTGCCTGACGCGCGGGCCCGCGGCACCCTGTGCCACGCCATCCTCCGACTGTTCTACCAGCGGCTGACTGAACGCAAGGTCGCTCCGGACCAGGTGACCGCCTCCGACATCGACGCCTGGCTGGGTGCGGCTGCCGACGAAGCCTTCACCCATTTCGAAGCCACCGAACCCGTCGGCTATCCCTTGCTCTGGTCTCTGGTCAAGGAAGACCTCACCCGCCTCGTCCGGACGTTCATCGAGAACGACCTCCAGGAGCTGCAGGCGTCCGGCTACCGTCCACTCTTGTTCGAGGTGGCTGTGACCGGCTCATTCGGCGCGACGCTGCCGGACACCGAGCGCCATGTGCCGATCCGCGGCCGCCTCGATCGGGTGGATGTGCGGCGGGACAACGGGCAGGCCCACGTCCGCATCGTGGACTACAAGTACACGGAGTCGAGCGGGCCCAAACTGGAAGACCGCGATCTGGCCACGGCGGCTCTCAGAGGGAAACGTCTGCAGCCGCCGCTGTACTTGCTGGCTGCCACCGGCGTCTTAAAGGAGGAGCCGGCCGTGCCGGACGAGGCGGCGTTCTATTTCCTTGCCCCGTACTGGCCGAACGGGCCGGTGGTGCGGACGAGGCTCGCGGCGGTCTGCGGGGAGGGGACCGTGCGCGTGATCCTCGAGGGGGTGCGGCACGGGCGCTTCTTCATCCTGCCCGGCGAGTACTGCGACTATTGTGAGTTTTCCTCGGCCTGCCGCCGGACCCATCATCCGACCAAGTGGCGGCAGCGGGACAACGCAGCGAAACGAATCTTGGAAGACCTGCGGCTGCAGAAAGCCGCTGGAGGGACGTGACGCCGTGACTGCGATCCGGGACGAGCAGGCGCGGGTCCTTGCCGCCACGACCTTCGATCGGAACGTGGTGGTGACGGCCAGCGCGGGCACCGGCAAGACGACCTTGCTGATCACGCGCCTGGTGCACCTGCTCGTCAAATCGCCCGAGGCGGTGCCGCTGTCGCAGGTCGTCGCGCTCACGTTCATGAACAAGGCCGCCAACGAGATCAAGATCCGCCTGCGGGAATGTTTGGAAAGCATCCTGACGCCGGACGACTCCCCGGCGGCTCGCGAGCTGTGGGATCGCTACCGCGTGTCCGCCGCCGACCTGCGCACGCGTTATCGCCTCTCCACCGACGAGCTGCGGAGCCGGGTCGAGGCGGCGCTGGGCGAGCTCGAGAACAGCCAGATCGGGACCATTCATAGCTTCGCCGCGCACCTCCTGCGCCTCTATCCCCTGGAAGCGGGCGTGGATCCCCGGTTCACGCCTGATGAGGAGTTCGTCTTCGACGACTTCTTCACGCGCGAGTGGCGTGAGTGGCTGGACGGCGAGCTCGGCGGCGCCGCTCCCCGGCAGGAGCGGTGGAAACGGGTGCTGCGCGGCACGGACTTGGCCGGGCTGGAGCTGTTCGCCAAGGCCCTAGTCAATGACCTCATCCCGCTCGATTCGCTCAAAGACCAGGTCGGCGGCGGGCTCGCGTCGATGCTCCGGTCCTGGCTTGAGCGCAAGCAGCAGCGGGCAGGGGAGTTCTTGTCAGTTTCCCGCGAGGGAGGGAAGAAGCCGCGTCAAATCGAAACGCTGCTGGCTGCCGCAGACCGTCTGTTCGGCCACGTGCTCAGCGGCGGCCCTGCGGGCATTACGGAACTGGATGCGGAGCTGCGGACGCTGTTGGAGCAGAAGGACGGAGGCGCGAAGCCTCCGTCCGGTTGGAGCGAGGACGAGTTTGCGGACGCCGCCAATCTGGTCAGGACCGCCAAGGCGGTGCTGGCGAGCGATCACGCCTTCTTCCGCGACCTGCTCGGGCTGCTGGAGCCCTTCGCCGCGCAGTGCCGGCGACGGTTTCTCGATGCGGGCTACGTCCGGTTCGACGGGCTCCTGGCCCGCGCCCGCGACTTGCTGAAGACCCACCCGCACGTCCGGGCGCGGCTGAAGCGTCTGTTCAAGGCCATCCTCGTGGATGAGTTTCAGGACACCGATCCGGTTCAGTACGAGATCCTCCTCTTCCTGGCCGAGCATGAGGACAGATTGGCCGAGGCCTGGCCAAACGTACTCCTGCATCCCGGCAAGCTGTTCATCGTCGGCGATCCCAAGCAGTCGATCTTCGCGTTCCGTCGCGCTGATATCGAGGCGTTCCAGCGGGTCCGCCAGATGGTGGAGGATCAGGACGGCCTGCCGCTCACCCTTACCCGGAATTTCCGCAGCCATGGCACGATCCTCACGGCCGTCAACCAGGTCTTCGACCGATTGATCCGCGAGCGCCCGGGCCTCCAGCCGCGATACGATCCCCTGGAGCCGGACCCTGACCGCAAGACCGGCGCCCAGACGCAGGGCGTCGAGCTTCGACTGGTGGCGTCCGCGTCACGCGATGAGGAACCGGCTTCGCTCAGCGCTGAGGAAGGCGTCGAAGCCGAAGCGGAAGCCGTCGCGCAGTGGCTGAAGCATGAGGTCATCGGGCAGGAAGTGTTGATCGAGCGGGACGGGCGGCGCCGTCCGGTCGAGCCGGGGGATGTGGCGCTGCTGTTCCGGACGTTCACGCAAAGCTGGGAGTATCTGGGCGCCTTGCGCCGGCACGGCCTGCCGTACGTGGCGGAGGGGGAGCGACATTTCTACCAGCGGCAGGAGGTGATTGACCTCGTCAACCTCGTGTGCTGCGTCCAGAATCCGCATGACCAGGTCGCGCTGTTGGGTCTGCTGCGCTCGGCCGTGGGCGCGCTGACGGATCGGGAGATCATGGACCTCGTCGCGCTGGGGCCGCTGGATTATGGCGGCACGGGGCCGTCCGGGCTGGGCTCGCATCCTCAGGCCGCGCACCTGAAGTCGTTGTACGCGGCGCTCGCGTCCCTGCAACGGGACTGCCCGCTTTGCCCGCTGCCGGACGCGCTGGACTTGATCTTCGAGCGGCTGCCGCTGCTGGAGCTGGCGGCGGCGTCCTCGCACGGCGAGCAGGCGGTCGCGAACCTCTGGAAGGTGCGGGCGCTGGCCGACGATCTCGTGGATCAGCCCGGCATGACGCTTGCCGGCTTCGTGGAACTGCTGAAAGCGCGTCTCGCCGACCTCCCGGACGAGTCCGAGAGCGGACTGGCGGAGGAGGCATCCCGGGAGGCGGTGCGGATCATGAGCGTCCACAAGGCCAAAGGGCTGGAGTTCCCGATCGTCATTCTGGTCGGATTGCAGGCCGGCACCAAGCCTCCCTATGAGCCGATCCAAGTCCAGCAGGATTGGTCCACGGGAGTCTTGGGCCTGCGGCTGGGCGACCGCTGCACGCTGGGCGGGGTGTACGTGGCGGAGAAACTGGAGGCGCGTCTCGAGGCAGAGCGGCGGCGCTTGCTGTACGTGGGGATGACGCGCGCGAAGGAGCGGCTCGTGCTCTCGGGCGCGCTGACGCGACGGCAGAGTCCTGGCAATTTCCTGGCCTTGCTCAAGGAGGAGGCGGGTGTGGGAGGGGCACCTCTGGTGGGGCCCCCTCCCACTCTTGCAGACGACCTCATCACGAAGACAGTCATTCCCGCCGGAGTCGGCAAGCGAGGCGGGGGAGGACGGAAGAAGAAGGACGCCGCCCCGCGTCGCGAGCTCAAGGGGTTTGAGGCCCGCTGGCGCGCCCGCGAGGACCGGTGGGCGCAGTGCCGCCAGCGATCCCTCTACCTGACACCGTCGCAATTAAAGTGGGAGGGGGCACCACTAAAGTGGGAGGGGGCCCCACCAGAGGTGCCCCTCCCACACCCACTCGAAGGCGCTCCGCAAGGCCTCACCCGGACGACTTCCCAGACGCTGGCTTCGGCCATCGGCGGCCTTGTCCATAAGGCGCTGGAGGACTGGAGTTATCGCGATGCAGTTCAAGTGTTGCTTGAACAATTAGATCGGCACGCCGTACGCTGGCTCCCGGACGAGTTCAAAGGGAATCGTGACGAGATTCTCACAGAGGCCCGTGAGGTGCTGGAGGCCTTTGCGCGCTCCGACGCCTACGGCGAATTGAAAGGGGCCACGATTCTCGGCCGCGAAGTCCCGTTTCTGATGCCCTGGCCGGGGCCCCCTCCCGTATCAACCCCTCCCTCCCTAATGGAAGGGCGCATCGACCTCATTTATAAGAGGGACGGCGCGGTGTGGCTGGCGGACTACAAGACGGACCGCGTTACCGAGGCTAACGTGGCGGAACGGGCCGAGGCCTACGGGGAACAAGCCCGGATCTACACCGAGGCGGTCCGCCACGCGTTGGGTCACCGTCCCGCCGGGTTCAAAGTCATCTTTCTCCGTCTGGGGCAGGCGGTGCCGGTCGTTCTGTAAGGAAGGTTCGGGACGCTTACGGCGCGCCGGTCAGGTAGATGTTGCCGGTCGGCTGCGGGAGGCCGCCTTCCGGTTCGAGGCTCACCGCGAATTTCTTGATGCGGCGCACGGTGGGAATGTTGCGCATCAGCAGGCGGCCCTTGTGCCCGCGATCGATGGAGAACACGCCGGCGCTGACCGGTTTGTCGGTGATCACCCAGAGCTGGTAGGTCTTGCCGGCTGGGAGAGACGGGAGATTGTTGGCGTAGAAGAACCCGCGCCGCGTCTCCGGTTCCACAAACACCAGGGCATACGCGTCCTTGGCCTCGTCGGTCCCGTGCAGATCCGCCATCTTGGCGGTGGGGGAGGACAGGATGCGCAGGAGATCCTCCCCTCCGGCCAGCAGAACCTCGGCACCCTTGCGGCCGCGCCCCGTTTTGAATTGCGCCTGGAGCGTTACGATCTGTTCCTGGTGCCGGGCCAGTTGCTCGCGCGTGGTACCCAGAGCTTCGACGGTGCGTTTCAGCTCATCCGTCGCTTTGGTGAGCGCGGCTTCCTTATCAGCCAGCTCGCGTTTGAGATCGGCGGTCTCCTGCTTCGATTTGGCCGCCTCTGCTCTGTCCCGGGCTGTCGCCGTTCGTTCCGCTTCAAACGTGTTGTACTGGTGAACGGCGTAGCCTGCCACGCCGAGTAGCAGGGCTCCAAGCGCGGCGGCGAAGGCAGGGGACTCTATCTTCAACTGCTCCCGCCATTTGTGAAACTCATGGCGGCGGGATAGGCGCTTCAGCAGGGCTTCAAGCGCGTGGGCGAAGGCCGGGGACGTCGTCCTCAACTGCTCCCGCCACGTGAGAGACGCACTGCGGCGCGATAGGGGCTGCGGTGCCGGCATCTCGGGCAGGTCCTGTGGGATTCTGGAGAAGGGGCGCGACGAGACCAGGTCCGGCGGCGCAGTCGGGATAGGCACCGGGGACGCGGGCTGGTCCGCTCTCGCGCTGGTGGTGGTGGAGGCGGCGGGTCCGGAGAGCGCTGTCATGATCCTGGACTTAAGTGCAGGGGGGGGTGTCTGGGACGGCAGCGCGTAGGGGAGCATGGTCACGGCGGCCTGGTATTGCCGGAGCAGGGTGCTGCACGCCGGGCATCCGGCCGCCAGGTGCTGTTCCATCTCGCGGACCGAGTCCAGGTCGAGGGCGCCCAGTGCGTACAGGCTCAGGTTCTCCTCCAGTTGCTCGTGGTCCACCTGATCGCCTAGTTGGGGATCCCCAACTCCTCCTCCCAGAGAGTCTGCAGGCCGTCCCGGAGTTTTTCCATCCCCAGACGGATTCTCGTCTTGATCGTTCCCAAGGGCACATGCAAACGTTCGGAGATCTCCACGTGCGTCAATCCCTCATAGAAGGCGAGCTCGATCACTTGCTGCTGCACCGGCGGCAGGGACTTGAGAGAAGCCCGGACCAGGGCCTGGCGCTCGTTGGCCGCGCGGATGTCCAGGGCGTCCGCGTTCTGGGCGACGAGGTCTGAGGCCGGCGTGTCGTCCAGGGAGGCGGTCACGTTCTTGCCACGGGCGGCCAGCGCGCGGACCCAATCGATGGCGCGGCTTCTCGCCAGCGTCACCAGCCAGGCCATCGGAGCGCCTCGAGCGGTGTCGTAGTTCGAGGCCTTGCGCCAGGCTTCCAGGTACACCTCCTGCAGGAGGTCCGCCGCATCGGCCGGCTTCCCCAGGATCCGCAACACGAGGGTGTAGAGCAGCGAACTGGTCTGCGCGTAGAGCCGCTCGAACGCCTCCTGATCCCCTTTGGCGACCCGCGCCAGGAGCGCGTGATCGACGGTGGATGGGTGTTTCGGGCTCAACGCGTCCATGCGCCGTGAATTGTCCCTAAAGAAAATCTCACGGGCGCATCATAGCATTTACGGTCGGAGACGGCAAAAAGTTGTATCCTAAAGAAATTTTTCGCGCATCCGACGGGGGCCTCGGCCCGTAGGCGTTAGCAGTGAACGGCCTCTGATCAACGATCACAAGGAGGGAGCCATGAACATGGTCAATCGAGTTCCAGGATGGGCGCTGGCGGGTCTGCTGTTGGCGGCAGCCGGCTGCACATATGACGGGGGGATGACCCAGAAGAGCGCGATGACGCCAACCTTGTATGAACGCCTCGGCGGCAAGGTAGCCATCACCGCGGTCGTGGACGACTTTGTCGGGCGCGTGGCCGCCGACAAACGGATCAACGACAAGTTCGCCACGGCCGACATTCCCAGGTTGAAGCGGTTACTGGTGGAGCAGATCTGCACGGCCGCCGGCGGGCCCTGCACCTATACCGGCCGCGACATGAAGACGGCCCATGCCGGCATGGGAATCACGGGCCCCCAGTTCGACGCGCTGGTCGAGGACTTGGTCGCCGCGCTCGACAAGTTCAAGGTCCCGGCCCACGAGAAGAACGAGCTGCTGAGCGTGCTGGGGCCCATGAAGTCGGACATCGTGACGGCAATGTAAGGGGTTCAGAGGATTTGAAATCAGTTCCTTGGAGTAGTACGATGCCCTTGGCGCCTGTGGCTTAGTCTCGGACCGCAGGACCAGGGGTCGCGATGCTCACTCCGTCGCAATGGATGCAGTTCACGTCCTGGTGGCGGCAGACGGCCAAACGGCTGGGCGTGGATGCCCAGTGCGAGAGCTTTCTGGCGCCGGAGTCCGGGGGCATGGAGGCCCTCATGAAGGCGCACGGCGCCAAGGGCGACCTCGATTATGTCCTCTTCGTCTTGATCCGCTACTGGGTGCCGCCCATCCTGCCTCCAGCCGGCAAGGAGCGGACGGTGAAGGGCGACCCCGACTATTGGATCGAATCCGAACGGCTTCTCAAACAGGCTGTGAAACGCCTGCGTGAGCTGCGTCCATTCCTGCAGATGCTGACGGAGTCCCATCCCGGCCCGAACCCGCAGCCGAATAGCCCGCAGGCGCAGGAGGCCAGTTCCTCGACGCCGGAGCTGGACCTCTCGGCGCTGCTTGAGGGCATCGCCGGGGCCGCCGGGCGGCTCGGCGGGCCGGACTACACGTCCGTGATCAAGAGCCTGAACTCCACGCCATTCCGCCAGGTCGTCCACTTCCGGCACAACAAGAAGCACAGCACCGAGGTGTGGGTGGTCTTTCTGCTCAAGGAGCACCTGCGCACGGTGGGGCTGGGAAAGGACCGGGCCTGGCCGATCGTGCGCGACGTGATCACGGCGGCCGGCGTTCGCAACGCGGACGGCGATCCGTACCAGCCCGACGAGCTCAAATCCTGGTGGACAAAGCAATGGCCGCGGTCCTATGCCTTGCTGGCGACCAAGGACGCCGCCGTCCTGCCCACCGAGTTCGCCTACCAGAGCGACTACCAGTGGTTCCAGGCCTGGATGAGCCACCAGAGCGAGTCGCAGCGCTGACGCCTCGTTTCTCCCAGACGGTCTTCTGGGCCATCATTGCGACGGGCTGTGTCTGGCCGTGGTTGCTCGTGGTCGCCGTGGATAGCTACCTGGAGACCGGTCGGCTGCAGGGCTTCTTGGCCGTCTACACCGACAGCCCGGGACTCTACCTGCTCCTGTTTCTCTCGCAGGCGCTGTGGGCTGCCTTGCCGTTTGTCGCCTTTGCGGTGCTGGCGCAGAGTATCTACGAGTCGTCGGCCGGCGAAGAAGCAACGATCTTCATTCCACGGAGGACTGGCGTGATCGTCGCCGGCTGCGGGTCGCTCGTCGCGTTGTGCTGGATTCAGGTCGCCGCCTGGAGCGAATACTTTACGTCGTCGAGCGGGTCTCTCGGAATCGCGATTGCGTTGGGGCTTCCTCCACTCGTGGCGCTTGTAGTGATGCCGATCCTGTACGCGTTGGGATGGCTGCTGGGGGAGGGGCTCGCCGCGAGCAAGGCGCAGTAAAATCTACCGACACACGCCGCGTGCATACGAACACGCCTGTTGGCATTTTGAGTCAGCCCCACCGCACGCAGTGAGGCACCCTGAAAATGCTCTTTGGCAGGCCCCTTCGACAGCTAAAGAACAATCTGGCTCGGTCTGGGGCAGGCCGCTGACAGACAACAGAACGAGGAAAAGCAACACCATCATCAGGGACATCAAATATTTTCTAACCATCTTCGGCTCCTTCCACTTTTTCTTTCAGTCATCCCGGATCACTACCGGCTCCACATCGAACTGGGACGCCAGATGCTCGGCCAGCTCCTCAGCCTGTTGTGCCGAGACGAATTGTCCGACTTGCACCCTGTAGCGCCTCCTCGACGAAAGCTCAACAGTCACGATTCGCACGTCAGAGTACGTTTCTTTGAGTTTCCGCGCCAGCGCCTGGGCATTGGCCTGCTCGCCAAACGAGGCGACTTGGACCCTGAGAGGGCCCAATGTGCCTGGGCGCCCGCCGTGCCCGACGACCCGCAGTTCGACCTGATCGGTGCCCGGCCCGGCCATCGCCAGGGCTTGTGCCCCTGCCAACGACAGATCAATGATTCGACCCCTGACAAAGGGACCACGGTCGTTAATGCGCACCGTGACCCGACGTCCATTGGTGAGGGATCGGACCTGCACCACGGTGCCCAGTGGGAGGGTCCGGTGGGCTGCCGTTAACCGATGGCTGTCGTACACTTCGCCACTGGCGGTCTTATTCCCGTGAAATCCTGGACCGTACCAGGAGGCGTATCCTCGCTCGACGTACCCGACAGGATAGTCGGCAGGGGAAGCGGCATACTTCGGCTGACGACCCGCACACCCGCTCAACCCGTAAACAATCAGGAGGAGAAGACAAGCGAGGCGAATGGGAATGAAGGGGAAAGGGAACACGTTACTCGGAAGGCGAGCGGCCGCGCCCCTGGACCGCCTTGGCCACCGCCCCCAGTAGATTATCCGGGTGCACAGGCTTCACCAGAAAATCCACCACACCTTCATCGAACGACCTGATGATGTCGGGCACATCCGGTTTGCCGGTCAGCACGATGATGGGGATGGCAGGGAACTTGGACCGGAGGAAGAAGATGACCTCCTGGCCATGAATTTTCGGCATGTACAGGTCCAGGATGACAGCATCAAGGCGCGACGGGTTATCACCTGATTGGACAGTCTCCATCGCCTGGGCGCCGTCCTCCGCCTCAATGACCTCATAGCCGGCTTGGTCTAGCACGAGGCGCACGCACTCTCGGACTGACACCTCATCATCCACCACTAGGATGCGACCGTGTGACACAGGCGACTCCTTCGTTTGTGCGTACCCAACCAAGTGTAGTCCGATCCGAGGGAAAACGCGAGAGGTTTGTCAGCGTCGTGGCGGTCGGCTGGAGGCGCTACGTTTCTTCTTCCTTGCCTTTGGTAGAGACTTTTTCGCCAATACGCAGTCTGGATTCCTGCAATCCTCAAAGACAAGCGTTGATGGATCACGGTACAGCGGCCAACCACAGATACAGCGCATCACGGTAGCCCCACACACTTCGCACATCCACCCTGGCTGGGGATTAGTACCGACCTCATATGGATGCTTCTTCATAGGAGTCATCTGACCGGGATGCCCATTGGGGCACTTCGGTCTCTCTTGTGCCATTTCGCGAGGTCCGTTCATCCTCACACTTTCCCCAGCAGCAAGCCGACCTGGATCGCGACCGCGAGTCGTTCGGGATCAACAGGCTTTCCCAAAACGTCGACCGACCCCATGTCGATTGCCAGGTTCAACAAGGTCTCATCTTCAGAGCTGCACAACATGATGATTCCACCAGTGTATTTCTTGGCCCGCAATTCCCTCATGACCTCTAGTCCCTCCATCCCTTGAAGGTCCATGTTCAGAATAATGAGGCGCGGCATTTCCTTGCTCACGAGTTCCAAGGCTGTAGGGCCGTCGTTGACTTCTTCTACGGGAATCCCTCGCTGGGCCAAAAACTGTCTGAGGTATTTGCTGACATAGGTGTTGCTCTCTATGAGTAAAATACGATTGGTCCCTGGGACCTTGGACGGGACGCTCCTTGCCTTCGGTTTCTCGACGGGTGGTGATGGCGGCTTCGCGTGAACCGGCGGCGGTGAAGGCGGCTGCACCGCCTCAGCTGTCGGTGGGAGAAACCGCTCCATGGAAGTAATAATAGCGTCGAGCGCGAGCGTTTTGCTCAGAAAGTCGGTCACGCCCAACTGGCGGGCTTGCTTTTCTAGCGCATCAGATCCCCATGCGGTCAGAATCATCACGGCGGCGCTGGCATCGATGGTGCGAATCTGGCGCAGCACTTCGATCCCGTTCATCTCCGGCATGCGGAGGTCCAGCAAAGTCACCTGCGGACGGTGCTGAGAAAACAAGTTGAGCGCCTCGCGCCCGTTGTACGCCGTAAAGACTTCATGGCCGTTGCTTCCCAGCACCGTCTTCAGCAGATCGCAAAAGACACGCTCGTCGTCTACGACTAGGATCGTTGCCATATCCGCCTCCGTCGAGGGAGCCATCGAGACACTGGGTTCAAAGAGGGCGCCGCCTGCGCAATGTCATTCGATCGAGGGGAACGTAGCAAGGCTAGGCCACCCTGCGGGACCTGTCAAGCCAGCTAGCGCTCCCGCACTTTTTGGCGCTTCCGATAACAGTACGGCGCCACCCCGGGGCTGATCAACTGACAATTCTGCCGACAGTGTGAAAACCGCTCGCGACTGAGTTACCGGCATAGTCCTTGCATTCTACAGTGATCCTTGCATTAAACTGGGAGCAGCATGACCGACTTGCTCTCCGCGCTGATCATCCCCGAGGAAGTTCGAAGTTATCTGGCGGTTATTGGGCTGCTCCTGTGCTGGAAACTGCATGCCCTCGAGCTTCGACGCAGGCGAGCGGTCACGTCACAGTTCTTCATCTGCTTCTCGGAGAACGACCCGCAAACTTGTACGCAATGTCGCATGGCCCATTTGCACGTGTACTCAGGACCTATGGCACGGGAGGTCGGTCTCCGTATTCACTGCTCGAATCGCCTTGGCTGCCGCTGTGCCCTCATCCCGATTACAAGGCAGTGGCCCGTGGCAAAGCGGCTGCGGAGGCGGGTGAATAGAAGTAAGAGCGGGTCGCTCCTGTTGTCAGACCAGGACCTTCAGGCTCTGCTTCACGAAGGAGAGAGCCTGAGCAATCACGATCGATTCGCACAGACCCTGCTGCGCGCAATGCTGGCCGAAGAGACGAATCCCGAAGCGGCGCTCCAGACCTACCGCCAAATTATAGCGCAGGCCCTCGATGCGAGCATCGCGCTGCAGCAGGCTGCTGCCTACATGCGCTTGGCCAGAATCCTCGAACGATCCGGAGATCTCAGTGAAGCGCTCCAGGTAACCCGAGCCTGTGTGAAGGCATTTTCTGACAAAGAGCGGTACTGTCTCCTGACCAAGCCTCAGTACAATGGGATGCTGGCCCGCCAAAGCAGACTGATTCGTCAGGTCCTGCGATGAGCATTTCATGGCCTTCTCTCCATGCATCGCCAGCGTGGGCCACAGTATGATTGTGGCTATGGGAGCGAGGGCCTACCGCTACGCAGCCGTTCGGTCCTTCTGGAAGGCGAACATGCCGTCTAACAGCACGAACAACCCAATCAGCGTGATCAAGATACCGCCTTCAAACCATCCGAACATGCCCAACTTCCAATTATGATCCGTCAGGGCCGCTAGGAGACCGATCGTCCCGCAGACATAGCCCATCGCAGCCCCAATACGGGCAATCATCCTGCGCTTATACCCCACGTTTCTCATTGCACACCCTCCTTTCCCTGTTGCGCGTGTCTGTTCGTACACTCTCGCGGTACCACCACCAGCAGAAGGTGCGACAGCAGGGGGCAAGCCTAGGCCATTCTACTGGGCCTGTCAAGCGTGGTGTGGGGCCCTGGCCTTCCTTCACAATCTGCGCTAGACTTATCCTCACCTCGATGGAAGATCGTCCTGCGGACACGCTCGAGGGGCCGCCATGCCCCCAGTGCGAGTCGTTAACTGTTCGCCGGTCTAAGCGCCAAGGCGCGCGGGAATACCTTGCGAGCTGTGTCGGAATCTATCCATTTCGCTGCGGAAACTGCACCCACCGATTTCTTGGCCTCTTCCTCGGAAGGCACTACTGGGCTTGGAGCGTCAAACCATTCCTCGAGGGTCTGCGCAAGGAATGGGCGCGGGATCGCACGTATTACTTGATTGTGACCATCCTCTGTGCGGGAGCCTTCTTGAGCTTCCACGGTGCCCGTTGGCTGGGGGAGCATCCCGGGGCCCTGGAAATTGTTAAAAAGATGGTGCGGGGATTCTCAATCGATCTCAGCCGTTGATTTTCGCCACACTGTGGCCTCGATGATACATTGGGTCGTGTCAAGATTTTCAGGCCAGTCTCCTCAAACTGCTTGAATCACAATGAGTCTTTAATTTGGCACGCATGATGCTACTACTTCTCCCTGAGCTCAGGCGAGGGCCCTCTTTCGAGAAACCAACAGGGAAGCCAAGGAGGAGGTGTGTCCATGGAAGAGAATAGCACGTCGTCAGTCAAGACAATCACGTTTCTGTTCATCAGCGGGGCCGTGCTCGGCACTGTGGCCGGGATCTTGTGTGCGCCGAAGTCTGGCAAGGAGACGCGCAAGGAGATCAAGCACTACGCGATGAAGGTGAAAAAGGACGTGGCCAGCACCGCGCAGCGCACGAAGGCCGGCATCGAGGCGGCCCTTGAAAAGGGGCGCGCGCTGCTCATGGAGCCCACGGCTGCATAGTTCGCGTCACGGGCGGGTCCGGGCTCTGCCGGACCCGCTCCGCCCTCTCAGCGAACCCCCGCCCTCTCAAGCGACACCCTATTGGCTCACCCCGGTCTTGACGCCGACGCGCTGATCCTCTATAGTATTGCGTCAATCGGCCGAGGCCCTTCCTGCCCTTTCATTTCCTCGTAATCCCGGCCCCACGCTCAAACCGTGCCCGTGGCTTCTGTAGGGAACGATAGAGGAAGCGCAGTCGTGTCGGTAGTCGATCTTAAGCAGTCAGCGGAGTAGATATGCCCCGATCACACGAGCTGAAGAAAATCCGGAACATCGGCATCATGGCGCACATCGATGCCGGCAAGACCACGACGACCGAGCGCATCCTGTACTACACCGGCGTCGCTCACAAGATGGGCGAGGTCCATGACGGTACCACTGTCATGGACTACATGGAACAGGAGCGGGAACGGGGCATCACGATCACGTCGGCCGCGACCGTCTGCGAGTGGCGCAAGCACCGCATCAACATCATCGACACACCCGGGCACGTGGACTTCACCATCGAGGTCGAGCGGTCGCTGCGCGTGCTCGATGGCGCCGTGGCGGTGTTCGACGCCGTGCAGGGCGTCGAGCCGCAGTCCGAAACCGTATGGCGGCAGGCCGATCGCTATAAGGTGCCCCGCATCGTGTTCATCAACAAGATGGACCGGACGGGGGCGGATTTCTTCATGAGCGTGAAGAGCATCGTGGACCGGCTCGGCGCCCGTGCGGTGCCGGTGCAGCTCCCGATCGGGCGGGAGGGCGACTTCACGGGCCACGTAGATCTGGTCACCATGAAGGCGATCACCTTCAAGGACGAGACCAAGGGCGCCCAATACGACGTGAGCGAGATCCCGGCGGGAATGCTGGAGCAGGCGAAGGAGTATCGCGAGAAGATGCTCGAATCAGTCGCCGAGTTCGACGATGCGATCATGGACAAGTACCTGCATGGCAAGGAGCTGACCGAGGAAGAGGTTGGGCAGTGCATCCGGGTCGGGACCATCACGATGAAGATCAGCCCGTGCCTGTGCGGCTCCGCCTTCAAGAACAAGGGCATCCAGCACCTGCTGGACGCGGTGGTGGACTACCTGCCCTCGCCGGTGGACATCCCGCCGGTGCTGGGCTACAGCCTGGACGGCGAGCGCCGGATCGAGCGCAAGGCCTCCGACAGCGAGCCGCTCTGTGCGATCGCCTTCAAGATGCTGAACGATCCGCACATCGGCCAGCTGACCTTCGTCCGGGTCTACTCCGGTGTGATCACCCAGGGGATGAGCCTCTACAATGCGAACAAGGGGAAGACCGAACGGGCCAGCCGGCTGGTCAAGATGCACGCCGACAAGCGTGAGGAGATCGACGCGATCTACGCCGGTGAGATCGCCGCCGTCGTCGGATTGAAGCTGGCCACCACCGGCGATACGCTCTGCGAGGAAAAGCATCCGATCCGGCTTGAGCTCATGAAGTTCCCCGAGCCCGTCATCGCGATGGCGATCGAGCCCAAGACCAAGCAGGATCAGGAGAAGATGGGCTACGCCTTGAGCCGGTTGGCCCAGGAAGACCCCACGTTCAAGGTCAAGATGGACGAGGAGACGGGCGAGACGGTCATCTCCGGCATGGGGGAACTGCATCTCGAGATCCTGGTGGACCGCCTCAAGCGGGAGTTCAGGGTGGAGGCCAACACGGGCGCACCCGAAGTGGCCTATCGCGAAGCGATCGCGGCGGCGGCGGAAGCCGAAGGGAAGCACATCAAGCAGTCCGGCGGCCGCGGCCAGTACGGGCATGTGGTCCTGACGGTCAAGCCGGCGGAGCCCGGCAAGGGCTTGGTTTTTGTGAACGACATCCGCGGCGGGGCCATCCCCAGGGAGTACATCTCCGCGGTCCAGAAGGGCGTGGAGGAAGGGATGACCATGGGCCCCCTGGCCGGATTCCCTCTCCTGGACGTGGAGGTGCACGTCATCGACGGGTCCTACCACGAGGTGGACTCCAGCGAGATGGCGTTCAAGATCGCCAGCAACATGGCCTTCAAGTCGGCGGTCCTGAAAGCCAAGCCCGTCCTGCTCGAGCCGATCATGCGCGTCGAAGTGGTGACGCCCAACGAGTTCACCGGCGACGTGATCGGCGACCTGAACTCCCGACGCGGGCACATCGTCGGTATGAACACGCGCGCGACCGCGTCGGTCGTGGAGGCGTTGGTGCCGCTCGCGACGATGTTCGGCTATGCGACCGTCGTCCGGTCGAAGACCCAGGGGCGCGCCACGTTCACGATGGACTTCAAGGAATACCAGCCCTGCCCCAAGCCGGTGCAGGACGCGATCATCGCCAAGTACACCGGCAAGGCTTGACCTTCCGTCTAACCTCTTCGCCCCGAAATTTCTGCTACAATGCCAGTGTGGAACGAGCACACCTGCTCCATCTCTACACCCAGATGCTCCTGATCCGGCGCTTCGAGGAGCGGACCGCGGAGATGTACGCGCTCGGCAAGATCGGCGGGTTCTGCCACCTCTACATCGGGGAGGAGGCCGTGGCCGTGGGCGCCGCGGACGTGCTGCGGCCCGACGACTACGTCTTCTCTGCCTACCGCGATCACGGCCATTGCCTCGCCCGGGGCTCGGACCCGAAGCGCGTCATGGCCGAGCTCTTCGGTCGGGCCACCGGATTGTGCAAGGGGAAGGGCGGCTCCATGCACCTCGTGGAT
>WNFU01002081.1_pt1 | contig 35944 bp, 28 predicted proteins | sample 5400121 | NCBI WGS metagenome assembly WNFU01 (sample SAMN13153360, study PRJNA577476) | soil metagenome | isolation source: 100 cm soil or saprolite under grassland replicate 1 | place: USA:California | collected 2016-06-15
CCCTGCGCTGCCTCAAGCGCCACCTCGCCCGGGCGGTGTACAAGACCCTGCTCAGGAACGAACTCAGGAGACAAGCCTTGCTGGAAGAAACCCTGGCCGACGCCGCCTTGGCGGCGACGGCTTGACATAGGAGCAACCGGTGCGGGCCGACGCCTGCTTATTGGTCGGCGTCGTCTCCCGGTTCGATGATGCCGAGGCGGCGTTCCTCGGCCCGGATCCACGGGGTTTTGGCGTCGGCGTAGGCCAAGGAGTCGTCGGGGTGGAGGGCCGCCACCCGGCGCTTCTCGGCCTCGTATCTCGCTCGAAGGTCCGGGTCGGATCGGAGCGCGTCGCGGAACGCGAGGTGGCGCCGTTCCCACTCGCCGCCGGCCTCGCAGACGTGGACGTGCGCCACCCGCTCGCTGTCCGGGCCCCACAACGCGAAGAAGCGATGCCGCGGCTCGTCGTTGGGGCGGTGCTCGTAGCCGAGCCTCCGGAGCGGTTCCCCGTACGCATCGAACGGCTCGAACGACACCACCGACACCTGGATGTCGATCGTCGGCTTCGCCGGCAGGCCGGGGACCGCGGTGGACCCCACGTGCTCGATGCGAACGGCCGCAGAGCCGAGCGCCTCGCGCAGGCAGGCGGCCTCCGTCGCGTACAGCGCCGGCCATCCGGGGTCATAGTCGGCGATCCGGACGGGGTGCGGCATGGCCTTCAGGAGAAGCGGGGCCGGAGCTTGCGGTACGTGTCCTCCAGCGACTCGGGCAGCACACGGGTCTCCCCCACCACCGGCATGTAGTTCGTGTCGCCGTTCCACCTGGGAACCACGTGCCAGTGGAGGTGGTCCGGAATGCCCGCGCCGGCCACCCGGCCGAGGTTCATCCCGATGTTGTAGCCGTGCGGCGACATCTCCTCGCCCAGGGCGCGGACCGCAGCCTGGTGCAGGCGCCCGGCGTCGAGCAGCTCGTCGGGCTCGAGCCGCTCGAGGTCGCCCACGTGACGGAACGGCGCGATCATCACGTGACCGGGGTTGTACGGGTACGCGTTCATCACCACGAAGGCGCGCTCGCCACGATGTAGGACCAGCGACCGCTCGTCGTCGGTCGCGGTAGCGACCTCGCAGAACAGGCACCCCTCGGGCTCGTCGCGGGCCTGCCGGATGTACTCCATGCGCCACGGGCTCCACAGGCGCTCCACGGAGGACGCCCTAGGAGGACTCGAAGGAGCTGGGCTGCAACGACCGCGACGCGGCTTCCCGGGTGGCCTTCGACACGAAGTCGTCGAACGCGACCCCGCGTACCTCGTGGCCCTCGCGGTCCCGCACCGACACCGTCCCGGCCTCGATCTCGCGGTCCCCCACCACCAGCGTGTACGGGATCTTCATGAGCTGCGCCGCGCGGACCTTCTTGGGAACGGTCTCCCGCGAGTCGTCGACCCCGGCCCGGAGGCCGGCCTCGCGCAGGCGCGCCGCCAGCAGGTGAGCGGCCTCGGCGTGGCGGTCGGCGATGGGCAGGACCCGGACCTGCTCCGGCGCCAGCCACAGCGGGAACGCCCCCGCGTAGTGCTCGATGAGGACGCCGGCGAACCGCTCCACCGACCCGAGGATCGCGCGGTGGATCATCACGGGCAGGTGGCGCTCGTTGTCCTCGCCCATGTACTCGATGTCGAACCGCTCGGGCAGCGCGAAGTCGCACTGCACGGTGGTGAGCTGCCACCGCCGCCCGATCGCGTCCCGGAAGTGGAAGTCGACCTTCGGGCCGTAGAACGCGCCCTCCCCCTCGGCGACGGTGTAGGCCATCCCGCTCGCCTCCAGCGCGTCGCGCAGGATCTCGGTGGCCCGCTTCCACATCTCCTCGTCGCCGATGGCCTCGCCGGGCCGCGTCGACAGCTCGATCTCCGGGTCTGCGAACCCGAAGGTCCGGTGGACCTCCAGCGTGAGGTCGAAGACGCGCAGGATCTCCTCCACCAGCTGGTCGGGCCGGCAGAAGATGTGCGCGTCGTCCATGGTCAGCCCGCGGATGCGGAGCAGCCCGTGGAGCGTCCCGGGCCGCTCGTACCGGTACACGGTCCCCAGCTCCGACAGCCGCATGGGCAGGTCGCGATACGACCGCGTCTGCGACCGGTAGACCAGCACGTGCAGCGGGCAGTTCATCGGCTTGACGTAGTACTCGCCGCCCTCGTCCTCTCGCATGGGCGGGTACATGTTGCCGCTGTACTTCTCGAGGTGGCCGGACGTCGCCCACAGGGTGCTCCGCGCCAGGTGCGGCGTGGCCACGAGCTCGTACCCGTGCCGAAGGTGGACCTCGCGGACGAAGTCCTCCAGCTGCTTGCGGAACATCCCGCCGCGCGGATGCCACACCGCCAGCCCGGCCCCGATCTCGTCGGGGAACGTCAGCAGGTCGAGCTGGCGCCCGAGCTTGCGGTGGTCGCGCCGCTCGGCCTCCTCGAGGCGGTGGAGGTGCTCGTCGAGCTCCTCCTGGGTCGGCCAGGCCGTGCCGTAGATGCGCTGGAGCTGGGGGCGGTGCTCGTCGCCCCGCCAGTACGCGCCGGCGACGTTCAGCAGCTTGAACGCGCCCAGCCGGCCGCCGGAGGGCACGTGCGGCCCGAGACACAGGTCGGACCACCCGTTGTTCCGGTACACGGTCATCCGATCGCCCAGCGCGCCCTCGCTCTCGTCGAGCGACTCGATGATCTCCCGCTTGTACGGCTGGTCCGCGAAGCGCTCCAGGGCGTCCTCGTGCGACAGGTCCTCGCGCACGAACGGCTGGTCGAGCTTCACCAGCTCGGCCATCCGCTGCTCGATGCGAGGGAGGTCCTCGGGCGTCAGCGTCTCGGCGAGGTCGAAGTCGTAGTAGAAGCCGTCCTGGATCGGGGGTCCGATCGCGTACTTCGCCCCCGGGAACAGGTCGCACACCGCCTGGGCCATGACGTGCGCCGTGGAATGGCGGAGGACGTGCAGCCCGTCGGGCTCCCCCACCGTGACCGGGCTCACGGACCCATCATCGGACGGGACGAATCGCAGGTCGACCAGCGTCCCGTCGAACCGCGCGGCGATGGCGTCCGCGGGCAGGAGCTCTGCGACCGGTTCCCCCTCGGGAAGGTCGACCGTGCGCCCGTCCGGCAGCTCCAGCTTCGGCATCAGGCGGCCATGATATCGGCACGGGTCCGAGCGTCGCGGGTGGTGGGCGCGGCTGGATTTGAACCAGCGACCTCTCGCGTGTGAGGCGAGCGCTCTCCCGCTGAGCTACGCGCCCGGGAGGGCTCCGAACATACCACCGGCCGGACCGCTCACCGCGCGAGATCCAGGAGCCACAAAAGGGACGGCGGCGCGTGCCCGCGTCGCGCCGCCGTCGGGCCCGAACCTTGCGGTTCGGACGTCTACGGGCGCGATTCTACACCCGCAGCGCGGTGTGCAAGGACACTCCCGTCCGGATAGCGAACCGAGCTCCTCTACTCCGTCCCGGCGCGTGAGCGCCAGGGGACGCCGCGCGGCTACGCCAGGAACCGCGCCACCAGGAAGCGGCTCTGGCGCCTGGGGCCGAACGTAGAGCCCGCCACGATGGGCCGCCCGTCCGGATCCACGGCGATGCCGCTCCCCACGGCGACGTCGTACGGCCCCCGGGCCTTGGCCTTCCCGTCACCCGAGAACGCCTTGTTGAGCAACCCCGAGCGCACGTACTCGCCGACGACCACGATGAACTGATTGTCGCCGTCGTGCGCCGACCCGGTCGCCGCGATGAACCCACCCTCCATCAGCGCGAGGTCCTCGTAGTGCGCGTTCGCGCGCTCCGAGCCGAGGAACACCGACGTGACCCTCCCGTCTCCGCCGAAGGACTGGTCCAGCCGCCCGCCGGCGCGGTACCGGGCCAGGGCGGCGCTTCCCGTGTCCGGCGGCGGATTGCCGTCGCAGCCCCGGGCCGTGGTGGAGCCGGCTACCGAGATGCGGTTGTCGTCGCCAATGCCCACGGCGGTGGCGCGGGAGTCGTTGTGCTGGAAGGCCGTGACGACGCGCCCGTCGCCGCCGAACGTCGCGTCGAGACCCCCACCGGGCAGATAGCGGGCCAGCGCCCACCGGTAGTGGCAGGAATCCGCCGAGGTCCAGCCCGCCGCCACCGTCCGGTTCTGCACGTCCACCGCGATGCCGTTCACCCCCGATTCCTGGTCGTTCCCCACCGATCCCGTGCGGAAGGCGGTCACGACGTGGCCGTCGTCGCCGTAGGCGCGATCGACCGAGCCGTCCAGGAGGAACCGGGCCAGCGCGAACCGGCCGAACTGCCGGCCCGTGTCCGGATCGGTGGTGATCCGCATGCCGCCAGCAACCAGCTTGCCGTTGGCCTGCCGGATCACGTCCCGGAGGACCCACCTGCCCCGCCCCAGCCCGGCAACCACCTTGCCCGAGGTGCCGAACGAGGGATCCAGGGAACCGTTGGGCCGATATCGGGCCAGCGCGAAGTGGGCGTTGGACGCCGACTCGACCGTCGCCCCCACCACGAAGCGGCCGCTCGGCAGCCGAAGGAGGTCCGCGGTGGTCACCTGGCCCGCCTTGAACACGGTGGTCACCTTCCCGTCGCCCCCGAACGTCGGGTCGAGCGAGCCGTTCAGCCGGTACCGGGCCAGCGCGATCCGGGCCGGCGCATCGTGAGGCGACGACACCCCCGCGACCAGGATCCCGCGGGAGGTGAACGCCACTGCGGACGCACCGGACGGCCCCCCGAACGACGTGACGACCTCGCCGTCGCCCCCGAACGACGTGTCGAGGTCGGAGCTCGTGACGGCTCCCCCGGGAGCGGCCTGCAGCGCGACGACCGCCATCGCCAGCACGGGGGCCAGCCACCCGTTGCGCCGCCGGCCCGCCCTCCGTGTGCTCGTCTCGTCCATCGGTCCGCGTCATGCAACCCTGCCGCCGCTGCGTCGTCAAGGGAGCCATCTACGATGGCCTCGCCCCGGACGGGCGCCGTTCGCGCGGTCAGAAGTCCCGGCGCCCCCCACGGAGGGTAGCCTTCGAGGCCCAGACCAGAGGGCGAGGTGACATCCATGAACGTCACGGTGCTTGGCGCAGGATCCTGGGGGACGACGGTGGCCTCGATCGCATCGAAGCGGAACCCGACGACGCTGTGGGCGCGCAGCGAGGAGGTCGTCGACGAGATCGTCCAGCGGCACGAGAACTCGCGGTACCTCGCCGGGTTCCCGCTGCCGGAGCGACTCGAGGCGACCTCTGACCTGGAGAGGGCGGCGTCCACCGCCGACGTCCTGGTGGTCGGGGTGCCCTCGGACGGCTTCCGCGACGTCCTGGAGCGGGCCCGGGAGTTCGTGCGGCCGTGGATCCCCGTGGTGAGCCTGACGAAGGGGTTCGAGCGCGACACGTACCTGCGCATGACCGAGGTGATCAAGGACGTCCTGCCGGGCCGGCCGTCGGCGGCGCTCACCGGGCCGAACATCGCCAGGGAGATCATGGCCGGCTACGCGGCCGCCAGCGTGATCGCCACCGAAGACCTCTCGGTGGCCGCCGCGCTGCAGGGGGTGCTGCGACGGGGGCTGTTCCGCATCTACACGAACCACGACGTGGTCGGGTGCGAGGTCGGCGGCGCCCTGAAGAACGTGATCGCCATCGCGGCCGGGATGGCCCAGGGCCTGGGGGTCGGCGACAACACCCGCTCGATGGTCATCACGCGGGGCCTGGCCGAGCTGACCCGCCTGGGGGTGGCGATGGGCGGCGATCCCCTCACGTTCTCGGGCCTGGCCGGGATGGGCGACCTGATGGTGACGTGCATCAGCCCCCACAGCCGGAACCGCCACGTCGGGGAGCAGCTGGGGAAGGGACGCCCGCTCGAGGAGATCCTCGGCGAGATGACCATGGTGGCCGAGGGCGTGAAGACCGCCTCGCTGGTCATGGAGCTCGCCGAGCGGCACGGCGGCGTGGAGCTCCCGATCTGCTCGCGCATCCAGGGCGTCGTCACCGACCGGCTGACCGTGCTGGACGCCTACGAGGGCCTCATGCACACGGCGCCGGGCCACGAGGCCGAGCCGGGGTAGCCGTCAGGCGCCGGTCGAGCGACAGCCGTCACGCGCCGGTCGAGCCACACCTCCTGGTCAGGGGACGATCCGGTACGGCTGCATCATGTCGTTCTCCTCGTGCTCGAGGATGTGGCAGTGCCACACGTAGGTCCCCACGAACCGCTGCGGCCCGCTCGCCGGATCGCCGGTGAAGGCGGCGGATAGGCCGGCCGCGGTCCCGCCGAACGGCTCCCCTGCACTCCGCTGGCTGCCGCCGACGGATGGTCCGGGAAGGCGAAGGGCAGGTCCGGATTCACGGCCGCCAGGTACGCCGCGCTCTTGATCCTCTGCCGGTCGAGCACCTGGAACTGCGTCATGTGCAGGTGAATCGGGTGCGCGTCGGCGCTCGTGTTGACGATCGTCCACACCTCCACGCTGTTGAGCCTCGGGGTCGCGATCCCGGTGGTGCGCATCTGCCGGTCCGGGCCCATGAAGGTCAGGTTGTTCAGCAGGACCTCCACCGGATCGTCCGTCGCCGCGTCGAGCACCTCGTTGAGGAAGACCGTCCTGCTCGCGGAGGCCGTCGCGGCCGAGGGCGCCGGGATCAACGGATGACCGGGCTGGCCCCGGAGCGCGGTCGGGACCGGGCCGGCGAACCCGGCGGCGGTCCCCACGGTGAACTGCATGATCGGCTTGAGGTAGTGGCTCCCCATCGGATACGGGGCCGGAGCGTTGTTGAACCAGCGGAACCTGGCACCCGGCGCGGCGCCCCGGAAGTCGACCAGCAGGTCCGCCCGCTCTGCCGGCGCGATCAGGAGCATCCCGCCCGGCAGCGAGGCGACCGGCACGGGGGCGTTGAACAGCCCCCCCTCCGACCCGATCTGGTAGATGGGAACCCGGCTGGGGTTGTCGGTCTTCGCGTCGACCAGCGAGAGGCGGTAGAAGCGGGCGTTCGAGCCGTTCACCACCCGGAACCGGTACAGCCCCCGGTCGACGTCGAGGTTCGGCCAGGCCTGGCCGTTCACCACTGCCACGTCGCCGAACGACTCCGGCGCCCACATCGGGTGGTAGTCGGTCTCCGAGGTCGGGTAGGACAGCGTGCCGTCCGCGTCGAACTGCCGGTCCTGCAGCACCAGCGGAATCTCGTGCGGGTGAACGGGCTGCAGCACCGCCTGCCCGTCATCGGTGCCGATCCCCCTGAACGTGCCGTTCGCCGGCAGGCCCAGCGGGTTGTTCGGGCGGCCGGTGTCCCAGGCGTCACGGACGAGGTAGACGCCCGCCAGCCCGGCCATCGGGTTGAACCGGGTGTCGGCCAGGGCGTGGTCGTGGTACCAGAGCTCGGTCGCCTCCTGGTCGTTCGGGTAGCGATAGGTGAACGCGCCGGTCCCGCCCGCGTAGTCGCCCGGGTCGACGCCGGCCGGACGGAACGTGTCGAGCGGACCGCCGTCGGATGCCGGCGGGGTGTGGCCGCCGTGCAGATGGGTCGCGGTCGCCGTCGCACACTCGTCGAGCTCGGACGTTCCCTCGATCGTGGGATCGAAGTACGCGGCCAGCGGGTGGATCACCCGCAGCCCCAGCGCCCGGCAGACGGCCGGCGCTGCCGGATCACGGCCCGGCTCGGACAGCCTGTTGGCCACGGTCATCGCGACCGGATTCCCGCGCGTGGCTTCGATCGTCGGTCCCAGGTAGACGTCGGCGGGTACCGCGAGGCCGGTCGGCCAGTACCCGAAGCTCGGTGTGGGCCCGAGCGGCGCGCCCGTCGCCAGGGTCCCGAACCGATGCGTCCCGACGAGCTCGTCGAGACCGAAGCTGCCGCCGTCGCGGGCATCGATCTCCGGCGGGATGGGCAGCGGGGCGGTGAACATCTGGAGCGCAGGCGACCTCGGCACGGGCTCCGGCGCCGCAGCCGACGGGCCCTGCAATCCGACGGTCAACCCGAAGACGAGCGCGGCCGCGCTCGCCAGTCCCACACGTCGCCGGGCTCTTCCTACGGTCCTCATCGTGACCCCCAATCCACGGCTCCGCCGTCGTGCGGGCGTCGAGTCCGCCGGGGCCGGTCCGTCCATTCGGGAGGCTCCCTGTTCGAGGAGGCTCCCCGGACCAGCGTCGTGGATCCGGGGGAGGTTGACCGGGGCCGGAGGTCCCGGCTCCCGCGTGCCAATGGGTCGCGCCCGTCGCGGACCCTCCTGGCCGGCCGGACATCGGAGGGGGCAGAATGGACTCCGGCCCGCAGCAACCGGATCGGGGGTGAGGCAATCGTGAGCGCTCGGAAGGCCGTGCACGACCGGCAGAAGACCTCGGAGGACGGCGGGGAGGCCGGCGCGCCCGGTCGCGTGCCGCGGCGGATCTACGAACAGGAGCTCCTTCGGCTGCAGGAGGAGCTGGTGAAGATGACCGAGTGGGTGCGGGAATCCGGCGCTCGCGTCGTGGTCATCTTCGAGGGCCGGGACGCCGCCGGGAAGGGCGGCACCATCAAGCGCATCACCGAGCACCTCAACCCCCGGATCGCCCGCATCGTCGCGCTCCCCGTGCCCACGGAGCGCCAGCGGACCCAGTGGTACTTCCAGCGGTACGTTGCCGAGCTCCCGGCGGCCGGCGAGATGGTCCTGTTCGACCGGAGCTGGTACAACCGGGCGGGCGTCGAGAAGGTCCTCGGCTTCTGCACCCCGGCCGAGCACCAGCGGTTCCTCCGGCAGTGCCCGATCTTCGAGCGCCTGCTGGTCGACGACGGGATCCTGCTCACGAAGTACTGGTTCTCGGTGAGCGACGAGGAGCAGGCCCGCCGGTTCGAGGCCCGCATCGACGATCCCATGCGCCGGTGGAAGCTGTCGGGCACCGACCTCTCGTCGCGGACGAACTGGATCGACTACTCACGGGCCAAGGACGAGATGTTCGTGCACACCGACATCCCCGACGCGCCATGGTTCGTCGTGGAGGCGGACGACAAGCGCGCCGCGCGCATCAACTGCATGGCCCACCTGCTGACCCGGGTCCCCTACGTGGCGAAGCCGCTCCCCTCGGTGAAGCTCCCGAAGCGACAGAGCGACGAGGGCTACGTCCGCCCGCCCAGGGAGGCTTACACCTACGTCCCGGACTACTCGGCGACGCTCCGGTGACGGTCACAGGGGCCCGGCGCGGACCGATCGAGGTGCCGCCGCCGGGTGGCCGGCGGGCGTGGTGGCTCCGGGAGGCGCTCGCGGCCGACCCGATCACGCGCTGTCCGCCCCTCGGGCGCGATGTCGAGGCCGACGTCGTGATCCTCGGAGGCGGGTTCACGGGAATGTGGTCCGCGTACTTCCTCACCGAGCACGACCCGGGCGTCCGCGTCGCGATCCTGGAGCGCGACATCTGCGGCGGGGGGGCCAGCGGCCGCAACGGCGGCTTCCTGACCGGATGGTGGGACGAGCTGCCCGACCAGGTCGAGCTGTTCGGGGAGGAGCCCGCGCTCGCGACCTGTCGGGCGCTCGGCCGGAGCATCCGGGACATCGGGGCGTGGTGCGAGCAGCACGGTGTGGACGCCTGGTACACCCCCGGGGGGTATCTCGACGTCTCGACCGCGCCGGCGCAGGACGGCGCCTCGCTCACCGCGGTCCGCGAGGCCCGCCGCCTGGGGGCCGGCGACGAGCTCGTGGAGCTGTCCCGGGAGGAGCTTCAGACGCGGTGCGCCTCCCCCGTCTTCCGGGGCGGCGTGCTGATGCGCGACGGCGCGACCGTCCAGCCGGCGAGGCTGGCGCTCGGCCTGCGCCGGGTCCTGCTGGAGCGGGGGGTCCGGATCTTCGAGGGAACGCCCGTGCGCCGGTTCCGGGCCGGGCCGGCAGTCGAGGCCGAGACCCCCGCCGGCCGCATCCGAGCCCGCCGGGCCGTGGTGGCGCTGAACGCGTGGGCCGGCGCGCTCCGCGAGCTCCGGCCCCGGCTGGTCACGTTCGGCAGCTACATCGTCCTCACGGCTCCGGCTCCGGACCGGCTCCGAGAGCTGGGGTGGACCGGGGGCGAGTGCATCACCAACTCGCGGTCCTCCCTGCACTACTACCGCACCACCCCCGACGGCCGGATCGCGTTCGGGGGCGGGGGCGGCCGGGCGGCGGTGGGATCGCGCGTGGGGGACCGGTTCACGCACGACGTCGAGTCGGCGCGCCGGGCCGCGGCCGGGCTCCGTCGTACGTTCCCGAGCTTCCGTGACGTCCCCATCGAGGACTCCTGGGGCGGCCCCATCGACATGTCCCCGTCCCACTTCCCGTTCTTCGGGACCCTGGGGACCGGGAGCGTCCATTTCGGGGTGGGGTACTCGGGCAACGGGGTCGCGCCGAGCCACCTCGGCGGCCGGATCCTCGCGGGCCTCGCAACCGACCGGGAGGACGAGTGGGCCCGGCTGCCGCTGGTGGGGCACCGCCCCCGGCGGTTTCCTCCCGAGCCGCTCCGCACCGTCGGCGGCTTCCTGGTGCGCGAGGCCATCGTCCGCTCGGACAACGCCGACGAGGAGGGGCGGCGCGCGCCGCTGCCCGCGCGGCTCCTGGCCCGGGCGCCGCGCGCTCTGGGCTATCACTGGGGGCCGCGGTAGCGTCAACTCCAAGGCGCGACCCGCTCGCGATGCGGGCGCGGCGGTGGGGCGGTACGGTGGCGGACGATGCGGGTCCACGATCCGGGGGCATCACTGGCAGAGGGGGCTCCGTTGCCGGCCGCCGAACGCGAACGGCTCGGGGCCGTCCTCCGGCCGCTGGGCGAGAGCTTCGCCCTTCCGGGAGCCGCGTACACGTCGCCGGACGTGTTCGCCTGGGAGATGGGGACGTTCTTCGCCTCCGGCTGGGTGTGCGTCGGCCGCTCCGCGGACCTCGAGCGGGCGGGCGACCAGGCCGCGTTCGCCGTCGGGGACGACGGGGTGGTGCTGGTCCGAGGGGAGGACGGGGCGCTGCGGGGTTTCTTCAACGTCTGCCGCCACCGGGGACACGAACTCCTGGAGGTCGGCGGATCGGCGTCCCGCGGCACGATCCAGTGTCCGTACCACGCGTGGGCGTACCGGCTCGACGGGCGGCTCCTGGGGGCGCCCGGTAACTCGGACCTCGACCCCGACACGTTCCGGCTCTCGTCCGCGCCGGTGGCCGAGTGGCATGGATGGGCGTTCGTCAACGCCTCGGGGGACGCTCCCCCATTCGCGGACTGGATCGGCAACCTGGAGGAGCTCGTCGTCCGCCACGAGCCCGAACGCCTGGTGACCGCCGCGACCCGCGACTACGTGGTCGCGGCGAACTGGAAGGTCCTCCACGAGAACTACCAGGAGTGCTACCACTGCTCGAACATCCATCCCGAGCTGTGCCGGGTGACGCCCCCCGACAGCGGCCGGGACCTGGTCCGCGACGGGCTTTGGGCTGGCGGCTCGATGGACCTTCGCCCCTACGCCGCGACGATGTCCCTGACCGGCGAGAGCGCCGGGACGCCGCTGCGGGGGCTGGACGACGGCCGGCGCCGGCGGGTCTACTACTGCGGCCTGTTCTCCAACCTGCTGATCAGCCTGCACCCCGACTACGTCCTGACCCACCTCCTCCGCCCGCTCGCGCCGGGCACGACGGCGGTCGAGTGCCGGTGGCTGTTCCAGCCGGAGGACCTGGCTCGGGCGGACTTCGATCCCGGAGACGCGGTGGATTTCTGGGACCTCACCAACCGCCAGGACTGGGCCGCCGTCGAGTCCGTCCAGCGGGGCGCTTCGTCCCGCGGCTTCCGTCCCGGGCCACTGTCCGACCGGGAACAGTCGGTCCGGCAGTTCGACACGATGGTGGCCCGGGGGTATCTGACCGGACGGCCCGCGCCGCCACTTGCGGACGAGGTCGACGGAGAACGCCAGGAGGCGTGGACCTAGCCGTGGACGACTCCATCGGGCGCAGCGCGTTCCCGCCGATCGCCGAGTACGGGTTCCTCTCCGACGGGCAGGTCAGCGCGCTGGTGGCGCCGTCGGGCAGCGTCGAGTGGCTGTGCCTGCCGCGGCCCGACAGCCCGAGCGTGTTCGGCGCCATGCTGGACCGCGCCGCCGGCTTCTTCCGGCTGGGGCCGGCGAACGTCATGGTCCCGGCGTCCCGCCGGTACCTCCCCGGGACGATGGTCCTCGAGACCAGCTGGGGGTCGCGCGAGGGCTGGGTGATCGTGCGGGACGTGCTGTTGGTCGGACCGTGGCACCACGACGACGATCGCTCCCGGACCTATCGCCGGCCGCCGACCGACTACGACGCCGACCACGTGCTGCTCCGTACGATCCGGTGCGTCAACGGCGAGGTGCAGCTCTCGCTCGACTGCGAGCCGAACTTCCTGTACGGGCGCGAGCACGGTGCATGGGAGTTCACCGGCCCCGGGTACCACGATGCCCACTGCCGGGCGGAGGGGTGCGACGTGGAGCTCTGGCTCACCACCGATTTCCGGCTCGGCTTCGAGGGGCCCCGCGCCATCGCCCGCTCGCTGATCAAGGAGGGCGAGGAGCGATTCTGCGCGCTCTCCTGGAACCGGAGGCCCGGCCCACCGAGGACGTTCCAGGAGTCCCACGACCGCCTGGTGTGGACTGCCCACCACTGGCAGCACTGGCTGGCCCGGGGCGAGTTCCCCGACCATCCGTGGCGGATGTTCCTCCAGCGGAGCGCGCTCACGTTGAAGGGCCTGACCTACGCCCCGTCCGGGGCGCTCATCGCAGCCGCCACGACCTCGCTGCCGGAGACGCCGGGAGGCGAGCGGAACTGGGACTACCGGTTCAGCTGGATCCGGGACGCGACGTTCGCGTTGTGGGCGCTGTACACGCTGGGCTTCGACTGGGAGGCGAACGACTTCTTCAACTTCGTGGCGGACGTCGCCGAGGGGGACGACGACCTCCAGGTCATGTACGGGGTCCGGGGCGAGCGCGAGCTCGACGAGGAGATCCTCGACCACTTCTCCGGCTACGAGAACTCCCGCCCGGTGCGGGCGGGGAACGCCGCCTTCCAGCAGCGCCAGCACGACGTGTGGGGCGCGTTCCTCGACTCCGTCTATCTCCACACGAAGTCCCGCGACCACCTTCCCGAGCGGGCCTGGCCGCTGCTGAAGCGGCAGGTGGAGAACGCCATCGCCAACTGGCACAAGCCGGACCGTGGCATCTGGGAGGTCCGGGGGGAGCCCAAGCACTTCACCTCCTCCAAGCTGATGTGCTGGGTGGCCTGCGACCGGGGCGCCAGGCTGGCGAGTCTCCACGACGAGCCCGATCTCGCGCGCCAGTGGCACAAGGTCGCCGACGAGATCCACCGCGACATCTGCGAGCACGGGGTCGACGACCGCGGGGTGTTCGTCCAGCACTACGACACGAAGGCCCTCGACGCGTCGCTGCTTCTAATGCCGCTCCTGCGGTTTCTCCCGGCGGCCGACCCCAGGATCCGGGCGACCGTGCTCGCCATCGCCGACGAGCTGACCGAAGAGGGGCTGGTGCTCCGGTACCGGGTGGACGAGACCGACGACGGCCTGTCCGGTGAGGAGGGCACCTTCACCATCTGCTCGTTCTGGCTGGTCTCCGCGCTGTGCGAGATCGGCGAGGTTCCCCGGGCCACCGAGCTCTGCGAGAAGCTCCTTTCCTACGCGAGCCCGCTGCTGCTGTACGCGGAGGAGCTCGACCCGCGGAGCGGCCGGCACCTCGGGAACTTCCCGCAGGCGTTCACCCACCTCGCCCTGATCAACGCGGTCATGCACGTGATCCGGGCCGACCAGGGCGGGCCCAGCGGGTTCTTCTCCCCGCGCTCGACGTGAGGGTTCCCGACGACCTCAGTGCCGGAGCCGGCCGATCGCCTCCAGCTTGTTGTTGGCGTCGAGCGCGGCCACCTTGTAGGACTCGGCCAGCGTCGGGTAGTTGAAGACCACGCCGGTCAGGTAGTCCAGGGTGCCCCCGTTGCCCATCACCGCCTGGCCGATGTGCACGAGCTCGGTGGCGCCGGTCCCCAGCACGTGGACTCCGAGCAGCCGACGGTCCTCCGGCGAAACCAGGATCTTCAACATCCCGTAGGAGTCGCCCAGGATCTGTCCCCGCGCCAGCTCGCGGTACCGGGAGATCCCGACCTCGTACGGGACGGCCGCGTCGGTGAGCTCCGCCTCCGTCTTCCCCACGAAGCTGATCTCGGGGATCGTGTAGATGCCGATCGGGAGGAGCTCCTGCATGTCGCGGACCTCCTGGCCCAGCGCGTCGAGGGCCGCGATCCTCCCCTGTTCCATGGCGGTGGCCGCGAGGCTGGGGAACCCGATGACGTCGCCCACGGCGTAGATGTGCCCGGCGTCGGTCCGGAAGCGGCCGTTCACCTTGAGGCGCCCGCGGTCGTCGGCCGAGAGCCCGGCCTGCTCCAGGCCCAGGCCGTCGGTCGCGCCCTCCCGCCCGGCCGAGTACAGCACGGCCTCCGAGGCGATGCGCTTGCCGCTGGCCAGGACGATCAGGGCACCCTCGTCCAGGGACTCGACGGCGGTGACCTCCTCCCCCAGGCGGAAGCTGACGCCGAGGTCCCGGAGCTGGTGCTGGAGACCCTCCACGATCTCGTCGTCGCAGAACTCCAGGATGCGCCGGCGCATGTCGACCAGGGTGACCTTCGTCCCGAGCGCCGCGAACATCGACGCGTACTCGACGCCCACGACGCCGCCGCCCACCACGACGAGCGCGCCCGGGACCCGCTCCATGTCGATCAGCCCGTCGGAGTCGAAGACCGTCGTGTCGTCGAACTCCACCGAGGGGGGCCTGGCCGGCTTCGTGCCGGTGGCGATCACGATCTTCTCCGCGCCGACCTTCCGCTCCCCTCCGTCGGCTCGCTCGACGACCACGTTGTTGGGGTCGATGAACCGGGCGGATCCCTGGAGGAGGGTCACGTGGTTGCGCACCAGCTGGTCGCGGATGACGTCGATCTCGCGGCGCACGACGTCGTTGGCCCTGCCGCGCAGGTCGTCCATGGTGATGTCTTCCTTGACCCGGTAGCTCTGGCCGTAGACCCCGCGCTGGCTGAGCCCGGTGAGATGGATCACCGCCTCTCGCAGCGTCTTCGACGGGATGGTGCCGCTCATCACGCACACCCCGCCGATCTCCCGGCGCTCCACGATGGCGGCCCGCCGCCCGAGCTTCGCCGCCTGGATGGCGGCCTTCTGCCCCGCGGGCCCGCAGCCGATCACGAGGAGGTCGTAGTCGTAGCTCACCGCTTCCTCCTTCGGCCGGAACGCGGCGCGTGATCGACCTTAGGCGAGGGCCGGACCGGCAGCAAACGGAGGAACGTGCCCGGACTCGGAATCGCACAAGGATCGCGCCGTCGAGACCCCCGCGGGAAGGAACAAGATGGCCGAATTCAGGCGGATGGCGTGGCTACCGGCGCGAAGCCTGGCGACGGACAGCACCTGCTTGAGACCGATGGGGGGCGACACTACTCTTCAGAAGGCCCCGGAGCATCCCTGGCTCTCCGACCTCGTCGGGGAACATACGACCAGCAGGGTTGCCTCCGGGGCCTTCCACGTGGGTTATCGGCATCTGCGAACCGAGATTGAGACGCCGGCTATTTGTAGAGGGCGTTCATGCGTGTTCTGCTCCGATCTGACTATTTGACCTGAGGGTTGCGCAAGCCCTAGGCTCCTCCCGGTCGTATTTCCCCGGTTGGGGGACATCGTCGTCCCCGAGAGGAGGTCCCATGCGGGTTCCCAGAGTCGCATTTCTTGTCGCCGCACTTGCCCTCGTCGTTGGCGCACCAGCGTTCCCAGCATCCGGCACGCCGAGTGGCGGCACTCGAGTGAGCATCGGCAGTCCCCCCGGACCGTTCTCACAGAACAAGCAGAACGAGCCAGCGATCGCCGTCGACCAGGCGCACCCGAACATCCTGGCCGCAGGTGCCAACGACAACATCGACATGGAGGCCTGCAACGCGGGGACGGACAACACGTGTCCCTTCACCGATGGCGTCGGGGGTTCCGGTGTCTACTTCTCGTTCGACTCCGGGGACACATGGGTACAGCCCACCTACACCGGACTGACGGCGCGCAACTGCCTCGGCGTTCCCGGTGACACCGACCCGCCGTGCGAGCCGGAGGCAGGTCCCATCGGGACGGTGCCGAACTACTTCGAGAATGGCATGGTCTCCGACGGTGACCCGGCGCTCGCATTCGGTCCGGCCCCGGGGGCGAGCGGGTTCTCGTGGGCCAACGGCTCGCGCCTGTACTACGCGAACCTCACCTCGAAGATCGACCCCAACGCCTTCAAGGGATTCGAGGCGATCGCCGTCTCCCACACGGACGACATGGCGGCAGCGGCGGCCGGCAGCAAAGCCGCCTGGAGCGATCCCGTCATCGCCTCCAAGCAGAACGCGGCCTTGTTTGCCGACAAGGAGCAGGTCTGGGCCGACAATGCGGAGTCCAGCCCGTTCTTCGGTAACGCCTACGTCTGCTACGCGGGGTTCCGCAGTCTGCCGAGCGTCTCCCAGCCGCTCTTCGCGCTCGCCTCGAGCAACGGCGGGGACTCCTGGTCCCAGCACCAGCTGACCCCGGCCACCAACAACCCCGTCAGCCCGCAGGGGTTCGGACGCTCGGGATGCACCGTCCGCACGGACTCGAACGGCGTGGTGTACGTGTTCGACTATCAGTTCGCGTTCGGGATCAACACATCGGCTCAGGGCAAGATCCAGATGTTCAAGTCCTTCGACGGCGGTGCGCACTGGACCCGGCCGAGCAACCTCTTCACGGTCGGCGACACCTGCAATTACTTCGAGCCGTCGATCGGCCGGTGCGTCGAGGACGGGGTGGGCGGGGCCCGCTCCGACCTGTCGCCCGACCCCTCCGTGGACATCGCCAACGGCGCACCCACCGGAGAGGACGCGACCGATCAGATCGTGATGAGCTTCGTGGACGGCACGCCCGGCCTGAATCACGAGAAGGTCATGTTCACGACCTCGACGAACAACGGGCGAGACTGGACGACACCTGCCGACATCACGCAGGCGGGGGATCGTGGGTACTACACGGCCCCGGCCATCTCGCCGAATGGGACCGACACGTATCTCGTCTACAACGCGTTCACGACCCTGTTCCGTACGAGTGCCGTTGGTGCCGGCAACGACCGCCAACTGGTCGGCGTGGTCCTGCACGCCGACGTGACCGGGGCCGGGGCCGTCGGGGGCTTCAGCGAGATCGACCGCGGGGTCTCTGGCGACGCCAGGGGGTCCAGCCAGAACAACCTGGCGGCCGAGTTCCTCGGCGACTACGTCTACGCGGCGGCGACACGCACCTATGGGACAGCCGTCTGGAACGACGTGCGCAACGCCGCAGACTGCCCGGCCATCGACGCCTACCGGCAGGCGCTGCACAACGAGGCCGTCGGTACTGGGCACCGCACGGCGGACGCTGAGGAACCGCGGGGTGTCGAGGGTCGCGAGCAGCGCGGCAGGAAGGCACAGGAGGACCCGCCGGTGGCTCCCGCCGTCCAGGCGGCGTGCCCGAACAACTTCGGCAATTCCGACATCTACGGCGGCTCCTACCTGGATCCGACTCCCTAGCTCAGGGCCGTCGGCCGATCGATAGAGAGGGGGCGCTCATGCGCCCCCTCGCTACTTGGCCGGGATCCCACCGCACCGTGTGGATGGCCAGCGCCCGACACCGCCCCCGGCGATCTGGCCGGGCCCGAACTCAGGCCAGCCCGCGTCCAAAGCGCGGCGCGGCACTCACGATCCCGCTTCGGGTGACGACACCCCGCGTACGAGTTGTATCCCGCAGACGGAGTGCGCGGCCCTGCGGATCCCAGCCGCCAGGCGGGCGCGGGCTCCCCGACCGAGGAAGAGAACGGACCCGGCGAGCCAGCCTGTCAGAGTGGGCGGTCAAGGACTCGAACCGCCGCCAGCCCCCCGGGAACGTTGCCCCAGCCTGGGGCCCTGTGTACGCTCGCCTCCCGATTCGGGGGAGGCTATTTTGGCAGGCCCGCATGGCCCGGGCTTCGATGTTCGCGATGGCCATGAGCCATCCGAGCATGATCCGGATCCGAGCGTCCCCGGCCTCCATCCTCCGCCCAGGGGCGGCAGGCACAAGGGCGTGGCCCGCACCGTCCAGATGGTTCTCTCGCTGGTCGTCGTGGTGGCGACCTTCGTCCTGATCCTTCCCAAGATCGCCAGCTACTCCGCGGTGTGGAAGACCATCACCGATCTGACCTGGCTGGAGCTCGCTTCGCTCGTCGCCGCGACCGTGTTCAACCTGTTCACATACTGGTGGCAGATGATGGCTGCATTGCCCGGGCTGACCCTCTGGCAGTCGGCCGTCAACAACCAGACCACCACCACCATCTCCAACGTCCTTCCCGGCGGCGGCGTTATCGCGCCCGGCATGACGTTCGGCATGCTCCGCTCATGGGGCTTCACCGGCTCCGAGATCGGGCTGATGATCTCGACGACGAGCATCTGGAACAGCTTCATGAAGCTCGGCCTGCCCGTGATCGCCCTGGCCATACTGGCCATCACCGGCCAGGCCACGACGGCACTGCTGATCCCGGCGGTGATCGGTCTGGCCATCCTGGCCGGCTGCCTCGCGCTGTTCGTGCTGATGCTCTGGAGGAAGCAGTTCACCCGGATCATCGGCGAGGCGATGGGGAGAGCGTGGTCGAGGGTCCGACGGGTTCTCCGGAAGCCCCCGGTCACCACGTGGGGAGAGGGCGCCGTGCGCTTTCGCAAGCAGACCATCAAGCTGATGGCCAAACGGTGGGCGCCGCTCACCTTCACGACGGTCGTCAGCCACCTGGCGCTGTGGTTCGTCCTGCTCCTCGCCCTTCGGCACGTCGGGGTGTCCGAGCAGGAGGTGAGCTGGGCCGAGGTGCTGGCCGTGTTCGCCTTCGCCAGACTCCTCTCCGCGGCACCCATCACGCCGGGAGGTCTCGGGGTCGTCGAGCTCGCCCTCATCGGCGGTCTATACGCGGCCGGGAAGTCCACCGCCGACGTGCCGCCCGACCTCTTCCGGGCGCAGATCGCCGCCGCGGTCCTGTTGTTCCGGGCCCTGACCTACGGAGTGCAGATCCCGCTCGGCGGCATCACCTACCTGATCTGGCAGCGCATGAGGAGCTGGCGAACGGATCCTCCCCACGAGGAGCCCGCGTCCGTAGCTGTGCCGCCACAATGACCCGGCATCCGGGTCAGGTCGTCCGACTCGATCGGACAGTCGACCGGCCGAGCTAGAGCCCTCTTGGGGCGCTGGTCGCGGTCGAGCGACCGATCGATTCACCGCAGTGAACCCGGACAGCTGCCGGGAGATCCTCGGCCTCGACGGGCTGGCGCGCGAATATGGGCCCACAACTGCGCGGGGCAAATCATGAAGTAGAACGACTTACCGCTGGACATTACCCAGGTTGGGGGTATCCCCTTAGGTCCACCTGATACAAGATGTTGGGGTGGGCCCGAGGCGCGGTGTGGACTACCCGGGGACGTGGCGCGAGTTCGCGGCGTGGTTCCCTGACGAGACCGCCTGCCTCGCCTTCCTCGAGCGGCTGCGGTGGCCCGAGGGGTTCGTGTGTCCGCGCTGCGGCGGAACCGAGGCCTGGCGACGTTCGGGGGAACGGTGGCTGTGCGCCACCTGTCGGCGGGAGACCTCGGTGACGGCGGGCACCGTGTTCGACCGGACCCGCACGCCGCTCACCCAGTGGTTCGCCGCGGCGTGGCACGTGTGCTCGACCAAGAACGGCGCCTCCGCCCTGGGACTGCAGAAGCTCCTCGGCCTGGGGAGCTACGAGACGGCGTGGACGTGGCTGCACAAGCTGCGCCGGGCGATGGTCGTACCCGACCGGGACCTGCTCACCGGGGAGGTCGAGGTCGACGAGACCTACGTCGGTGGGGAGGAGCCGGGCCTCCGTGGTGGCCGGGCCAGGGGCAAGAAAGTGCTGGTCGCGATCGCTGTGGAGTGCCGGGGCAAGGGCTCGGGGCGCATCCGGCTCGGTCGGATCCCCGACGCCAGCGCGAGCTCGCTCCACCCGTTCATCGCGGCCAACCTCGAGCCCGGAGCGGTGGTCATCACCGACGCCTGGGCGGGCTACGCGGGCATCGACAAGGCGGGGTTTCGCCACGAGCGGATCTCGGTCCGGGCCTCGTCCAAGAACGCCTCCGAGCTTCTCCCCCGCGTTCATCGGGTGGCCGCCTTGCTCAAGCGGTGGCTGCTCGCCACCCACCAGGGAGCGGTCCAGCCCGTCCAACTCGACTATTACCTCGACGAGTTCACCTTCCGGTTCAACCGACGCGACTCACTGGCCCGAGGCCTGCTCTTCTACCGGCTGCTACACCAGGCCGTGCACACCGCCCCTCGGCCCTACGCGTCCATTGCCGGCGGGGAGCGACCACCAGATACGGCCCCACCAGTCGGCCACAAGATGTAGGGGCTGGTGGACTCAAGGGGATACCCCCAAACCCAGGTAATGTGTCCGTTGTGTCGATCCCCCGATTGACCGATCCCTCTCTCGGGGGATAGCATGTCGGCCTACGAGCCTACGGCCACGAAGAGGGGGGTCTTCTCCATTCGTACACCCGAGGAGGTGACTTCCCCAGTATCCCTCCTCTCCGAGTCGCGGGTTCCGGCCAACGGAGAGAGGAGAGGACGGAGCTTCCAGCGTGTAGATCCAGGAGCAGGGAGGCGCCTGCGTGCTTCCCCTTCAATACCACCACAGGAAAGGGAGATGAGATGCGTCGACTTTTCGTAGTGCCTGCCGCGTTCTTTGCCTTGATCATCGGGGCACAGGCCGCTCTAGCCGTGAGCCCTCACTTCAATTACGCGAACGTCACCAGCGTGACCTCCAACTCGATCACGGTGTCGTTCAAGGAATCTGGGCTCGGCCACAGCCTGGACTCGGTGCAAATCACGCTCTCAGGAACGGCCGAGTGCATCAACCCCGGTTCGCACCACCCGAAGGCCGAGAACAAGTCGGGCTTTCTGGTTGGCGACACCTTCAGTGTCAGCAACGGTCAGGCCACCGGCTCGTTGACGTACACAGTCACCGTTACTCCGTCCTGCACGCCACCGATGACGCTCGCTTTTACGGACCTGGTGGTCACGGACACCACGTTCAATGACTCGATAAGCATTCCGGGGACCTTCACAGCCGCTTAGTCGGGCTGAGATCGACAACCGGAACAGAGCAGGGGTCGCTACGCTGACAGCGGCCCCTGCTTTTGTTCACGGCTCACGGACCGTTCGGCGCGTGCGAACCTTTCGAACCCCCCGCCGGAAGGGCGCGGAACGTGAGATTCGTCGATGATCCCGCCGATCCGTAGCATCCAGGGAAGCCACGGCCGAAACTCGCAGGAGGCATCGTGGCCATCCCCGGGGGAACGCCTTGTCCGCTACCCGATGCCCTCGGCGAGCCTCCTCTGTCCCAAGCTAGTTATCGCATCCTCGGCCCGGCGGGGGCGGCGGCTGGTGTCCCGGGCACCCGTGGTTGCTACCGGGGCCGCACTCCGGCATCGGCGTGAGCCGCCGGCGCGACAGCGCCCATCACAGCGACCACGGCAAGCGCCGCGAGAACTCGCTTGATCGTCTTCACTCCCCCTCCATTCGGCCAGTCCCCTGGTCCGGGGGCCTAGGTAACACTGATCCACCAGCGAGAGCCACGGGGGCAGAAGCTGTACAACAAGAGCGGTAGCGCGCCTCACGCTGCCCCAAGCCAGATGATGATGCGCTGCTCGACCTCATCTAGCGGGAGCGGGTGTCCCGTCGGGCCAGGGCCGGCAGCCACCGGCAGCAAGAGACCGGGCCGCCCGGCTGTGCACATGTCCAACACCCGCCAAACTCGCAGCGCATCTCCGGAACGCTGCCGACATTTGGACCGAGTCCAGCTTCAGTCGGGCCTCCCCGATGCCGATACCGGCTACGCTGATACCCGATACAGGGAAGAGCTAGATGACCGATCCTGGGTGGCTAAGCGAGCGCTGCCCGGGATCTCGAGGAGGTTTTTCGTTATGAGACGACTGTTCGTGGGAGCGCTGATTGCCGTTCTGGGGCTCCTCGGCCTAGGCATGTCCCATCACCACAGTCAGGCTGTCCCGGCGCGGGCCGATATGTACAGCCCGCACGACATGTACGGCCCGCACGACATGTACGGCCCGCACGACATGTACGGCCCGCACGACATGTACGGCCCGCACGACATGTACTGATCGCCGGTCCGAAGAGCGAAGGCATGGCACTCCCCCTCAGGAGGAGGAGGCTTCGTCGGGAACTGGAGGAGGAGCTGGCCCTGCGCCGCCACCTCCTGGACATCGGGGACCGCCTGGGAGCCGCCTCCGCATCTGCCTCGAGCGACATCTTCCCGCTGCTTGCCGAGCGGCTGTCCTCGGTCGTGCCGATCAAGTCCCTCACTATCTGGATGGTCGACCACGGCGTTCAACGGATCCATGCCCTGTACCACTCAGAGCCTGAGGTCGAGGATCGGATCATGACCTACGAATTCCCGATCGGTGACGGGGCCACGGGGCATGCGGTCGCGATCGGGGAGAGCGTCATCGCCAACGACCAGTCCGGTTCCGGCGCGGCCAAGTACATCCCGGGGACCCCACGGATTCCCGAGCATCTCTTGGTCGTCCCGGTGAAGGTCGAGGAACAGGTAAAGATCGCCCTGACGCTCCGCCGGAACGCCACGGACCGGGCCTTTCTTCCTGAGGACGCCCGGCGAGCCGGGCTGTTCGGCCAGCACTTGGGGTCGGCCTTCCTACTCAGGGAGCTGGCGGAGAAGCGGGTTCTCCTGGCTCGTCAAGTGGAGCAACTCGAGGGGCTGAACCGATTGAAGGACGAGTTCGTGGCAGGCGTCTCGCACGAGCTGCGGACTCCCTTGACGGCCATCCTGGGGAACGTGAACCTCCTGGCGAACCGGGGCGACCTCATATCGGAAAAGGACCGCCAAAGTCTGCTGGAAAGTTCGGAGCGCCAGGCCAGGCGGCTGAAGGAGCTGCTGGAGAACTTGCTGGCCGAATCCCGACTGCTTGGCGGCGATCCGGACATCGTCCCGGTGGCCCTGGAGGCGGGCCCCTTCCTGGAAGAGGTGGCTGACACCCTGCGATCGCGGGCCCCCACCCGAGACGTCGAGACGTGCAGTGAGGGTTCGCCTACCCTGGTCACGGACCGAACCCTCCTGTACCGGATCCTTTTCAACCTGGGTGACAACGCCCTGAAGTACTCCGAAGGACCCGTGTCGCTGGCGGCTCGCCAGGAGGACGGTGGCGTGACCTTCGAGGTGACCGACCGGGGGGCCGGAATCCCCCGGGAACACCTGGACACCATCTTCGAGCGGTTTCGTCAGCTCGATCAGCCCAACGGTCATCGGGCCGGCGGCGTGGGGCTCGGGCTCCATCTGTCGGCTCTCGTGACCGAGGCACTCGGCGGCCGCATGCGCGTGAACAGCGAGGTCGGTGGGGGGTCGACGTTCATCCTGTGGCTTCCGAAGGAACCGATGGGTACGGCTGATTAGAACCGTAAATGCATGTAGGGGCAGAGGTCCCTGTGCGATGTCGTTGGGCCGACGCGACATTCCCCCGTTGAGACAGAGGGAGGCCCGTTCAGGGGATGGACATCTCTCCCGCTCTTCGGCAGGATATGGCCCTCAGGGAGATGTCTGCTGATGGCCGCTGAGGCCGAGCGGATGGGGGTGATAAGGGGGAGGAGTTCGATTAGGGGACACACTGAACGCTTCGCCCGTTTGCCGTACGCCATTTTCGACGAGGGAGGATGATCGCATGGTCGTCCTCCAGAGGAGATCTTGGCACCGGATCGCGCTGGCTGGCGCCTTCTTCCTGGTCGCAGCGCTGGCGCCGCTGATCATGCTTGCTTGACATGCCGAGCGTGGGTCTTCTGCGCGTCGGCCGAACTCGAGGGAAGGGGGGTCCATCAGGGCTGATCTACAGAGATGAGCGCTGGTCGTGCAAGGAAGACGAACGAAGAGGAGACCTGGATGACGCAAAGGAAGCATTCCGCAGCTAGATGGATCCGATTGATCGGGTTGATGACGGTGGTGGGCCTGGTCGTCTACGGCTATGTGCCTGCCGAGGGCGCTGGTGAACAGGCCAACGCGACCGTTGCGGCGGCCGCCACGGCCGGCTCATCGCAGCCCACCCTGCGTAAGGACTTCAAACCAGGAACGGCCTTGTCCCCCAGCCAGCTGAGGCGCATGAGCAACAAGCTCGAGGAGATCCACGAACAGATGGCCGGGGGTGTGTCTCAGACCATCGGTGACCGAACCGCCATCCCGCTGCCTGAGGCTGCAGAGACCGGTCCGGACGCCGCCGGACTGTTCCACGGCATCCCGGGGGCGCTTCGGGTCGATCGAAACAACTTCAACAACCGGGCCAACAACAACACCTGCGGCACCGCCAGCACCCTGGCCGAGCCTGCGGCAGCGAACGAGGGCCCGAACGTCTACTACACGGGCAATCTCCGGCACCAGGAGTTCTCCACCAACGGAGGGTCCACCTACACGTGCGCCGCGGCGTACCCCGCCGGTCCGACGGAGGCGCCGTTCGCTTTCGGCGACACCGACGTGATCTACGACCGATCACGGGGGGTCACGTTCCACTCCGTGCTGTACGTGAACAACTCCGTGACGAATGGGGTCATCCGCATCTTCGTTCGCCGCAACATCAACCTGGCCGACAACTGCTCCTACACGATCGACACGGATCCCACGCTGACGAACGTCCTGGACGATTACCCGCACCTTGGGCTGTCCAACGACAACCTCTACGTCAACGCCAACAGGATCCGGACCGTCGGCACGTCCAGGTTCTGGGATGGTGCATTCATCAAACGGCTCAACATCGACCAGATGGCCGACTGCGTGGGTGCCTCCACCGCTAGCATCAACTTCACCAACGCCGGCGGGCAGCGCATCCTGGTCCCGGGCCAGGGCGCGAAGGACGTCATGTACATGGCCTGGGTGAACACGACGAGCCAGTGGCGGGTGTTCAGTTGGGCCGACAACTCCCTCAGCGTCTTCTCGACGTTCGTCAACGTGTCGACCATGACGTTCGGTAACCCGGACTGCCGGGGCGGCTCGAACAACGCGGACTGGGCGGACGCATTGTCGGCCCACATCGTGGGCTTCAACGTGAGGACGGACATCGGAAACGACTTCGTGACCGCATGGGCGGCCACCGCGGCCGCTGGGTCTATTCTGCAGGCGCACATCCGCGGTGCCCAGATGCGCATCGGAGCGAGCCAGTCCTCTCTCACGCTCACCCAGCAGCCGATCATCTTCAACAACGGCGCCTGCTTCGGTGGGGCCCCGGCGTCCACCACGAACGACCGCGGCGACATCGGGATGGCCCTGGCCTTCGGAGGGAAGGCAGGAGGGGGCGGCTCGGCCGTCGCGTCGGTGATCATCATGCAGGACCAGTTCTCGCCTGGTCCTGGCGGGTTCTCATTCGCGTTCATCGCCACGGGGACGCACAACCCGACCCGGTGGGGCGACTACCTCACCGTTCGACGCCATGCTCCGGATGGTGAGTTCTTCGACACCACGGCCTACGCGCTCTCGGGCGGAACCGGGCTGGCCAACATCAACGCCCGGTACGCCGAGTTCGGCCGCGGCCGCGACGAGCAGGGCTACCTGGCATGGAGGAACGCGGTCCCAGCGACGTAGGGATCGAGCTCTATCCTCAGGGAAGAGGGCGGCCCCCTTGGGGGGCCGCCCTCTCTTTTGCGGTGCCGATCAGGACGTGATCTCGAAGGTGGGTGAACGTGCGACGAGCGGCTCTTGGCCCTCCTCGCGGCTGAGCCCGTACGTGAACGTCAACCGGTAGGTGCCCGCCTCGAGCGGTGTCCCTGCGGCGGCGAAGTTCGAGGGGTTCATTTGGACCGTTCGGCCACGGGACGGGCCGATGGCCACCGTCACCGGAGGCCTACGAACCGCACAGTCGAGGATGGGGTTCCACGCGCCGGCCTCCCCACGCTCGAGAATGGCGATCGAGCAGTCACTCTTCGAATCCGTCGTGAACACGGGTCGGTCCAGCCCGTTCGCGATCGTGGCCGAAACGACCTGCCCTCGACCGTACGAGGCAGCGGAGACGGTGACGGTGATCTTCCCGACGGGGGCTTGCATCGGAACCCCGAACCCGCCCATCGGCTGACCCTCGCCGGTTCCTCCGCCGAAAACGGGCTCCACGGTTGCGCTGGTGGCCCGCTGTCCGTTGTGTGAGGAGGAAGGGGAGCCGCACGCGGACAAGAAGAGAAGGCCGGCGAGGAGTGCCCAGATGAGCCTCGGCCATGTTCGGGGAGCTCTGCTCATTTCGTCGTTTCGACGGTGGAGGCGGTGTGGAAGGTTCCCGGGGGAGCGCCGTCGATGATCTTTCCCCGGGGGGCTTGATCCGGAACCGGTCGTCGGGTCGGCGTGGGCCACTATGACCACTTTCCCTCCCAGGCCGCCCCTGCGACAATCGCTCCCCGCCCGCGAAGGCGCCTGAAGTACCTGGACCTCGGTCTCGACGGGTTCCAGCTACATCTCCCCCGCTCTCCTCCTTATCGTCACCCCTCAGGCTGGACCTGACACGCGGCGGCCCCGAGCATGTTGCGACCGCGCCCCCTCGGACCTCCCAGTCGCCAGCGACAGACTAGGAGTTCCGCTTGACGTCTCCGACGCGGTGAGACATGCTCCCTTTCAGTCCAGGCGAGAATGCAGAGTCATGTCCGTGCCCCCTTCCCCAATGCACGAGGGCCGGATCCTGCGATCGGCCCGCGAGCGCAGGGGGCTGAGCCTGCCCGACGTTCGGCGAGCAACTCGGATCAGCGAGCGGTTGCTGGATGCTCTAGAGCGGGAGGCGGCACTTGAAGAATTCCCCGCTCCGCTCTACGCGACTTCGTTCCTGCGCCAGTACGCAAGGTTCCTCCAGCTCGACCCTGATCCATTGGTGCAGCTGTTCGAGGATAGGAACCCCCCGCCCGATGACCCCGAGCTCGGACTGACGCTGCTGCCCAGGCCCCGCCAGCCACGTGGGTGGCCGCTCCTCGTCGTCCTGTCGATCGTGAGCGTGGGCACGGCGGTCATCCTTGGGGTCTTGGGGATCGGCCACGGTCCCGCCGGCGGCCACCAAACAGCCGCCGGCCAAGAATCGCAGCAACCGGCCCGGCCAGCGGCCGTGACCTCTCCCGTCGAGCCCAGGACACCGGAGCAGCAGCGCCAGCCCCCCGCTGCGCATCGGGCGGCGCGTCCCGGACTCCGGTTGGTCGGAAAGGTCGTGGCGCCGTGCTGGGTGCGGATCGTCGCAGACGGCTCGGCCCGGCAGGTCGGAACGCTCCACCCCGGCGCCCCGCTGCGCGTGCGGGCCCGCAAGTCGCTCCAGATGCGCCTCGGGAACGCTGGTGGCGTCGTGCTCAAGCTGAACGGACGCCGAGTGGCGACTGGATCATCGGGCCAGGTCGTGGACCTCGCCTTCGAGTGGCGACGGGGCGAAGCGAGGCCGGTGTGAACCGCTCGACCCGATGGCGGCCCGTCCTTGGCCGTGGTCGCCGGGTGCCCATATGGGACTGCACATGACGAGGGACCTCGCGATCGACCTCGGCACGGCCAACACGCTCGTGTACGTGAGTGGTTCCGGGGTCACCCTTTCCGAGCCGAGCGTCGTGGCTATCGACTCCCGGTCGGGGGAGGTCCTTTCCGTGGGATCCGACGCCAAGCGCCTCATCGGACGGACCCCGTCCAGCATCCGAGCCATCCGACCGCTGCGTGACGGGGTCGTGGCCCACGTGCGGATCACCGAGGCCATGCTGCACTACTTCATCCGGAAGGCCGTCGGCCGCCGGGCCCGCCCCAAGCCTCGGGTGATCGTGTGTGTGCCCAGTGGGGTCACGGAAGTCGAGCAGCGCGCCGTTGTCCAGGCCACCAAGGCGGCCGGGGCCAAGACCGCGTTTCTGATCGAGGAGCCCATGGCCGCGGCGATCGGCGCGGGCCTTCCCGTCCACGAGCCAACCGGGGTCATGGTGGTGGACATCGGCGGAGGGACCACAGAGGTCGCCGTGATCTCCTTCGGTGGGATCGTGGCGTCGACCTCGCTCCGGGTGGCCGGGGACACCATGGACACCGTCATCGTCAATCAGGTGAGGAAGGCGCGGGGCCTTGCCATCGGCGAGCGCACGGCCGAGGCGCTGAAGATGGAGATCGGCTCCGCCTTTCCCCTGGTGGATGAGGAGACCGCGGAGGCGAGGGGCCGTGACATGGCGAGCGGCCTTCCGGCATCTGTGGCGATCACGGGCCGGGAGATCCGGGAGGCCTTGGAGGAGCCGGTCGCCGCGATCGTCGACGCCGTCCGGGATACCCTCGATCGCTGTCCCCCGGAACTCGCCGGGGACATCATCGAGCGGGGCGTGGTCCTCACCGGCGGCGGGGCGCTCTTGCGCGGACTGGACGATCGGCTTCGCGAGGAGATCCAGATGCCGGTGACGATCGCCAAGGACTCGCTCTCGTGCGTGGCGGTGGGGGCGGGCAGGTGTCTCGAGAACTTCTCAAACCTCCGGGAGGTCTTGCTGGCCCACACCGAGCCCGCCATCTGATCACTCGTCGAGAGGACCCGAGGGAGCATCGAGTCAGGCAGCCGCCTGACGGCCACGATGAGTGCTCGCCTGGCACCGCCCGGGGCAGGAACAGGAATCCGGATGTCACGAATGCTTCCCTCCGCTCACCGTAAGCTGTTCCCGCGCCTGTGCAGGACCCAAGTCACCCGGGGAGGGATCGATGATGCACCGGCGACGCCGTCGCGGCGTGGGCGGTCCTGAGGACCAGCGGGAGCACCCGGCCCATCCGGTCGGGGCCGAGCCGTCCCCGGCAAACCCCGCCGCTCCGGCCCCGGCGCCACGCGCCAACACCGGGGACGTGGTGAGAGGTAGCAGACGCGGAGTGCGGGAGGTGGACATGCATCGCGGTGGCGATCGCTCGGAGGTATCCGTGGTCGGCCACGGCGCCCGGATCGAGGGCACTGTGACAGCGGCCGGGTCACTCAGGGTCGAGGGAGAGGTGACGGGGGCCATCAGCGCAAAGGGGGACGTTTCGCTTTCCCGCGATGGGCGAGTGGAGGCGGACATCAAGGCCCGGAGCATCACGCTGGCCGGTCGCGTCAAGGGCAACCTCACCGCCGAGGGCGACGTGTCGCTCCCCGACGACAGCGGGCTGGAGGGCGACATCCGAGGCCACAACGTCACCGTCGGGGGTGTTGTCAGGGGCGACATCATGGCCGGAGCGAGGGTCGAGCTTGGTGCCCGTGCCAGCGTCCATGGTGACATCACATGCCGGTCCCTGGTGATCGTCGAGGGCGCCGTATTCCAGGGTCGCGCCGTCATGGACGACAAGGAAAGACCTGCCAGGTAGCCGAGAACGGCCCGAGGGACAAGGAGACCGCGAGGAGGGTCCCGACCATCCGCATCAGCGAGTCCGGGGTGTGGAAGATGCCCACCGGCCGCGACCTAAAGGCGGCGCTAGAGTTGGGCGATAACCTCTCGCACCTCGATGCTGTCGAAGCTGACATAGTCGGGCAGGGGGGCGTTCCGTGCCATCTCGACGGCCGCTCGGGCATTCTCCTCAGTCTCGTAAAGAGTGAAGCCCATCCCCTTTCCGTCTTGAGGGGCCACGAAGTATCCGGTGATGACCCCGGGCGCCTGCTTCACCATCGGGAGGACGTTGGTCTTTAGATATTCGGTGGACTCGTCTTCCCGGCCGACCTGAATACTCACCATGCCGATGACGGCGTGCATTGGCGACCTCCTCTCAGTTCGTGGGGGCCAGTGTATGCCCCACGGCTGGCGACAGCTTCACGACCTCAGCGCAACCACGTTCGAAGGGGCTCGCCCCTGGAGCAGACGAGTCTCGCACAACCATCAGACGCACCCTGGAGTGTCTGCCCGCTAGAGTTTGACGGCCGCCCTCGACCAGCTAGTGGCGCTCGACGTTGACCTGGAACCAGACCTCGAAGGGCGCCTCTCGGATCACGCCCCACTGATCCGACAGCTTCTCCACCAGATACAGGCCCCATCTGGCATCGTCTGGACCTTCAGTGGGTGCCGACCGCTCGAATCCGGGTCCATGCTCGCTGACTTCGACGTAGATGGTGGATCCCGACGTCTGCAGATGAAGGACAACTTCATCCTGTGCCGAGAGCCCGGCTCTGCCAACGCTGCCGGCGACGAGCTCGGCGATCATGGCCTCCAGGTCGGTGATGACCCTCGCGGGAACAGCGTCGCGGAGCGCCTGCTCGACTGTGCGGTGCGCCGTGGCGGCCGCATCGGGGCCAGCCTCAAGCCGTGTGGTGGTCTCCAAAGGTCCCCTTCCCCGCCTGGACCCTACATCTGCCGGGCCGAAGGGTGGAGCCCATCTTATGTCCAAGCTCACCTCCTACGTTTCTACACTCGACCGCGAGACCATCCCATTTCGCTGACGTCGAGGCGCTCGAGCGGAGCAATCGCCACGTCGTAGACCTCCCCGCGGACGCGGCGAAGGTAGTCGATGAGGCACGAGCGGCCGGGCTCTGTCCGCTCCACACGTGCGCGCATGGCGTGACCAGCCACTTTTGGGGTGGCGAGCCGGCGCGGAAGCGATCCGGCACATTGGCGCAGCGGACGGCGGCGGCCGGCCAGACGGCCGCGAGTCCCTGGTTCAGTTCATGCTGGATCAGGGACACGGGTCCTGAGGGCGGCCTCGGAAGGCGACTCAGGCCCCGATAGGGTGCCGCCTCCGCGAGGTGGGTCGCTCTCGGCGGTCCGAGGACGTCCTCACTAGGCGGGTCCTCGGCGTTGTCGGCTACGCCGGCGCCGGTTCCCCGACCGGGGCGGCGGCTTCCACTCGCTCGAGCCAGGGCCTCGCGTTCAGGCGCTCGAAGATCTCCCGGGCCTCGTCGAGGTGCGGCCGGGCATCGGCGTGCCGTCCGGCTGCGACCAGCCATTCGGCGTGTTCGACGAGCGTCACCGCCAGCCAGAACGGCGTCCCCAGCTCCCTGAACGACCCGGCGGCCCGCTTGAACCCTGGCTCGACCCCGTCGGCACCCTCGGCGGCCGAGAGCCGGGCCCGAAGGCGCGCGCGCTGCGCGTCGAGGTAGGGCGCGAGCTCGCCTGGGCGGAGCGCGTCGAGCCTGGCGAGGAGCGACCCTGCCGCATCGAGGTCCCCCACGGCGAGCGCCGACTCCACGGCCCGGACGACGGCTTGTTTGACATCCTGTCCGTCGGGTCCCATCTCCCATGCGAACTCGAGGCCCTCGGTGGCCAGCGAGAGGGCTTCCCGCGGATCTCCGCGGGCCTCCGCCGCGATGGCCAGGAGGTTCGCCCCGCTCGAGTGCTCCTGGACGTCCGAGCTGGCCCGCAGGCGCTCGCCCGCCCGCTCCAGGTCCGCCACGAGGTCGCTCTGCCCACGGGCGGTCCAGACTTCGGCGAGCGTCGTGAGGAGGCTGAGCTCGGTGGACTCCAGGTCCGCCCGGTCGCCCGAAGCCCGTTCCGCCACCTCGTCCCACCGGCCCCGACAGCCGAGGGGGAACGTCGACTCCGAGACCAGGTTGCGCTCGAAGAATCCGTTCCCGGCGCGGCGCGCCAGCACGATGCCCTGCTCGTAGAGGAGCGAGGCCTCCTCGTACCGGTCCCGCCGACAGTACATGTCGCCGAGGTTCACATGCGCTCGGAGCGCGACGCCCGTGAGGTCGTGTTCGAGGGCCACCTCGAGGGCGTGCTTGTGGAGCGCGATCGACTCGACCCACCACCCCCGCGACGAGGCCAGGAGGCCCTTCGTAATGAGGGCCTGGCACAGGACTTCGGGCAGCCACAGGGCCTGGGCGATCTCCTCGGCCACCTCGATCCGCTCGACAGCCAGCTCGGCGTGGCCGGCGAAGACCTGGAGGCGCCCGAGCTCGGCGGCCAACGACGCCAGGTCCTCGTCCGGCTCGTCCACACGGAGCACCTCGAAGGCCCGCTCCATCCGGTCGATGGCATTGTCGAGCCTGCCCTGCCTCCACTCCACCTCGCCGAGGCGGGCCGACACTCGGGCCGCCGGATGCGTCTCGCCCTGCGTCTCGAAGATGCCGAGGGCGCTCTCGAAGTGCCCCGCCGCACCGTCGGCGTGGCCGGCGTTCCATGCCATCATCCCGGCCCGCTCGAGCAGGAGCGCCCTGGCCGACGGGTCGTCCGCGAGGTCGGCCGCCTGCTCGAAGTACCGCTCCGCCTCGGTGTTCGCGGAGAGCGACGCGGCGCGCTCACCCGCGCGACCCAGCATGTCCCGGGCCCTGGCCTTGATGTCCTCGGCGTCGTCGGCCTCGGGGGCGGCCTTGTACGCGTTCACGAAATGCGAAGCCACCACCTCGACGATCTCCTCCTCGTCCGCCGCCCAGGCCTCCCCGAGGTAGGCGGCGACGGCGAGGTGCCGGGCCTTGCGGTCTCGCTTCGAGAGTGTGTCGTACGCGACCTTGCGCACGAGGTCCTGCAGGAACCCGTACTGCCCCCGCTCGGGGGAGAAGCGGTCGGCCTGGATCGACAGGACCTCCTTACGGACGAGGGACGCCAGCCCGGCGTCGGCGGCCTCCGAGGGAAGCGAGGTCACCGCGCCCACCGCCTGCCTGGTGAAGGTCTTCCCAAGGACCGACAGATCCTGGACCAGTCCCCGCTCCTCGGGTGCCAGCGCATCGAGCCGCGCCGAGATCAGCGCCTGAAGCGTCTCGGGCACGGCGAGGGACTCGATCGGCCCGGTGGGCCGGTAGACGCCGCCCTCCTCAGCGAGGAGGCCCTGGTCGAGGAGCATCCTGACGGTCTCCATCGCGTACAGCGGCACACCCTCGGCCCGCCCGAGGATGGCCTGCTGGGCCGGCTCGGGGAGCCCGGGGACGAGTCCCGAGAGCATCTCGCGCATGGCGGGCTCGGGGAGCGGCTCGAGGAAGACCGACGTGAAGTTCCGCCTGCCCGCCCCCCATGTCGGGCGACGTTCCAGGAGCTCGGGGCGGCTGAGCGCCACGATGAAGAGCGCATGGTTCCGCGACCACTCCATCAGGTACTCGAGGAAGTCGAGCAGCGACGCGTCCGCCCACTGCAGATCCTCGAAGACCATGATCGTGGGCATCTCGTCCGCCAGGCGCTCGTAGAACAGCCGCCACGCGGCGAACAGGTCGTCGCGATCGGTGCCGGCGCGCTCCTCGAGGCCCAGCAACTGCGCGAGGCGAGGCTCGGCCCACCGTCGCTCCTCCGGGTCGGTGAGCGTTGCGTCCACCGCCGAGCGGAGCTTGTCACGGGCTCCCTCCGCGCCCTCCCCCTCGAGGATGCCGGCGCGGGTCCGGACCATCTCCGCGAGGGCCCAGTAGGTGACGCCCTCCCCGTAGGAGAGGCACCGGCCCCGGTGCCACCGGATGAGCTGTGTCAGCCCGTCGATGTACTTGTTGAGCTCCCACCCGAGCCGTGACTTGCCGATTCCGGCGATGCCCACGACCGAGACCAGGTGCGCCTTCCCCTCGTCAATCGTCTGGTGGAGCAGCTCTTTGATGGACCGGAACTCGCGGTCCCGCCCGACGAAGGGGGCTTCGAGCCCGGTCGATTTCTGCGCGCCTCCGACCCCCGCCACCACGCGCCGGGCACGCCACAGGTGCATCGGCTCCGTCTTCCCCTTCAGCTCGTGGGTCCCTGCGTCCTCATAGGCGATCGAGGCCTCGGTGGTCCGCCGGGTAGCGTCGCCGACCAGGACCTGGCCGGGCGCCGCCGCTGCCTGGATCCGCGAGGCGGTGTTCACGAGGTCCCCCGCCACCATGCCCTCATTGGTGGCCCCGAGGTTCACAGCGGCCTCCCCGGTGAGGACCCCCGCCCGTGCCTGAAGGTCCCCACACCGCCATCACGGCGTCGCCGATGAACTTCTCGACCGTGCCGCCATAGCGCGAGATGAGCGTGCGGCAGGTCTCGAAGTACCCGGAGAGCAGCTCGCGGACCTCCTCCGCGTCACGGGACTCGGAGAGCGTCGTGAACCCGACGAGGTCCGCGAACAGCACCGAGACAAGACGCCGCTCCGCAATGGCCGATCGGGGCACTGGGTCGGCCCGATCCCGGGCCGGCGAGGCCGGGGCGGGTCCGGCCCCGCCGAGCGCCGCTCCGCACTCCCCGCAGAATCTCTGTCCGGGGGGATTCGCGGAGCCGCAGGACGAGCACGTCACCTGCAGCGGTGAGCCGCACTCCCCGCAGAACTTCTGCCCGACCGGGTTCTCGGCACCGCAACTCGAACAGACCACTTACATGCCCTCAGGTATCACGTTGGCCCCCCCAGGCGAAGCCAGCCGACATCCGGGCGCGCTGGCCCAGGGTCACCAGGAGGGTACTTCCGCTCGTGCGGCGAGTACAAGGGCAAGGGGCCTTGACCGGCCCTGGAACGCTATGCAGCCGTTCGTCCAGGGCGGCGAACAGCAGTCCGCCCTGGGAGGAGCCAGAGATGCTCGCCTGGCCACGGAAACTCGCGAATGGGTGGGCGGTGGAGGATTTGAACCTCCGACCTCTTCCGTGTCAGGGATAGTGGCGGCAACGCTGTGACCAGCATGTTCGCAGGTGGAAGGCCGTGTCAGACGCCACAGGAGTACCGTCGAGGACCCCTTGGTTCGGTCGGCTCCTTGACCATGCGTTGACCGCCGACGACAGGCCTCATGGGGAGTGGAGGCACAGCGCAGCGAGGTCGACGCCGTAGCCGAATGGAGGGAACAACCGACAGCCCAGTCGTGGAGAGAAGAACTGCCCGTTGACCTGGTATGCGAAGGCGGCCGCAGGAACCTGGTCGATGGCGAGGCGCCAGGCAAGGTCCCCAGCCGCCGCGATGCGCTGTGGCCCCGTCATGGGGGTGAGCGCGGCCAGATCCCCGCGAACTGAGGGCGGGAGCCACGATGAAGGCACACCTTCCAAGAGCCCCCCGAGGAAGGCGACCGGATCGGAAAGGTCTTGGAAGGTGGTGACCTCGAACAGCTCGAAGCGCGCACCCGGAGCTCGAATTGCGCCCTGCGGGTCGGCCACGGCATCGATGTGGATCGCGATGCCGATGACGGCCAGTTGTTCCCGCACGGTTTCGGCCCATTGCCGGCACGACTCGCAATTCGAGGCCACGACCAGACTGGCGGAAACGCGGCGTCCTCGCATCAGCTCCTTGGCTCGTTCGAGGTCCGAGGAACCGCGTGGATACGGATCCTGACTGCTCCGGTAGCCGGGCTGGTTCGGTGGAAGCAGCTGAGCGGACGGAACCTCCGGCGCCGTGGTGGCCCCGACAAGGTCGGCCCGATTGAGAGCGAGAGTGGCCGCTCGCCGGATCGTTGGGTCGGAGAACGGCGGACGGCTCGCGTTGAACGCCAGAGCGTCCACTCCCGGATACGGCACGGCAAACCACTCCTGACCTCCGCTTGCGGCTGCCCGGCTCCCGGGACCCCAGTTCCGCGCGACCGCGCCCCCGGGATCGAGCAACGGATTAGATTCGTTGACGATTCCATCCCAGGTCCCCGCCTGGATACGCCGCAGCGACAGTCCTGCGTCGATGTCTTCCCGCAATGCGATGGCATCCAGCGCCTGGGGTCGAGGGCCGTTGTAGTTCGGGTTGCGCTTCAGGATGACGTACTCGTCGTTCCAGTGATCCGCGACGTAGTACGGACCCGCCGAGGGGTCCGTCCCGCCTCCGACCGGGGTGCCGTTCCTCAGGGGCCCCCCGGGAATCACCGGCGAGTCCGTCGGCACGGGGCAGAAGAACGGAAGGCTCAGCCGCTGGAGGAACGTCGCCGATGGTCCAGTGAGGGCGATCGTCAGCGTGTTGCCGCTGGCACGAAGACCGGAGATGTGCTTGGTCGTGCCTGCTCGAAAGGCCTGCTCCCCTCGGATGTCGTCGATGAACCGTGGTCCCGGGGTGCCTTCCCCGAGCTTCGGGGAAAGTGCCCGCTCGATGGAGAACCGGAACGTCTCCGCCGTGACCGGCTGGTTCGAGGGAGGAGAGAATCGGTATCCGGGACGGATCCGGAAGGTGTAGGTGCGGCCGTCCCCGGACAGCGTGGGCATAGCC
>WNFU01003401.1_pt1 | contig 35925 bp, 24 predicted proteins | sample 5400121 | NCBI WGS metagenome assembly WNFU01 (sample SAMN13153360, study PRJNA577476) | soil metagenome | isolation source: 100 cm soil or saprolite under grassland replicate 1 | place: USA:California | collected 2016-06-15
TTAGCATCTGCCCAGGCGCGAGCATGTCAATCCTCTCGAAGGTAAGACCACCGACTGGAGAGCCGGATGCGGGAGAACCGCCCGTCCGGTTCGGAGGGAGGGGGAGCCGAAACCAATCGGCTCTTCCTACCCCTATAAGAGGGCGAAGAACAGTTGAATGTAGAGACGAACTCACAATTCAATCGTCGCTACGCGACTGGGTAATCGTTCGCCCGCTGAATCGGCGTTAAAGCGCCGGCCTAGGCTCAAACCGTCGCTCCGCGACGAAGAAACTGAACGAAACGTGATTCTGACCGCTCTCCTTGGAGGAATTATGTACACCCTGTGGCAAGACCTGCGCTACGGCGCGCGAATGTTGTTGAAGAGGCCAGGCTTCACGCTGATTGCGATTATCACGCTCGCGCTCGGCGTCGGCGCGAACACGGCGATTTTCAGTCTGGTCAATACGGTGTTGCTGCGTCCGTTGCCCGTGGCGCAACCGGAGCGCGTCTTCGAGATCACGCCCTTGCAAAAGGGCGCGGATGCCGGCTCTTTCTCGTATCCGTTCTACAAAGATGTCCGTGACCAGAACGATGTGCTGGAAGGACTCGCGGCCTATCGCTTTGTTCCGCTGAGCCTGAGCCAGAACGGCAATAACGAACGGCTCTGGGGCTACCTGGTATCGGGCAATTATTTCGACCTGCTGGGCGTGCGCGCGGCGTACGGGCGGACGTTCACACAGGAAGAAGATAGCGCGCCGGGCGCGCATCCCGTCGCCGTGCTCAGCTTTGGCTGTTGGCAGCGGCGGTTCGGCGGCGCCTCGAATCTGGTCGGCAGGACGATCACCATTAACAATCACAGCTTCACAGTCGTCGGCGTCGCGCCGCCGGAATTCAACGGCACGGTGTTGGTCTTTTCGCCGGAAATCTACGCGCCGATCAATATGGCAAAGCAGATCGAGCCAGGTGGGAATTGGCTCGATAGTCGCGGCAGCGGCGTTCTCCAAACCATCGGGCGCATAAAGCCACAAGTGACGGCGGCGCAGGCCAAAGCGTCGCTTGATGCGCTGATGGCGCGGTTGGCGCGCGCGTATCCTAGCTATGAAAATGTTCGCTTCAGCCTTACGCCGCCGGGCTTGATCGTGCCGATGTTGCGCAATGCGACGCTGAGCTTTGCGGGCGTATTGATGGGCGTTGTCGTACTGGTGTTGTTGATCGCCTGCGTGAATCTGGCGAATCTGTTGCTGGCGCGCGCGGCGCAGCGGCGCAAAGAGATTGCCGTGCGCTTGTCGCTCGGCGCCAGCCGCTTCCGCCTTGTGCGGCAGTTGCTGACCGAAAGCGTGTTGCTTTCGGCTGTTGGCGGCGCATTGGGCGCGTTGCTGGCGTGGTGGCTTGTTGAGTTGGCGGCGGTTTTCAAACCGCCCGTAGATTTCGCGCTGACAATTGATTTGCGCATGGATTGGCGCGTCCTTGCTTTCACACTCGGCGTTTCGTTCCTGACGGGCGTGTTCACAGGGTTGCTGCCCGCGTGGCAGGCGACGAAGCCGGATTTGGTTCCGGCGCTGAAAGACGAAACGAGTCTCGGCGGGTATCGCCGCGCACGGCTGCGCAGCGCGCTGGCCGTCGCGCAGGTCGCCTTGTCGCTCGCGCTGCTCGCGGGCGCGGGCTTGATCGTGCGCAGCCTGCAAAAAGCGCATGCAGTCGGGCCGGGCTTCGACATTGAGCATACGGTGACGGCGTCGGTTGACCTGAATTTGCAAGGCTATGACGAAGCGCGGGGACGAGCGTTTCAAAAACAACTCCTAACACGCATCGAAGCTTTGCCCGGCGTGAGCGCGGTTTCTTACGCCGGCGACCTCCCGCTCAATTTGAATCGCAGCAGCGATACCTTCTACGCCGAGGGCCAGCCCTTCACGCGTCAGTCCGATCTGCCGGAGATTCTTCTCACCTCCGTCTGGCCGCGTTATTTCGAGACGATGGGCATTCCGCTGCTGCAAGGACGTGATTTCACGATCCAGGATGGCGGCGAGCGGGCGCGCGTCGCCATCGTCAACGAGAGCTTCGCGCGCCGCTTCTGGCCGGGGCAGAACGCAGTCGGCAGACGATTCAGTGAGGACGGCCCGTCTAACCCATTCTGGGAGATCATCGGCGTCGTGAAAGACAGCAAGTATTTTAGTCTCGGAGAAGACCCGCAGCCGTTCGTCTACTTCCCGATGTCGCGCGATTACGATGGCGCAGTCGCGCTCGTCGTGCGCGCGAGCGGCGATCCACAAAGTCTCCTCAATGCGATACGCCACGAAGCGCGGCGGCTCGACGCCAACCTGCCGGTCTATGGCGCCAAGACGATGCGCGAACACATGTGCTTGTCGCTGTTCCCGTTGCGCACAGGCGCGTGGGTCGCGGGCAGCTTTGCGTTGCTGGCGTTGTTGCTGGCGGGGCTGGGCGTTTACGGCGTGATGAGTTACGGCGTCAGCCAGCGCGAGCGCGAAATCGGCATTCGGATGGCGCTCGGCGCGCAAGGCGGCGATGTGTTGCGGCTGGTCATCCGGCAAGGGCTGATACTTGCCTTGATTGGATTGGCGCTGGGCTTGGCGGGCGCTTTGGCGTTAACGCGCTTGATGACCAGCGTGCTTTACGGCGTGAGCGCGACCGATGCGCTGACCTTTGTGGGCGTGACGCTGGTCTTAGCATTGGTCGTCATGCTTGCCTGTTATGTTCCGGCGCGGCGCGCGACTCGCGTGGATCCGATGGTCGCGCTCAGACACGATTAGTTAAAACAGCTGCCTAAATTCAAGCCCTCGCTACGCGGCGAGGAACAGAAGGATGTGAACATGCTACGTATCAAATCCATTTCCATAATCTGTCTGCTCTTTCTGACGGTCGTGGTTTTTGCCTCATTCGGCAGATCCCAGACTGAGACCAACAACAACGCTAAGGCTGCGCAGCGCGATAACGAGCAAACGATGCAGGCGCTGCTGAACGAAGTGCGTCAGCTCCGGCTAGCCATCCAAAGGTCGAACCTCAGCGCGTATCACGCGCAGCTTATCATTGAGCGGATGCGGTCCCAGCGACAACACGTGGAGCGCCTGACCGAGAGGTTGCGTGAAACCCGCGACCGAATAGCCAATGGGAAGATACCGCAGGCCGAGTTTGAGCATGAGCTGAAAAAAATCGATCGCTTCTTGAGTCAGGAGTGGCCCGCTGAAAGGCGTCAAGATCTGGAGGAACAACAAGACATGTTCAAGACCAGGTTGGCGGCGCTGGCGAAAGAGGAAACGAGGCTGCAGGAGGTCGAGTCCCAACTTACCGCGCAATTGCAAATCGAGCAGGCCAGGCTGGCTGAGCTTGACGACCAATTGGACGCTTTGCGGCGAGAACTGGAAATGCCGCCCGCTGAGAATAAACAGCCGCAAGGCGGGAAACGTCCTTGAACGATAAGAACACAACGAGGAGAAATTATGCAGACCCTGTGGCAAGACCTGCGCTACGGCGCGCGAATGTTATTCAAGAAACCCGGCTTCACCTTGATCGCCGTCCTGACGCTGGCGCTGGGCATTGGCGCCAACACGGCTATTTTCAGCGTCGTCAACGGCGTGTTGTTGCGACCGCTGCCGTACAAGGGGCCGGATCGGTTGGTTCGCGTATACAGTGAATTCCCGACGATGAACCTGCGTAAGTTCTGGATCTCCGCGCCGGAATACCTGGACATTCAGAAAGAGGCGAAGTCATGGGAGTCCATCGGCGCGTGGCAGGCGGGCGGGGTGAATATCGCGGCGACCGGCGACCCCATTCGCGTCACGTCGACCCGCGTCACGCGCAGTCTGATTGACACGCTCGGCGTGCAGCCGGCGCTGGGTCGCAACTTCACGCCGGAAGAAGACGCGGTCGGCGGCCCGCGCGTGGCGATCATTTCGCATGCGCTGTGGCAGCGCTCGTTCGGCGGGCAGGCGGACATCATCGGCAAAGAGATCAGGATCAACGCGCGCCCGTTCAACGTCGTTGGAGTGATGCCTCAAGGATATGTTTTCCCGCCCGGCAGCAACCAGCCTGCGGACGTGTGGACGCCGTTTCAATTCGACCCGGCCAACCCCGGCGGCCGAGGCGGCCATTTCCTGTACGTCATCGGCAGACTGAAACCGGGAACGACCATCGACCAGGCGCGCGCCGAGGTAGAAACGTTGATGGCCGGATGGAAGAACGAGAATCGCGCGCCGCACCTGCTTCAGCCGAACGTTCATCCCGTCCTGATGTTCCCGTTGCACGAAGACGTGGTCGGAGGGGCGAAATCGGCGGTGCTGATGTTGCTCGGCGCAGTCGCGTTCGTCCTGCTGATCGCGTGCGCGAACGTCGCCAGCCTGCTGCTGGCGCGGGCCGAAGCGCGTCGTCGTGAATTCGCGGTGCGGCTGGCGTTGGGCGCGGGCCGCAGGCGAATGCTGTTGCAGTTTTTGACCGAAGGGATGATTCTGGTTCTGCTCGGCGCCGCGTGTGGCGTGTTGTTGGCGCAGGGCGGGCTGAAATTGATTATGGCCGCCGCGCCTGACAGCGTGCCGCGCACGGGCGAGATCAAGATCGATCTTTTGGTGTTGGCCTTCACGCTCGGGGTTTCGGCGCTGGCGGTCTTCATCTTCGCTCTGGCCCCGATGGCGCAACTGCGCGAACGGAATCTGGCCGATTGGCTGCACGGATCGGGCAAGGGAACAGGCGGCGGAGCGAGCAGTCAATTGCTTCGCAAAGGTCTGGTCGTTACAGAAATCGCGCTGGCCCTTGTGCTGGTGGTCGGCTCCGGGCTGATGATCCGCGCGTTTTGGAAGCTGCGAAGTGTTGATCTGGGGTTTAACCCGTTCGGCGCTTTGTCGTTTACCATAGCGCTGCCGTCGAGCGCCTACCCAATCCCGGAACAACTCAGGTTTTCCCAGTCATTGCAAGCGAGGCTTGCTTCCATTCCCGGTGTGAAGTCTGCCGCCATGGCCAGCGAATTGCCGCCGCTGCGGCCCATTGACGCCAATGACACGCAGATAGAAGGTTTTCAACCGACGCCGAACAGCCCGGCGCAGAACGTCGATTTCTGGAACGTCGTCAGTGAAGACTACTTCAAGACGATGGGTATACGCCTGACCGAAGGCCGGTTGTTCGAACCTCCCGACCGCAACGAAAACGCGCAGCGCGTCGTCGTCATCAACCAGGCGCTGGCAAAGCGGTTCTGGCAGGGCAGTCCGATCGGGAGGCGAATCAACCCGCAAGTCTCGAGGGATCCCAACTGGTTCACCATCATCGGCGTGGTCGAAGACACCAAGAACCTGGGCGTGGACAAGCCCGCCGGGACGGAACTCTATGTTCTGCAGCCGCAAGTCATGACGCTCTTCCGCGGCGTGACGCGCCAGAACTTCGTCGTTCGCGCGGAAGGCGACCCGACCCTGGTCGCCGGCGCCGTGCGCGCCGCCGTGCGCGAGATAGATCCCGCGTTGCCGATCTTCGGCATACAGACGATGTCGGACACGGTCGCCGATTCGCTGGTCAGGCCGCGGTTCCTGTCGCTGCTGCTCGGCGCGTTCTCGGTCATTGCGCTGGCGCTGGCGGCTGTGGGGATTTATGGCGTAATGGCTTATTCGGTCTCACAGCGTACGCAGGAGATCGGCGTGCGCGTGGCGCTCGGCGCCCGGTCTTCGGACGTGCTGAAGATGGTGTTGGGGCAGGGAACAAAGCTGGCGGCCGTCGGCGTCGGCATAGGCTTGGCCGGCGCTTTCGCGCTGACGCGGGTGATGTCCACATTGCTTTTTGAGGTGAGCGTGACCGATCCGGCGACGTTCGCGGCGGTCGTGGCGCTGCTGGCGATTGTGGCGCTGTTGGCCTGCTACATCCCCGCGCGGCGGGCGACGAAGGTGGACCCGCTGATCGCGCTCAGATGCGAATAGATGTCAGATGTCAGATGTCAGATGTCAGTAGAGGAGTGGCGGCAAAGCGCTCTCACTGACATCTGACATCTGACATCTGCCCTTGGAGGAATGATGCAAACACTATGGCAAGACCTGCGCTACGGCGCGCGAATATTGCGGAAGAAACCGGGCTTCACTTTAATCGCTGCGGTCACGCTGGCGCTGGGAATCGGCGCTAATTCGGCGATGTTCGGGTTGATTGACGCGTTGCTGCTGCGTCCGCTGCCGTTCAAGGACATGAATCGGTTGGCGGTAGTTTGGGGCAGGTTGCCGCAGGGCGGACCCATAGGCTTCGGGATTTCGCCGGCGGACTTTGAGGATTTCCGCGAGCAGCAGCAGGTCTTTGAGCATCTGGCGGCGCGTCAATGGGCGGAAGTCAGCCTGACCGGCGGGGCCGAACCGGAACGGGCGCAAGGCTATCGCGTCACGCAGAATCTATTCACCGCACTCGGCGTCAGCGCGTTGCATGGGCGAACATTTCTGCCAGGGGAGGAGTTAGCCGGTAATGACGATGTCGTGTTGCTCAGTCAGGGACTGTGGAATCGCCGTTTCGCCGGCGACAAGGATGTCGTCGGACAACGCATAACGCTGAACGGCCGCAGCTACACCGTCGTTGGCGTCATCCCCGATGGTTACGAATGGCCGATAGGAGCGGAGTTGTGGATGCCGCTGGTCATGACGCCGGAGTTGAAACGCGAGCGCGCGATGCATTCTCTCGTCATCACCGGATTGCTCAAACACGGTGTGAGGATTGAGCAGGCGCAAGAAGAGATGGAGCGGATCGCGCGCCGCCTTGCTGAGCGGTATCCAAGCACGAACCTGGGGCGCGGCGTGAATCTGGCTCGATTGCCGGGCGATGTCGCCGAATTTTATCTGCGGCCACTGCTCGCGTTGCTCGGGGGCGGCGTCTTCTTCGTGCTGCTGATTGCCTGCGCGAATGTCGCGAACCTCCAATTGACGCGCGCGGCGGGTAGACAAAAGGAGATCGCCATTCGCGCGGCGCTCGGCGCAGGCCGCTGGCGCGTGATCCGGCAACTGCTGACCGAAAGCGTGATGCTGTCGATTGCGGGCGCGGCGCTCGGATTGTTGATTGCGCCGTGGTTGATTGACTATGCCAAAGCGAGCGTGCCGCAAGAGGTCCGCGTCTATCTCCCCGGACTCAAACACGCGGACATCGACCTGCGCTGCCTGAGTTATACGATGGCCCTCGGTCTGCTGGCCGGAATCATTGCGGGACTGGCGCCCGCGTTCCAGGCTTCAAAGGCCGATCTATACAATACGCTCAAGGAAGGCGGGCGCAGCGTCGCGGGCGCGTCGCGGCGTAATCTGCGCGGCGCCCTCGTCGTTGCGGAAGTGGCGCTGGCGCTTGTGCTGTTGATCGGCACGGGATTGACCGTCAAAGGCTTCTCGAATTTATCGGAGCAGCACAAACAAGGCTTTGATTCGACGCGTCTGCTGACGATGAGGATCGCTCTGCCGGGATCCAAGTACGCCGAGCATCATCAGCGTGTGGACTTCTTTCAGAAAACGCTTGAGCGCGTCGAGGCGACTCCCGGCGTCGTATCGGCCGCGATCATCAACGACCTGCCTGCAACCAATAATTGGGATCTGGAATTCTTCGAGATTGAAGGACGCCCCGCTCCTTCGCCCGCGGATAAGCTGATGGGGGTTTTCGGCGCGATCAGCGCCGATTACTTCCGCACGATGCGCATCCCGCTCGTTCAGGGCCGCGCGTTCACTAAACAGGACGAGGCTTCAGCGACGCCCGTCGCGATCATCAGCGGGGCGGCGGCGCGCCGGTTCTTTCCGAATCAGAGCCCGCTCGGTCAGCGCATCCGTGTGGAGATCGGCAATGGCGAATGGCCCTGGCACACTATCGTCGGCGTGGTCGGAGATGTGCGCCAATTCGTGTTCGATCGTGAGATGCGCGCGATGGTCTATCTGCCATACGCGCAACTGGCGCGGCCCTGGTCTGATGGGATGACGCTGGCGATTCGCGCGGCCGGCGATCCGCTCGGCATGGTTCCGGCGGTTCGCGAGCAGATTAGCGGCGTTGATCCCGATCAGCCGGTCTATCGGATCAAGACGATGGAGCAAACGATCGTCGAACATATCTCGCCGATCAGCCTCTCGGCGGAGTGGATGGCAGGCTTCGGGTTACTGGCTCTCATGCTCGCGGCAGTCGGCGTCTATAGCGTGATGGCTTATGCCGTGTCGCAGCGTACGCGCGAAATCGCCGTGCGCATCGCGCTCGGCGCGCAAACGAGCGACGTCTTGCGGCTGGTTACCGGACAAGGGATGAAGCTGGTGATGACCGGCGTGATGATCGGCTTGATCGCCGCATTCGCGTTGGGACGCGCGCTTGCCGGGTGGTTGTACGGCGTGGACGCGACCGACCCGGTGACATTTGGCGTGGTTGCGACAGGGCTGGCCGCGATTGCGTTGCTGGCCTGTTACATCCCGGCGCGGAGGGCGGCGAAGGTGGACCCGATGGTCGCGCTGAGGTGCGAATGAAAACGCCCTGGGATCTCCGCCCGATTGCTTAAAACAAAATACCCGAAGGAGGTAGACCATGATTATGCGTGGAATGACGCCCCGAAGATTGACGAGTTTCCTGGCCCCGCAGGGCGCTGCGAACTGCATATATACGATGGTCTTGGTCACCTGCTGACCCGGAAAGTCGATCGACAGGCCCAACTGCGAGGCGATTTCGATTTCGACCCCAAGGCGACCGCCGACGCTGACGATAAGATCTGGAAGTTTCTAGAGGAGCTGGGATATCTCGCCCGCTAGCGAAGCGTGACGCAATATCGCGGCCGTGATGGAGTTGAACACCCTTCACAAGGAGGATGAGATGTTTCAAGACCTGCGTTTTGGGATTCGTCTGCTATGGAAAAATCCCGGCTTCACCGCCGTGGCTGCGCTCTCGCTCGCGCTCGGCATCGGGGCCAACACGGCGATCTTCAGCCTGGTTGACGCCGTTCTGCTGAAGACGCTGCCGGTGAAAAGCACGGAACAGCTTGTCTTGCTCGATGCCTTTAATCAGCGCGGCGAGCGGCGCAACTTCTCATACCAGGTGTTCGAGCAACTTCGCGTTCGCACTCAATTCTTCTCCGGCGTCCTTGCCGCCCTCGACGGCACAAGCAGGATGGAGGTATCCGACCCGGGATCCGGCGCCTGGACGGAACAGGCTGAAGTGCAGCTTGTTTCCGGAGAGTATTTTCAGGTTTTGGGCGTGAACGCGGTCGTTGGTCGCACGCTGACCGCCGCCGATAACCAGACGCCTGGCGCGCATCCGGTGGCGGTGCTGAGCTACGGCTTTTGGCAGCGCAGATTCGCCGGAGATGTATCGGTCATCGGCAAGAGCATCACACTGAAGGCGCATCCGTTCACCATCATCGGTGTGACCCCGCCCGCTTTCTTTGGCGAAGCCGTGGGGCGGGCGCCCGACATTTGGGCGCCGTTGATGATGCAGCCCACATTTGATCGAGGCCAGTCTTATCTCGGCGATGCGAATATAGGATGGCTACGCATCATGGCGAGGCTCCAGCCCCGTATGAGCGAAGCGCAAGCCCAGGCATCGCTGGCCATCCGGCTTGAGCAGATCAAGGCCGAGCCGGACGACCTGGGCAAATCGGCGCGAAACATCGCAAAGATAGAATTATCTCCAGGAGGTCGGGGACTCGCGGATTTTCGCGCCCGCTTTTCTATACCGCTTCGCATCCTGATGGCGGTCGTGGGACTGGTGCTGCTCATAGCCTGCGCCAACGTCGCCAACCTATTGCTGGCGCGCGCGACGACTCGCGGTCGGGAAGTGGCCATCCGGCTGGCGATTGGCGCGGGGCGCTTCAGGCTGATTCGCCAGTTCCTCACCGAGAGCGTTTTACTGGCCGCAATCGGCGGCGCGCTCGGTCTGCTTCTCGCCTGGTGGGGTAGCCATTTCCTTCTGGTTCTTGTCTCGAGCGATTCCTCTGCAATCCCGATTGATGTCACGCCGAACACCAGGATACTCGGCTTCACGATTTTGGTGTCGCTGTTGACGGCGCTAATATTCGGCCTCGCGCCCGCGTTTGCCGCCACGCGGCAGGATGTCAACGCGGCGCTCAAAATGACTGCGCTTGCGCGTCCGCGCCTTTCCCTTTCCCGCTTCCTGGTGATCGCGCAAGTCGCATTGTCACTTCTGCTGCTGACCGGGGCCGGCTTGTTTGTGCGGACTCTACGCAACCTGCGCACACTGGACCTCGGTTTCGCCGCCGAGAGCGTCATACAAGTCCGCATCAATCCGCAGGCCAGCGGTTACAAGCAAGAACAACTCCCCGACCTTTACCGGCGGCTGCTCGAAAAGTTGAATTCCGCGCCGGGCATCAGCTCCGCCAGTATGGCCGGCAGCGGGTTTCGGACGGGCACATCCCGATCCTGCTGCATTTCGGTCGAAGGCTATACCCACCGCCCCGATGAGGACCGACAGGTTCAGACCAACCGTGTGACGCCAGGTTATTTTCAGACGATGGGTTTGCGGCTTCTGCTCGGTCGTGACTTCACGCCGCAGGAGGCCAGCAGCAAGCCGTTTGAGTTTCCGAAGATCGCTATCATCAACGAGACCATGGCGCGCTACTACTTCGGGGAAGCGAATCCGCTGGGGAAGCGCTTTGGCTGGGGCGATCCGCCGAAGCTGAAGACCGACATCGAAATTATCGGCGTCGTCAAAGACGCCAACTACGGCAGCCTGCGCGACAAGGCGCCTCGCCTGATCTATTTCCCTCAGCAGGGCGAGACCTTGTTGGTGGCGCGCGCGGCAGGGCCGGCGCCGCCGCTAGCGCCGATCATCCACCGGGAAATCGAGGCCGTTGACAAGAATCTGGAGATTTCCACCGTCAGAACTGTTCCCCAACTCCGGGATCAAGCGTTGGTTCAAGAGCGATTGCTGGCGGAGCTTTCCAGCTTCTTCGGCCTGTTGGCGCTGCTGCTGGCCTGCATCGGATTATACGGAGTGATGTCTTACGACGTGGCGCGCCGCACTCACGAGATCGGCGTCCGGATGGCGCTCGGCGCCGAAGCGATGGATGTCGTCCGGCTGGTAATGCGGGAGACGATGTCGCTGGTCGTCATCGGTTTGATCGCGGGACTGGTCGCGGCTCTGCTGACCACACGCTTGATCGCAAGTTTGCTTTACGGCCTGACGCCGGATGACCCGCTGACCGTCGGACTGGCTTCATTGTTGTTGCTCACAGTGGCTGCGCTGGCTGGTTATTTGCCAGCGCGCAGGGCGGCGCGAGTGGATCCGATGGTGGCGCTTAGAACCGAATAGATGTCAGATGTCAGATGTCAGATGTCAGCTGAAAGTTGAGTGATGCGAGAGACCTCTTCACTGACATCTGTCATCTGACATCTGACATCTTCTCTGGGAGGAATTATGCACACCCTGCTGCAAGACCTGCGCTACGGCGCGCGAATGTTGATGAAGAAGCCCGGCTTCACGCTGGTTGCTATTCTCACAATGGCGCTCGGCATCGGCGCGAACACGGCGATCTTTACGGTTGTTGACGCGGCGTTGCTGCGCAGTCTCCCGTATAAATCGCCTGAAAGGCTTTACCACCTCTGGGAGGCCAGGCCGCAGAAAGAGTTTCCGCAGCGCGAGTTTTCTTACCCCGATTTTCAGGACTATCAACAGAACGGGGTTTTTGAAGAGATCGCCGCATACAGGGGCGGCGGCGGGGTTCTGAGGGGCCGAGGCGAACCGGAACCGGTATCGGCTCCGTCGGCATCGGCGAATTTCTTTTCGATGTTGGGAGTCGAGCCAGTCTTGGGCCGCCTGTTTCAACCCGGCGAAGACAAGCCGGGTGCGGAACGAGTGGCCGTCCTGACCCATAGTTTTTGGCGGCGGCGCTTCGGCGGCGATGCGGGAATCATCGGGCAATCGCTGACAATCGGCGGCGCCAGTTATACCGTTGTCGGCGTATTGCCGGCGAGCTTTCAATTTGCGCTCAGACCCGCTGATCTTTGGCTTCCTTATCAGCCGACCGAAGCTCAGCGGACTGCGCGCTTTATGCACGGAACCAATCTCATCGGACGGCTCAAATCAGGCGTCAGCGTCGAACAGGCGCAAGCTGAAATGAGCGCCATCGCCGGCCGCATCGAGCGCGATCATAACCAGTCGCATGCCGGAACAGGCTTCAGGATCGTTCCGCTGCGCGAACAACTCGTCGGAAACGTCAAACCGATATTGCTGGTCTTGCTAGGCGCGGTTGGATTTGTCCTGCTGATCGCCTGCGCCAATGTCGCCAGTCTGCTCTTGACGCGTTCCATTGCCAGGCAGAAAGAGATCGCCGTTCGGGCCGCGCTGGGAGCCGGCCGATGGCGAGTGATCCGGCAATTGCTTACCGAATCATCGCTGCTCGCGCTCCTCGGCGGAGCGGCGGGTTTACTCGTCGCCTCCTGGGGCGTGGCCGCACTCATGGCCGCGCTGCCTGAAGACCAACTCAACGCTCTGCCGTTCCTCAAATCTTTACGAATCGACGCGGGTGTCCTGGCGTTCGCTTTCGCGCTTTCGCTGCTGACGGGGATCGTGTTCGGCCTGGCGCCGGCGCTGCAAGCGACGCGCGCCGATTTGTACGAATCGCTCAAGGAAGGCGGCCGCGCCGCATCGGGCGAGGCGCGACGCCGACTGCGCGGCGCGCTGGTCGTGACGGAAATCGCGCTGGCCGTCGTGTTGCTCACTGGCGCGGGATTGATGATGAAAAGTCTGCTGCGATTGCTGCGGACCGACGTGGGGTTCGACCCGCGTAACTTGCTGACGATGACCGTCGCGCTGCCGGCGAGTAAATACGGCGAACCCAATCGGCAGGTTAATTTTTATGGGCGATTGGTGGAGCGACTCGAATCGCTGCCCGGCGTGAGTAGGGCGGGATTTGTGAACATCCTGCCCTTGCTCGGCGGAAACACGACGCGTTTCACTGTCGAGGGCGATCCGATTCCGCCGCCCGGACAGGAGGTCGAAGCAAACATCCGCGTCGCCAACGAAAGCTATTTTCCAACGCTCGGCGCACCGCTGATCAAAGGACGTCTCTTCGATGAACGCGACACGTCGGACGCTCCCGGCGTCGTCATTATCAACAAAAGCCTGGCCGACAGAATCTTCGCGGGCCGCGACCCGATCGGGCGGCGGTTAAGTTACCCGTCAACCAACTCCGCTCCCGACCAGATAATAGGCGTGGTAGGGGATGTGAAGATCACCGGATTGGATGAGGCGATCAAACCGGTCCTCTACTACCCGTACAGGCAAAGCGCGTCGTTGGCGACCAGCCTGGTCGTGCGCACAAGCGCCGATCCCGCCGCAATGGTCAATACGATCCGCGACGGATGTCGCGCGCTCGAACCGGATGTGGCGATCTTCAATGCGCGTACGATGGAGGAAATGATCTCCGGTTCGCCGGCGTCGTTCATGCGGCGCTTTCCGGCCCTGCTGATCGGCGTCTTTGCGGGGGTGGCGTTGCTGTTGGCTTCGGTCGGCCTTTACGGAGTCATTTCGTATTCCGTCAGCCAGCGGACGCGCGAAATCGGCGTGCGGATGGCGTTGGGCGCGCGGGCCTCGGACATTTTGAAGATGATATTGAAACAGGGGCTGGCGCTGGCCTCCGTCGGGCTGGTCATTGGCGTGGCGGGGGCGTTGGCGCTGACGCGGCTGCTCGGCGCGATGCTCTACGAAGTGAGCGCGAGCGACCCGGCGACGTTTGCGCTGGTCTCGGCCGCGCTGGGCGTCGTGGCGTCGCTGGCCTGCTACATCCCGGCTCGACGGGCGACTAAGGTGGATCCGATGGCCGCGCTCAGATGCGAATAGATGTCAGATGTCAGATGTCAGATGTCAGTGTGAGAGCTTTGACGCCACTCCTCTACTGACATCTGACATCTGACATCTGACATCTTCTCTTGGAGGATTTATGCAGACACTTCGGCAAGACTTGCTCTATGGCATACGAATGCTCGCCAAGCGCCCCGGTTTCACCCTGATCGTCGCGCTTACATTGGCGCTCGGAATCGGGGCCAACACTGCGGTCTTCAGTTTGATTGACGCTTTCCTGTTAAAGCTGCTTCCGGTAAGAGACCCGCAGCAGCTAGTCTTTGTGCGCGCGACAAATCCGAAAGGCGGAATCACAGGGAGCTTTCCTTATCCCATCTTCGAACAGTTTCGTGATCGGAACCGCTCGTTTTCAGGCGTCTTTGCGGTCGACAGTACCCGTGGCAGTGATCAGTAGTGGATACTGGGAGCGACGTTTTGGGCGAGACCCCGCGGTGATCGGAAAGACGATCTATCTTGCGAAGATTCCTTTTACCGTGATTGGTGTCACGTCGCCAGGATTTTACGGCCTGAACGTGGCCGGCAGGTCAGCCGACGTTGTACTGCCCATGTTCATGCAGTCTCGGCTTGCGTTGGGAGATCACAATACCTTTGGAATCATGGCGCGGTTGAAACCCGGCGCCTGCCCGGAGCAGGCTCGCGCTTATCTGGACGTGATCTATCAGCAAGCCCTGACGCAGATGGCTGGCTCCGGAATTTCTCCGCAGGCGCAACAGGAGATTCGCGCGCAGAAAATCCAACTGAAACCAGGGATCAGGGGAGACTCGACGCCGGGGTTCGATTCGGAGCTGCGTATCCTGCTCGCGGTCGTCAGCGTTGTTTTACTCATCGCCTGCCTCAACATCGCCAACCTGTTGCTGGCGCGCGCAGTGGGTCGTCAGAGAGAGATTGCCGTGCGTCTTTCGCTCGGCGCTGGGCGAGGACGAGTGATCAGGCAGTTGCTGACGGAGAGCATCCTGCTCGCGGCGCTGGGAGGGGTTTTGGGGCTGCTCGTCGCGCAATGGCTCGTGAGCGGGCTGCTCGCTGTCTTCTCCAGCGGAAATGATCCCATTCCGTTTGACCTCAAGCTTGACATGAGAATCCTGGCCTTTACCGGCGCGGTCTCGCTCCTGACGGGAATTCTTTTCGGACTCGCTCCCGCGCTGGCGGCGACCAGGGTCGATTTGATACCGATGCTGAAAGGCGCGGAAGGAGAATCCCGCCCATTACGCCGTCGCCTGACGAAGTCGCTGGTGATCGCGCAAGTGGCTTTGTCGCTGGCTCTATTGGTCGGAGCCGGACTGTTGATCCGCTCTCTCCAGCAACTCTATCGGGTTGATACCGGATTCGAGCGCGACAATCTGCTGACGATGTGGGTTTATCCTGCGCTCATCGGGTACGATCGCGCGAAAGAGCTGCGCCTCTACCGCGATGCGATGGAGAATTTGAACGCGATTCCCGATGTGCAATCGGCCAGCCTGGCGCGGCGCGCGCTCGGCATTGGCAAAGGCCTCAATTCCGTCGGCCCGCGCTTCTTCGAGACTACGGGGATCGGCTTGTTGCAGGGAAGGGAATTCTCGACCGCTGACACCGAAACCGCGCCAAGGGTTGCAATCATTAGTGAAAGTGTGGCCCAGAGGTTTTTACCGAATGTAAATCCCATCGGTCAGCCAATCCCGGACGAACTCGCTGAGTTTGCCGACCTTGGCAGAGACGTACAGATTGTCGGAGTTGTGAGAGATACCAGACGCTTGTGGTCGCCGAAAGGGGACCCGGCTATCTATATTCCTTACACTCAGGCGTCGTCGCAGCAATTGGGCCAAATGAAGTTTTTTGTCCGCACCGCGGGCAAGCCTATGAACATTGTATCGGCAGTTCGTCAACAGATTCAGTCGATCGAAAAGGATCTGCCTCTGGTTGGCATCGCAACCCAGGATGAAGAAGTAAAGGGACAGGTCGGCGAAGAGCGGTCAATGGCCATGCTCCTCGGTTTCTTCGGCGCGCTGGCGCTGGTTCTTTCCTCGATCGGACTTTACGGGACGATGTCCTACGCGGTGAGCCGGAGAACCAGAGAACTCGGCATTCGCCTGGCGCTCGGCGCCCAACGGAAAGACCTGCTCCGGATGGTTCTGCGCGAGGCGCTTCAGCAGGTGGTAATTGGCGTGGCCATCGGGATTCCGGTGGCGCTGGCGGGTGCCCGCATGATCGCGAGCATGCTCTTCGGCGTGAAGACGACTGACCCCGTGACGATTTCAGTCGCCGTTCTGGTGATGGGCGCGATCGCGCTCGCGGCAGGATATCTCCCGGCGCGGCGTGCGTCGAAGGTGGATCCGATGGAGGCGCTTCGCTGTGAATAATGAGACTTCGTCACAATATCTGCACGGAACGCGGCCGGACGAGCAAAGGCGGTTGTCCTTGCTGAACGACTTGCTCAACGCCGGTTCACTGCGTGAGATGCGCTTACAGGGCGATGAACACGTCCTCGATGTGGGCAGCGGGCTGGGGCAGTTGTCGCGGGCAATGGCGCGTTCGGCGGGCGCGCGCGTGATCGGCGTCGAACGCAGCGCCGAACAGATCGCCGAAGCCGAACGGCAGGCGGCGCAGGCAGGCGAAGCCGACCTGGTGGAATTTCGACAAGGCGATGCGCTGCGGCTTCCGTTGCGAGATGAGGAATGGGGGACCTTCGATCTCGCGCATACGCGGTTCTTGCTCGAACACATGCGGGAGCCGTTGCCGGTCGTGCAGGCCATGTCGCGCGCCGTGCGTCCCGGCGGGCGCATTATTCTTGAAGACGACGATCATGAGCTGATGCGGCTGTGGCCGGAGTCGCCCGGTTTCACGGCGCTGTGGCTAGCGTATCAGCGCAGTTACGAGCGTCTGGGAAATGACCCGATCGTCGGGCGGCGGCTGGTCTCATTGCTTGTCGACGCCGGGGCCGAGCCGGCGCGCAACTCGTTTGTCTTTTTCGGCAGTTGCGCGGGCGAAGCCCATTTCCCGTATTACGTCGAGAATTTAATCGGCGTCATCAATGGCGCGCGCGCAACGGTCGTGGGCGCGGGCTTACTGGACGCCGCGAGTTTTGACGCGGCGATCGCCGCGCTACGCGAATGGAGTCGTGGCGCGGCGGCGACGATCTGGTATGCGGTGGCGTGGGCGGAAGGGCGCCGTCCGGGTTGAGAGCCTGCCCGCGGCGTCAGGCCGTCGACCCTCCCAGCAGCGCTGCAACCAGGCTTTGCGTCTCCTGACTGAATCGCGCGAACTCCTCTTCGGTCAACAGTCCGCGCCCTTTCAGGGCCGACAATTCAGTCCCAATGTCGGGATCGCCGAATCCCAAAATCGTACACTAGCGCCAGGGCCTGAAAACAGGCGGCGGCGCCGCAGGGCTGTTGCTGGCGGCCTGGGGATTGGATGCGATGTTGGCGCTGGTTCCCAAAAGTATGATTCCGCGCGTCGAGGAGGTCAGCGTGGACTGGGGCGTTCTTGTTTTTGCGTTGGGCATGAGCCTTCTGACCGGCGTCATTTCCGGTCTGGCGCCGGCGCTGCAAACGCTGCGAGTGGACGTGATTCGGAACCTCAAAGAGGGCGCGGGCAAAACCGGGGCGGAGGGCGCGCGCGGGCGATTGCGCGGCGCGCTAGTCGTCGCCGAGATCGCGCTGGCGCTGACGCTGGCGGTCGGCGCGTGGCTGTTGCTGCGGACTTTCGCCAATCTGCGCGGCGTCGATAAGGGCTTCGACTCGCGCGACACGCTGACCTTCTATATTTCGCCCAGAGGCAAGAGCTACGACACCGTGGCGAAAATGAATGACCTCTATCGCCGCGCGTTGGAGAGATTACGCAGCCTGCCGGGCGTCGAATCCGCCGCGCTGACTAACCGAAAATTCAACACAAAGAGTCAAAGGGTCAAAGAATCAAAGAAGTCATCGGGTTTCTTTCCAGCTAACCTTTGACCCTTTGATCCTTTGACCCTTTGTGTTTCCCATACGCTCCTTCACGCCTGATCTAAATCCTTGACGCGTAGTAGCCCTGGCGCGCGCGGAGGCGGAGGTCGGGTCGCCTCGGCACGCGCACAGTGATCCGCCGGAAGCGTCCGTCGGCGCGCTCGGCGGACGAGTAGTACCCAAGCAGGTATTGCGCCCGCAAGTCGGACGCGATCTGGGCGAACGCCTCGTCTAAATCTTTCATGCCGTCCGGGAGGAAGGCCGCCCCGCCGGTCGCCGAGGCCAGCGAGATCAGGTCGTTCTGCGCTCTAAGACTGATCTTGTTTAAGTGAATGGACGGGCCGCTCGGGTTGATCGAATAGAAGATGCAATCGGATCGCTGCAACTCCTTCATGGCGTCGCCGACCGTGTGTTTCGCGCTCAGCATATCCTCTCCGTCCGAGATCACGACGACCACGCGCTTGGCGCCCGGCGCGGCGGTCTTGTCCAAATATCGGGCGGCCTCGGCCACTGCGTCAAAGAAAGCGGTCGGTTCCTTGGTCGGCTCGATCGTCATCGCGGCCCTGACTGCTTTATCAATGCCCACCGCTCGGGAGCGTATCAATCTTGGTCTGATGCCGATCGTGAATATGGAGACCGCGTCCCTCGGTTTGAGCGTTTCTTGCAGGAACCGCAAGGCCGCTTGCCGCTCAAATTGGAAGAGGTCGTAGACGCTGGCGGTAATGTCGAAGAGCAGCGCGATTTCGACCCGCGCCTCGCCAGGGTCGCCGAGCGAGACAATCTGCTGCAACCTGCCGTTCTCTTCCAACATGAAATCCCCGGCGGTCAGGTTGCGAACAGGCCGGCCCGCGGCGTCAGTGACCGAGACCGGAACTTCGACGAGACTGGAGTCGATCTTGATGGTCTCCCCCATCTCTTGCGTCGGAGATTTCTGGTTTCTTTTCGATTGTTGGGCAATGACAGATGAATGTAGCGTCAGAGCGCCGAACAGAGCGATCAACCACAAAGAAACGAAGAGCGCGGAGACAGTCGAGGATCGAGGATCGAAGATCGAGGATTGAAGATCGAGGATTGAAGATCGAGGATCGAAGATCGAGTCGTCCGTTCGATCCTCGATCCTCGATCCTCGATCCTCAATCTTCAATCTTCGATCCTCGGTCTTCATGAATAACCCCTCCTTTATTGCAGCGGCGCGGTGTAACTGGTCCGGTTCGCGCGAATCTGTATGCCCGGACGTGAAGTCTTGATTCGAAGATCGTGGCGTTTGCCGTCACGGTTGTCAGGGTAGTAGGCCAGCGCGTAACTCGCCCGAATTTCCTCGGCCAGGGCCTTGAAGATCGGCGTGAAGTCGCGGGCGTCGGCGGAGAAGTCCTGCCCGCCCGTCGCCGACACTATGCGCGAGGCGTCGAGCGGAGTGATCACGCGGGTGGTCGCATCGGTGGGCGAGAGAGCGAAGGACGGCAGCGTGACTGAATAAATTGTCACGCCGGCGTCGTTGGCCCTTCGGATCACTTCCCGCCGGTCGATTATGCTCGCCGAATCGAAGCCGTCCGTGATGACGACGACGACGCGCCGGACCGGCCGCCCGTTGCGTGTTCGAGGCGCGCGTTGATTGAGCATCGTGATGGCGCGGTCGAGCGCGTCGTAAATGCGCGTCGAACCTTCGAACCCGTCGATCCTTTCAAAGGCCCGCGCGATCTTCTCCGGAAAGGGGGTGAACTCCTGAGTGATTTTCACTTTCTGATTAAACGTTAAGACGGAGAATACGGAATCGCCCTTCATCAATTCGGTGAATTTCATCGCGGCCTGTCGCAGCGTGCTCATTTCGTCGGGTCTGAGGCTGCCTGAAAGGTCGAGCGCGAAGACCACGGCGAGCGGGCGCGAGAGCGCGGCCTCGTCGTTCATTGCGAAGAAATTTATCTTCCGCTCCTGTCCGTCCTCGAAGACTTGAACCTCTTCGGGGCGCAGGTCGCGGATGTAGGCCCCCGTCTTGTCAGTGGCCGTCACATCAATCACCACCAGATCGGTGTCCATGCGGATGGTAAATCCAGGTCGCCGCGATTGCGCGTCGGCTTGCGTATTGGCCTGCGTATTGGCCTGCGTATTGGCCTGCGTATTGGATTGCTGCGCGCGCGCGGGGAAGGCGGCGGCTGTCATCAGTCCCATGCAAAGAGTGGCGGTGGTAATGCGAAAGTTCATATAGTTTCCTTCACTCAAGCTGCGCGCATCGCGCGATTGATTCATATTCGCCAATTGCGCCAGCGATCAATGCGCAGACAGCCTATGCGATTTTTGTGCCTCTGCGATTTTTGCGCATCTGCGATTTTTGCGCATCTACTCGACAATCTCGCCCCGCCCGTGTTCTATACTGGCGCCTGTATGATTCGAATCGAATCGCAAGTTGGAATAAAGAAATTAAACGTCCTGACCGGCCCGTTGGTCAACGAGCTATTGAAAAAAATAAGATGAGGGCGCCGTCAAAGAATGCAGGTTATCCAAACCAGACTTGAGGACGCGGTCCGTCTGCGCGATTTCGTCGGGTTGCGCGACGCGGTGGAGGGCTTGACGCCTTCGGACCTGGCCGATCTGATCGGCGAACTGCAGGCGGAGCAGCAGGCGACAGTCTTCCGGGTTCTGCCGCGCGCCACGGCCGCAGCCACGTTCGAGTATCTGCCGTACGACAAACAGGAAGAGCTGTTGAAATCGCTGGCGCAGGAGGAAGTCGCCGCGATCCTCAACGACATGTCCCCCGACGACCGCACGAGGCTGCTCGAGGAATTGCCCGCGACGGTGACCAGGCAACTGCTGTCACTGTTGGACGAAAAAGAGCGGGCGGTCGCCGTCCAATTGCTCGGCTACCCCGAAAACAGCGTCGGGCGGTTCATGACGCCGGAATATATAGCCGTGCGTCCCGATTGGACTGTGCGGCAAGTCCTCGATTACGTTCGGAAGCATGGCCAGGACAAGGAGACGCTCAATCTGGTTTACGTGGTGGACGACGACGGCGTGTTGATCGACGACGTTCGGATGCGGCGCTTTCTGCTGGCCGACCCGGAACAGCGCGTCCGCGACCTGATGGACAGGAGCTTCACGGCGCTCAAGGCCACCGACGACCGCGAGACGGCGGTGAATGTCTTTCGCCAGGCCGACCTGGCGGCGCTCCCTGTGACCGATACCGAGGGCGTGCTGATCGGCATCGTCACTAGCGATGACATCCTCGACGTGGCCGAAGAGCTGGCGACGGAGGACATCCAGATGCTCGGAGGCTCCGAAGCGCTCGACGAACCCTATATGCAGATCGCCTTCCACCGGATGGTCAGGAAGCGCGCCGGATGGCTGGTGATCCTCTTCATCGGCGAGATGCTGACGGCGACCGCCATGGGCTTTTTCGAGAAGGAGATCGCGCGCGCCGTCGTGCTGGCCCTGTTTGTGCCGCTGATCATTTCGAGCGGCGGCAACTCCGGCTCGCAGGCCGCGACGCTGGTCATTCGCGCGCTCGCCCTGGGCGAGGTCACGCTGCGGGACTGGGCGCGGATCATGCGCCGCGAAATCTTCTCCGGCCTTGCGCTCGGCTCGATCCTGGGCCTCATCGGCTTTCTGCGCATCGCCGTCTGGTCGGCTTTCTCCGACCTTTACGGGCAGCATTGGATGCTGGTCGCCATCACGGTCGGCCTGACGCTCGTCGGCATCGTGCTGTGGGGCACGCTCGCCGGCTCGATGTTGCCACTGGTCCTGCGGCGGCTCGGCTTCGATCCAGCCTCGTCTTCGGCCCCCTTCGTCGCGACGCTTGTGGATGTGACAGGTTTGGTCATATATTTCAGCGTGGCGGCGGTCATCCTGCGCGGCACATTGCTGTGAGAGGCCGTTTTTTAACTCTAGCCTTGGCGGGGCGAAATGTTTATGTCGAGGCTTCGATGGAATACTTCCCAACGAACGACAGATTCGATGGCTCTTTCCGAGATGTGCGTGTGACCGTCATGCCGAAATACAAGCGCAAAGTGAAGGTGTTTGCCCCGTCGGGATACTATGCGGTAGACCCGGAGAAAATCAAAGAGGAGAAGATCAATGACAAATAGCGAATTTTTCCGGATTCGCGTTCGCCGCAAATGGCGCTTATTGTTCGCAAGCGCTCTTTTCTTACTTGTAGTCGGTGTTCTCGTACTGCAACCCGGTTGGGCGCCGCCGGCGATGACCCAGGAGCAGACTGTTACGCTCGACGTCGCGGTAATAGAGCGCGACGCCGACTCTTATGGGAGCTTGACCAAGGAGGAATTCGCCGTTTACGAAGACGGCGTGAAGCAGCAGGTAATTTCTCTCACCGCCCAGGACGCCCCGTTCAGCCTCGGGATTGCGATCGACGCTTCGGGCAGTATGCGCGGGCAGTTGCCGTTGATACAGAAGGCGGCGGTGGATGTGATCAGTCAAATGGGCTCCGCTGACGAGGCGTTTGTTGCGGCGTTCACAGCCAAGTCTGAGGTGATTCAAGATTTCACCAGTAACCAGCCCAATCTGGCAAATGCTATCGACAAAATCTACACCAGTGGAGCGACCGCGCTATTAGACTCCATCATTTCGACATCCGGGTACGCCTATAAAAGGGGCAAGAATCGACGCAAGGCTTTGCTGTTCATCACCGACGGGCTGGAGAAAGGCAGCTTTGCCAATGAAGACCAAGCCGTATCCGCGCTGATTGAAAATCAGGAGCAGGCTTACTTCGTTTGCGTGCCAGTCGAGGTCTACCGCCCCTTTTCAGGAATAAAGAAGTCATTGAAGCCCAGGGAACAGGTGGACCGTATAGCCAGGGCGACGGGCGGGCAGTCTTTTTACCTGCGCAACGCTGAAGAGTCCGCCTCCACCGCCGCGAAGCTCATCGGAAGCCTGCGCCATCAGTATGAAATCACCTACGCTCCGACCAACAATAAACAGAACGACAAATTGCGCAAAGTGCGCGTCGTCGTCAGCCCTAAAGACGGGCGTCAATTGAACGTCATCACGCGGCAGGGCTACTACGGCCCGGGTCGTAAAAGAGCGACCGAACAAGGAATGGACAAGGTAAAGGGATGATTGCTTAAGCAGCCAGGCAAAAAATTTGAGGCGCTTTCATTGTTCATTGTTCATCGTTCAGTTTTCATTTTTCATTGCCGGAGCTGCGCCATTCCACAATGACAAATGAATATTGAACGATGAACAATGAACAATGTCCTGATGATTACCACTCAAAAATTTTCCCATCAGCCTACGAAGACACCAACTGGCGGGCAATCACCAGCCGTTGCACTTCGCTCGTCCCCTCGCCGATCGTGCAGAGCTTGGAATCACGCCAGTATTTTTCGGGCGGATAATCTTTGGTATAGCCGTACCCGCCGTGAATCTGAATCGCCTCTTCGGCGACCCTGACCGCGACCTCCGAGGCGTAGAGCTTGGCCATCGCCGACTCCTTAGTCGTCTGGCGCTTGTTGTCTTTCATCCATGCGGCGCGCAGTGTGAGCAATCGCGCGGCGTCGATCTGCATGGCCATGTCGGCGAGTTTGAACTGGATTCCCTGGAAGTCGAATATCGGCTGGCCGAACTGTTTGCGCTCCTGCGAATATTTCAAGGCCGATTCGTAGGCGCCCTGCGCTATGCCGAGCGCCAGCGCGGCTATCGAGATGCGCCCGCCGTCCAAAACCTGCATGGCGTTGACGAAGCCGCGCCCGGCCTCGCCGATCAGGTTCTCATCGGGAATCCAGCAATCTTCGAAGATCATCGAGGCGGTCTCCGAGGCGCGCATGCCGAGCTTGTTCTCCTTCTTGCCTGCGACGAAACCTTTGGTCCCTCGCTCGACGAGGAAGGCGCTGATGCCGCGCGAACGCATCTCGCGGTTGGTGATCGCGATCACGACGCAGACGTCGGCGGAAATGCCGTGCGTGATGAAATTCTTCGACCCGTTGATCGTCCATCCTCCCTGGCCTCCGTCGCGGCGCGAGGCGATCGTCTTCATTCCCGAAGCGTCGGAACCGGATCCGGGCTCGGTCAATCCCCACGCGCCGATCTTTTCGCCTCTGGCCAGCGGCGTCACGTATTTTTTGCGCAGCTCTTCACTGCCGTACTGAAAAATGTGATTCGTGCAAAGCGAATTGTGCGCGGCGAGCGACAAGCCGACCGACCCGTCGACGCGCGCGATCTCTTCGATTACCGTGGCGTATTCCACATAACCCATCCCCGAGCCGCCGTACTCTTCGGGAAAGAGCACGCCCATCAATCCAAGCTCGCCCATCTTTGTGAAAATCTCGCGCGGCAGACGCTGGGCCTCGTCCCACTCCATCACATGCGGTTTGATCTCTGCTTCGGCGAATTCACGAACCGAACGTTTGACCTGCAGCTGCTCCTCGGTCAAATCAAATCCCATCGGCATCCGAACAGTTCCTCCTTCAACTGATAAACGTCAGTTATGAATTGATAAAAGATGAATATAACGGCAAACGATGGAAAAGAGAATATGGAGCGAACAGAAAGATAGAGTACTGGCGAAAGATCGGAACAGAAAAAAAGGGACGGACGGAATGGATGTCAGATTCCGTCTGTCCCTTCTTCATTGGGGCTGACTGGTTTCGGTTAGAAGATGAGCTTCAACGCGAACTGCAACTGCCGCGACGAGCCGGAGTCGCTGGTTGGGAATCGGGTGCCGTTGGGTATGGCGATGAGTCCAAAGGATGTGCTTCCCACCGTGGCAACACGCCCTGGCTGCCCAAGGTTCGCATGGTTGAAGAGGTCGAAGATCTCAGTCCGGAACTGGATACGCAAACTCTCGGTAATCCTGGTGTTCTTGAGGACCGAGAAATCCACGGTTTTGAAGTCTGGTCCGGTGATGACATTTCGGCCCAAGTTGCCAAAGTGGAAGACGCCGCTGCTCGATACCGGCAGCGCAAAGACCGAGCTGGAGGTACAGAAACCGGCGGCGGTCGAAACTGTGACCCGCGGATCGCAGACTGTGTTAGAGAACCACAAGTCGGGACTGACTTTGCCGATAATGTTGATCGGGCCGATCAGGTCTGGTCTGAGCGACATCGTCCCGGTGAAGCTGTTGATGTTGGTGATGACGTTGATCGGGTTGCCACTCTGCAATTGGGTGATGCTGGAAAGCTGCCAGCCTTCGACCAGGCGATTGCCTTTGAAGGGGAGTTCGTAAAGCCAGTTGATGACGAACCGATGTCGGGCGTCGAAATCCGACACCCCACGATCCCCACGGAGGTTGAAGCTGTCCTGGACGACCACGCCTTGCGTGTTGAGCGAATTGTAGTCGATGGATTTCGAGAAGGTGTAGGAGGCGTTGAACTGAAGCCCGCGCGAGAGTCGTTGGTTCGCTGTGACCCACAGCGCGTTGTAGCTGGAATTGCCCACGCTGTCGTTATAGAAGATATTGCCGAGCGCGGCGCCGGCCAGAATCGGGCTATTGTTTGAGAGAGTGGGGAAAAGCGGCGTGCCGTCGCTGCGATACTGGTTGATGTTGCGCTGAATGCGCAGATGCGTTCCCTTCGACCCGAAATAGCCGATTGTCACTCCCAGATTCGGCGTGACCTCGCGCTGTACGTTCAGGTTATAGGACTGGACATAGGCGTGCTCGAAATTTTGACCAACGGAGGCTGGGGCCAGCCCGAGAGCGGCGGCGCGGGCCAGCGCGTTACCAAAATTGGCGAACAAGGTCGGATTGTTCGCGGGAGTAGAAAATCTTCTTGGGTCAGCTATCGGAGGGTTCGTCGACGCGCCCACAACCAGGTTCGTCACTGGCTGATCGGCGAGTATTGCATAGCCGGCGCGGATCGATGTCTTTCCATCTTTGAATGGATCCCATGCGAACCCGACACGTGGTTGGACGGCGTGATTGTCCTGATAAATCTCATCAATGCCTGCCCCGACGCGGTTCAGCGAATTGGTCGCCGGGTCGAAGACGACGAAGCGATCGTAGCGCTCGCTCGGCGACATGAGCCAGTCATAGCGCAGGCCCAATTCGAGGGTGAAATTCGGCTTCAGCTTGAAGCCGTCTTGCGCGAAGCCGCCGAGCGCTTGCTGGATGATGCTGCTCGACTGGCTACCTAGAGTTGCGGTAAACAGGTTGGCCTGCCCATTGAGGAAATCATTGATGTTGGCAAAACCGAATGAGCCGACAGTCTGCGCGAAGTTATTGTTGTAAAACCTGCGGTACTCGCCGCCGAACTTGAACGAATGTCTACCACGCAAATAGTTCAGCGTGTCTGACAACACCGCCGTCATATCGCCGCGTCCTTGAGGGGTGTTGTTAGGCCCGCCGAAGTTGAGGTTAAACCCGGTGACGGCGATCTGCGGCAGGCCGATTGGCTGATTGATGCCGTTAACGATCCCGAAATCGGCCGGGTTGAGCTGCGCATTCGGCTTGGTGGTAAAGAAGATGCGGTTGAAGCCCAGGCGCGCCTCGTTAACGATATTCGAGCTGAAGGTGCGCGTTTCGTTGAGAGTGAAGATCTGGCGACGCGACTTGCGGGTATCGCCGAATCCGGGAATCGTGTTGCCTTGCAAAGCCGGCTCGCCGCGCAGGTCACGCTGGAAGGCGTAGTAGACGTGCAATTGGTCGCGCTCGCCCAGTGTGTGGTTTACATCGCCAGTCCATTGATCAATATTGACCGGAGCTGTCGCGGAGCCGACGAACTGGTTCACGCCGAAGTTGGGGCCTGGAATCAAGGTGAGCAGCTTCTTGACTGTCGGATCAGTCACCGTTGCCCGCTGCGCATTTGTCGGCACGCCGCCGCCGATCGCAAGCTTCTGCCGTTGGCGCAATCCTTCGTAGCTGAAGAAGAAAAACGTCTTGTCCTTGATGATCGGTCCGCCGAGAGCGGCGCCGAATTGATTGCGTCTGAAAGGGGGCTTATCCAGTTTGCCGTTCTGATTGCCGTCGGTCAGGTCGAAGATGTTTCGCGCGTCAAAATAATCATTGCGCAAAAACTCGAACGCTTCGCCGTGAAACTGATTGCCGCCGGAGCGCGTGGCAATGTTGACGATGGCCCCGGAGTTTCGTCCGTACTCGGCGCTATAGGTCGAGTTGTTGACCTTGAACTCCCGCACGGTGTTGATCGAGGGCTGGAACGTAACCTGGTTCTGAACCATGTCGTTCAGGTTGATGCCGTTGATCATGAAGTTGACCGTGTCTTCACGGTTGCCTGCCGTGTTGAACGCGAACGAGCCTTGCCCGCGCAGCGGAGAGGTCAGGAAACCGTTCTGCGGCGGAATGACAGAGCCGGGGCTCAACAGTCCGAGATCGACGAAATGGCGTCCGTTGAGCGGAATCTCCTGGACGGTCCTCTGGTTGATCACCTGGCCGACGGTGATCGTGGACGTCTCGACGACCTGCGCTTCGGCGGGCACTATCACTCTTTGCGTCACGTCGCCGATTTTGAGTTGGAAGTTCTGGACGGCGACCTGGCTGACTTCGAGCGTCAGATCACCGATAGCCTGCGGGGCGAAGCCTTGCGCCTGCGCTTCGACCTGGTATACGCCTGGCGGCAGCGCGGCGGCCTGATAAGTGCCGTTGCTTCCGGTCTGAACGATGCGTTCGAACCCGGTTGCCTGATCGCGCACAGTGACCTTCGCGCCGGAGACTACCGCCCCAGACTGATCCTTCACAGAGCCCTGGAGCGTGGCGGTTGATTGAGCAAAGACGTTTGATGAAAGCGCCCCGAGCGTTATAGCTAAGAGGAGCTTGCTCATACTTCCTTCCTTTCTGTTGAAAGAAGCCTGGGGAGGGCTTCAAAAGCTTTTGGGCGTGGTTTTCGTGAGACAGGATATTAGTTGGGGCAATAGGGCATTAAAGTTTAATGCAGATAGTGATTTAGTGCAAGTAGTAAGCCAGAGAAACGATGCGAGGAAAACATTGGGGTTATTGTATCGTCGGCGCGAGTCTTGAAATCGGCGGATCCGGTTTTCTGCATTTCTCCAAAATTCTGGAGATGCCAGCGGCAAATGAGGGAAATGGGAGTTGAAACGGATCAGAAAAAAGGGACAAACGGAGTCTGGGCGACCAGATTCCGTTTGTCCCTTCGCCATCGGGACCGACCGGTTTCGATCAGAAGATGAGCTTCAGCGCGAACTGCAACTGTCGCGATGAGCCGGAGTCGCCGGTGGCGAATCGTGTGCTATTGATCACGCCGAATTGGGGGGTTCCGGCGGCGGCGCCAGGTTGGCCGAAATTGGCGTGGTTGAAGATGTCAAAAAACTCCGCGCGGAATTGCACGCGCAGGCTCTCGGTGATCCGCGTGTTCTTGAGCACCGAGAAGTCTGAGTTGCTGAAGCCCGGGCCGGTGATCGTGTTGCGGCCAAGGCTGCCAAAGCGGAATACCGTGGCCTTGCCGCCAGTGGGCGTAATCACGAAATTGGGCAACATGGGCAACAGAAAGACAGCGCCCGACGGGCAAATTCCGCCAGGACGGGGATCGCATACAGTGTTGGTGAACCACTGATTGACATCGCCAATCACACTGACCGGACCGATCTGGTCTGGCCGGAGCGTAGCCACCCCGGTTAAGCTGGCGACATTTGCTGTAAGAGCGCCGGCTATATCTGGGGCGCCGGTGACGATGTTGATCGGGTTGCCGGATTGCCACTGCGTGATGGCCGAGAACTGCCAGCCTTCGACCAGACGGCTGCCCTTGAACGGCAATTCGTATATCCAGTTGATCACGAACCGGTTGCGCGCGTCGAAATCAGACAGCCCGCGGTTGCCGCGAAGATTGTAGCTGTCCACCACGACCACCCCTTGCGAGTTAAGCGAGTTGTAGTCGATGGATTTCGAAAAGGTATACGAGGCGTTGAATTGTAATCCCCGTGAGAGACGTTTGTTGGCCGACACCCAGAGGGCGTTGTAATTGGAGTTTCCAGCGTCCGTGATTTCGGTGATGTTGCCAAGGCCGGAGAAAGGCCGCACTCCGTTGATGAATTGATTGACGTTGCGCGAAATGCGCAGGTGAGTGCCTTTGGAGCCGAAATAACCAACCATTACGCCGAGCGTCGGCGTAATTTCGCGCTGCACGTTGAGGTTATACGACTGGACATAAGCGTTATTGAAGTCCGGGTCGACAGAGGCCGGCGCAAGGCTGGTAGCGGCTGCCGCCCTCGCGTTACCGAAACTGGTCAACCCGTTGAAGGCCAGCGGCGTCGCGAGCGGGGGATTGCCCGATGTCGGGGTCACCAGGTTCGTCACCGGCTGATCGGCCAGGATCGCGTAACCGCCGCGCACCGAGGTCTTGCCGTCCTTGAATGGATCCCACGCGAAGCCTATGCGCGGTTGGAAGTTCTTGCTGTTTTGCCGGTAGATCAGGTCTTGTCCCGATCCGATTTGCACAAGCGATCTTGCGCCCTGGTCGAATACCACGAGGCGATCGTAGCGTTCGGTTGGCGACATAAGCCAATCATAGCGCAGGCCAAGCTCCAGCGTCAGGCTCGAACTTATTTTGTAGCTGTCTTGTGTGAACAAGCCCAAAGCGCCCGTGCCGATGCTGCTCGATTGGTTCCCCAACGTGATGGTGAAGGCGTTGACCCGAGCTGACCCGTTGGGAACAGGTGGCGCATTGGGCGGAGTTGAGTTTACGCCGAGGAAGTCATTCAAGTTGGCGAAGCCGAATGAGCCGATAGTTTGCGAGAAGTTATTGTTGTAGAACCGGCGAAACTCGCCGCCGAACTTGAACGAGTGTTTGCCGCGCAAATAGCTCAGCGTGTCTGACAACACGCCCGTCACATCGCCGCGCCCCTGTGGAAAGCCGTTAGGCCCGCCGAAATTGAACCTAGACCCGGTGACGTTAATCTGCGGCAGACCGATTGGCTGATTGACGCCGTTATTGATCCCGAAGTCTGCCGGGTTGAGCTGCCTGTTCGGCGTGAAGGTGATGAATATGCGGTTGAAGCCAAGGCGGGCTTCGTTGACCAGAGTGGGGCCGAATGTGTGCGTCTCGTTGAGAGTAAAGATCTGGCGGCGCGACTTGCGGGTGTCGCCGAATCCAGGAATCGTGTTGCCTTGCAGGGTCGGCTCGCCTCGCAGGTCGCGCTGGATGGCGTAGTAGCCGTGCAAACGGTCATTCGCTCCCAGCGTATGGCTCACGTCGCCTGTCCATTGGTCGAGGTTAACAGGCGCCGTGGCCGAACCAACTAAACCGGTTGCGCCGAAGTTCGGCAGCGGGACCAGAGCCGGATCGAGCAGCTTCTTTACCACCGGATCGGTGACCGCGTTCCGCTGCGCCTGGGTCGGCACAGTGGCGTTAAGCGTAATCCCCTGCCGCTGGCGCAGTCCTTCATAACTGAAGAAGAAAAACGTCTTGTCCTTGATGATTGGTCCGCCTAGCGCGGCGCCGAATTGATTGCGCTTGAAGGGCCCCCTCCCGCCATTTTTACAATTCGGATCGGTGGTCGGGCATCGGTCGAAGAAATTGCGCGCGTCGAGCCTGTCGTTGCGCAGAAATTCGAACGTCTCGCCGTGAAATTCATTGCTGCCGGAGCGGGTGGCGATGTTGACGATGGCCCCGGAGTTTCGCCCGTACTCGGCGCTGTAGGTCGAATTATCAACTTTGAACTCCTGCACGGTGTTGATCGAGGGCTGGAAGGTGATCTGGTTCTGAACCATGTCGTTCAGGTTAACGCCGTTGATCATGAAGTTGACCGTGTCTTCACGGTTGCCTGCTGTGTTGAACGCGAACGAGCCTTGCCCGCGCAGCGGAGCGGTCAGAAATCCGTTCTGCGGCGGAGTGACCGAGCCAGGGATCAGCAGTCCGAGATCGACGAAATGGCGTCCATTGAGCGGAATCTCCTGGACGGTCTTCTGATTGATCACCTGGCCGACGGTGATCGTGGACGTCTCTACCGTCTGCGTGTCGGCGGTCACTTCTACTCTCTGTGTCATGTCGCCGAGCTTAAGTTGGAAATTCTGGACGACGATCCGGCTGACTTCGAGCGTCAGATCGCTGACGGTCTGAGAGCTGAAGCCTTGCGCCTGCGCCTCGACCCGGTATACGCCCGGCGGCAGCGCGGCGGCCTGGTAATTGCCGTCGCTGTCGGTCTGGATGATGCGCTCGGACCCGGTGGCCTGGTTGCGCACGGTGACCTTTGCGCCAGACACGACGGCGCCCGAAGGGTCTGTAACCGTGCCCTGGAGTGTGGCGGTTGATTGAGCCAGGGCGATTGACGTAAACGCCGCGAGCATCAGGCTTACGAGAATCGGGTATCTCATGCTCATACTTGTTTTCCTTTCCATTGAAAAAGAAGCCTGCGGATGGCTTCGAAAGCTTTTCAGCGAGACTGGACATTGTTCGGGATTATATCACGATAAATTAAACGCAAATGGCAGGCCAGAGAAGAAACTGCTGGAAGTTATTAGGTTTATAGCTGCTCCGGCGTCGCCCTTGAGATCGCCGGATTCAGCTTTCTGCATTTCTCCAAAATTTCGTATTCGACGGGCGATCCGATAGCCGGGGTCCGAAGGGCTTCTACATATCTAATCCCGAACCGGTTCGGAGCGTCTCGGCGCCTCACACCTTTGCTATGACCATTGTCACATCGGGCCTGTGAGCAGTTTCGTAACGGCTCAGCGTGAACTCCGCTAAGTTATCCGCGTGACGACGGGGAAGAAATGGATTGAAGAAAGGGAAGAGTATGACGTTGCCCTAAACCTCGGCCTCCCCGTTATCCGCGTGACGATGGGGAAGAGATGGATTGAAGAAAGGGAAGAGTATGACGTTGCCCTAAACCTCGGCCTCCCCCACCCCAACGTTAGCGCCTGTGTCCGCGTAGCGGCGCAGGCGCTGGCGCTGGGGAAAAAACAATCTTTCCTCGGATTTAATCAATAAGAGATAAGTAGAAACGACATGAGAAGTAATGCCATCCGTCGCTCAGTCGCGACAAACAGCAGTCGCACAGAAAATTCGTTAGAAACGCGAGTGTAGAAGCGCAACCACGCATAAAGAGGGCGCCGAAAAATTGCGCCGACTTTACGCTCATCGAACTGCTCGTGGTCATCGCGATAATCGCCGTTCTGATCGGGATGCTCCTTCCTGCGGTTTGCGCAAACGCAGTTAAAAGAAAAATGCAGAATGCGGAATAACAGCCATTCCGCATTCTGCAGTCCGCGATCAGTCCTCATCGCATGTCACGTCTTCGCTGTGATCTTTGTAACATCCCGCTTGTAAGCTTTTTGATAATCACTCGTCGTGAACTCCGCTATCTTATGCGCGTGATGACGGTTCAGCCTCCTGCGCAGCGCAGGGTGCGGCAGCGGCCGCGCGCTTGAGAACAGTGGGAGTGATCGGGCGCGCTTCGTCACTGCCGCATCCTGCGCCGTATGGCTCGCCATACAGTATGCGCATCCGAAAACTCGGCCACAAAGGAATGACATTTCCTCGGCCTCGATCAAAAGAGTTGATCAAAAGAGATAAGAATTAGGACATGAGAAATAATATATTCAAACTGGACGTACTCAGCCCTGAACCGAAAAGACAACTCAGCGTTGGGTTTTCCGCGGTTCAAAACGAGCCGGGAAATTCGCTTTTTACCTTTGAGTGTCTTCGCAACCTGACCAGGCAATATGTCGGCAAAAAAGAGGACGCCAATCGCCTCTGTGATCTGTTGAGGGCGGCGGAAGAAGCGGCGGCGCGCGGCGATTTTGCGGCCAAGGCCAAATTTCTCGCCTCTTACATTTATGAGGTATCCGGGCAGACTCATCAGCCAGACTCGTCAAGAAAGCAGATAATCAGAGCAACTCTTACATTGATGAGGTATCCGCGCAGACGCGTCAGCCCCTGACCCGCAGAATCGTGAAACTCTCATTACGCTTACGCGTATGGTGTAAAAAATCACTGTCGCGAAAGGCGACACGCTGTGACCTTTGTAACATCTGGCTTGTGACCTTTTTAATACCCCCCAGTCGTGAACTCCGCTATATTGTGGGTGTGCTGACAAGCACAACATCAGGTACAGCGCAGGGAGCGGTGGCGGCCGGGCGTTTGAGCAGAGGGAGCGATCGGTAGCGCTTGGTTGCCGCCCCTCCCTGCGCTGTACCTGTCCAGTACACGGATCTATACTGCACAAACACAATCAAGGACAAATGCAAAATGCGGAATCAATCGATTCCGCATTTTGCATTTCACCTTCCACCTTCCACCTTCCACCTTCAGCATTCCGCATTCCAGGTCAGTGCCGCGAGCGGTAGCGAGCGAGTCTCTATCAGTCAGCGGACTTAGGAAGCGCCGCCCGCTACCGCTCGCGGTACTGACTCGCATTCCACCTTCAGCAATCGCTACGGTCTATCCTTGAATTTGTCGTACAGCCTGGTATGCCTGTTTGACAGATCAACCGGTTTCCCGTTGATGAACATGTGCTTGACATTGGTCTTGAACTCCAGCGGGTCGCCGTCGGTCACGATCAGGCTGGCCATCTTGTCCACCTCGATGCTTCCCAACAACTCATCCACGCCGAAAATCTGGGCCGGATAGATCGTCAGGGCCTTCAACGCCTCGTCCTTATGCTGGCCGAACTATGACCTTAATCACATTACGCTTGTGACCGTTTTCGTAGCGGCTCGGCGTGATCTTCGCTAAGTTATACGCGTGACGACGGGAAGAGATGAATTGGAGAAGTGGAAGATTATCTCGTTGCCCTCGGCCTCCCCCAGCCCCAGCGCCTGCGCCCGCGTATCGGCGCAGGCGCTGGAGGGAAGAACTAATCATTCATCGGATTTGATCAATAAGAGATGATGAGATTCGCAATCTCGACACGAGCACTCAGTCATGATTCAACGCTTAAAGCCGGAACCAGTCTCCGAATCAGTCTCCATGGCTTCCAGTGGATCAAAAACATTTCCGCCTATCCGCAGAATCGCGACCACTCCCGCGTGATCGGATGGCCACAGCCCGGATGGCGTGAGGTCCGTCAGTTGATTATTCCCGATCAGTCTCGCCCCCAGAACGCCGAATTCGCCTCGCGCGAGCACTAGGTCAATCCGCTGGTTAGGCGTAGAGACGGGGGTGAACGGGTCTTCCCCATGAAGCGGCCATGTGAAGCCGGGGTCGCCCGGATGCGCCTTGCTCCATACATCTATAAAACCGGCGCCGAGCATAACCTGGTAAGCGGCGCTCTGGATCGGATCGCTGCTTGCGGCGTCGGAATTGAAGTCCCCGGCAAACACTACTGGGAGTTCGGTGGCGCCGGGCCCCTGCGCCAGCTCGTTCGCCTGCGCAATCTGCACGAGTGGCGAGAAAGATTCCAAGTGAGTGGTGACGAAGCGGAACGCCTGGCCGCGGATCTTGGCGTCAACCGAGATCCATCCCCTGGGAACCGTCACCGTTCCGAGGACCGGGTTGGTGAAAGTTAGGTTCGTCGAGAAGCGATGCGTCTGGACATCGAGCAGCTTGAGCGCAGACGTCCTCAAGTCAGTCCGCGCGAGCACCACGTCATAGTCTGTGAGGCGGACGTCGAAACCGAGCGCGCTCGGCGCTTCGGCGTCGAGATTGGTTGAGATGGCGATCGGCGCATAGGTCAGATTTCGCTTGGCGAGTTCGTCAAGCAGCGATTGCAGGGCGTCGAACTGGACGGTGGTGGCTGGAGGGCTGCCCAGTGGGCCAGTCCGCCAGGTGCTCACCTCCTGAAGACCAATCAGGTCTGGGTGTGCGATCTCGATTTGCCGAGCGATTCCGGCTGCGCGCTCGGGAATGTTGCTGGCCTGCACCTCGGCGTAGACCTCGGCGACTGCCGTGACCAACTCCGCCAGCGTGGTTGCGCCCAGCACCGGCGCGAGATCGGTGCCTTCATCCACGTTATAGGTCATGACCGTCACGACTCGGACACTGTCGGTGGCTTGCGAAACCCGTCCGCCAAACCCGGTCAGGGTCATCGCCAACGTCAAAAGAGCGCATAGCCCAACTCGTCGTATTTTCTTCCTCATGGCATTCTCCTCCGTGATCAATGGTTATCAACCAGGGTAAGCGCAGTCCCTCTCAACCAGACGCCTCACCCAGCTTTGGGGCCGGCGCCGCCGCTGCCCTCGCCCCTTAAGGCGTTGGCCGTCTGAAAAAACTGCCACGCCCGGCAAATAAATTCGCCAGCCCTGTCCGCCGCCGTGTCTAGCGAGTTCCGACGAGTTGTGATAAGTTGGCCGCGCACGCACAGTCAGTCTCGGCATCCGAAGGAGGTTCTATGAAGCCGCCCTCCACCCATGAAGTCACACAACTGCTGTTTGTCGGAGATAGACCCACACAAGAGCCGGATCGTGGAGTTGCGCTACTTTGGCGGCTTGAATGTGGAAGAGACAGCGGAGGTCTTGCAGACCTCGCCGCGCACTGTGATGCGCGAGTGGAATCTGGCGCGCGCCTGGCTCCATCGTGAGCTCAACCGGAAGGGATCAGAATGAAGCCCGAACGCTGGGAGCAAATCGAGAGGTTGTATTACGCCGCACGGGAACGCGACCCAGGATTGCATGCGGCTTTCCTCGACGAAGCCTGCGCCGACGATGAGTCGCTGCGCCAGGAGGTCGAGTCGCTGCTGGCTTCGGACGAACAGGCCGGCGGTTTCCTGAATACGCCTGCCTTGAAGATCGCGACTGAAGAGATCGCCGGAGAGCAAGCGCGATCATTGGTAGGGCGCCAGTTTGGCCATTACCGGCTTCTATCACAACTCGGCGCGGGCGGGATGGGGGAAGTCTATCTGGCGGCGCGCGCCGATGATCAATATCGGAAGCAGGTGGCCATCAAGCTGGTCAAGCGCGGGATGGACACCGACAACATCCTGCGCCGCTTCCGCCACGAGCGACAGATTCTCGCCGGCCTCGATCACCCTAACATCGCGCGCCTGCTCGACGGCGGCGTCAGTGAAGACGGCCTGCCTTATTTTGTGATGGAGTACATCGCGGGCGCCCCCATCACCGAATACTGCGACAGCCATCAGCTCTCTACCGAAGCGCGGCTCGAACTCTTTCGCCAGGTCTGCGCCGCAGTCCATTACGCGCACCAGAACCTGGTCGTCCATCGTGACCTCAAGCCGGGCAACATTCTGGTCACGGAGGAAGGGACGCCGAGATTGCTCGATTTCGGGATCGCCAAGGTATTCAACCCGGAGCTTGCGTCCCCAACGCTCGACCTGACCGCGCCGGAGATGCGGCTGATGACGCCGGAATACGCCAGCCCCGAACAAGTCCGCGGCGAGCCGATCACGACGGCCAGCGACATCTACTCGCTCGGCGTCGTGCTCTATGAATTGTTGAC
>WNFU01004688.1_pt1 | contig 35923 bp, 35 predicted proteins | sample 5400121 | NCBI WGS metagenome assembly WNFU01 (sample SAMN13153360, study PRJNA577476) | soil metagenome | isolation source: 100 cm soil or saprolite under grassland replicate 1 | place: USA:California | collected 2016-06-15
CAGAACTCCAAGGCTCCCGGGCAGCGGCTGGCGGACCGGGCCGCCTTCTGGCTGGTGTTCGTGGCGCTGATCGGCGGGGGCCTGACGTTCGCCGTCTGGATGCTCACCGGCCGGGGCCTGGCCGGCTCGCTCCTGTTCGCCATCACGGTCGTGGTGATCACCTGCCCCGACGCGCTGGGTCTCGCCACGCCCACCGCGATCATGGTGGGGACCGGCCTGGGGGCGAAGCGGGGGATCCTGTTCAAGAACGCCATGGCCCTGGAGACCTCGGCCCGGATCCAGGCCGTGGTCATGGACAAGACCGGGACCCTCACGAAGGGGGAGCCCGAGGTCACGGACGTCGTGGCCGAGGGGATGGCCGAGGAGGAGGTCCTGCGCCTGGCGGCCGCCGTGGAGCGGGAGTCGGAGCACCCGCTGGCCGAAGCGGTCGTGAAGCACGCCGACTCGAAGGGAATCCCAGCCGTCCGCGCAGAGGGGTTCGAGAACGTCCCCGGACACGGCGCGGTGGCCCGCGTGGACGGCCGGCGCGTCGCGGTCGGCAATGTTCGGCTCATGGACCGGGAGGGCATCTCGCTGGGGACGCTCGCCGCTCCGCGGGAGGAGATGGCATCCGGGGGGCAGACGGTGGTCTGCGTCGGGGTGGACAGCCGCGCGGTGGCCCTCATCGGCGTCGCCGATGCTGCTCGCCCGACGTCCGCTGGGGCCGTAGCCGCTCTGAAGCAAGCTGGGGTCGAGGTGATCATGCTGACCGGAGACAACGAGGCCACGGCACGGCGGATCGCCGACCAGCTGGGGGTGCAGACCGTGATCGCCGAGGTCCTTCCCGGTGACAAGGCCAGCAAGGTCTCCGAGCTGCAAGGGAGTGGGAAGAAGGTGGCCATGGTCGGCGACGGGGTGAACGACGCACCGGCTCTCGCCCAGGCCGACCTCGGCATCGCCATCGGGGCCGGGACCGACGTCGCCATCGAGACGGCGGACCTGGTGCTGATGCGCTCGGATCCCCTGGACGTCCCGACCGCTCTTTCCATCGGACGGGGGACGCTCCGGAAGATGCGCCAGAACCTCGGCTGGGCCATCGGCTACAACTCGGTGGCCCTGCCCATCGCGGCGGGGGTGTTCGAGCCGGCCTTCGGCCTGGTGCTCCGGCCCGAGATCGCGGCGCTGTCGATGTCCGGCTCGAGCCTCCTGGTGGCTGTGAACGCCCTCCTGCTCAAGCGGCTCCGCCTTCCGGCAGACGAAGACAGCTGATCGCCCAAGGGGACGGCCCACACCCCGTGCGGACCCGGCCCCACCGCGACGGTGCCCACCCGTCGGCGCGTGGCGACCCGGTAGATCACCAGGGAACCTCGGGAGTGGTCCGCGACCACCGCGTAGCGTCCGTCCGGAGTGATCGCCACATGGTGCGGTGCCCCGGGGAAGCGGAGCCGGGCCAGGACCCGCAAGCCGTGAGTGGCCACCACGAAGATGCGACGCAACGCGTTGTCCGTCACCCACACCTGGCTGCCATCCGGCGTGAACGCGAGGTGGTGCGACTCCTCCCCCAGCTTGCGGGTCGCGAGCTGCTTTCCCTTCCGCGAGAACACGTGGAGCGCACCGCTCCAGTCGGTCACGAACAGCCGGCCGTCGGGCGCGAACAGCAGGTCGTGGGGTCGATCCCCCGTGGAGACGTACCGGACATGTCTCGTGGACAGGTTCACCACGGCGAGCCGGTCGTCGCCGTCGAGCGACGCCCAGACCCGTCGCGTTCCGGGCTGAACCGCGATGTCGTGGGGGTTCGCCCGCAACGGGATCCGGCCCCGGCGCTTCCCCTGGAGCGACACCAGGTCGAGGCGGGCCGCTCCCTCGTTCGCCACCACGACGGTCCTGCCGGCGATCTTGACGTCGTGAGGGCGGCCCCCCAGCCGGACCCGGATCAGACGGCCGTGTCTGACGAGCACGAGGCCGTCCGACGCGTACAGCGCGGCCGCGACCGTGCCATCCGGCCCAACGGTGATGTTGTGCGGGCCCCCGCCGGTTCGGAACCTGCGGAGGACCTCACGGCGCCCCACGTCGACATTGACGATGCTTCCGTCCTGTTCCACCGATGCCCAGACCAGGAGGGACGGCCGGGGGGACCGCGCCACAAAGGGGGTCGCGGATGCGGGGGACGCCGGGAGCATCGAGGAGTGGGCCTCAGGTGCCCGGGGGGCGGCCGGCCCGCCGTGTTCCCGCGTCGCCGGGGACTCGGCCCCCGTTCGCGTGCAGGAGGTGACAACGACGAGCACCGCGAGGGCAATCGTGCGGATCCTCACGCCCGAGGACGACTCGCTCACGACTCCTGGAGTTCCGTCGCGCCGGCTCGGAGCGCAGAGCGGCTCGGGGCGAGGATGGGCGTCTACACCTACTCTCGCCAGGCGGCCCGGCTCGAAGCGAGGCTGTGAACGCGCGGGAACGAAGGGAGGCGCCATGGAGATCGATCCGGTGTGCGGCATGGAGGTCGACCCCGAGACGGCAGCCGTGTCGTTCGAGTACGAGAGAACGACGTACTACTTCTGCTCACAGGGCTGCCTGGAGGACTTCAAGGAAGATCCCCAGAGCTTCGTCGGAGCGTAGATCCCGCCGTCGCTTGGCCGTTCTTCCGTTTTTCCGCTAGCCTACCCCCCCAGGGTATACTTAGGACCACGATCAGCGGAACCGCGGAGGGAGTGGGATGTACGGCTACGCGATGAACAAGAAAGATCTCCTCGACCGCCTGCGGCGCATCGAGGGCCAGGTTCGCGGGCTCCAGCGCATGGTCGAGGAGGACAAGTACTGCATCGACATCCTCACCCAGGTCAACTCGGTGAATGGGGCACTGAAGGCGGTCGGCGTGGGGCTGCTGGACGACCACGTCCGCCACTGCGTCCGGGAGAGCATCGAGAGCGGGCACGGGGACGAGAAGGTCGAGGAGCTCGTGTCTGCGGTTGCCCGGTTCGTCGGGAGGTAGCGCGCGATGGCGGACGCCACCCGCGAGAAGGAGCTGACTCTCGACGTCAGGGGGATGACCTGTGGCTCCTGCGTTCAGCGGGTGGAGAAGACGCTCCTGAAGCAGCCGGGGGTCCTGGAATGCCGGGTCAATCTGGCGACCGCCGAAGCCACGGTGCGGCTGGCCGAGGACGCGGTGGGGCTCGACGCCCTCAGGGCGGCGGTCCGGGCTCGCGGATACGACATCGAAGTCCACCGGGACCGCAGGGACCAGGACCCGGCGGCGAAGGAGGAGCGGGACTGGCTCCGCCGCGTCTGGGTGGCCTGGCCGCTCGGCCTGGCCGTCATGCTCCTGTCGACGTTCAGGATGGACGTCCCGTGGGCGAGATGGACGTCGCTCGCGCTCACCACGCCGGTTCAGCTCTGGGCGGGGTGGCCATTCATCAGGGGGGCGGTGCGGCGAGCCCGGAGCCTGAGCGCAAACATGGACACCCTCATCTCGCTGGGCACCCTTACCGCCTATGTGTACTCGGTGTGGGCCCTGTTCGCGGGCGAGACGCTGTACTTCGACACCGCTGCCCTGATCGTTGCGTTCCTCCTGCTCGGCAAATACCTCGAGTCCCGGGCCCGGGGGCGTGCCGGCGAGGCCATCAAGAAGCTCATGGAGATCGGGGCGAAGGAGGCCCACGTCGTTCGGGGGGGCCGGGAGTTCCTGATGCTGGTCGACCAGGTGAAGGTCGGCGACCTGGTCCGGGTGCGGCCGGGGGAGAAGATCCCGACCGACGGAGTGGTGGAGGAGGGCGCCTCTGCCGTCGATGAGTCCATGGTCACCGGCGAGTCGATTCCCGCGGACAAGGGCCCCGGCGAGGAGGTCATCGGGGGAACGCTGAACACCGACGGGACGCTGCTGGTCCGGACCACCAGGGTGGGGGCGGACACCGCGCTGGCCCAGATCGTGCGGCTGGTGGCCGAGGCCCAGGGCAGCAAGGCACCGATCCAGCGGCTGGCGGACCGGGTGGCGGGAATCTTCGTCCCCGTTGTGATCGGCATCGCGGCGCTGACCGTGGCCGGGTGGCTCCTGGCCACCGGCAACGTCGGGGACGGGATCGTTGCCGCGGTCGCCGTGCTCATCATCGCCTGTCCGTGCGCGATGGGGCTGGCCACCCCGGCGGCGATCATGGTCGGGACGGGGCGGGGGGCCCAACAGGGAGTCTTCATCCGGGGCGGGGAGGTACTGGAGCGATCCCGTCGCATCGACGTCATCGTCTTCGACAAGACCGGAACCCTCACCGAGGGACGGATGCGCCTCCAGGACTTCGTTGGCGAGGAGCGAGCCCTGGCCATGGCGGCGGCCGCCGAGTCGTCCAGCGAGCACCCGATCGCCCGGGCCGTCGTGGACGGCGCGGGCGAGAGAGGTGTCGCGGTGCCGAAGCCCGGGGCGTTTCGGGCCGCTGCCGGGCTGGGCGTCCGGGCCGAGGTGGACGGCGTGGAGGTGGTCGTGGGGCGCAAGCGGCTCCTGGAACGCGACGGGCTCGACGTCCCGGGCTGGCTGGACGAGGAGGCCGCCCGCCTCGAATCGGAGGGGAGGACGGTCTTCTGGGTCGGGTGGGACGGCAAGGCCCGAGCGGCGCTCGCCGTCGCGGACGTGGTGAAGGAAGGGGCCGCGGAGGCGATCCGAGCCCTTCACGGCCTGGGGGTCGAGGTGGCGATGATCACGGGGGACAACCGGTCCACCGCAGAGGCGATCGCTCGCGAGGTCGGGATCGATCGCGTGCTGGCAGAGGTTCTACCCGAGGACAAGGTGGAGGAGATCAAGCGCATACAGGGCGAGGGCAAGGTCGTGGCCATGGTGGGCGACGGCATCAACGACGGGCCCGCCCTGGCGCAGGCCGATCTCGGTATCGCCATCGGTACCGGCACCGACGTCGCCATCGAGGCTTCCGACCTCACCCTCATCGGCGGCGATCTGAGGGGTGTCGTGACCGCCATCCGCCTCTCACGGCGGACCTTTCGAACCATCGTTCAGAACCTTTTCTGGGCATTCGGCTACAACGTGGTGCTGATCCCGCTGGCGGCCTTCGGCTTCCTCAACCCGATCTTCGCCGGCGCGGCGATGGCGTTCTCATCGGTCTCGGTGGTCTCGAACTCCCTGCGACTGCGCAAGTTCAGGGCCGACCCCTCGTCTGGCGGACCTGGGAAGGAGCTGCGGTCATGACCAGTCACGTTCCGCACGCCCATAGCCCTCAGCAGATGCGCACGCTCTCCAACGTCGGCCACTGGGTCGAGGGCACGATCATCGCCGGGGCAGGGAGCGTGCTGCTGCGCGATGCATTGGCGGGAGACGGGAGCAGCAGCCAGACCGCCTCCACCGTCCTGGCCGGTGCAGGCACGTTGCTCGGTGTGGCCCTGGTCGGCGGCAGCTTCGAACACGGCGGCCCCGCGCAGTTCTTTCGTGCCGATCACCAGCAGCGGGAACACCTGGAGATGGCGACGCTGCTCACGGCGGGTGGTCTGGCTCGCCGATTCGGCCGCGTGGGAAAGATCCTCGGATCCGCCGCCACGGCGCGAATCGGGCAGATGTTCCTGACCCACGAGCAGCACGGCACCGGAGAGGCAGCGGCCGTGGCCAAGGGGAAGCACGAGATGCTCGGGAAGACCATCCTCGGAGCGGCAGCCACGTCGGCGATCGGTGACCTGTTCGACCTCAAGGCCCTCCGGGCCGTCGGTGCGGCGCTCCTCGTCCTCTCTGGATTGCAGCTGGTCGCGTACCGGGAGCCGGAAGGCGCGTACGAGCCGGACGGACGGTGAGCTCGAGCCGGCAACGAGGCTGACGCACGATCGGCATACCGGGTGTCCCGAACCTTGCCTTCCTGCGTCGGCGTTCCATAAGCTCCGCCCGATGACGCAAGAGTCGCTCCGCGTCCTGTCTGGCCCGGCTGGTGGCAGCTCGATCTCGCTCGCGGATGACCTCGAGATCGGGCGCTCGAGCGACGCAGACGGCCGGCTGGGCGACGACCCTCAGCTCTCCCGGCACCATGCGCGCATCCAGCGCAGGGCCGACGGACAGTTGGTGATCGTCGACCTGGGCTCGACGAACGGAACCTTCGTCAACGGCCAGCGTATCTCGGCCGCCGTTCTGCTCACTCCCGGCGACACGATCCAGGTGGGGCAGACGACACTGCGCCTCGAGCTCGCGCCGACGGACGATACGTTTGTGGGCCCAGGACCGGTCGCTCCTCCGCCCGCCGCGCCCGAGCCGCCACCAGCGATCCCAGGCCAGCAGCCGGCTGCACCCGCTCCGCCGGCTCCGCCCGTGGCCCCTCCCGTCGCGCCGCCTCCGCCGACGGCCCCTGCGCCGGCGGCCCCGGCGGCCAGGGGTGGGCCAGCGGTCTACCGGCCACCCGCCCAGCTCTCGCTGATCCGAGCCGGCCTCCCGCAAACGGTGAAGGGCCGCATCTTCCCCTCCGTCGGGTTGGTCGCCGTCCAACTCGCCGTGGCGTGGGAGTGGGTGGTCTCAGGGCTGACGAAGATTTTTCGAGGGGGCTTCCCGCAGGGCCTCGCCGACGACCTCCGTGAGGAGTCGGTCGACGCCGCAGGCTGGTACCACGGCTTCCTCAAGCACGTGATCATTCCCTACGCCAAGCCGTTCGGCTACCTCATCGAGGCAACCGAGCTGATCATCGGGATCGTGCTGCTGGTCGCGGCGCTGGCGTGGCTGTTCCGGTGGGAGTCGCTTCGCCGTCCCCAGCGGGACGCCGTGCTGCTGGGGACCGTCGGAGCGTGCCTGGTGGGCGCGTTCCTCAACATCAACTTCTACCTGTCCACCGGGGAGCCATTGCCCTTCCTGCTGGCCAAGGAGCCTTTCGACGAGGGCATCGGCCTCGACGTGATCCTGCCGGTACTCGAGTTCATCATCGCCGGGACCGCTCTGTGGACGTACCTGTCCCTGCGACGAAGCCGCCGGGGAAGGCCGGCCGCGGGGTCAGGTGCCGCGCAGGTCGTGATCGCCGGCGGCGGCTTCGGGGGGGTCGAGGCCGCTCGCAACCTTCGACGCATGCTCCCAGCCGGGGCCGTCCGCCTCACGCTCATCAGCGATGCCAATTTTCGCCTGTACACGCCGCTGCTTCCCGGCGCTGCCGGTGGCACGCTCGAGCCGAGGACCGTGGTCATTCCCCTGCGGGATGAGCTGGAGGGGATCGATCTGCGGGTCGGCCGGGTGACGGGCGTCGATCCGGTCGGCCGGACCGTGCGCTTTCAGCCACTCGAACTGTCGGAACGCCCGGGGGGAGGGGCGATGCCACACGGCGCCGAGGTCGAAGTGTCGTACGACCATCTCATCGTCGCCGTCGGATCGGTGTCCCGAGCGCTTCACTGCCCCGGCCTCACCCAGTACGCCGTCGGTTTCAAGACGCTGCCCGAGGCGATCGCCCTGCACAACCGGGTGCTGGAGACTCTGGAGGTGGCCGAGTCCCTGGGCGATCCGGATGCGCGACGGGCCTATCTGACGTACGTCTTCGTGGGCGCGGGCTTCGCCGGCGTCGAGGGCCTGGCCGAACTTCAGGACTTCGCGTCGGACGTGATCAAGCGCTACCCCCGTTGCCATGAGCAAGGCATGCGGTGGTTGTTGGTCCAGGGATCACAGCGGATCATGCAGGAGATCCCACCCAGCCTGGCCGAATTCGCCGCCACGCAACTCTGGAAGCGCGGGGTCGAGATCCACACCGGAACGACCGTTCAGGAGGTGACCCCGGACACGGTCCGCCTCTCCACCGGGGAGGTCGTCCCCACCCGCACCGTGGCCTGGACGGCCGGAGTGCGACCTCACCCTGTCGTGGGGCAGATGGGGCTGCCACTCGACGACAGGTCGGGCCGGATCAGGACGAACGCCTTCCTCCAGGTCGAGGACTGGCCGAACGTGTGGGCCGTGGGGGATGCCGCGGCCGTGCCCGATCCCGTTCACGGCGGCCGCCAGCCCTGCCCGCCGACGGCCCAGCATGCCGTCCGCCAGGGCCGCGCGGTGGCCCGGAACGTGGCGGCTGCCCTCGGGTACGGCCGGCCACGACCCTTCGCGTACCGTTCGCGAGGAGCGTTCGTGGACCTCGGTCGGCACAAGGGGGTTGCCGAGACGTTCGGGTTGAGATGGCGCGGCTTCCCCGCGTGGTTCATGGGGCGCACCTACCACGCCTTGCAGATGCCGGGGGTGCGGCGCAAGGCGCGCCTGCTGGTGGATTGGGCCTCGGACCTCTTTTCCGGCCGCGATGCCTCCGAGCTCGGCCAGCTCGGCGAACCGCCCACGCTGGCGCCGGAGGGCTACAGCTCCAGCGGGGTGTGGGTGGTGCCCGCCTCGCTTCCAAACACGCCCACAGCCGTCGAGCATCCCAAGCCGGCGGGCGCCTAGCGAGGGCGCCGGGTGCAGTGCTCCGTAGCGCCGAGCGCGAATCGTTCGATACGGTCGTCTGCACGCTCGGTCTCTGCGCGATTCCGGACGACCGGGCGGTCGTCTCCGGGGTCAGGCGTGTCCTCAGGACCGGGGGTCGGTTCCTTCTTCTGGAGCATGTGCGGAGTCCTGTCGCGATCGTCCGGGGAGGCCAGCGCCTGCTGGATTCGCTGTTCGCCAGGCTCGAGGCCCATCACCTGCTGCGCGAGCCCGTGGAGCTCCTCGATGCCGAGGGGTTCGCCATCGAGGAGCTGGAGCGCTCCAAGTGGGGGATCGTCGAGCGCGTGGCGGCGCGCAAACTTGAGGCCGCGTGCCGGAGCGCGGTGCCGGGATACGTAGCTTCGAGTTTTCGCCCACACACAGCCGCCCTATGCTGCGCGTGTGGGGCTGAAGCTCGGCATCCTGTGCGGTGGGGGACCGGCGCCCGGCATGAATTCGGTGATCTCCGCGGCCACCATCGAGGCGGTGAACTCGGGCTGGGAGGTGGTGGGGCTCGAGGACGGCTTCGAGCACCTCATCAAGGGGTCGCCCGACCACGTCCGCTCTCTTGCGATCACCGACGTCTCACGGATCCACGTGCTGGGCGGTTCGGTCATCGGCACGTCCCGGGCCAACCCCACGATCAGGGACGGGGAGGCCGAGGACCCGGACTGGCGCCTGCACAGCTGCCTCCACGTTCTGGACCAGCTGGGGGTGGAGGCGCTGGTGACGATCGGGGGCGACGACACCGCCTTCTCGGCCCTTCGCCTGGCAGAGGCGGCGGGCGGACGGATCCGCGTGGCCCACGTGCCGAAGACCATCGACAACGACCTCCCGCTTCCCGGCGGGATGCCCACGTTCGGGTTCCAGACGGCGCGCCACGTCGGCGTCGAGCTCGTGAACAACCTCATGACCGACGCGATCACGACGAAGCGGTGGTACCTGGTGGTGGCCATGGGGCGTTCCGCCGGCCACCTCGCCCTCGGCCTGGGGAAGGCGGCCGGCGCCACGATCACGGTCATCGCGGAGGAGTTCCAGCGCGAGGAGGACATCCGGCTCGACCACCTCGTCGACATCCTGGAGACCGCGATGCTGAAGCGCATCGCCCACGGCCGGCCGTTCGGCGTGGCCATCCTGGCCGAGGGCATCGGCCTTCGCCTGACCGAGGAGGACCTGGCGAAGGCCATGCCCGAGGTGGAGCGGGACGAGCACGGGCACATCCGGCTGGCCGAGCTCGAGCTCGACCGCGTCCTGGCCCGGCTCATCAAGGAACGGTTCGCCGAGCGCGGGAAGAAGGTCACGGTCGAGGGCAAGAACATCGGGTACGAGCTGCGGTGCGCGCCGCCCATCCCATTCGACATCGAGTACACGCGGGACCTCGGGTACGGCGCTGTCGACTACCTGAAGCAGGCCCTGAAGGAGGGCGGCGGCGAGCCCGGGGCCATGATCACGCTCCAGGAGGGGCACATGGTGCCGCTGCCGTTCGGGTCGTTCTCGGACCCCGAGACCGGTCGGGTCCGCGTCCGGGAGGTCGACGTCTCCAGCAGCTCGTACCGCGTGGCCCGCGAGTACATGATCCGCCTCGACCGCGAGGACCTCGATGAGCCGTCGAAGCTCGAGGCCATCGCGAAGGCCGCCGGGACCAGCCCCGAGGCCTTTCGCGAGCGGTACGGCTACCTGGTCGGCGCGTAGCCGCGCTCAGCCGGCGTGCCGCTCGACGTGGACGTCGAGCCGCTCCTCCAGCCGGTCCAACCGGGCGGTGAGCCGGGCCTCGAGGCCCTCAATCCGGGCGTCGAGCCTGGCTGCAAGGGCATCGATACGCGCATCGAGCCGGTCCCCGAGGGCGTCGATCTTCGAGCCCAGCGAAAGGAGCGTCGCCACCAGGACCCCGAGGGTCGCCGCCAGCAAGCCAATCGCAGCCCACGCCACCGCCGCCACGTGTTAGACGGTAGCACGGGGGTGTGACACTCAGGCCGGGGGCCGCTACCCTGGGGGCGCCGCAGACAGCAGGGGCGGAAGCGTAATCCCGGGCCAGCCCGGGCACCTGCCGAGGCACGAGGCCGACGCCTCCGCCTTGCTCGTCGCGGAGGCGTTTTTCGTTGTCCGAACGAGGAAGGCGACATGCCGAAGACGGAGAAGGTCGAGAAGGTCAGGGAGCTCTCGGAGCGCATCGAAGGGTCGCAGGCTCTGTTCCTCGCCGACTTCCGCGGGCTCACCGTGCTGGACGCGACGGACCTCCGGCGGTCCCTGCGCCAGGTGGGGACGCGCTTCGCGGTGGTGAAGAACACGCTCATGAAGCGGGCCGCGGACGAGGCCGGCACGCCCGAGCTCCAGCAGTTCCTGGAGGGACCGACGGCCGTGGCGTTCGTGGAGGGCGACCCCATCGCGGCTGCCAAGAGCCTGATGGACGCGATCCGGCGGTACCGCACGATGTCGATCAAGGGCGGCTACATGGAGGGACGGGTCCTCTCGGCCGAGCAGGCCCAGGCCGTCGCCACCACGCCGCCCCGCGAGGTGCTGCTGTCGCGACTGGCCGGGATGGCCCGGGCCGAGATGTCCCGGGCGGCGTACATGTTGCAGGTCCTCCAGAGCAGGTTCCTGGGTGTGGTGGAGGCGCTCAAGGAGAAGCTCCCGCAGGCGGAGGAGACACCTCCAGCCGAGGAGACACCTCCAGCCGAGGAGACACCTCCGGCCGAGGAGACACCTCCGGCCGAGGAGACACCTCCAGCTGAGGAGACACCTCCGGCTGAGGAGCCGCCGGCCGCGGAGGGAGCCGACGAGGCGCCCCCCGCCGAGGCGGACGCGAGCGAGAACTCGAACGAGAACGTGAACGAGAACGAGCCCGGGGAGGCGGCTGCCTCCGACGAAGGAAAGGAGTGACGGTGGTGGCGACGAAGAAGATGACGTCCGAGGAGCTGCTCGACCAGTTCAAGGAGATGACCCTCCTCGAGCTGTCGGAGTTCATCGGCAAGTTCGAGGAGGCCTTCGGGGTCCAGGCCGCGATGGCGGCTCCGGTCTTCGCGGGGGCCCCCGCGGCCGGCGCGGGCCCAGTCGAGGAGGAGGAGGAGCAGACGGAGTTCGACGTCGTCCTCACCGCCGCCGGCGACAAGAAGATCCAGGTCATCAAGGAGGTCCGAGCGCTCACGAGCCTCGGCCTGAAGGAAGCGAAGGACCTGGTGGACAACGCCCCGAAGCCGGTGCTGGAGCGGGTTCCCAAGGAGCAGGCCGAGCAGGCCAAGGAGAAGCTCGAGGCGGCCGGGGCGTCCGTCGACGTCAAGTAGGCCGGGGCTCGTCCACGCCAAGGTAGGCCGGGGCTCGTCCCCGGCAATGACGCCGGGTCGTCCCCGGCACGCTGCCGACACACCGTCCAGCGAGCCAAGCTCCCACGAGTGGAGTGCTACACTCCCCCGGTCGCGCGGGGGGGTGAGACCTCGGGTGGGGGAGAAGTGAGCGAGCAGACGATGTTCGGCCAGCGCTTGCGGCAGGTTCGCCTCAACGCGGGGCTCTCCCAGTCCGGGTTGGAGGGGCGGAGTGGCATCCCCAAGGCCCGCCTGTCCCGATACGAGAACGGCCACGTCCTGCCCTCCATCGAGACCCTGGGCCGCCTGGCCGCCGCGCTCCAGGTGTCGGAGGCCAGTCTCCTGGGCGAGCAGCGCGAGGTGCTCGAGGGCTTCTACAACGTGCTGTTCCAGCGCGGGATCCGTCTGTTCACCGTGGACCAGGCGGCGAAGCTCGCGAACGCGGTGGCGGACATCCTGGACACGCTGTGCGCAGGCAACGAGACGCCCTCCGCGGCAGCGCACCAGCCCGTGGCCACCGCCAGCATGGCTTCCGTTCACGCCCTCCTGGACTCCGGGCCGCCCGCCGACCCGATCCCCCCCGCCTAGCTCCCGCCTCCGGCGTCGCCGGTGCGGTCCGGGGTGGCCGGCCTACCGGGCGGATCTGACCGGGTCCTCGAGCCGCAGGCGCTCCTCCGCGATCACGTCGCGGATGATCTCGTCGAGCGAACGGTGGGGGCGCCATCCCGTCAGCTCGCGGATCCGGGTGGTGTCGGGGACCCGCCGCTGCATGTCCTCGAACCCCGGCTCGTAGGCCTCCTCGTACGACACCAGCCGGACGGCGGACCTCGATCCCGCCAGGTCGATGACCCGCTGTGCGAGGTCCCGGATCGTGATCTCGACGTCGCCGCCGATGTTGTAGGGGCGGCCCACGGCCTCGGGCGCCGCGACGATCGCCATCAGCCCCTCGACCGTGTCCGCGACGTGGCAGAAGCATCGGGTCTGGAGCCCGTCGCCGTACACCGTCACGTCCTCGCCCTGGAGGGCCTGGCGGACGAACCGCGGGACGACCATCCCGTAGCTGCCCGTCTGGCGGGGCCCGGAGCAGTTGAACAGGCGGACCACCACCGTGGGCGTCCCCCGCTGCCGCCAGTGCTCGTAGGCGAGGATCTCGTCCACGACCTTCGACGTGGCGTAGGCCCACCGCGCCTTCGAGGGCGACCCCATGATGCGGTCCGCGTCCTCGTGGAGCCGGTCCGAGGTGTTCTTCCCGTAGATCTCGGACGTCGAGGTCAGGAGGACCCGAGTCCCGAAGCGGCTGCACGCGTCGAGGACGGTGCGGGTTCCCTCCACGTTGTTCTCGATTGCCCGAAGCGGATCGCGCACCACCAGCTCCACGCCGACCGTCGCCGCCAGGTGGACCACCACGTCGACCTGCTCCACCAGCTCGCGCACGAGCCCGGCATCGAGCACGGACCCGTGGACCAGGTGGACGGCGTCCCGGTCCAGGAGCGCGCGGAGGTTCTCCTCGTTCCCCGTGGACAGGTCGTCGAGGACGGTGACCTGTCCTCCTCCGAGCACGTACGCGTCGGCGAGGTGCGAGCCGATGAATCCGGCTCCACCGGTGATCAGGTAGCGCATGGGGGAATTATCGGACAGGCCCTGGGCCCGCTGTAGCCCCGGCCGGTCAGCCCGGCTCGGGGAGGTCGATCTCGGAGGTGGCGGCCTCACGCTCGGGCTTGGGGCGCTTGCGGCCCCACCGGCTCTTGTGGGCCTCGCCGTTCGGCGAGGGCTTCCCGTCCTGATCCTGGAGCTCCGCGTAGTGATAGTAGTAGTAGTAGTAGTACGGGTAGGCGCCGGCCTGGCTCGGGTCGAACTTGTTGAACACGGCGCCGATGATCCGGGCCCCCGCGTTCTCCAGCTGGTCCTTGGCCTGCATCGTCGCGGCCCGGCTGGCCGTGTCCGCGTCCACCACGAACAGCGTCCCGTCAACGCGAGCCCCCAGGATGGACGCGTCCGCCACCGCCAGCACGGGGGGCGTGTCGATGACCACGAAGTCCGCGAACTCCTGCACCTGCTGGAGGAAGTCGCCCATCTTGTCGCTCTGGAGGAGCTCGGCGGGGTTCGGGGGGACGGGGCCGCTGGGGATGACCCGGAGGTTCGCGATGCCGGGGTCCTTCACCGCCTGCCACACGGGGATGGAGTCCGCCAGCACGAGCGAGAGGCCGGCGTCGTTCGGCACGTCCAGGAACCGGTGCAGCCGCGGCCGCCGGAGGTCGGCGGACACCAGCACCACCCGCCGGCCGGCCTGGGCCAACGCGATGGCCAGGTTCGCGGACGTCGCGCTCTTGCCGTCGCCGGCCGTGGCGCTCGTCACGACGAGGCTCTGGAGGTCCCCCTTCGAGGCCAGGAACTGGAGGTTCGTCCGGAGGGTCCGGTAGGACTCGCTGACCGGGTTCTTCGGGTCGTGCAGGGTCACCAGGTACGACTCCTCGCCCTTCTTCCACTTGGAGATGCGCGGGACGGTGGCGAGCACCGGCGCGCCGAGGCGCCGTTCCAGCTCCTGGCGCGTCCTGATGCTGTCGTCGAGGCGCTCCCGGAGGAAGGCCACCCCCGTCCCCAGGGCCAGGCCCAGCACGAGCGCCAGGATGCCCGTTCGGATGTGGTTCGGGCTGACCGGGTGGTGCGGAACGCTGGCGGTGGAGACGATCTGGCCGCCCCCCTGCTCGATGAACGAGGTGTTCGTGAGGTTCCCGATCGTCTGCGTGAGGATGGCGAGCTGCGCGATGAGCTGGTTCTGCTGGCTGCGAAGGAAGCTGATCTTGTTCTGGTCGGGATTGTCCTTCTGGCTCAGCCTGTCGAGCTGGGAGGTCACGGACGTCAGTTGCGCGTTGACGGTGTCGATCTGCGCCTGGACGTCCCTGGCCTGCGCCGTGTACGCGTCCAGCTGCTTCTGGCGCCGAACGGCCAGATAGGCCTTCGCGAAGGCGTTGGCCACGTTCGCCGCCAGGACGGGGTTCTCGTTGGTGTAGGCGATGCCCAGTACCGCGGTCCCCGTGATCCCGTGGACCTTCAGCCCGCCCAGCAGGGCCTGGGGCGGCCGGTCGGTCCCGAGGAATTCGGCCGCCTTCTTGGCCACCTCCACCGAGGCCACGATCTGCTGCTCGGTGGGGATGTCGACGCCCAGCGTGCCCGTCGAGGCCACGGAGAAGGACTGCACCAGCACCCGGGCCTGGGCCTCGTAGAGCGGCGTCTGGCGGAAGGAATAGAACAGCGCGAAGCCGACCAGGATGACCGTAACGAGGATGATGCTCCACTTCCGCGTCCTGAGTACGCGGAGGTAGTCCTTCAGGTCGTTGTGCTCGCTATGGGAGTGTTCCACCGGGTGGGTCCTCGAGCCCTTTCCGCCCCCCGGGCGATGGCCGGAGCTCGATCCTATCGAATCGTCTCTCCGGGGTCGAGCAACGCAAGCACACGCGTGCTCCGCCCGGGCGGGCTTGGCGGCCAAGGATATCGGCGGGCATGGGCCATGGCAACGGTCCGATTGGATGAATCTGGTGTAGGACCAAGGACGCTTGACGGAGGCCGATTCGCCGGGCACCCTTGGGGCGACCCCGGACAGGGACCAGGAGGTGCCGGAGTGCTCGACGAGCCCTCCCAGGTGATCCGAGCCCTCGGCTCGTACATGGACGTGTTCGACCCCCGGACGGGGTCGCTGCTCGTCGTGGGCCGCTCCGGCGGCCACGTGGACGCGGAACCGGCCCGGGGCCTGTGCGGGAGGATCGAGGAGCGGGCCGAGCTGGTGCGGCGGCTGCGGCGGCTCGAGCCGCGCAAGCGCAGCGTGCTGTGCCTGTGGTACATGACGTCGCTCCCCGCCACGGAGATCGCTCGCCGGGTGGGCGTCTCCAGGGTCCACTGCTACCGCCTCCGGAACCGGGCCCTGGCCGAGGTCGCGCAGGCCGACGAGGGGCAGGTCGCCGAAGCGGCCGTCGCCCGATAGGACGGAAGGCCCCGCCGTCCGATGGTTGCCTGGGCGAGAGGGCGTTTCGTAATGTTCCCGCCATGGCTCTGACCGGGCAGCGCGTCGACGACGCCGCCCTCGCGACGGACCGGCGCACCGGCGTCCGCCGCGAGGCCGAGCTGTTCGGTTCCCCCGGATCGCGCATCCTCGGTCTGACGTCGCTCCCCGCGGGCTCGGCGAGAGCCGGGGTGGTGATCTGCTCCCCGGTGTTCAAGGAGGCCCGCACGAACTACCGGCGGGAGGTGCTGCTGTCGCTGGCGCTGGCCAGGGCGGGCATCGCCGCCCAGCGGTTCCAGTACCGGGGCACCGGCAACAGCGGCGGCGACCCCTTCCTGCGGCCGCCGGCTTCGAGCGCTCGCCCCTCGTCCTGTGGGACCCGATCCTCGAGTCGGGGTCCTACTTCAAGGAGATGTTCCGGGCCCGGATCATGAGCGATCTGAAACGGCGGGCCCGGACCGGCGCCACGGGCGAGGGCTTCGTGGCCGAGCTTCGCGACCGGGGATGGGTGGAGATCTTCGGCTACTCCATCGGGCGCGCCCTGTACTCCAGCCTGGAGGGACACCGCCTGGAGACCGAGCTGGGAACCGATCCCCGCCCCGTCCTGCTGGTCCGCCTGACCCCCCGGAAGGAGGTCGAGCGGGCGTACGCGGAGCTCCATGCCCGGCTGGACGGGCAGGGGTTCCCCGTGACGTCGTCGGCGTTCCCCAACGACGCGCCCTGGTGGTTCAACCGGGAGACCGTGGACCTGTCGGTGCGTGGCGCGTGGCCCCTGTTCAACGACACCGTGGGGTGGCTGGCCGCGAGCCTGCCCGGGGGAGCGTCGTGACCGGCACGGTGGCGCCGCCCGGGTACGAGGAGACCCCGGTCTTCTTCCCGGCCGGCTCGAACACGCTCTTCGGCATCCTCACCCATCCCACCGGCCCTGCCCGCGACGTCGCGGTGACGCTGCTGACGGGTGGGGGGTTCATGACGATGGTGGAGAAGGGGGGGTGGTTCGTGCCGCTGGCCCGGCGCCTGGCGGGGGAAGGCTACCACTGCTTCCGGTTCGACTATCACGGGACCGGCGAGAGCACCGGGACCGTGGCCCGGTTCCTGCTGAGCGACACGTTCGAGCAGGACGTCCGGGCAGCGATGGCCTGGGTCGAGTCGCGGGAGATCCGGCGGCACGTCCTGGTCGGCTCCTGCTTCGGCGCCCGGGCCGCCCTGGCGCCCGCTCCCTCGATCCGGGGCCTGGAGGGGCTGGTCCTGCTCACGCCGCCGGTGCGCGACGAGCGGCCCCACAAGCAGAACCTGGCCAAGCCGGACGCCGACAGGAGCCTGCTCCGGGCGGCGAACCGCCTTCCCTTCCTGCGGCCTCTCCTGGGGTCGTACCGGGTCCGCCAGGTCGTCCGGTGGCTCTTCTCGAGGGTGTACGGCCTCCAGGACGGGGTGGAGCGGATCCGCTCTCGCCAGGGCAGCGGCGACGCCAGCGCGAGCTTCGTGCGGCCGCTGCGCCGGCTGATCCACCGGGGGGTCCCCATCCTGATCCTGTTCGGGGACGAAGACCCCCAGTACGCGGACTTCCAGCGGGCCATGCAGGGGTCGCTGGGCCGGCTGCTGGACGGCGCCGGCCCGCTGGTGACGGTGCGGGTGGTCCCGGGCTCGATGCACGGGTTCGAGCAGCCCGAGGTCCAGCGCGCCACCAGCGAGATCGTGGTGGAGTGGAGCACGAGGGACGAGCCGACGGCGGCCACACGGATGGCGAGGAGTGGATGAGCCCATGAAGACAGAGGACAAGCTGCGCGCCTTCATCGTCGAGGAGCTCCAGCCGGAGGCGGAGGCCGGCGACCTCACGGACGACTACCCGCTGCTGGAGAACGGGGTGATCGACTCCATCGGGATCTACCAGATCGTGGGGTTCGCCGAGAGCGAGTTCGGCGTGGACATCCAGGACGAGGAGCTGGTGGAGGACAACTTCAACACCATCGGGGACCTGGCCCGGCTGATCGAGTCCAAGCGCGCCGAGGCCACGGGCTAGCCGCCGGGCGGTCCACGGGGTCGCGCGGCGCGATGGCCGCCTCCTGGTCGTTCCTGTCCACCCACGGACGTGTCCTCATCGCGCTGACCAGGGACCCGGAGCTGCGGCTGCGCGACATCGCCGTCCAGGTGGGGATCACCGAGCGGGCCGCCCAGAACATCGTCAACGAGCTCGTGGACGGCGGATACCTGGAACGGACCCGGGTCGGGAGGAGGAACCGCTATCTGGTCCGGGGCGACCGGCCGTTGCCGGACTCGATGATCCGGATGCAGCGGGTGGCGGAGCTGGCCCGGGTGATGGTCCCCTCTCCGGGCGCGAGCCCCACCGTCCAGGACTGCGAGGCCGTGGTGATCTCGTGCAGCGACCACGGGTTCCAGGAGCAGCTCCGCCGATTCCTGGGCGTCCAGGGCCTCCTGGACCGGGCCGAGGTGCTGCTGTGGCCGGGCGCGCCCTGGGCGCTGGGAAGCCCGGACGGGCCGCGGATCCTGCGGGCTGCGGCGGCGGTGGCCCCCGACGACCTGCGGCGGGTGCTGCTGGTGGCACACCGGGGATGCCGGGTGCCGGGTCAGGCCGAGCCGGCGGACGGCGGCGAGCCGCTGCGCTCCGTGGTTCGCCGGCTGGGGGGGTCGTTCTCGTCCCCGGTCCAGGAGGCGTTCGGCACGCGCCCGGAGGTGTGGTTCCTGGAGACGGGGGAGCGGAGGCGGCGTCCCTCGTAAGGGTCAGTGCCGCCCGGCGTCCTTGCGGCCCGGACGGAACGCGATGGCGAGGCCCAGCACGACCACGACGCCCACCACCAGGACGATCCACACCACGATCGGCACGCCGGGCGTCCCTCCGTTCTCGCCTTCCGGAGGGGCCGCGATGGCCCCGCACGTGCCCGTGCAGTGGAAGTGGCGGACATACGTGGTGTCCAGGAAGGCAAGTGTGGGCCCGATCGCCTGGTCGGTGTAGGCGAGACCGTGTTTCCCGGGCGGGGCGGCGAAGAGCTCCGCGGTGACGCCGGCCTCGTGGAGCCGCTCCACCATCTCCCTGGCCTGGTCGAAGGGGATGGGCTCGCTGGTGCTGTTGGCGACGAACATCGGGGGGTCGTCCGGGCTCACGTGCGTGATCGGCGAGGCTCGAAGAAGAGGCTCCGTGTCGCTGAGGTCTGCGCCAGGGTGCCCGAACACGTAGTTGCTGATGACGATCACCGCTCGGGGCTGCTCCTGCACGAGCCGAACGAAGTCCATGGGGCCGGACCACGACGCCGCGCCGGCGATGCTCGCGCCGGAGTCCCCTCGCCCGGCCATCGTGGCGAGCGAGGCGGCCAGCGTCCCGCCCGCCGAGTTGCCGATCGCGCCGATGCGCGCTGGATCGAGGTTGAACTGGCCGGCGTGCTGTCGCAGGAACTCGACAGCGTGCTCGGTGTCCTCGAGCGCCGCCGGGAACGGAAACTGCGGGGCCAGCCGGTACTCGACGGGCACCGCCACCCATCCCCGCTCCGCCAGGAGGACTGCGAAGTTCTTCACGGCCTCCTTGGTGTCACTCCCGAATCCGCCGCCGTGGAGCACAACCAGGCCTGGGAACGGACCGGTACCGGGTGGGATGAAGACGTCGATGCCGAGCGTCTGCCCGTCGACGGTCTCGTAGGGGAGGTCCTTGATCTCCCTGACGCCGTTCGCTGTCGTCTCGGACCCAGCTCGAGCCGGTGCCATCGCGGCGGGCGCGAGGAGCGTCGCGATGACCAGCAGGGCGGTGAGCCCACCGGACGTCGACAGCTTGACCAGGCGGTTCATTCGGATTTCCACCACGTCGTCTGCGGCCGGATCGATGGCGCCCGGCACCGGCGCGTCCCGAGCCTAGCACGGGCCCCTCGAGAAGGCCGCGGCGATGCGGAGCCCGCCGGGAACGGCCGGACGAACGGCCGAGGACGCATCCGCCGTTCGATGGGTGACGGGCCTGGGGCCATCCGATACGATGCCGAACCACCTCCGGGGGAGAGGAGCCCGGCGTTCCCGACACCGCCACCACCGCTGCCATGACCCTTCCGAACTTCCTGATCGTGGGGGCCAACCGTGCGGGGACGAGCTATCTCGCCAGCCTGCTGGTGGAGCACGCGCAGGTGTTCCTGCCCCGCAAGGAGCTCCACTACTTCGACCAGGTCCCGTTCCGGGGCGGCGAGGTGGCCATCGAGGACTACGCCCGGTTCTTCGAGGGGGCCGACGGACAGCCCGCCGTGGGGGAGAAGACCCCCAGCTACATGTACTTCGACCACGTCCCCGGGCTACTGGCGACGTACCTCCCGGACGCCCGACTGATCTTCCTGCTACGGGACCCGTTGAAGCGGGCCCACTCCCAGTACTGGAAGCGGGTCCGGAACGGCCAGGAGCCGTATGCGTTCGAACGGGCCCTCCGCGAGGAGCCGGCCCGGTTGGCGCGGGGCACCTATATCGACCGGATCCGCTACTCGTACCAGGACCGGGGTCTGTACATGCGGCAGATCGAGCGGTTCCTGCCGCTGTACCCGCGGGAGCGGATGCTGTTCCTGGCGAGCGAGGACATGTTCGCCCGGCCCCGGGAGACCCTCGAGACGGTGCTGTCGTTCCTGGGGATCTCCGCCCCGCCCCAGGGCCCGATCCCCGAGGAGTCCCCGAACCACTCCGCCGTTCCGAGGTGGCCGGACGCCTACCGCCGGCTCTCCGCCCTGCACATGCGCCTCATGGGGCGCAGGGGCGTGTGGCGCGTGGGGCAGGCAGCGCAATGGGCCAGGGACCGGGTGATCCCGAAGACGATCCGCCCGTACCCGCCCATGAAGGAGGAGACCGCCGCACATCTCGCGGAGGTCTTCCGCGAGGACTCCTCGGCCCTGCGGGAGTTCCTGGGAGGCGGCATCGACCACTGGAGCGTCTTCTGGTACGGCAGGGACCGGGCCACGACGACCCGGGCATGAAGCCGGAAGCCTCCCCGGCCCCCGTCCCCCTTCCGGAACGGTCCACGGTTCCCCTGTTCATCTGCGGGTTCCCCAAGTCGGGCACGACGCTCCTGTCGGCGCTGCTCGACGGGCACCCCGAGCTGCTCGTGCTGCCGGAGGAGACCCACTACTTCCGGCGGCTCGACGCGCTCTCGTCGCTGCCCCGGGCGGAGCGGGTCGGGTTCCTGCTCGAGCACACCCAACTGGCCCGGATGGACGCGGGCCACGAGGAGGACCTGCACCGGGAACGGGGGGACTACTCCGACTACCGGGACTACCGGCACTTCGACTTCCCGGCCTTCCGCGGCGAGCTCGAGCGGCGCTTCGCCGGCACCGACGGGTCGGACCGGGCGCTGCTGGACGGCCTGGTGGCCACCTTCGCCGAGGCCACCGGCCAGACCGGGCGATCCGTGTGGGTGGAGAAGACACCCCAGAACGAGGACAACCTCGATCGCATCCTGGCGTGGTATCCGAAGGCGAGGATCCTGTACATCGTCCGCGATCCCAGGGACACGTACCTGTCGTACGCGGCGTTCCGCCCCTGGCGCTCGAAGGGCGATTTCGACGTGCGCCGGTTCACGGCGGTGTGGGCCCAGAGCCTGATCCGGTGGCGGGCCCACGCGGCGGCGGCCGGCTCGGACCGGGCCATGGTGGTCCGCTACGAGGACGTGGCCACGTCGCCCGAAGCGCACATGCGCCGGATCGCCGGCTTCCTGGGGGTCCGGTTCGACGACTGCCTGCTGGTGCCGACGAAGCTGGGCCAGCCGTGGGAGGGGAACTCCATGCACGGCGACTCCTTCCAGGGCATCGACACACGCCCCATCGGGCGGTGGAAGTCCCGCCTGGGGGCCGAGGACCTCGCGTTCATCGAGGCGTTCCTGGGGAAGGCCATGGTGGACCTTGGGTACACGCCGAGCGCTCCCCGGCCCGGGCTGGGGGCCCGGGCCCGGCTGCTGATGCGCACGCGCCGCCGCCGGGCGCTGGCGGGGATCCTCCTCCGGCTGTACCGGCCCTTCGCCCCGCGGCTCGGTCCCGGCGGCCGGATCGGCGCGCGGTCGTGAATCGGGCCGGCATGGAGATCCTGGCCGTCGTCCCCGCTCGGGGAGGGTCCAAGAGCGTCCCCCGCAAGAACATCCGCCCACTGGCCGGCCGCCCCCTCATCGCGTACACGATCGAGGCGGCGCTGGCGACCCGGCACCCGCTCCGCGTCGTCGTCAGCACCGACGACGACGAGATCGCGGGGGTGTCGCGCGACCTCGGCGCCGAGGTGCCCTTCCTCCGCCCGGCCGAGCTCGCGGCGGACGCCACCACCGATCTCCCCGTGTTCCGGCACTGCCTGGAGTGGCTGGGGGAGCACGAGGGCTACCGGCCCGACGCCGTGGTCCACCTCCGGCCCACGGCGCCGCTTCGGCGTCCGGAGCACATCGACCGGGGCATCGATCTTCTCCTTCAGCCTCCACCGGTGGACTCCGTGCGCTCTGTATGCTTGGCGCCGCAGCATCCCCTGAAGATGTGGAGGGTGAGCGAGGGGGAACTCCGGCCCTTCGTCCCGACCGAGGTGTTCGGGGTCGAGGAGGCCTACAACCAGCCCCGGCAGGTGCTCCCCGAGGCCTACGTGCAGAACGGCTCGGTGGACGTGGTCCGGACGGAGGTGATCCTGGAACGGGGCTCCATGACCGGCGCCACCATCCGCGCCCTGGTCATGGACGAGGAGGATTCCGTGAACATCGACAGCCCGCTGGACTGGGAGCTCGCGGAGACGCTCATGTCCCGCCGCCTCGCGTCCGACGATGAGCACGTGAGGACACGGGCGTGAGACTCCTCGTGGTGGGCTGCGGCTCGATCGGGAAGCGCCATCTCGGCAACTTCCAGGCGCTCGGCGTGGAGCATCTTGGCGCGGTGGACACCCGGGAAGACCGGCGGGTCGAGGTTGCCGAACGGTTCGGGGTCACCTCGCTCTACGGTTCGGTGGACGACGCGCTGGCCGAGGGGTACAACGCCGTGCTGGCCGGCGTGCCGACCCGGTTCCACTCCGAGGTGGCCGAGAAGGCGATCGCCTCCGGCGCCCACGTGCTGGTGGAGAAGCCCCTGGCCGACCGGGCCGACGGGGTCGAGGACCTGCTGGAGAAGGCCCGACGCAACGGCCTCGTCGTCATGGTCGGCTACACCTACCGGTTCTGGCCACCGCTCGTCCGCGCGAAGCAGGCCATCGACGAGGGCGCCATCGGCCGCGTGGTGTCGGCGCAGATCCGCTTCAGCGAGTACCTCCCGGACTGGCATCCGTGGGAGGACTACCGGAGCTGGTTCATGGCCGACGCCGAGCTCGGCGGCGGGGCGCTGCTCGACGAGAGCCACACCGTCGACATCGCCCGGTGGTTCTTCGGCGACGTGCGCTCGGTGTTCGGGTTCACCGGCCGGGTGAGCGGGCTCGAGATCACCGCGGACGACCTGGCCGAGATGGTCCTGCGATTCGAATCGGGCGCCGTGGCCGGCGTGCACATGGACATCTACGGCCGGTCCCACCGCAAGGAGATGCTGATCCAGGGCGAGGACGGCAACCTGGACTGGGACTTCTACGCGAACCGGGTCACGCTGTACCGCGCGGACTCGAAGGCGACGGACGTGTGGGAGTTCGACACGGACCGAAACGAGATGTTCCTGGCGGAGGCCCGCCACTTCCTGGAGTGCGTCGAGGGCCGGGCCACGCCGCCGGTGGACGGCGCCGACGGCCTGGAGACGCTCAAGGTCCTGCTGGCGGTGCGCCGATCGTCCCAGACTGGCCGGGTCGTCGAGCTGGGAGCGGGAGCCTGAGATGAGATACATCGAGACGCCGTCGGGGCTGCGGCTGCGCCCGAACCACCTCCTGCTGATGATGTACCGCTACGTCTCGGGCGTGTACGAGATCGGGGACCTGTCGGCGCTCAACTACACGAAGGGGTTCCTGGACGGCTCCGGCGGGCGAGACCCGCGGACAGTGCTGACGGTGTCGGGGCACGGCATCGGCGAGCCGGAGATGTGGATCGCCGAGCGCATCCCGGGGTGCGAGATCGAGACCATGAGCTTCCGGCTGCTCGACACCCAGCTCCTCCAGTTCCTCCGTTCGGCGACGCGTGAGGACATCGAGGCCGCGTTCGACCGGCTCTCCCGGATGGTGGCCCCGTTCGCGGAGCTGTCGCGCCTGGCCGCCGACCCCGGTCTGGTGCCGTACTGGGTAGAGCAGTCCGAGATCCTGGAGCGCGGGTTCGACCGGTGGCGGCTCACCGTGTACAGCGACTCGCCGCTGCGGATCCCCGCCGCGCGCCGCTACGACCTGATCTACGTGAGCCAGGGGTCGTACTGGTTCTCGCTGGAGGCCGCGGAGGTGCTTCGGCGCCGGCTGAACCCGGGCGGACTGCTCGTCGTGCTCATGCCCGCTCGGCCGCCGGAGGGCGAGCCCGCCCCCCGGTTCGCCGACTCCGAGCCCGTGGCCGAGGCCAAGCGGGTGCTCCGTTCCGTGCTGGAGTCCCGCGGGTACACCGTGGACTTCCACACGAAGCCACTGGTGGACCTTCAGGCGATGGCCGCCCGGCGCGAGCGCATCGCGTTCAGCGTGCTGGCGCCGGCGTCGGCCGTGCTGCTGGGCGAGCTGATCCTGGCGTCGCTGAACGAGCACATCTCCGACGTGGACCGGCTGGAGGCCATGGAGGAGGCGGCCCGCCGGTTCCCGGACCTCGAGGTGCCGGTGCACGAGGAGCTGGAACTGTCGATCGTGGAGGCGGAGTGATGGCGACGAACGGGCGGGCTGATTTCGGCACCCTGGGCGACCCGGTGTTCTGCCTGGACATGGCGAACAATCACCAGGGCAGCGTTGAGCACGGGATGAACATCATCACCGAGACGGCCGACGTGGCGAAGCGCACGGGGGCCCGGGTGGCCATCAAGCTCCAGTTCCGGAACTTCCCCACGTTCCTTCACCCCGCCGACCTCCACCCCGCCGAGGCAGGCGCCGAGCCGCTGTCGAAGCACACGAAGCGGTTCCGGGAGACCGAGCTGTCCCGGCGCGAGTTGGGCGAGCTGGTCCGGTGCGCCCGCGCGGCCGGGCTCGGGATCTACTCCACGCCGTTCGACGAGGCGTCGGTGACGCTGTGCCAGGAGTTCGGCTTCGATGTCATCAAGATCGGCGCGCCGTCGAACTACGACTGGCCCCTGCTGAAGCGGGTGGCGGACACGGGCCTGCCGGTCATCGTGTCCCTCGGCGGCCTGAAGGTGAACGAGATGGGCGACGTCATCGACTTCTTCCTCCAGGCCGGGAACCGGCTGGCGCTGCTGCACTGCATCTCGTCCTACCCGGCGAGCGTGGAGGACCTCCAGCTCGACGTGATCCGCCAGCTGAAGGAGAAGTACCCGGACGTCGCGGTGGGCTACTCGGGCCACGAGTCGCCCGAGGACCTCGACGTGGTGGGCCTGGCCGTGGCGAAGGGTGCGCAGCTGTTCGAGCGCCACGTGGGCCTGCCCACCGACACCATCACGCTGAATGCCTACAGCCTGAACCCCGAGCAGGTGGAGGGATGGATCCGGGCGGCGCAGCGGGCGGTGGCGGCGTGCGCGAACGGGCGGACGCGCCGGCCGGTGGCGGGGGAGCGCGAGTCGCTGCTGACGCTGAAGCGGGGCATCTACGCGCGCCGCACCATCCCGGCCGGCACGACCATCACGTCCGACGACGTGTTCCTGGCCATGCCCTCCCTGGAGGGCCAGTTCCACGCCGGGAAGTACTGGGAGATCGTGAACTCCTACACGCCCATGGAGCCCATCCACCCGATGATGCCGATCGGGCTGGACCTCCCCGACCAGCTTCCCCGCGCCCTCGTGCTGTCGAGCATCGCGGCGCGGATCCGGGAGATGCTGGAGGAGGCGAAGATCTACCTCGACAGCGACGCCGAGGTCGAGCTGTCCCACCAGTACGGGTTCGAGCGCTTCTTCGAGGTCGGGGCGGTCATCATCAACGTGCTGAACCGCGAGTACGCGAAGAAGCTGGTCATCCAGTTCCCGGGGCAGTGGCACCCCAGCCACAAGCACCTCCAGAAGGAGGAGACCTTCCAGGTGCTGGCGGGGACCGTCGAGCTCGAGCTGGCCAACGGCGAGAAGGCCACCCTCGAGGCCGGGCGCAAGCAGCTCATCGAGCGGGGGACGCCGCACGCCTTCTCGACGCAGACCGGCATGATCTTCGAGGAGGTCTCCACCACCCACATCAAGGGCGACTCGATCTACGACGACGACTCGATCCCCAGCGACCCCACCACGCGCAAGACCCTCATCCAGCTGTCCGGCTGAGGCGCGGTCGCCGTGCGTGAGCTCGAGGAGAGGACGGTGTGCATCGACCTCGACTTCACGCTGTGCACGCACGAGGGGGACTACACGCTGGCCCAGCCCGTGGAGGGGGCCCAGGAGGCGCTCCGGGCGCTCCGGGAAGCGGGGTGGGTCATCGTGGTGCAGACCGCGCGGCACTTCAACCACTGGAAGACCACGGTCGACTGGCTGGCCCACCACGACCTGGTGTACGACCAGCTGGTGTTCGGCAAGCCGCCGGCCAGGGTGTACGTCGACGACCGCGCCATTCGCTTCGACGGAGACTGGGTTCGAATGGTCCAGCAGTTGGAGGCCATTCGTCGGGAGGGTGGACCTTTGCCTCCCGCGCCATCCACGTCGGATGGTGCTTGACAGCCCAGGTTACACACCCGTAGCCTCTGCGCTACCCTTGTCATACGTGCGTCTTGTCCCGATTTTTCGTTTCGTGCGTTCCTAGCGAAACTTGCGTATCCCGCGTTCCTAGCCACCCATCGCGCCATTCGTGGGGCGGGCCTTGCGCCCGCCCAATGGCCGGGGGCAAACCCCGGCCTGCAGTTTGCGTTCGCCACTCGCCAGGAAGGAGCCGGACCATGGGAACTGTGCAGGTCGACCGGCCTGCGACCAGAGATCCCGTCGCCGAGCGGCGGCGGCTCATCGAGTCGCTCCGCCCCCAGCTCGGCACCGCCGTCCTCGTGCTCGACGACGACGGGCCGGTCCTGTCCACCCGGGAGGTGGCACTGCTGTTCCGGGTGTGCTCCGCCACCGTCCGCCGGTGGGCGGAGACGGGCCGTCTCGAGGCGCGCCGGACCCCCGGGGGGCGGTGGACGTTCCCGGTCTCGGGCGTCCGCCGGGCCGTGGAGGCCTTCGGCGGGAACGGCCGCGCGGTCCGGGAACCCCAGTCCTGATGGGCGGGGATGGTGCGGCCGCCGACGGCCGCGGGATGAACGCGCTGGTCACGGGGGGAGCCGGGTTCATCGGCTCGGCCATCGCCCGCGCCCTGGTCGAGCAGGGATGGAACGTCCGCATCCTCGACAACTTCCTCACCGGGTTCGAGGAGAACCTCCCGGCCCAGGCCGAGCTGGTCCGGGGCGACCTCCGGGACCTGGACCAGGTCCGGGCGGCGTGCGCCGGCGAGGACGTCGTCTTCCACCAGGGAGCGGTGCGGAGCGTCCCCCGGTCCATCGACGAGCCGGTGCTGGTGGAACAGTGCAACGTGGCGGGGACCATGCACGTCCTCGTGGCCGCGGAGGAGACGGGCGTCCGCCGGGTCGTGTACGCCTCGAGCTCGAGCGTGTACGGCGACGTCGGCGACGCGGTGAACCGCGAGGACATGCCCACGGACCCCCAGTCGCCCTACGCGGTCAGCAAGCTGGCCGCCGAGCAGTTCTGCCGGGTGTGGACCCGGGTGAAGGGCCTGTCGACCGTCTCGCTCCGGTACTTCAACGTGTACGGCCCGGGCCAGCACCCCGAGTCGAAATACGCCGCCGTGTTCCCGGCCTTCATCGCCGCCCTCGCCGCGGACCAGGCGCCGGAGGTGCACTGGGACGGCGAGCAGTCCCGCGACTTCAGCTACATCGACGACGTGGTCCGGGCCAACATCGCCGCGGCCACGGCGGACGAACGTGTTGATGGAACGGTCATGAACATCGGAGGCGGCGGTCCCAAGACGGTGAACGAGGTCCTGCGGGCCGTGTCGGAAGCGATGGGCCGGTGGATCGAGCCGGTCCACACGCCGAAGCGGGGCGGCGACGTGCGGCACACCCACGCGGACATCTCCCGGGCCCGCGAGCTGCTGGGGTGGGAGCCCCAGGCCCGGTGGGACGACTCCGTGGCCGCGACCGTGTCCTGGTTCGGACAGCGGCAGGCCACGGGCGCGGACCGGGCCGGGGCGGCGAGGAGCTAGCGTGGGCGGCTTCGACGAGCGGGTGGGGCGATGGCGAAGGTAGATCGGGACGAGCGGGCGGCGCCCCCGAGCGCCGAAGAGGTCGCGCTCCATGGTGGCCGCCCCATCCCCCACGTCGTCCGCATCGAGCCGACCCGCCGGTGGTTCTCCCTCAAGCTCGGCGAGCTGTGGCGTTCCCGCGAGCTCCTGTACTTCTTCGTGTGGCGGGACCTGAAGGTCCGCTACAAGCAGACACTGCTGGGCGCCGCGTGGGCCATCATCCAGCCGTTCTTCCTGATGGTCGTGTTCAGCCTGTTCTTCGGGAAGCTGGCCGGCATCTCGTCGGAGGGCGTGCCGTATCCGCTGTTCAGCTACGCCGCCCTGCTGCCGTGGACCTACTTCTCGACCGCCCTGGGGACGTCGTCGGTCAGCCTGGTGGGGCAGAGCCAGATCCTGCGGAAGGTGTACCTCCCCCGACTGGCCATCCCGCTCGGCTCGGTACTCACGCCGCTGGCCGACTTCGGCATCGCGTTCAGCGTGCTGCTCGCCATGTTCGCGTACTACAAGGTGGCCCCGGCGCCCACGGCATTCCTGCTCCTGCCCCTGCTATTGCTGGCCCTGATCACCGCGCTGGGCGCGGGGCTGTTCCTGTCGGCGCTCAACGTGAAGTACCGGGACATCGGGTACACGGTTCCGTTCATCGTGCAGTTCTGGCTCTTCGCGTCACCCGTGGTCTACGGGAGCACCCTGATCAAGAGCGAAACGCTCCGGACGCTGTTCGGGCTGAATCCGTTGACGGGCGTCATCTCGGGGTTCCGGTGGGCGCTGTTCCAGGGCCTGCCAAGCTGTCCATCCCCTCTCCCCAACCCCTACACGGGCCCGCCCTGCTTCAGCGGCGACCCTCCTGGGCTGATGCTCGTGCTCTCGTGCGGGGTGGCCCTGCTCATGCTGGTTGTGGGGGCCACGTATTTCGGACACCAGGAACGAACCTTCGCGGACATGGTGTAGATGAGCGATCTCGCGGTCCACGCACGGGGACTCTCGAAGCGCTACCAGATCGGGCAGCGGTTCACGACGTACCGCACCCTCCGGGACACCATCATGGACGTCGCATCGAGGCCGTTCCGGGGCGGCAACGGATCCGGCGACGAGCTGGACGACCCCACCGGCGAGGTGCTGCTGAAGTACGGGAAGGGCCACATCTGGGCCCTCCGAGACGTGTCCTTCGACGTCCCGGCCGGCGAGATCGTGGGGTTCATCGGCCAGAACGGGGTCGGGAAGTCCACGCTGCTCAAGCTCCTGGCCCGGATCACCGAGCCCACCGAGGGGTTCGCGGAGATCCGCGGTCGCGTCGGGGCGCTGCTGGAGGTGGGCACCGGCTTCCACCCCGAGCTCACCGGGCGGGAGAACATCTTCCTGAACGGCGCGATCCTGGGGATGGCCCGCCGGGAGATCGGGCGGAAGTTCGACGAGATCGTGGCGTTCTCCGAGATCGAGAAGTTCATCGACACGCCGGTCAAGTACTACTCGAGCGGGATGTACGTGCGGCTGGCGTTCGCCGTGGCCGCGCACCTGGAGCCCGAGGTCCTCATCATCGACGAGGTCCTCGCGGTCGGCGACGTCGCGTTCCAGAAGAAGTGCCTGGGCAAGATGGGCGGCGTGGCCTCCGAGGGGCGCACGGTGCTGTTCGTCAGCCACAACATGCAGGCCGTCTCGAACCTGTGCCGGCACGTCCACTGGTTGGAGGGTGGGCGGATCATCCAGTCGGGCGACGCCGAGACCATGGTCGCCGCGTACATCGCGAAGTCGGGCGGCTCGGTGCCGGGTGACGGCTTCGCCGACGTGCGAACTCGGGAGCGTCAGCTGAAGCAGGACCGGGACTCGGCGCGGTTCACGTGGGTCCGGACCGCCGACGAGGACGGGCAGCAGACCGGGAGCTTCCTGGAAGGGCGTCCCATCACCGTGGAGTTCGGGTTCCAGCTGGGTCGAGAGGTCTCCGAGCTCCAGGTGGGGTGCGGCGTCGCCACCGCGGAGGTGTACGGGCACCTTTTCACCCTTCCGTCCCCCGAGTACGAGGGGCGGTTCGAGCCGGGCTCGTACCGGGCCAGCGTCCGGATCGACCCGAACTACCTCCGCCGGGGCGCGTACGCGATCACGCTGCACCTGTTCGCCGACGGCCAGCGGCAGGACCTCGTTCGGGAGGCCGTGCAGTTCTCCATCGAGGGCCTGCTCTCCGTGGACGACTCGATCGCCTGGCGGCGGAAGTGGGTCGTCGGGCGGTTCCGGTTCGATCAGTACGAGTGGGAGCCGGTGTCGCCGACGACGTCGGGCATCCCGGAACCGCTCCCGGAGGTGACGCCGTGAAGGCGCGGTCGGCCCCCGTGGCCGGGCCGGTCGCCCGGGGCGCCGGGCGGCCCGCGACGGGCAGGCTCGACCGCCTCCGGCGGTGGCGGCGGGACGGCGAGATCCGGGCCGACCTCCGGCGGACCCGAAGTGAGGTCGCCGGGTGGGGCACGGAAGGGGTGGACCGGGCCGATCCCGACCGGCTGTTCGGGATCGTGAGCTTCACGAACGTGCCGCTCCAGGCCAAGGTCCACTCGCTGTTCGGCAAGGCCATGCAGCTGCGGGGGTACACGCCGGTCGTCTTCACGTGGGCCAGCGCGCGCTACGCCCGGGAGTACCTCGGCATGTTCGGCATCGACCGGCTGGTGACCTGGCGGGAGCATGTGCGACGCGCCGGCCCTCCGGCCGCCGAGCTGGAGTCCATCGTTTCGTCGCTCCTGCCCGAGCGGCCCACGGTGGCCGAGCTCATCGGCGCCCGGTTCCACGACGTCCAGGTGGGCAAGCACGCCCTGTCGGTGACCTGCCGCAAGCTCATCACGGGGCGCCTCGACCTCGACGACCCCGACACGGTGGCCCTCCTGTGCGCCCAGCTGGGCCGGGCCGTGGAGAGCGTGGTGGTCGCGGAGCGGCTGTTCGACGAGCTGCCCATCCGGAAGCTGCTGATCCGGGACCCCGGCTACATCCCGAACGCGGAGCTGTTCGAGGTGGCCCTGCGCAGGGGGATCGACTGCGTGATCTACGAGCAGGGCCAGCGCAAGGGGACCTGGATCCTGAAGCGCTACTCGCCGGACACCTTGTCCGGCCACGTGTTCTCGCTCGCGCCCTCGACGTGGGACCAGGTCCGGGCCGAGCCGTGGACGCCCGAGCAGGACGCCGAGGTGGAGCGGGTCTTCGCCGGACGGTACCGGGCCGATTCCACCGACGACCGCCGCCGGCTCATGACCGGGAAGGTCGAGAAGTCGCCGCAGGAGGTCCGGGCGCAGCTGGGCCTGGATCCGGCGAAGAAGACGGCGGTGATCTTCTCGCACATCGCATGGGACCAGGCCTTCTTCTGGGGGACCTGCCTGTTCGACGACTATGAGGACTGGCTGTACGAGACCGTGAAGTTCGTGGCCCGGGAGTGCCCTCACGTGAACTGGGTGGTGAAGCTCCATCCGTACAACGCGTTCAAGCTCCAGCGGGCCGGAAAGGCCGAGGAGTCCGAGATGGTGCTCCTCCGCTCGCTGATGCCGCTCCCCGAGCACGTGCGGATCCTCCGGTCGACCACGGACATCAGCACGAGGTCGCTGTTCCCGGTGATCGACGCCGTGCTCACCGTGCACGGCACGGTGGGGTTCGAGTTCCCCGCCCACGGGGTGCCGGCGGTCGTGGCCGGGACGGGGCGATACGACGGACGGGGGTTCACCGTCGAACCGGCGACACGGGACGACTACTTCCAGGTGCTCCGGGAGATCGACCGCCTCCCGCCGCTCGCGCCGGAGGCCCGCGAGCTTGCCCGGCGCCACTTCCTGGCCCTCATGCAGCGCCGGCAGTTCTCGCTCGAGGACGTCGCGCCGATGGAGCTGAAGCGGCTGAACGAGGCGGTCAGCGCGGTCCACGACAACATCCGGTTCACGCCGCGCACACTCGAGGAGTTCGAGGGCGCCTCGTCGATCAAGCGGCTCTCCGACTGGCTGGCAGAGAGCCGGGACACCGATCTGCTGGAGCCTGCGTAGCCGTGGGCGCCGGGGAGAACGGCCCCTACCGCCACTCCCGCCGTGGAAGCGGGCCGCCGCGCGGGATCCGGGGCGTGGCCGGGACGGCCGCCGCGTGGACCCGGGCCACCGCCCGCGACCGGCGGGAGGCCCGCTTCCGGGTGCCGCCGGCCGTCGTCGTCATGGGGTCGGCCGCCTCGGGGCGGGACCGGGTCGCCGCGGCGCTGGCGGCCTCCGGCCGGATGCGGCGCATGCACGGCCTCGAGTTCGTGCCCGGCCTGTGCCGGTGGTTCCCCGACTTCAACCGGCAGGTGGGCCGGGTGCTGGAGCAGGAGGTGAACCAGACCGCCGGGTGGCACGCGCGGCGGCTCCTGGCCCGGCTCCTCGACACGGGAGGCGCCGGCGTCGCCGTCCTCGAGTACGAGGCCGGCACCGAGTACGAGGTCACGAACGTGCCCCACCTGCTGCCCGAGCTGATGCCGGAGGCGCTGTTCGTGCACGTGGTCCGCAACCCGCTCACGGAGTACGCGGAGCTCGCCGGCTCGCCCGACGCCCCCACCCCCGCGGAGCTGGCGTGGCGGTGGGTGACGGCCGTGCGGGAATGGCTCCAGGTCGGGCTGGGGTCCCCCCAGCGCTACGTGGTGGTTGCCCGCGACCCACTGGTGTCCTCGCGCGACGACGTGATGGTGGCGGAGGGCGACGCGCTCGTGCTCGGCGTGGACCTCAAGCCGGCCCACGCCGTGCTCAGCTGGCGCTCGATCGTCGAGCTGGGCGGCTCCCTCGACGCGGTGACGCGCCGGTTCGGCATGGAGGCCGGCGGTCCCACCGTCCCGCTGTCGTTTCCGGTGACGGGAACCGTGGCCGGCGTCCCCGAGGCCGCCCGGCACCGGATCGTGCAGATCGCGGCGGGGGAGATGATCCTGCTCCGGATGATCGGCCGGCGCCAGGTCCGCGACATCGTGCCGCCCCGGCTTCCCCGGGACGAGCCGTCGGCGCGGGGGGTCCCCGGTGCCGTCGTCTAGGCGGGACGACGCGCCGATCTTCGTGGTCGGGGCGGCGCGGTCCGGGACGACGTTCCTGGCCGAGTCGCTCGGGCGGCACCCCGCCATCGCCCACTTCCCCCGGGAGGCCGACTTCATCCCGTTCTTCTTCGAGTGGATGGAGAGCGGCCCGGACCTGGAGCCGCAGGAGAAGGCCCGCCTGGGCCGCGACTTCCTGGGGGGATGGCTCGGGGCGTTCCTGGAGAAGACGGGCAAGAGCCGGGTGCTCGAGAAGACCCCCCCCAACTTGTATGCGATGAACTGGCTCCTGGCGTGCTTCCCGCGGTCGCAGATCGTCCACATCTACCGGGACCCCCGGGCGGTGGTGGCGTCGGTGATCGAGGCGCTCGGGAAGATGAACCAGCGCTCGGCGCCGGCCGCGGCGCGGCTGTGGCGGGACATGGTCGAGGTGGCGCTCGCGAAGGAGGCGGCCGCGGCCGGCGGGCGGTGTACGAGCGTGCGGTACGAGGCGCTGGTGGCGGACCCGGTGTCGGAGTTCGGGCGGGTCCTCGCGTTCCTGGGGGAGTCGGTCGACCCCATCGCCGGACACGTCCGGACGAGGACGGACCGGTCCAGGGTGAACCGGTGGCGGGAGATCCTCTCGCCCCAGGAGATCGACGAGGTCGAGGAGATCTGCTCCGACCTCATGTCCAGGCTGGGGTACGCGCCCTCCTCGCGCGAGGCCAGCCCGAGCCGGTGAAATGCTTGTTCGTGTTCCAGAACCATCCGCCGTCGTTCTCGTACTCGGGGGCGGCGAGCCGTACGGCCATGGACTTCGCGTCGCTGGCCGCGTTGGGCCTGGAGCTGCACGTGGTCCGGTTCCTGTCGAACACGGCCCGCCCGGACGTGGCGGCGCACGAGTCGGCCAGGACCGGCGAGACGGCCGACATCCGAGCCCGGGCCGCCTCGTGGGTGGACGTCGACTACACGGGGACGCGGCGGACCCACCGGCTCGTGGCGAGGGTGGTCCGCTCGGTCCGTGATCCGGCCGCCGCCGCGGAGCCCGAGGTGGTCCGGCTGGCCGGTGTGGTCCGCGAGCGCTTCGGGGCCCTGGCTCCCGAACTGGTGTGGTCGGTCGGGCCGCTGAGTGGATGGATCGTCGGCCGGGCGGGGCCCACGGTGCCGTGGTCGGCGACGCTCACGGACTGGAGGTTCCGCCTGGTCCGCCTGCGGGACCGGGGGGCCGGATGGAAGGGCCGCGCGGTCACGCGGTGGACGAGCTGGACCCTTCGGCGGGCCGACGTGGACTTCCTGGGGGCCTCCACCACGGCCGTCACGGGGTCGACGCTCCAGGCCGAGGACATGCGCGCGTTCGGCGCGCGGGCCGTCCACGTCATCCCGCAGGGCTACCCCGACGAGCTGGGGGAGACGGACCCCAGCCCGCCCCCCGGGCCCCCCCGGATCGTGCACTTCGGGAGCCTGGAGACGACGTCGAACTGGCTGGGGATGGAGGCGTACCTGGACCGGGCCCACCCCGCGCTGCGCGGGCGCCTGGACGCCGCCGGGGCCGAGGCGCCGCTGTGGGTGGTGGGCGACCTCCGGCGAGCCAGGCCGGAGGTCCGGCGCAAGCTGGAAGCCGCGGGCGCTTTGTGCCCGGGGTTCGTGCAGGACCTGGGAGAGGCCATGCGCCCGTTCGACGTGTCGATCATCCCCTACGAGTTCCCGACCGGGCTGCGGTCGAAGGTGCCGCTGCTGTTCTCCCGGGCCCAGGCGGTCGTCGCCACCGAGGCCGCGGTGGGCGGGATGCCGGAGCTCCAGGGAGGCGACAACTGCGTGCTGGTGCGGTCGGTCGACGAGTTCCCGGACGCCGTCGGGGGCCTGATCGAGCGCCCCGACGAGCGGGTCCGGTTGGGGCGCGCCGCCCGGGCCACCTTCGAGCGCGAGTTCAGGCTGGAGTCCCAACGAGAGCGGTACCGGGCGGTCCTGGAGGGGCTGGGCGTGGCCCCGCCGGTGGCCGCAGCGACGGACGGGTGAGCCGAGTGACGAAGCCGAACTTCCTGATCGTGGGAGAGCGACGGGCCGGGACCACGTCCCTGTACCGGTGGATGGCCGGGCACCCGGACGTCTGGCTGTACCCCCAGACGGACACCGCCTACTTCGTCGAGGAGGAGCTGGTCGGCCGGACCACGTGGCTCGACGGGCCGGTCGACGGGGAAGGGTGGGAGCGCACCCACGACCCCGAGGACTACATCGGACGGTTCGCCGGCGCGGGCGATCGAGCCGCCGTCGGGGAGAAGTGCGCCGACATCCTGTTCTGGCGCCCGTCGCACCGGCGTGTGGCCCGGTTCCTCCCCCACGGGCGGTTCATCGCGACCCTCCGCCATCCGGTCGACCGGGCCTGGTCGCACTACTGGAACGAGGTGGGAAAGGGACGGGAGGACCTGTCGTTCGAGGAGGCCCTCGACGCGGAGGACCGCCGGGCCGACCGGAGCGACTACGCCCGGTACCACCTGTCCTACCGGCGGCGGGGCCACTACGACGAGAGCCTGTCCTCGTTCCTGGAAGCCGTCGAGCGCGACCGCGTCATGGTGGTGGTCCTGGAGGAGGCGATGGCCGACCCCGTCACCGCGCTGCGGAGCGTCTACGGCTTCCTCGACGTCGACCCGGATCGCGGGCTGGAGGGGGCGGGGTCCCGGCACAACGAGAACTGGACGATGGTGCCGCGCCGGTGGGCCGGCCTGCCGGGCGTGAGCCGGCTCGAGGGCGCGTACCGGAAGGGGGCCAAGCGGGTCGCGGAGCGAGTCCTGCGGTCCAGCAGCGAACGGGTGGACGAGCGCGTGGAGAAGAAGCGCCGGGTCCTGCATTACGCGGAGATGCCGTTCCGCAGGCCCGCCCAGACCGTCCCCATGCGGCCGGAGACGCGGGCCATGCTCGGAGCCGGGTACGCGCCGCACGTGGCCGAGCTGGAGCGGATGCTGGGCCGGTCTCTGGCCGTGTGGCGGACCGGGGAGGGCCCGTGACGCTCCCGAACTTTCTCATCGTCGGCGCGCAGAAGGGCGGGACGTCGTCGCTGG
>WNFU01002480.1_pt1 | contig 35919 bp, 19 predicted proteins | sample 5400121 | NCBI WGS metagenome assembly WNFU01 (sample SAMN13153360, study PRJNA577476) | soil metagenome | isolation source: 100 cm soil or saprolite under grassland replicate 1 | place: USA:California | collected 2016-06-15
CCGGTACCGGGCGTTCGACGGAGGGTTGCCCCTATCTCGACTACTGGTTTGGCTATTACAGCGGACAGGACAGCCAGCATATCGAACGCGCCATTCACAAATATGCCCCTGAGGCCTCAAGCGTCACTACGGCGAGTGAATATATTTCTTTGATAGTTGCGCGTGTTCGCCGCAGCGTTGAAGTTTGGGCAAGGACGGGCGAGATGATGGGAGTACCGGAAGGTGTGCCGACCGCTATGCCTGAAACTACCCCCACTGCGGGCGCCGAAGATTCTAGCGCCGAGAATCGCAATATCTTTTTCAAGGGCCTTGCCGGTGGACCGGTAGAGGGTGGTGACCCGCGGGCGATCCAGGCGGAACTGGGCTCCGGCCATACGCTTGATAGCAATGTGAAATCGCGAATGGAATCGGTCTTTGGCGTAAACTTCTCAGGGGTTCGCATTCACACGGATCCAACGGCACAGAGGTTGTCTTCGAGACTTAGCGCGCGAGCGTTTACACTGGGCGGCGACATTGCGTTCGGAGGAGGAGAGTATCAGCCGGGCACGTTGATAGGTGATGCGCTGATTGCGCACGAGTTGGCACATGTTTTGCAACAGGGAAATGGAAATACAAGTAAATTGCAAAGCAAAGGTGGAGCAGAATACACAGCGCTGGAAGAAGATGCAGATATATCAGCCGTAGGCGCTATAGTATCGGCGTGGGGAAGTATGAAGGACTTTTTGAAAGATATTGGTAAAGAAGCAATGCCACGCTTGCGATCAGGGTTACGACTCCAGCGTTGTGCGGTTGCAGCTGCTCCAGCTGTCCCAGTTGTGGGTGGAGCCGCCGCTAGCGGTATCACAGAACTATTAATTGCTCTGGGCATTGTCGGCGCCGCGACTACATTGGAAAGTGATAGTCCCACCCGAACAGACGTATCGGCTGAAGAAACCGACACAGACATTTTGATGACAGCGGCTGGTAATGTAGTCGATCAGGCCGTTGTCGATGAAGCTATAGAACTTGCGATAGCGCTTGGATTAGCTGCGACAGCAGGGGCTGTAACCCATGAGATATTATGTCAGATGTTGGATAGGCTGGCGAAGCTGTACAGACGAACAGATACGGAAAAATGGAAAAAGATCATTGCAACACAGAAAGGCAAGGGATGTCGCGCCTCCAGGGCGAGTAAATAGAAAAAGCAGATAGCATCATGGAAAGAGAAAGAAAAATCAAAGAGCTTATCTCTCAATGCAAGGATGGTTCGATCCAGGAAAGATGCGCCGCGATCGCTGATCTTCAAGAAATGGACGCCAAAGAAGCTCTACCTGTGCTTTTGGAGTTGTTGGATTATCCTGATGCCGGTGTGAGGGCAAATATTGCCTGCGCCTTGGGAGAGTTAGGTGACGAATCGACTGGGGCTCCACTCCTTACCTTGTTAAAAGACTCCGACTCACTTGTACGTATTAAAGCAGCAGAATCTTTAGGCTTGTTAAAGTATGTAGATGGCATTGACCTGCTTGCCCAGGTACTTCACTCCGATAATGATCCATTAGTAAGGCTGCACGCAGCAGAAGCTCTCGGAATGGTCAAAAATATCAAAGCTTTGCCACCGCTGGTAAAAGCATTAGATGATCCGGATGAGGGAGTGAGAGCATATGCTGCCGATTCCATTGGCCACTTAGGAGTTGTCGACGCATTGCCAGTCTTGATGGAAAAGCTCGGTTCTGAGCAAAGCCAATTTACGAGGGCTTTCCTCTCGTCTTCGTTGTATCGACTCGGTGATGAAAACTCCCTCGCCTCACTTGTTAAAATGTCCGAGGCTGTTGATGATGATCTTGCGGTGATTATATTGAACCTTGCAATCGAATTGGCGAGTCCTCAAAATGCAGATAGTCTTAAAGATATGATAAATGAAGCCACTCAATCACGACCAACCTTACATGCAGAAAGAGAGTCTTTGATAAAGCGTCTTGGTTTATTTCATGACACTTCAAATTCCACGTAGAACGCATATAGATGGTTTCACTGGCTAATTGATTATTGACCTGAAATCAGAGGGATGGAGTATGGAGATTTCCATAAATAGGGCATATCGCGCTTCTCTGGAAAATCTGGATAAACTTGTCCGCCCGGAAATTTACGTGTTTCACCGGCCCTGGCCCGCTTTTCAAGTCTGTGGATACATTGGCTTGGCGCTAGCCATTCTTCTAGCCACGATTCTGATCATACGCCTTGGCCTGTCGCTTTGGGTCTTGACCTGGATCTTGCTTGCTGCAGTGCTGACGTTCTTCGCGCTGGTCATGATCACCAAGATCATCACCGGCGAGGAACGCATTATCTACTATCACCATGAGATTGCTGTGATAGTAGTGGCTGCCATTCTGTTGTGGCTCTTGCGCCAGCCGATTCTGCCCTACCTCGACGTGACTATTCTGGGCATCGGCATGTTCCTAACCTGTGGCCGTGTGGGTTGCTTCATGGTCGGATGCTGCCATGGACGGCCTCATGATTGGGGTGTTTGCTATGGAGAAGACCATGCCGCCGCCGGTTTTACGTCTTATTATGTTGGTGTGCGGCTCTTTCCCATTCAAGCCGTGGAATCGCTGTGGGCGCTAGGCATTGTCATTGTAGGTAGCGCGTCGATATTGAGCGGCCATGCGCCGGGCGAGGCTTTAGCCTGGTATGGCGTCACTTACAATGTCGGACGTTTTTGCTTTGAATTCGTTCGTGGCGATCCCGAACGGCCCTATTATTGGGGTTTTTCCCAGCCCCAATGGATTTCGCTGATCCTCATGCTCGTCATTGTCGGGGCAGAACTATCCGGCGGTCTTCCTTTTCATATGTGGCATATCGGCGCAACCGCCATGATGGTGGTTACCATGATCGCCGTTTCCGCAAAAAGGCGTTTTCAAAAAATCGCTAAACACCGTCTCCTTCATCCGCATCATGTCAAAGAAGTCGCCGAAGCCATTGAATCGGCATCCAACTTGGCCACTGAAGGAACGGCTATTCCCGAATGGACTTTCGCCCCTACTGTTGTTCATGTAGGAAGTACCTCTCTCGGCATTCAAATATCAGCGAGCAAGATCAGGAATGCGAGCAGTTGCATTCACCACTATGCTCTTTCCTCCCAAAATGGCGTCATGACCGAAGTGACTGCCAAAACCTTGGCAGGTTTAATTCTCCAACTTAAATACCCTTCTAGTAACAATGAGATCATTCAGGGAAACCACGGCGTATATCATTTACTGATCCATCCTCAATCCGGAAAAACATACTCCGCTTCGCCGCCGACATCAGTGACGCCTGCGCCCGCGACAGCCCCCAAGAAGCCATCAAAATAAAGAGGCTGCCGCATAAGAGAGTTGCCTCACAAGGCGACTCTTTGATTGGCATTGAAAGTGAAAGTGAGAATGCAGAGTTTCACAAACAAGCAGACGAATAAGGAAGCGGCGATGATAAATTCGACCAGACCGTCGCCGCCGCGGGCGTCAGCGCGCCCTATGCATCAGCTCCGAGGCGCGCTCGGCAATCAGGCGTTTGGCCGTGTTATTCAGGCTAAACTGCAAATCAGCCAGCCTGGAGACGAATACGAACGAGAGGCCGACCGCGTGGCGGAGCAGGTGATGCGGATGCCTGACGCGGCGTCGGCCGAGCCGGTTACTGGCGACGCCCCGCCGCCAATCTCCCGGCTTCAGCGGAAATGCGCTCAGCGCGAGGAGGAAGAAGTCCAGCGGTAACCGATGGAGGAAGAAGAGAAGGAAGAAACTCTCCAGGCTAAGGAGGCCCCTGGACAAACTCCTGAGATCGCCTCGGGCGGGCGAGCGCAGGTCGAGGGGCAGCGGGGCGGTGGAGAGCCTCTGCCAGGGCCCGTGCGCGCTTTTTTCGAGCCGCGCTTCGGGCGCGACTTCAGCCAGGTGCGCGTGCATGCTGATGGCGAAGCGGTGAGCGCGGCGCGGGCGGCGCAGGCGCGGGCATACACAATCGGGAGCAATATCGTGTTTGGCTCCGGTGAATACGAGCCTGCGACTGTGGTCGGCCAGTGATACCGAAACTTCCGTGCGTTGCGATTGCGCCACCGAGCTGATTTAGGAAAGAAAGAAGAGACACGTGGAAAGTCAATTATCTGCCATCAACAAACAATCGCCCAACGAGACAGCGGCGCGAACTACCGCCAAGACGGCGGCGCCATCTCGGGGGTTGTCCCATCCCGCCATACAGCTTCAGTCAAGGATCGGTAATCGGGCATTCGGCCGGATACTTCCGGCCAAGCTCGCGATCAGCCAGCCCGGCGACCAATATGAACAGGAAGCGGACCGCGTCGCCGATCAGATCATGCGGATGCCCGATCCCGCGACTCCTACTGTTGTGCAGTCTGACGGGCCGCCGCAGGTTTCACGGCTACAGCGGAAATGCGCGCAATGTGAAGAAGAACAGATTCAACGGCAACCGATGGATGAAAAAATGGAAGAAGAGGAAGAGTCCACTCTCCAGACCAAAGAGGCTGCCGGACAGACTCCACAGATTACACCAGCAGCGCAGGCGCGGATCAGTGGTCTGCAAGGCGGTGGAGCGCCTCTGCCTGCATCCGTGCGCAATTTTTTCGAGCCGCGCTTCGGGCATGATTTCAGCCAGGTACGGATCCATACGTATGGCGCCGCAGCCGAATCTGCCCGAGAGGTTAACGCGATGGCATATACCATGGGTCGGGATATAGTCTTCGGCCAAGGGCATTATGCGCCTGATGCGCCTGATGGCAGGAGGCTGCTGGCTCACGAATTGACCCACACGCTCCAGCAAAGCGCGGCGGGGGGGGCTACGCAGGCGCAGCGAGCGTGCGATACCACGCTCCTCAGCAGTCGCACTGCGCCGGTCTTCTTTCCTCGCCAGCATTCGATTATGCAAGTATTCGACGGAACCGAAACACTTCATCAGGGAACAACCCGATTCGCAGCGACCGGCCTCGTACAGCAGGCGCTGGTGGATCTCGGTTTCGACCTCGGCACAAGCGGACCGAACGGCGACGGCGTGGATAGGAGGTTCGAGACATTGACCAAACAGGCGGTGGCGGACTTCCAAACCGCGGAAACGATCCCTGCCGCCACTCCTGGAGTGGTCGATCAGGTTACCATCAAGTGCCTTGACGAGACTCGATCCAAGACCACAGTTCCAGTTCCGCGAGCGGCGTCCATCACTGACGACCAGTTTCAGGTTCTTGAACAAGAAAGCGGCGGACGTAACGAAGACATCTTCTTTGAGCGGGGATCATCAACACTGGATGCTGACGACGAGGCCAAGATCGCAACGCTGGCGGCGGCCCACAAAGGCTGCCCCCTGACACTCAAGGGGTTCATCAGTGAGGACGAATTGGTAGACTTCGGCGCATCACTGGCCACGGATCGGCTGTCGAGAGTAGACGCGAAATTCGCCGCCGAGCACCATAGCGATCCCGGCGTTTGCACTCCGCCGTCTCCACTTGTGACGCCGCTGCGCGCCTTTACGCCGATGCCTGATGACAGCGGCGGTGTTCCAACCTATCGCGAGCGGCGCAAGGTCGAAGTGGTTGCGGCCGGGGCGACTTCGACAACCAGTTCCTGTATCGGAGTACCTGGCCAGCGGCCGTTGGACGCGGCTACCGAGCAACCTGATTTTGATGCCGCCGTCAGTGACGGGGTAAGCTTGATGACCACGGTCATTGGCAAACTGGTCCCCGGCGATCCCGATGGAAATGCCGCGCTGACGAGCTTCTTCGGCAGCACAAGCAAACGCGCCACGGTCAAGGGCAAGCTGCAGACCTGGCGTAATCATGTTGACTCAAAGACTCGCACCCACGGCCAGCGCGGCGCCGATTGCAATTCGGATTGCGGAGACGCGATTGCTTTCAATGATTGCTCCAGCTCGCTGATGACCGCTTGCGGCAGCTTCTTCAACCCGGGAATCAACGTATATCCGGGATTGACTGCCGCCCAGCAACGGGCGCTGGTGTTGATCCATGAAGCCGGGCACGGCTCACTCTGTACTGAAGATATCGCTTATGACACCGGGCGGCTGATTCATTTCATCGGACGGACCCCGGCCCTGGCATTGAAGAATACCGACAGCTACGTAACGCTCATCCGGTGCCTGACCGGCTTGCTTACCGGGTGCGCCTTGACTCCTCCGGGTGATACTCCGCTCGGCGGTTTGAGCGCAACCGAACTGGAGAAGGCGCAGGATGGCATCGCCTGGCTGGAGACCTGGTTAACCTGGGCCGAGCAGGATGTAAACGGTCTATACGGAGATATGAACGAGGCTCGGAAGACGCCGTCCACATGGGCTAGCTCCGACTACAATAAAAGCGTGCTCGGCCTATTCTCAAAGGCGTTCGAACTACATCGCCCGTTCGCAGCATTGCCGACCTTCCGCGAGCAGACGATGGTTGCAGGCGTCTGGGACCGTTACCGGTCGATGAGTACAGTGGCCAGCTCCGATCTGGAAATCGAGAAAGATACCAGCGCCACTCCGGTTCAGCGATGGCAACCAGGTGGAGGCTCAGCCCCAGGAACCAAGGTCTTTCTCACCGACGCCTATCTGACATTGACCACGCCTCGAGCTCGCGTCGAGATGTTGTTACCGATGATCGTAGAAGCCACGCCGGGCATCTCATCATCGCTTCGCTCCGCCTATGTAACGTTCGTTAAAGAAACTGTCAGACTGACATGGGGCAATCATCCATAGATATAATATTCGCTATAAACCCCGCGAAGAACAGCGAGAAGGTAATGGAAAAGCAATCAACCAACTCTGAGAAAAAGGCCCGACCGCTCGATTCGGCGCTTGTGAAGCGCGGCCGGTATGAGCCAAAGAATTCACATCCCATCTTTCAACTTCACTCTCTGGTCGGAAATCGCGCATGCAGGGGTTCCGGGAGAAATTTTGATTTTTGTTACGGTAAGATGAAAGCCAATTTCTTACAATGGTTTGCACGCGTCTGATCGATGCCTTTGCGCGCCAACGAGAGAGACATCCGTAGCCGTAACTTCTTTGATTTTGGTGAGCGGCTGTGTTTTGACGCCGCTACCGTAACAAAAATCAAAATTTCTCCCGGAACCCCGAATTCGCCAGCAGTATCCGGCTCGCCGCAAGCTCATGTAAGAAATCAGATGCGCCGCCGCGGCGCCGCAAGGACGCCCCTTACTTGAACTTGAAGAACGCCACTCGCTCGCTGCCGTCGTTCAACCTTACGATCAACTGGCGGCACGTCCCCGCCCACGGTTCCTCGGTCTTCCAAACGTAAGTGTAGGTGTCGCTCTCCGCGTCGTAGCTCAGACTGCTTCCGCCCGCCGTGACCGTCTGCTCGATCTCGCTCACGGGCGCGCCGTCGCTGCAGGCGATCTGTTGGGAGGCGGGATAGCCTGGCCCGAAGATGTTCAGCCCCTTGTCCCCGCTCAGTGAGAATTTGACCGGGATGGCGCGGCCGGCGTTGACCACGTTGACCGTCGGCGGGTTGTTGACCGGCTGGAAGAAGCCGCTGAAATTGTAGCGCACCGTCACCGTGAAGCTGCACGTCGCTTGATTGTTCGCGGCGTCTGTGGCTGTCACGTTGACGGTGGTTAGGCCGACGGGGAAGACCGTGCCTGAGGCCTGGCTGGTGGTGATGGTTGGCGACGCTGTGCAGTTGTCGGTGGCCGATGGCGCCGGGTAGTTGACCACCATCTGGGTGTCCATCGTATTCGGCGGCAAGGTCATGACGACATTCACTGGGCAGGCGATGACGGGCGGAATCGTCTCCGGGGTGACTGTGACATTAAGTGTGGCTTCGACGAATAGCCCCCCGCTGTCGGCGACACGCAGGGTGAAGCTGGCGTTCGAGGCGTTGCAGTCCGCTCCGACGCTGGCCGTGACCTGGCCTGAGGCATCGACGCTGATTGAAGAGACAGTCACGCCACCTGCCGTCGCGCTCGCCGCGCCGTTGACGGTGACGTTCAGAGTGTTCGGAGCATCTTCGGCATCGTTGACCTGGGCGATGGCGCCAATGGAAGCAGGAAGACCTTGCGTCCGGTACACACTGGCGGCCGTAATTGCCGGCGGAGTGTTGGTGGGCGCCGAGACAAACACATACGCCGAGCCCGCATTGGAACCGGCGTCGGTATCATCAGCGAGGGCGCCGACCACGACCGTATCGCCGCTGATCGCCACCGCCGCCCCGAAGAAGTCAAATGCGGCGGCGTCGCTGGCGGTGAGCTTCGCCTGCTGGCTCCAGCTCGTCCCGCTCCGCACGAACACATACGCCGAGCCGGCGATGGTATCACCAAATTGGGCGCCGACCACGGCCGTATCGCCGCTGATTCCCACCGCGTCTCCGAATCGATCACCAGACGCGGCGTCGCTGGCGGTGAGCTTCGCCTGCTGGCTCCAGCCCGTCCCGCTCCGCACGAACACATACGCCGAGCCCGCATCGGGACCGGCGTCGGTATCATCAGAGATGGCGCCGACCACGGCCGTATCGCCGCTGACCGCCACCGAGAGGCCGAAGGTGTCACTTGCGGCGGCGTCGCTGGCGGTGAGCTTCGCCTGCTGGCTCCAGCTCGTCCCGCTCCGCACGAACACATACGCCGAGCCCGCATTGGGACCGGCGTCGGTGTCATCAGAGGGGGCGCCGATCACGGCCGTATCGCCGCTGACCGCCAGCGCCCTCCCGAAGAGGTCAAATACGGCGGCGTCGCTGGCGGTGAGCATCGCCTGCTGGCTCCAGCTCGTCCCGCTCCGCACGAACACATATGCCGAGCCCGCATCGCTAGCAGCGTCGGAGGCGCCGACCACGACCGTATTGCCGCTGATTCCCACCGCGTCTCCGAATCGATCACCAGACGCGGCGTCGCTGGCGGTGAGCTTCGCCTGCTGGCTCCAGCCCGTCCCGCTCCGCACGAACACATACGCCGAGCCGGCGAGCATATTATCACCGGAGGCGCCGACCACGACCGTATCGCCGGTTACCGCCACCGAGAAGCCGAAGATGTCACCTGCGGCGGCGTCGCTGGCGGTGAGCTTCGCCTGCTGGCTCCAGCCCGTCCCGCTCCGCACGAACACATACGCCGAGCCCGCATTGGGACCGGCGGCGGTATCATCAACAGGGGCGCCGACAACTGCTGTCTCCCCGCTGATTCCCACCGCGGCTCCGAATTGATCACCAGACGCGGCGTCCCCGGCAGTGAGCTTCGCCTCCTGCGACAGCGTCGGGTCTATCGTCACCGGATAGACCGCCGTTTCATCCATCACTTCGATCTTCACCCGATCTCCGCTGAGCTTCATCCGCGACTCGAGCCCTCGCCCGATCGCGTCGTAGGCTTTCAGCCCGTCGTAGCGCAGCCCCGCTCCCGCCCCTCTCCCGTCGAGCAGGATCGCCTGACCTTTATCAGCCGACCGGGCCTTCAAATCTCCGCTCAGCCTCAGCCAGAGGTTCAACTTCTCCCCAGCCCTCCTCTTTCCAGGAGCTCGCGGGATCGTGAAGCCCTGCTCCAACCCCTCGGCCCGGTTGACATACCACTCGCTCAGTTTGGCGCCGTCGCGGGACCGCCGCTCATATTCGACCCGCTCCCCGGCGACCTTGAGGCCGGTGGCGATTACGGCCTTTTTCCTGGCGCCATATCCGTAAGCGGTCAGCCTCATTCCCAGCCGCCATCCACCTCCAGTCCCGCTCGAACCTCTCACATCCACGCCTTGTGGCGTAAAAATGGCTCGGTATTTCTGCCCCGGGTTGGCCGATTCGTAGCCTCCGCCTTTTCGCGGCTCGACGCCGTAACGCGCCGCATTCACCGCGGCCCAAAGTGAATTGCGAAGTCCGGTCTGTTCGAGATGTCTGAACGCCGCCCTGCCATGCAGCGCGGGCATGGGCGTGGCGACATTCTTCGCCGAATCGGCGATTGCGCCGCGACGCGCCGTCAGACCGACGCAGCAGCCGATCACAGTCAACGCCGTGATGATCAGAAAACCATTGGTGCGAATCCGTCGATTCTTCATATTTGCCTCCTTTTTCGATTTACCTGAGTTAAGAGTTAAGATTTGTGTTCACGCAAGTAGACTCTTCACGCCGGCTGTAGTTTTTCAGATCAAATGCTCCAATACTGGCACGATGGGCTGACTCTGCTTTACCAGAGTATGTGGCTGAGGACGCAAAAGAAACCTCACCAAATTCGCCGCCGATTGCAGCTCCACCCTTTCCATTAACCGTGTTGCTGAACGCGGCAGCGCCTCGCCTAATCAGGCCCGAAGCGAGTATTCGCCCAGCCATTGCCGCAGCTCGTTTGGCCACTGTTTCCGGATTCGCGGTCGACGGGGCGCTGAGAGCGTTCTTTGTGGTCGCCGAGGCGAACCGAACAAAGCGCCGCGCAACTTCGAACTCGCGGTCTTCGGCGCTCAATCCTTCAAGCTCCAAACCGAACATCCGCCCTGCAGCCGAAGCCTGCTTCCCGCCGATCATGCCGCTGACCGGCCCGCCGACGAACGCGCCGAGCGCCTTGCCCGCAATAGGGAGCGCGGCTTTGGCCAACGGCTTCAAAACTCCGCCGATGTAAAGTGCGGGGAATCGCCAAACTATCTCACCTGATTTTCCAAAATTGGCGGAGGGTGGTCAGAAAGACAGTAGAAGGCTGGCATAAGTCAGTGAGCCGCAAGCCGAAAGCCCGGCGCCGATCGCTTACCAAAAGCGACGACCTGTTACTTTATCGTCACTGTGAAAGGATATTTGGAGGGTCGTGTATCAAAAATGATGATGGTCTGCTGAAGAGGCTTAGATGAGTTATGCTTCCGCCGTTATGTGTATCGCCAAGATAGAATTTTCGGCACGGACAGGTGCGTACCTAAGATGGCGACGTCACTCCTTCCAGCCCGGCAGCGACACCGTTGCGCGGTAATTCGAATCGTTATACAGCGGGTTGCGGATCGGCTTATAAATCCGCTGGCCCGTGAAGGGCCGGTCCTGCGTGTAGATCCACACGGAATCCGCGTCCCACACAATGATCTCGTCCCGCTCGTCGCCCGTGACGTCGAGGACTTGATACGCCAGATCGGGATGGCCGTCATCGGGCAGCGTCACTACGCGCCGCAACTGCCCGTCAATCATCCCGCCTTCATGAGCGTTCGCATTCAGCATCGCGAACTCCAGCCCGTCGCCGCGCCAGTTCACCGGCTGCAGGTGGCTCGAACCCGGTATCAGCTCCTCCTGCGCGAGGATGTTCGCGTCCGCGTCAAACAGTGTCACGATCCCTGTGTTGCGCCAGAAATTCGCCGTCAGGATTTGCAGTCCCGGCGCATCGGGACGGTATTTGCCGACGCTTTGCGTTTGCGTGTGCCCGATGCGGACCTGCTTCACGATCTTTCCGTCTTCGGAGATCACCACCATCCCTTCGTCACTGCCGCAGGAGTAGACGCGGGGCCGCGCCTTCGGATCGCCCGTGTAATTGCCGACCGAGATCGCGTCCGCGTGGTCTTTCATCTGCGCGTCGTGCGACCAGACGTACTTGCCCGTCGCGTTCCACAGCGCAAACCCGATGACGAACTCATCCTTGCCGTCACCGTCGAAATCGTAGGGGTAGGGAAAGTGCCCCGTCTGCCCGGCGCCGCTCCACAGCGGCTTCAGGTCGTTGTCGAACACCCAAAACGTGTTGTAACGGTCTTTCAACAACAGTTCCTGCCGGCTCTTCTTTCCCGACAGATTTAGGAAGATCATCGAGTCGCCGCTGTTCAACTCGTAAGGCCGGTCCCTGTTCTCCGCCGGCGCGGGCGGCATCCACGCGCGCTTGAGCGTCTTGCCGGTCGCGCCCTCCAACACCTGAATCTGAAAATCCTTCACCATAACAACTTCGTTCTTGCCGTCGCCATCGAAGTCGTGAATCTGGAATGGCGTGTCATTGGTGAGCAGCGTGTTGCGCGGATCAGGGCGGCCGATCTGCCATAACACCCTGCCGTCGAGGTTGACAGCCGTCATACAACTGATGTGATCGAACGCGTCGCCGCGCACCTTCGGGATATTCTGCGCGATCAGCATGTCTAAGCGGCCGTCACCGTCTAGATCGCCGAACCGCACGTTGCGGCCCGCGCCCCACTTCGGCGTGTCGAACTTCTTCCACAACTTCGGCTGCGGGTTGGCCGCGCGGAGCGACGCCAGTTCTTTCTCGCGGGCGGCGATCCCGCTTCGGATCCGCTGCGCAACTGCCTCCGGCGCAGAGACCACGAAATCGGTGAAGCGCGCGGGAATGTTCGCAGTAATACCCGCGCGGCCTCCCAGTATGTCGCCGTCGCTCGCCTCGATGACCAGCTTGCCGTCGAAGTATGCCCGCATCTTCGGCCCGTCGTTTTCCACCTTCAGCTCGTGGTACTGCTTGATGTCATAGGACACTTCGGCGGTCCCCAGCTCTTTCCAGTCGACCACGCGTATCTTCTGTTCGACCGGCAGCCGCAGCGCCAACCGCGCCTTCCGGCCGCCGGAGATCGAGAAGACATAGTAGTGGCGGTTCGTGTGATACCGGAACACAATGCCCGCCGATTCCGCCAGCGACAGGGGCCGAACCTGCGCCGACACGGTGTAGCCGGTCCACAACGGATCGCCAGTGACGAAGAGCGGCTGCCAGCGCTCCGGCTGGTCGTGCAGCAGGTGCTGTTCGAGATAGGTCTTGCCGTCTTCGTCGCCCGCCACCCAAGAGTCGTTATGCGTGATCGGGTTGTACCAGGGGAACGTCGCCACGCCCCGGCTCGGCAGATAGTGATATTCCTGAATGGCGCCGTTCAGCAGGCCGACCGGCTTCGAGAGCCAACCAGGCGGGAACTTCGAGAAGTCGTCCCGAAACAATTCGACCTGAGAAGGCGTGGCGACAGAGAGTACAAATAGCGACGACAGGATTATGCGCATAGCGTCTTCCTAGTTTGTATCAATCTTCGCTGTTCCTATTTACTACCGGCTTTGCCCGTCGCCTCAGAAGACCAGCTTCAAGGCGAACTGGATCTGGCGGGAATCAATCCTCGTGCTGTTGATCACGCCGTAATTGGCCGTCCGGAGCTGCGACCCGGGAGGATTCCAGATCGGGTGGTTCGGAAGGTTGAAAATCTCGGTTCTGAATTCCACATACTTCGATTCGGTCAGATTGAACTTCTTGTTGGCCGAGGCGTCGAAGCTGATGATGCCCGGGCCGATCACCGAATTGCGCGCGCTGTTACCGAAACGGAAAGGCCCGTTGGCGGGAATCCGGTCTATGTAAGCGTCGGTATTGAAGAAGCGCGTGCGAGTTTGTTGGTCGCGAGGCAAATTAGGATTGGCTCCGGTCGAATCGGGATAACAGATGCCGCCGCCGTTCTGAATATTACCCGGACCGCAGGTCACCGTGAACGGGAAGCCGTCCTGCAACGTCAGGATGCCGCCCAACTGCCATCCGCCCAGGGCGAAGTCGGCGATCCGATTTTCACTCAGCCAGCGTTTGCCTCTGCCAACGGGCAGTTCCCACACCCATGACGAGGTCCAGCGCCTGCGGAAGTCGAAGGCCGACAGCCCGCGTTCGAGTTCGAGGTTGTAGTCGTTCGACGGCGTTAAGCTATCGCCGTCTGACGTGCGGATGCCGCTGCCGTTATCAATCGACTTGCTCCAGGCGAAAGAGCTGATGAAGGTCAAGCCGCGCGAGAAACGCCGCTGCGCTTTCAGGTAGAGCGCGTGATAGCTGGAATGGCTCGGCGCGTTCATCACCTGGAAGCCGCCGAACTTCGGGAACGGGCGAGACAGGTTGGAGTTCGCCAACTGGCTCGGCCGCGTTTGGTTGTAGGTTTGCAGACGGCGCAGCTTGATTCCGGCGGAGCCGAAATAGGTCGCCTCTACCGTCATACTGCCGGTCAGCTCGCGCTGCAATCCGAACGACCATTGCGCGACATACGACGTCCGCTCATTGAACTGGTTGATCAGAATAAAGGTCGGCGCGCCAGTGCGCGCAAACGGCCGCTCGAAGCTGAGGTTGGGCCGGAAGTTTTCAGCCGGCTCGTCACGGCGAATAGTGAAGGGCGCGTTGCGCACGATGTCGAAGGTGGCGTTGCCGATGTCGCGCACGTAATAAATCCCGGCCCCGGCGCGCAGGACGGTCTTGGGCGTAATCTGGTAGGCGACGCCGAGCCGGGGGGCGAAATCGTTGAGGTCGTTCTGGTAAGCCCTGTCGCCGAATCGCCCGTCGCGGACGTACTTGATGTCTGGCGCTAAGCGGAAGGCCGGGTTTCCTTCATAGGGATCGCCCTCGCCGGCCCGCACATAGACCGGCTCCATCGAATTGTCCCAGCGGAAATCGATGTTGACGATGGCGTCGTATTTGTCGCGGAACGGCTGGTCATTCTCCCAGCGCAGCCCGTAGTTGAGCGTCAACTTGGGCGTGATCTTCCAGTTGTCCTGCAAATAGAGCGCGAAGTAGTTCGAGCGGAAGTTGGCGATGGGCGCGCCGACCTGCCCTTCGGCGCGATTGAAATTGCCGAGCAGGAAGTCCGCGAACGCCGCGCCGCCTTGTTCCACAGCCGCAGGCGCGGACTGCCCGAGCAGTTGCGGCTTTTGCGTGTAGCGTCCGTCGAAAGCAAAACGGCCACGTGTGACGACGCCGCCGATCTGGTTGTAACGCACGCGGCGGACTTCGGCGCCGAATTTCCAGGAATGCCTGCCAAGTGTCCAGGAGAAGTTGTCTACCAACTGGATTGTCGTGTCATAGTTGATGAACGGCGCGTCGCTCTCCTCGCCGAGTCCCGACAACCCGGTGATATTGATGTTGGGCACGCCCCAGTAAAGCGGGTTGTCGCTCGGAATGTTGATGCCGAGTTCCTTGACCACGTTAACGGTATTGGCTCGTGGCGAGATGTGGGCATTGACCAGACGGCTCAACCCTAAGCGAACGTCGTTGACCTTGTTCGACCCGAAGGCGCGCGTGTTGGCGAGCACGCCTTGTTGCACGTCGGTGTCGGTGTTGATGCCCATGTTCGGGACGGCGAATGGGTCGTAGCCGAGTTCGTGGGAAATGCTGTGTCGGTAGAACCAGTTTGATTTCGAGCTTTCGGTGAAATCAACACGATAGGTGTACTGGTCGGCGTCAATCCGCCTGGCTTCGTTGTTGACGAAATTTGAGCCGGTCCGCTCCTGCTGCGGCAGCGGGAAGAAGGCGAGCAATTTTTTCGAGACCTCATGAATGCTGTTCTGCGGGATGATGTTGTTTTTGAACTGACGCGGCAATCCAATGACGTCTCCAGGCCCATTGAAGGTTCGCGTGGTCGGGTCAAAAATCATTCCCTCTCGCTGTTGCACGCGATTGCCGTCCGTGTCGTTGACGAAGATCGGGTTGTTGAAGGCGCCGCCGCACACGCCGCCCTGACCCGCTGTGTTGGAGCAAAGCGGCGCGCCGAGCGCTCCGGAGAAATCGCCGCCGCGCCAGGCCTTCAGCGGAAGCGACGGCGTCCCGGTCAACGCCTTGCGCTCGCGCAAGCCCTCCCAGTTGAACAGAAAGAATAATCTGTCTCTGCCGTTGTAAAGTTTCGGAAGCGCCACTGGCCCGCTCACCGTCGCTCCGTATTGGTTACGCTTGAAAGGCGGAATCCGCTCGGGGGCGGGACGATCAAAATAGTTCTTGGCGTCGAGCGCCGAGTTGCGCAGGAATTCGAACAGAGTCCCATGAAACTGGTTCGTCCCCGACTTGGTCGAGACGTTGATCTGGGCGATGGCCCGTCCGTATTCGGCGTCGAACAGCCCCGACTCGACCTTGAACTCCTGCAATGCGTCAACCGACGGCAGCAGCATGTAGCTGTTGAAGTTCAAATCGGTGTTCTCGATTCCGTCGAGCGAATAATGATTGAAATGGATGCGCTGCCCCGAGACGTTCAGCGCGAAGCTGTTGCGCTGCCCGCCCATGCGTTGTTTGCCCTGACTGGACGAAGGCCCGTTGGTCGTGGCGCCGGGGATGAGCGAAGTGAGTTGTAGGTAATTCCGCCCGTTGAGCGGCAACTCTACGATGCTGCGGTTCTCGATGACGGTTCCGATAGAGGCGTTCTCGCTCTGCAAGACCGGCGCGCCTCCGGTGATTTCGACGGTGTTGGCCACTTCTCCGACCTCGAGCGTCACGTCAATCCGGTTCGCGCTGCCGACCAGGACCTCGATGTTCCTGCGCTCGACGGCGCGGAAACCGGTCTTTTCGACTTTCAGCGTGTAGATTCCCGGAGGCAATGCCGGTATCGCGTAAAGCCCCGAATCGTTGGATTGAACCTCTCGAACGGCGTTGGTGGCTGAGTTGGTGAGTGTAATCCTCACCCCGGCGACGACTGAACCGTTCGAGTCGGAAATGACCCCGCTGATCTCGCCTGACGGCGTTTGGGCGGACATCGGGAAGGCGAAGGCCACGAGAAGAAGGAATGTAGCGGTAGCGCGCAAGAACATGGGCGGACCTCCTTATGGGTTAACGTTGGAGAAGGGAACACCTCGACGTACGCCAGCGCTTGTTATGTAAATCGTCTGGAAAGCGGGCGAGCGAACGTCTAAGGCGCATGCAATCGAAAGAGAGCGTGCCCATTGGCCTGCCATTGGTCTAAATGTCAGGTCAAAAGTTCCCAGAGGTTGAATATGAATTTGCCAGTTGTTCTATGTGACCGTGTCCTCCGCCATGTGGCGGTTAAAGAGACGCCGAATTGTAGTTGTGTGCGCCAGATTTAGGCAATGACAACCGTTCAAATCCCAGAGCAGCCGTGGCGCAATATGTCCAGATTGCGTGGTTTCTTTCACTGATCCACTGGAGAAAACCACGCAATCTGGACATATTGCGCTACGGCTTCGCGCCGTTCCACTTCATTTCAAGCCTCGATTGGCGACTATGCAAAAAGCGATAGTTCCATTCGACGGCCAGGCCGCCGGATTGTTCAAGATGTACCGTGGGTTGTCCAACCTGCGGACGTCTTGGCTACTCAAAAATTGAGGGAGAACAAGCGCTTTTCGCCGTGAAATTTCGGATACCCAAGACGTCCGCAGGTTGGACAACCCACGGTACATTTCTCGTCGTGGAACTAGTTGATGAGCAGTAGTGAACGGTTCTTCATCCGTGGAAAAAGCCCCCCTGGCAAAACAAATCTTTGGTCTTTGCGGATGCTCTTTGAGTCAGTACCGCGAGCGGTAGCGAGCGTGGCTCGGTCAATCGCTCATCGGCCGAGCCACGCTCGCTACCGCTCGCGGTACTGATCCGTCAGAAGAGAAGCTTCAACCCGAACTGAATGATGCGCGGGTCGCCCGCGTTCGGGTGCGTGCTGGTGATTCTGCCGAACCCGCCGCCCGAGACATTGGTGTTAGGGTTATTGAAATTGACCTGGTTGAAGATGTTGAAAAACTCGGCGCGGAATTGCAGGTTGACCTGCTCGGTGATCCGGTTGTTCTTGAAGAACCCCATGTCCCAACTGAACAGGCGCGGGCCGTAAAAGGCGCCACGCCCCACCGTGCCGAATGTCCCAATGTCATTGACGGCGAACGCCGCCGGGTTGAACCAGACGGTCTTGTCGGCGCCCGCCGGCGGCTCAGGGCTGACACCGGTGAATTTCGCCCGATCACGGCCAATCCCGGTGCGTGAGTTATCTAGCCCGCTCGTGACGGTGAACGGCGCGCCGGTCTGGTACTGGCCGATGCCCGTCGCCTGCCAGCCGTGCAGCGCGCCGCGCAGGAAGCGATTATCGACCTGGGCTTTGGGAATCTCCCAAACATAGGACACGACGAAGCGCTGGCGGCGGTCGAAATTGGATGGTCCGTAAACCATCTTGTCGGCGTCCGGCAGGTAGAATGGAATCACTTCAATAGCTTCGCCGGAGCTGGTCGGGTAGTTGTCCAGACTCTTCGACCAGGTGTAGTTTGCCAGGATCGAGAAGCCCTGCCCGAATCGCCGATTCAGCGTAAGTTGCATCGAGTGATAATACGACCGCCGATCTTCGGTGAAGTAATCAATGTTGCCAATCTCCGGAGCAAACAGCCGGCGAGCGTCGGTCCCTGCTGTGCTGCCCGGGATGAATCGCGCGGGATTGCCTTGCTTGACGACGCGCCCATAGTTGGAGGCCGAACCCACATAAGCCGCGCGCGCCAGCAACTGCGTGAAGACCTCTCGCTCCAAAGTCAGGTTCCAGTTATAAGTCAGCGGCGTATTGTGCCGTCCGTCATAAGTCGTCAACAGGACTGGCTTGGGGAACGGCGCATCGGGGCTCCCGATATTCGCGGGCGAGATCAGGTTGAAGTCGCTTCGCCCCAGGTACGGGTCTGAGAATGGCCCTTGCGGCTGCGTCTGGCTCACCCGGATGCTCCACGGCGGCGCGTTCACGGCGCCGTTGTTGAATTCGCCCAGCAGGTGCTGGTCGTAGAACATGCCGGCCCCGCCGCGAACACTGGTCTTGCCGGCGCCAAACACGTCCCAGGCGAAGCCGAACCGCCCGCCAAAGTTGTTGTAATCACCGTCCACTCCATCCTCAGACACGCCCTGGTCACCGCGGAACAACAAGCCCGGAGGCGCATTCTTGAAGAGCGCCGATTTCACCCCGGCCTGGAAATCCTGCGCCGTGAACTGCTGAATCCGGCCTCGCACCTCATGCCACGGCGGCGTCGGTTCAAAACGCATCCCCATGTTCAGCGTAAAACGTTGGTTGATTTTGAAGTCGTCCTGGAAGAAGAGCGCCGAGTAGGTGGCCCGATTGTTCTTGTATTCTCCCGTCCCCTGGTCGAAGGTTCCGATTCGCCCCAGGAAGAAATCGGCCATCGCGTTACCGGTGACGTTGCCGTTGAAGACGAAGTTGCCGGCCCGGCGGAACTCATTCGCAATATCCACCCGATAGCGCGCGATCTCTCCGCCGAACTGCAGGCTGTGTCGTCCTGCCACCCAGCTCGTCCGGTTGCTCCACTCAAATCCGTTCCGCACAAACGCCGCCTCGAGGTTGTCGCCGATTTGAAAGAAACCCGAGACCGAGATCTGCTGAATTGACGGCAATGTCGGATACAGAGGCAACCGCACGCCCAGGTCTTTCATGCTCGGTACGCCCGAAGGCGGGCCGCGCCGCGAGTGAATGCGGTTGTAGCCGAAGTTGAATTCGTTCAACACCGTCGGGCTGAACGTCCGCGTCCAGGAGAGCGCAGTGTTCTGCGTCCGCACGCGCGACTGATTGCTCCCTCCTCCGTACGTGAGCAGGTTATCGTCATTGAAGATCGCGGCGTTCCGGAAATGGTCAATGAAGTAACGGCCGCTCAAGCGATCCTTGACGCTCAACTGGTGATCAATCTTCGCGACGCCTTGATCCAGCTCCTGCGCGATGTTGCGTGCGAATACGACCTGGCCGGTTCCACCCACGGCGGGTATGAACTTCAATACGTTTACCGTCGCCGGGTCGAATCGGCTTATCGGAATGATGTTCAGTCCCAGCGGGTTGTCGGGCGTGGCGCGCGACGGGTCGCGGATGCAAGCGGTCTGAACTGTGGCGTTGCAGGTTCCGGTCAACAGCGGGTCCTTGAGAAAGACTTTGTTCGTCCCGCTGAGGAGGCTGGAAAAGTCGCCGTTGCGCTGGGCGATGGTGGGCGCAAAAGTAGAAACGTCGTTCGCCCGGTTCCGAATCCTCGTCCCTTGCCAGCCCAGGAAGAAGAACGTCTTATTACGCCCGTCATAGCCCGGCAGACTGACCGGCCCGCCGCCGAAGGCCCCGAATTGATTGCGCTTCAGGAAGTCGCGTTCTTTCGCGAAGAAGTTCCTGGCGTTGAAGACGCGGTTGCGCGCGAATTCGAAGGCCCCGCCATGCAGGTCGTTCGTGCCAGACCGCGTCACGACGTTGACGACCGCGCCGGCGTTGTTCCCCTGCGCCGCGCTGTAATTACTCGTCTGGATGCTGAACTCCTGCAGGGCGTCGGGAAACGGGAAGGTCTGGTTCTCCTGGAAATAAAAGTCGGTGTTGCTGACGCCGTCGAGCTTGAACGCCACCTGGCGCGCCTGCGCGCCGTTGGAGGAGAGACGCAGCCCGCCCGGAATGGACTTGCCCGTTTCCGTGCTCACCGTGTCAATTACAGTTCCGGCCACCAGCGTGGTCAATCGCGCCGCGTCGCGCCCGTTCAGCGGCAGCTCGGCGATCCGGGCGCGATCCACCACCTCTTTAAGAGTCGAGGTGCTGGTGTCCACCTGCACGGCCGCCCCCTCGACTTGCACCGTCTCGGTCACCACTCCGACTTCCAGCGTGATGTTGATCGTCAGGCTTTGATTGGCCAGCAGCTCGACGCCCGCGCGGCGGAAGGAGCGGAAGCCGCCGGCCTCGACTGTGATCTCGTATTGCGTAGGGCGCAAGGCGGGCAACACGTACCGCCCGTCGCCGTCCGTGACGACGTTGCGGGCGAAACCGGTGCCCACTTCCAACGCCTTTACGGTGGCGTTTGCGACTGCGGCCCCCTTGTTGTCCGTTACTGAACCGACGATTTGGCCCGCCTGCTGCGCCAGCGCATAAGCCGTGAGCAGGGCCGCCATCCATCCTGCGATAAGAAGTCTTCGTAGCATAGGTTTTCTCCTTGCTGAACCCGCGCTTCGTGACAGGCTCTCGCATAATCGAAGCCTAAACCGGCGCGGATCGGATCGTTGATTAAAATGCGAAACTAGCCAGAGGTGTAGAGGACTCCGCTTGATCAGCAGTTCAATATGCGCGCAAACCTCTCGCGCACATTGCTCTAATCTGTTCTTCTGTATAAGATTCCGTTGCAAGACGCAGGCTTTGCTCGGGCCGCACTTTCCTGAAAATGACGACTGATAAGCCTTGCTTTACAAAGGCAGTATGATCGAGATCGAAAGCGGAAATCTTTCCTAAGCCTTGAAATGATCTTGGCGAAGTTTTGACTTAGTTTTCCCGAAGTCTTGACCGCCGCTATGCGCCAGCTTACCAGGCATTACTACGAATTTGGTCCCTACCGATTAGAGACCAACGAGCGGATCCTATTGCGGGAAGGGCAACTTGTGCCACTGACCCCGAAGGCTTTCGAGACGCTGCTCGCGTTGGTCGAAAGCGGCGGGCACATCCTGGACAAGGAAGATCTGCTTAAGAAGGTCTGGCCGGACACCTTTGTCGAAGAGGTCAGCCTGGCCAAGAAGGTCTCCATTCTGCGGAAGGTGCTGGGCGAAGACGTTGACCACCACTACATTGAAACGATCCCCAGACGCGGCTATCGCTTCGTGGCCGACGTGCGGGAGGTCTGTCAGGAAGACTCGGCCACAGTCGAGCCTCGCGTAGCTAACGGAACGGGACAAGAGCATGAAACCACCGAGGGCGAATTGAACGAAGGCATAGAACCGGCGCTTCCTTACGCCCCGAACCGCGCTGGCTCCATGCGCCCGCGCGCACTTGCCGACCACTGGGGGTGGTTGGCGGCTTTGCTGTCGGTTGGCCTGTTGGTCGGGTTGTGGGTGTGGCAATGGGCCTTCCGGCCGGCCACAAACGTGTCGAAGTCCGCCTTGAACGCCATCCCGCTGACCAGTTATCAAGGGCGAGAAACCCAGGTGACGTTCTCGCCCGACGGCAATCAGATAGCCTTCGTCTGGAACGGCCCGCAGGGCGACAATCAAGACATCTACGTCAAGCTGATTGACGCCGAGACGCCGCTGCGGTTGACGACCAATCCTGCGGAAGACCTCAACCCGGTCTGGTCGCCAGACGGCCGTTACGTCGCATTCCTGCGACAGTCGGCGGAGGGCAGCGAGTTTTATCTGATTCCGGCGCTCGGCGGCGCTGAGCGCAAGCTGGCAAAGATCTTCCCCTATCAAGTTCCGAGCGACGGCGCCAGCCATTACTATTCTCCCGACGGAAAATACCTGGCCATCCCGGATAAAGGTTCTACCTCGGAACCTCTAAGCGTCTTTCTGCTTTCGATTGAGACCGGGGAGCGGCGCAAGCTCACTTCGCCGCCCGCGGGCGTAATCGGCGACTACAACCCGGCGTTTTCACCAGACGGTAAATGGCTGGCCTTCGCCCGTTCTCCGAGATGGTCAACGGACGACCTGTACGTCATGCCGCTCGCGGGCGGCGAACCGAAGCGGTTGACTTACGACAACATGACCATCAACGGATTGGCCTGGACGCCCGACAGCCGCGAGATCGTCTTCGATTCCCGGCGCGGCGGCAGCAGCAGGCATCTGTGGCGGGTGGCGATTGCGGGCGGGACGCCCGAGCGAGTGGACACGGTCGGCGCCGACGTGCTCAGCCCTGCGATCTCGCCGCAAGGGCGTCGGCTGGCCTACACGCAGACGCTGGACGACATCAACATCTGGCGCATCGAGTTGGACGCGGCGGGCAAGGCCAAATCGCAGACCGAGCTGATCGCCTCCACGTTCGGAGATCACGGCCCCGACTATTCGCCGGACGGCCGCATGATCGCTTTCACCTCCGGCCGTTCGGGCAACAACGCAATCTGGGTTTGTGAAAGCGACGGCTCCAAACCGCGCCTGCTGCATTCCTGCGGGCCTTACGTGACGGGCACGCCACGCTGGTCGCCCGACGGCCGATGGGTCGCCTTCGATTCGCGCTCGTGCGCCCCCGGAGCCGACGGCAATCCGGACATCTACCTGATCAGCGCCGACGGCGGCCAACCGGTCCGCCTGACCAATGATCAGGCGGAAGACGTGGCACCGAGCTGGTCACGCGACGGGCGCTGGATCTATTTCAGCTCGAATCGCGGCGGGAGCATGCAGATTTGGAAAATGCCGGCCGCGGGAGGGCAGCCAGTACAGGTCACCGAGCAGGGCGGCTTTGAAGGCTTTGAATCGTTCGACGGCAAAAGCCTGTACTATACGAAAGGCCGCGCGATACCTGGGCTGTGGCGAATGCCGACGGCGGGCGGCAAAGAGGAATTTGTAACCGGTCATCATCAAGCCGGCCTCTGGCGCTACTGGCGCGTGACGGGGCAGGGAATCTACTTCGCGACGGCGACCTCGACGGGAGCGATGCTGGAGTTTTACAGCTTTGCCGATAAACAAATCAGCGAAGTCGCGCGCCCCTCGCGGGGGGCGGAGCGTTACCTACCGGGCTTGGCCGTTTCGCCCGACGGCCGCTCGTTGCTCTATTGCCAGATGGATCGTAGCGGCAGCGACATCATGATGGTCGAGAATTTCCGCTGATCCAGGAACCTCAACACTACCGAAACGATCGCAACCGCGGGAAATCGCTCCTCGGATCAATTCTTTCCTGGCGGATTTTCTATTACGCAATGTTTGACCACAAGCTGGAAACAAATAACCGAAGGGAACGAAAATGAAAAAGCACATTCTTTTCCGCGGCGTATTGTTCGCCTGCGTTACATTCGCATTGGCTTGCGCTCCCGACACAGCTAAAAACAACGTCGCGCCGGAGGCGTCCGTTGAGATCAAGCCCGCGCTCGACAGCGTCACGAGTGACAAGCTGCTTCGACACATCAAAACGCTCGCTTCGGATGAGTTCGAAGGGCGCGCGCCGGGTACAAAAGGCGAGGAATTGACCGTCAACTATCTGACTGAGCAATTCAAACGTCTGGGCCTCAAGCCCGGCAATCCTGATGGCAGTTACGCGCAGAAAGTTCCTCTCGTTGGTTACACGCCCCAGCCGTCGGCGTCATTCACCATCGGCGGCAAGCAGACGCCTCTCGCCAGTGAAGATTATCTGGCGCGCTCGCCGCGGTTCACGCCGGAGACCAGGGTCGAGAATTCGGACGTGGTCTTCGTTGGTTACGGCGTCGTCGCTCCCGAATACGGCTGGGACGATTTTAAAGGCGTGGACGTCAAAGGCAAGACGATCGTCATGCTCATCAACGACCCGGCGATCCCTGACCCCGTAGATCCGAACAAGCTCGACGAGAAGATGTTCAAGGGCAGAGCGATGACTTATTACGGCCGCTGGACGTACAAATACGAGATCGCTTCGGAGAAAGGAGCGGCGGCTGCGATCATCGTTCACGAAACCGGTCCCGCAGGTTATCCATTCGCGGCGTTGGCCAGTTGGCGGCAGGAGAACTTCGGCATCCAGACGCCAGATAGAAATATTAGTCGGGTCGCCGTTGAATCGTGGATCACTGTTGACAAGGTTAAACAGTTCTTCACCTCCGCCGGGCAGGACTTTGAAGCTTTGAAGAAGGCCGCGCTCAGCAAAGATTTCAAGCCCGTGCCGCTCAACGCCAAGGCCAACTTCACGATCAAGACCGCGCTGCGCGAAGTAGCTTCGACCAACGTGATCGCCAAACTGGAAGGCTCGAATGAGAAGCTCAAAGATGAGTACCTGATTTACACCGCGCACTGGGATCACATGGGGCGCGACCCGAAATTGCAGGGAGATCAGATCTTCAACGGCGCGCACGACAACGCGTCAGGCGCGGCCGGTCTGCTTGAACTCGCCGAAGCTTTCGCTAAGTTGAACCCCGCGCCCAAACGTTCGATCCTGTTCTTGGCGGTGACGGCGGAGGAGAAGGGGCTGCTCGGCGCGAAGTACTATGCCGAGAATCCGCTCTACCCGCGCGAACGCACGCTGGCCAACATCAATATGGACGGACTCAACCAGTGGGGGCGCACCAGAGACGTGGTGATTGTCGGTTACGGCAATTCGACGCTCGACGATACGCTTGTCGAGGCGGCTTCTGCCCAGGGGCGCGTAGTCAAACCCGACGCCGAGCCGGAGAAGGGATTCTTCTATCGCTCCGATCACTTTGAATTCGCCAAGCAAGGTGTGCCTGCGCTCTACACCGACGAAGGAACTGAATTCATCGGCAAGCCCGAAGGCTACGGCATGCAGAAGCGCAAGGAGTACACCGACCGCGATTATCACAAGGTCTCTGACGATGTGAAGTCGGATTGGGATTTGTCTGGCGCCGTTGAGGATTTACGACTGCTCTTCCAGGTCGGGTACCGTGTGGCGCAAGGAGAAAAATGGCCGGAGTGGAAACCGGGCACGGAGTTCAAAGCGCGGCGCGATGAGGCGCTAAAACGGGCCAAGGCTTGATACGGATGATGCCTTGCCTCTGAATGCCGTTCATCAACTTATGTGAAAACATTCAGTACTCTGTAAATTAAGTTTTTTGGTATTGTTCAAGCCCGCGGAGCGGGCGGCAGAGTAAAGCCTGGGGTGGAGCCGAAGGCGGAACCCCAGGTCAGGTTCGGAGCGCCATCAAGCCCGTGAAACGGGCGGCAGCCCAAACAACTTAGTTTCCAGAGTATTCAGCAACTTTTCTGAAGATGTACAGCAGATTCAACTCGCTTTTGAGGCCAATAAAGACGAGTTGAAGACCATGCTCGCGCTCGTCTTGGATATCAGCAAGAATGAGGTCAAATTCTCCTTCGAGTTCGAGTTGCGGATGCGGTTCAAAGGCGGGGAGCTGATCAAAGACTAGCCGAAGGAATTGAAACCTTAGTACAGGCCGCCTCAAGCCCTTTTATTGGCGCTTCTCAAAGAGGAGAGGAATATGGGATTCTGTCATTATAGTGGTTACGTCACAAACTGTAGTTGCCGGTTTTTGATCTCTGAAAAATGGCAGGAAGCGCGAGGAGCAGTTGAGGTGGAGACTCTGCGCCTGTTCAAGCTTTCGCGCTGGGCGTTGGCGCTCGTCATCGCGCTCAATTTCGGTATCCCCCAGGCATATGCGCAGGGCGGCAAGGCAGAGCCGTTGCGGGTTCAGTTCCAGCGTGGGCGCAGCAGCGCCACGATCGCAGGTAAGCTGCGCGGCGATCAACAGGCCGAATACGTGGCCGGAGCAAAGAAAGACCAGAAGCTGACCATCAATCTTTATGCAAGGCCGCCAGGCTCGATCACCGTAAAAGTCAAGACCCCGGATGGCGCGGACCTGGAGTTGAAGCCGGACTCCAAACAACAGTGGTCGGCGACGCTGCCCGGGGATGGCGATTACTTGCTCTGGGTAGTCCGCAGTTCAGGCAAACCTGGAACATCACTATACAAGCTCACGGTCACCATTCGTTGAGCAACTCACCACAGCAACTGCAGTTCCCAGCGCCGGAGGTTTTGTCCGGAATCATCAATCAACACTCAAACACAAGGAGACACAAGCATGGCCTCAGTCGCATTTACCCCTACTCTCAGAGACGAATACCAATGGAGCTACTCGAACCATTACACGAAAGGCAAATATGTCGCCGACGGCACTTTTTCGTTGACGGCGGTCTCCAAACAATGCGGCGTCGCCGCGTTGCTGCGGCGAATGGCGGAGATCGGGACGTTACAATTCAAGCCCGACGGCACGCCGATTACAGGCGTTGGCAAAGACAATACCGACGGCAACGCTCTGTTTGACAAGTTCGGCCCGCTCATCCGGTTCTCGAAGAAAGAGAGATCGCCGCTGGTCGAAGAACTGCAAAAAATCCTCAACACGTTCCCCGGCATCTTTCTGAAGGTGGATGGCATAGCTGGTGAAAGAACTTCCGACGCTTTCAAGAAAGTGACCGGATGCTTCCTGTTTGGCGATCCGCGGGCTTAACCGCCGTGTCACATGTTCGGATATGGCGACAATTCGGCTCCGAATTCTCCACTTGGCGTGGGGTTGGTAAGTTCGCAGGTCGCCGCACTGCCGCAAGACGAAGGCGGGTTCGCGCCCGGCTTTTTGTTGTTCGACTCGCTATTGACTCTCCATGCGAGTCGATTATGCTTCGCGCGTTTGCCTTTCACCGCAGAGGCGCGGATTGAAACCATTGAAACGAAACACAAAGGCTTACGCTACCGAAACACGCGCACAGGCGACCACTACGGACGCCACAGATGGACCGCGTGCTTCGACGCGCAAGGAGTTTGGAAATGAAAAGACTGACTCAGATTCTATTGATGGCTTTGGCGGTGTTCGTGACATACTCGTTGTCAAGAGCGCAGGACGGGCCATTATGGCAATACATTGGCTCTACGACAAATAAGAAGACGGGAGAAATAACTATCTTCCATGCAAGAGATTGCTATAGGTTTACAGATGCTGAAAGCGCTGAGTATCCCAAGCTAGCTATTAGACAGCAGACTGGCGATACGGCGCCCAATAAGGAAGCAGTCGATGAATACGATTGCAAGCGACGAGCGTCCAGAACCAGAATCTGGCTTTACAAGGACGGCACTGAGCAAAAAGAGAAGAATCTTGATTGGATGGAAGTGGTTCCCGGCTCTGTTGGAGAAGCTCTATGGAAATACGCATGTCGAGATAGAAAGGAAAAGAACTGACTGCGCTAAGGCCGGGCGATGACCCGGCCTTTTGACATGCATGCGTGTGGGGCGCCTGCGAATGCCGCGGGAGAGATTTGCGCCAGTTTGGCTTATCGCTCCGGTGTGCGGCAGGTTCCATTGGCGCGGAGTCGGCGAGATAGCAAGCCGTGGCGCCTTCGGCTTCCGGAGGTCATTTCAACAGCCACTCTTCCGCCGACTGGAAATCCGTAAATGCCTCGACTTTTACACCCCGATTCTGAGCCACTAGTATTGCAAACTTTAGTAAATCAATTCGCTCCGGTCTGGTAACAAAAGCGACTTTTATTCCGTAGCGCATGAAAATCACCAATCTTTCTCCCATGAAAAATTTTGGGTCTTTGGGAATTGCCGTGAGACACCCCAACATCTTGCGGTTTAGAAAAAGAAGAAGAAACCACGGATTTAACGGATTAAGACAGATCAGGACGGATCAATCCGTGAAAATCCGTTTTTGATCCGTTAAATCCTCCACAGCTTGGGGTTGTATTATCGTGAATCCCGTACCGTCAATGAGAAGTCTATCGTTATTCGTAAGCTTGCAATGTTCAGCAATTAACTCAAATTGCTGCAATCCTTCGCCCGGCGCGGCCACGCCAATAAACCTTGCGGCGAGATAACCGGACATTTGTTCCATCTGAATAGGCTTACCTCGGCAGATCGGCTTAAAGTTTCCCTTCGGCGAGGAACTTTGCCCCCAGGGCTGATACAGAAGCCACGGCCTCCGTGCCCTACGAATGGTGATACTCGACGAATCCACGTTCATTAATGATTTTATCCATGTGGCATTTGCGAGGTCTGATTGCAGCGTGTGTGCCCACCTCTCGCAATGCGCGAGCGCCAAGGGACGGAGAAGAACGGTCAATATCAAGCCCAAAGAGCTTCACGAGGCGTTATTGGGACGCTGGTACAGTACCGCGCGCGTAAGCAAGCGGCCGTCTCATAAGTCAGCCGCTTGCTTACGCGCGCGGTACTGTACCAATCTCACGTGTTCTGATTTAAGCAAATGCCAAGAAAACTTAGCGCGACTTTATCCATCACGCCGCATAACAACTTGATCTCCAACTTCGTCCAGACCGTCTCGGGGGCAGTCAAAATTTGCCTCAGCGACGGACGCCGATCGCCTTTGACCCGTGGCCGACCTTTCTGACCAGGCCTATAAGGGGGCGGCGGATCATAGAGGGCCGCATCCAACCGCAACCGCGTAATCAAACTGACTGTTGGCAACTCGCTCACCAATTTCAACAACTTGATCGCCGCAAAGCTGCTGTCAGCGACAAAAACCAGCGTGCGGTCTGGCAACCAGCGGGCGACCAATTGAATGAGCTGCCAGGCTCGCTCGTTCAAGGTATGCGCTTGGCGTCCGCGCTTTTCGTAATAGCGCGCCGACGGGCAAAGCACTGTCAAAAAAGGCAAGGCCCAAACCGCCGCGGCCCAGGGAATCTTGACCAGCAACATACAAGACAACCAGAGCGGCCCGCTGGCTTTGACAAAGTGCGATTTCGAGGAGCGCAGCGGATCGTGATAAATGCCTTTGGCGCTGATCTTGTCTCCGCGCCGCCGCTCAGGTGTGTCGTCGATGCCAAACAGCAACGTCCCTTTGGGAGCGAAGGTCTTAATCAACAATTTCAACAAGACCCGGCTGAGCGCCAGCGCCGACCACTGCGCGCGATTGAGTACGCGGTGGTAATTCTGAAAATGGGGGTCATCACTTTTCCCCATGATTCGCAGGCAGGCGGTAACAGTGCGCTTGCCGATGGCGAGAATCGCCCCGGTCAGCAGGACCTGCGCGTTTTCCCAAACGGACTTGGAAAAAAACGGTTGAAACCCTACGGTTTTCTCTAAAAGATTTTCCGAACTTTGGTGAAATAGTTTCGACTCTGCTTGTACTTTATTACCGAAGAAGACTCCCTGATTGGGATGGCGAAATGAGCGGTCAAACGTATGTCTTCTGTCACTTCAACCGGTACTCCATAGCTGATCTTTGAGATCATTGAGCGGTAAGAGGCAAGCTTGGGTTGCCATAATCCAATCATTGAAAGGCAAGACGCCAGCGCAAGCTGCTGGCTTGATAGATCATCGGTGGAAGGTCAGAGAACTGCTGACCTTCAACGCCGCTATCACTTCAAAGATAACGTAGGGAGTACCGTTCCGAAAGTTTGTTGGAGAAAGTCTCGGATACTGGAGACATCGGCGAGATGTAATATGGAGCCAGGCGCTTACTGAGTGAGCACACCGAACGTGTATTGGGCAATCATCACGTAGCGATTTTGTGTGGTGAGCCCCTCTAGCGTCAGCAGGTAATTACCCGGTTTGAATAGGCTCGAATTGAAACTGAGAGCGAGCGCGTCATTAGAGATCGCGCTCAGGTTACTCTCTCTCCAAATGTTACGGCCATCAGCCGTCGAGATGGCGGCGCGGTAATATCGAAGACCGGGATCGGGCTCCGATTCGAGCAGGAGAATAATCAATTTAGATGTTGGTGAAAGTTTGATTTGATTGACTGGCTGAGTCAGGTCAGGAACGCTGCTCCTAGTAACGCTCAGCGCGAAGACGGGTACGACGACTTGGGGAGGTGTTACGTTCTTCGCTTCATTAGGCAGGCGTGGACGATCTCTTCGTTCGCTTTCAGGCCGGGCGGCAAGTTGATCTCGCGCCTGCATCTCTTTCGTCAGATTGTGTGCGGCTTGCTCTCTCTCTTCATACCTGCGCTGCCACTCTGCCGCAGTTTGTGTTGCCCGAACCAGTTCGCGGCGCGCTCTGCTCCATTCCAAAATCGGCAACGCAATCAACAGGATTACGCCGGCGAGCAACACCGCCTGTTTCGCACGGCTAAGCCGCGCAATCCAGGCTAACAATCCGGCCTCGACGTAGGCGCGCCGCCGACCTATTTCTTTTGCCGCTACGATTTGCAGCCCCATCCGGAGACCACCAATTACTTCCAGCAGATTGACGCATTGCACGCAATTTTTGAGGTGCTCCTCGAAACGCATCCGCTCTTGGGCTGATAATTTGTCCAACAGGTAGCGCTCGGCAATATTGTGTTCTTCGATGTATGAATGCTCCATGGGTTTGTTGCACGAATCAGAATGAAGCGTTGCGGGCGCCCTGACGTGGTGTGCTTTTTCTGCCATGAAAAAGAGGCCCACTTACCGCATCCGCAACTGGAGCGAGTATAACGCCTCGCTCAAACAACTGGGAAGACTCATCATCTGGGTCAGTTCTCAAGCCGTCGCGAATTGGACGACCGATGAATTGACCTGGGAGCCTGGCGCTTCTCCGACTTATATCGACTTGGCGATTGAGACTATGGCCGCCGTCCAGGCCATTTATCGCGTATTATACGTTCGTAAAGTTCCCTGTAGCGTTCCCGCGCGCGGTGGAGCACGAGATTAAACTGCAAGCTGGTCAATCCCAGATCAGCGCAAATCTGTTCCTTATCGTCTTCCGCGAGATAGAAACGGAAGAGCACCTGGATGTCCCTCTCGTTGGTCATTTCTTTCAGTATCTGCCGGACGATATCAGCGCTCTCCTTCCGCAACAATTCTTCGAGTTGATCGTGCGCCTGGCAGGGAAGTGATACAACCTCTTCGGTTTCAGTCAATCTCTCCTGCCGCGCCGCGCGCTGGAAGTGCTTTATGACCTGGTTTCTAGCCACGCCACAAACGAAACCGGGAAGTCTCTCTGCCTCCCTGATGTCTCCCCCTCGGATCTTTTCAATGATAATACAGAAAGTCTCTTGGTAAAGATCGTCGGCGACCGTAGGGTTCCCAAGCGCCCGGCGGATGATGCTCATTACGGCGCGATTATAGCGCTCGACCAGTTCAGTTTCAGCTTGCCTATCGCCGCCCCGAATGCGGCTGACCAGATCAGACCTGCCGCTAGCCTTATCCATAGACATAGTTTCCACTCGCTTACCTGGCGTGATTTATGGTCAGAATGGCCTTTCACCGTCGGCCGTCAAGATTGGCCCATTCGCCCGCCTGAATGAAACTCCCCCAGTAGTATGGGTGTCGCAGCTTCGCATCTTTCAGCATCCCCAGTTGTATTTGCCGCAACGCTTCACCACGACCTTCTCCCTTCAGCAGTCGTCTGTAATAACCGGCCATCAAGTTGCGCGTCTCCTTATCCAAGACCGGCCATAAGCTCAGGACCTGCGTCTCCGATCCGGCCAGCACCAGCGCGCGTCTCAGACCATACACCCCTTCGCCGTTCCTCACTTCGCCCACTCCGGTGTCGCAACCGGAGAGCGCCACCAGTCTCGTCCCCCAAAGGTCCAGGCTCGCCACCTCCATGGCGGTCAACACCCCATCGTCATCGCCGCCCCGGCGTTCATTCGCCCCGGCCAGCGCCAGCCCGGATCGCAACAGGGGGTTTTCGACCTTCGACGCCCACTTGCTCAGCCGCATTGGGAGGCGCAGCTGGTCATCACTGGGGGGGCTGCGCGTCTCCATCGGCGGCGCTTCCTGATCACCGAGGAAGAAACCGTGTGTCGCGATGTGCAAAACGCGCGGCGCCTTGGAGCGCTTAAGCGCCGTTTCGGTGGCTTGTTCTCGCAGCAACACCGACGCTTCCGTCAACACGGCCTTGATCGCCAGCGCTTCATGCTCTGTGCCCGGCAGTGATTGGAAGAAGACCATGTCCGGATCAATTTGTCCCCACGCTTGATCGCCGGACTGCGAGTCTCCTGAGCCCTGGCCGGCTCGGGCGGCCAGGGTCTCGACCCTGCCGAAGGCGGGATTGGCCACTATCAATGGAGCGTTACTGCTCCGCGGCGCCAGTTGTAACCGCAGCAGGTCACGTCCGCTCGTCAAGTAACTGATGGTGTAACGCTCGACCAGATACTTACCTCGTTCATCTACCAGGACGGCAAAAGGAATTAAGTTGAGCAGGCCGTCGGTCGCGATCAGCAGACGGCGCGTTCCGCCCGGTATGGGGCCCAGGAGGGCCCGCACGGGTCGCATGATTTTGTCATCCGCGACGCGCGCAAGGCGCCTGACGTCCGCGCGGTTCGGGTCGCGCAGCGCTTTGCGCAGTCCGGCGACGGCCTCGTCAATGACTTTCGCCTCGCCCAACTCCTTCCACTCAATCTCCCCCTGCCGGCGCAGGACGTAGGCCACATACCGAGGCTGGCCGTAGGCCTCGTCATCTTTTGCGGCTTTGGGGTTGAACGGGCGGTAAGAAGCGAACTCGATCAGCGCCGCGTCATCGGGAATGGCCTCCCGCACGGCTTCGAGCGTGACGGGCAGGGACTGGGCACGATACTTGTCGCTCCTGCGGCTGATCTCGGCTTCAAACCTCTCGGCCTGTTCTTCGAGCGTCTTGACCCGGTCGCGATATTGCCCGGCATTCATTCTCTGTGGCCCGTCGAGGACCAGCCTGGCGATTTGCGAGCGCGCATCGGTCAACTTGTCGAGCGCGGCCCGATCCTCCTGGTTGAAGCGGCTGCGAAGGGTTTTGAGGCTCTCAGAAGTGGCGTCGAGGGCGCGCCCCTTGCGTTGGAGGATCAGAGTGGCGGCGAGGCTGCGCGCCACCGAGTCGTGGGGGGCAAAAAGTATGTGTAGGGAGAGGGTCTGATCAGTTTGCTTCGAGAGAGTGGCCAGATGGGCCAGTTTCTGGCGTTCTGAGCAGATGGCCAGATTGGGCTTGAGGTTGCGCTCAATGACGGCGATGGCGCGAGACTGAAAGGAGATGGCACGAGCAATGTCGTTTTTCGCCATATAAAGTCTGGCGAGAGCATCGAGGGAAATGGCGACATTGGGGTGTTCCGGGCTGAGTGATTTCTCCCAGATGGCCAGAGCGCGCTGATCGAGCGACTCCGCCTTCGCGTAGTCGCCCAGGTCGGTGTAAAGGCTCGCGAGATTGTTGAGAGAAATAGCGACGTCGGGATGTTCCGGACCGAGCGATTTCTCCTGGATGGCCAGAGCGCGCTGATAGAGCGGCTCCGCCTTCGCGTAGTCGCCCATCTTGGTGTAAAGGCTCGCGAGATTGTTGAGAGAGGTTGCGACGTTTGGGTGTTCCGGGCCGAGCGATTTCTCCGTTATGGCCAGCGCGCGCTGATAGGTCGGCTCCGCCTTCGCGTAATCGCCCAGGTAGCTGTAAAGGATCGCGAGATTGTGGATGGACTGAGCGACGTCGTGGTGTTCCGGGCCGAGCGATTTCTCCCGGATGGCCAGAGCGCGCTGATAGAGCGGCTCCGCCTTCGCGTAGTCACCCAGGTGGGTGTAAAGGCTCGCGAGATTGTTGAGAGAAGCCGCGACGTCTGGGTGTTCCGGGCCGAGCGATTTCTCCCGGATGGCCAGAGCGCGCTGATCGAGCGGCTCCGCCTTCGCGTAGTCGCCCATCTTGCTGTAAAGGACCGCGAGATTGTAGATGGACTGAGCGACGTCTGGGTGTTCCGGGCCGAGCGATTTCTCCCGGATGGCCAGAGCGCGCTGATAGAGCGGCTCCGCCTTCGCGTAGTCGCCCAGGTTCCAGTAAAGGTTCGCGAGATTGTTGAGAGAAGCCGCGACGTCTGGGTGTTCCGGGCCGAGCGATTTCTCTCGGATGGCCAGCGCGCGTTGATAGAGCGGCTCCGCCTTCGCGTAGTCGCCCAGGTTGGTGTAAATGAATGCGAGACCATCGAGAGAACGAGCGACATAGTGGTGTTCCGGACCGACCAATTTCTCCTGGATGGCCAGAGCGCGCTGATAGAGCGGCTCCGCCTTCGCGTAGTCGCCCATCTTGGTGTAAAGGCTCGCGAGATTGTGAAGGGACTGAGCCACGTCGAGGTGTTCCGGGCCGAGCGATTTCTCCGTTATGGCCAGCGCGCGCTGATAGGTCGGCTCCGCCTTCGCGTAGTCACCCAGGTTGCTGTAAAGGATCGCGAGATTGTGGAGGGACTGAGCGACATCTGGGTGTTCCGGGTCGAGCGATTTCTCCCGGATGGCCAGCGCGCGCTGATAGAGCGGCTTCGCCTTCGCGTAGTCGCCCAGGTTGCTGTAAAGGTTCGCGAGATTGTTGAGAGAAGCCGCGACATCTGGGTGTTCCGGGCCAAGCGATTTCTTCCGGATGGCCAGAGCGCGCTGATAGAGCGGCTCCGCCTTCGAATACTCGCCTTTATAATAGTGAAGTGTGGCCAGACCACTGATCGCCTGACTGACATCGGGGTGATCTGGCCCTAGCCTCCTCTCGCGAATCTCCAGCGCCCGTTCAAAATGCGGCAGCGCTTCGTCATATCTGCCTGAGTTGCGCAGGTCGATGGCTTTCTTATACAACTTGCGCGCCTCTTGCAGAGCGCGGTCATTCTCTGTCGCGGCCCGCAACTCCTCGATCCGAATCTCATAGGCGCCTGCCGACGCCGCCTTCTGCCTGGGCTGCACAACCAGCCAGTAGTCCCCCTCAGCTTCAGCCACTTGCGAAACCGTTTCCATCCCCCGCAGCCTCTTTTCGGTGTCGAACTCCATGATTTGCTCGCCGTCAGGCCCCAGCAGACGCGCCACCACGTCAATGCCATCCTGCTCAATGACCGCCTTCAGGAACTGATCGGCCGCCAGCCTGATTCGATAGGTGTGTCGCTGCCCGTCCGCCAGCACGCGCCTATGAGGCTTGCCCGGCTCAAGCGCCCGGACGTCATTCTCGCCGCCGGCCCCGCTTCCCGCGCCACGTCGCTCTTGAGTCGTTTGCCGGAACGGATCGCTCGCGTACCCGAAATCCTCTCGTGAAGGAGCGACAACTAACAGACCGATGAGTGAGAAGAGTGTCAACCGGTTAACCAAGTGTAGCATAACAAAATCCTCCTGCTGTTATACTTCCAAGGAAACAATGTTTGTTGAATCTTCACGCTAATGGTGATACACGGCTTTAGATGATTTTGATTTGCGCGGCGGCAGGGCCAGTGATGAATCGCGGGCTCTTTGGGAATTCGCGTGGAAGCGGCAGTTTCTGGGCATTTTTCGGTTTCTAAACTATTAAAAACATTGGGACGCGCTTTTTGCAAAGGTTAATTACCACGCGAATTCCCAAAGAGCCGAATCGCGCGACCAAGTTCTCAACGTCGTGGCTCCTGGGGTAGCAGGGGGAGCAGGGGGAGCAAGATATTTAGCGCAACACGAGCCTGTATGTCCTGAAGAGACTATCAAAAAAAGCCGAACCAGTTACAAACGAGTTACTAGCAACCTCCAAACACCAATAAGCCTTTTGTTTTTGCCTAAACCGAGAATTGCTGGGCGGTAACCTGATGCACGGGCCAAGGATGTCAGCGGGCAGGCTTGCCTCGACCGTGTTGGTTATCTTAGTCAGTTTCGCCAGTCCTCGTGGAACCGGCGAGTTCCTCTCCGAGGATTGACGTGGCCGAGAGTCTTCTTGATAGTAATCAAAATACTCTCGCAGTATACGGCGTAAGTAATCTTCGTTGATCACGATCATTATGATCGAGGCATTCTCGTCGAATACTGCCGATCAACCGTTCCGCATATGGATTTTAGAAAGGCGATCGCGGCGCGGTGATCACCCCTTGGATCCCCATCCCTTGAACTCGATTTAGTTAATACTCCCCGTAAATGCCGTCGCGATCGCGCGGCAGATACCTGAAGCGTATGCGAATTGAAGCTGATTGCCGTCAGCCACTCGGGATGCGCCATCGAGCATTTCGGCGACGTGACCAAGCTTCAATACATATATGAGCAAGTTGGAACAAAATTTCGCGGAAATTTACATTCCGATCAAAAAATTCCTTCGTCCCGGCCAGTGTCT
>WNFU01001754.1_pt1 | contig 35915 bp, 31 predicted proteins | sample 5400121 | NCBI WGS metagenome assembly WNFU01 (sample SAMN13153360, study PRJNA577476) | soil metagenome | isolation source: 100 cm soil or saprolite under grassland replicate 1 | place: USA:California | collected 2016-06-15
CGCTACCCGGACCCGCTGCGCGGGCCGGCGCGTTCGGCGGCCAGCGGATCGCCTGGGTGCGCACGTAACTCAAGCACGCGCAGACGACGCGGCCCCCGGGCGCTGTTCGTACACCGAAGGCGCTGCCCACCACGCTGTCCCGCTTCCCGCACCGCACGAGCGGCGGGCCGCGCCAGGCGCAGGTCTGGTGGGTGCCCACCGCGGCGGTGAGCAGCCATCCACGATGATCGGGGAGATCAGCAGTTGCTCGGCGCCGGCTTCCCGGCGAACCGGTCGGCCAGGTACCCGATCGCCAGCGGTGCACCGGTCACGGCCAGCACGATGTGCCCGCTCAGCGGATCGCGGTACTGCAACACCGGCACGCCCTCGGAGCAGTATTTCGCCACCAGCGCGTCATCGGTGGCGATCGGGATCAGCTCATCGGAGATCGAGTGGTAGTTGAAGATCGGCGCGACCGGGGTGCGCTGACCGAGCCTGGTGGCCGCCAGCACGGCGGCGAACTGCGGCAGGTCCACCGCGTCCGGCACCGTGGTGAAGCTGTCCAGCCGCTGGAACGCGTACCGGGCGGCCAACTCGGCGGCACACGCCGACGCCACGTCCCGGACGAGCTGGCGGCCGCCGTCGTTCAGGACCGAGTCGATGTCCATCTCCGGGTACGCCCGCGAGATGCCCACGATGGCGCCGAACCCGAGGCCGGCGAATACGCTGCCGTCGATCACGTCGAATGCCGCCTTCAGGTCCGCCGGGGCGCCGCCCTCCGCCACCCCCACCACGCGCAGCCCGGGTGCGTAGCTGCCCTGCAGCTCGGCCGCCCACGCGGTGGCCAGGCCGCCGCCGGAGTACCCCATCAGGCCGATCGGGGTGGACGCAGCGAGCCCGGCCGACCGGAACGCCAGCGCCGCCGTGATCCCGTCCAGCACCGCGTGGCCGGCCTGGGCGCCCGCGCCGTACTGCGACCGCGGCCCCTCGTAGTCGGTGACCACCACCGCCCAGCCGCGCAACAGCGCCGGAGCCATCAGCGACAGCTCCTTCTCGGTGCCCGCCCGCAGCGTGTACGACGGGGCGCACACCGTACCGAGGCTGTCCTCCGCGGTCTGGTACGACAGCAGCGGGCGCGCGCCGCCGCCGAGGTACGGAACCGCCGGCACGATGATCGTCGTGGCGTCCGCGACCGGCTGCCCGTGCGAGTCGGTGGACTTGAACAGCACCTGCCAGGACCGCACCGGGAGCAGGGTCCCCAGGCCGGTGACCGTCACCGAACGTGACCGCAGCACGGCGCCGTTCGGATGGGAGGCCAGGTCCGCCGGCGCGCCGTAGAACGGGTCCTGGTCCGGTGGGGTCAGGCCGGCCGCCTCCGCACCGGGCGTCATCGCGAACGGCGACGCCGCCAGCGCGGCCACCGCGGTCAGGGCGGTCAGGGCGGTCACGCAACAGCGCGACCTTGTCGAGGACACAGTATGAGCTCCTTCTGGATGCCGGACACTTAGCGGTTACTGTGAGTAGTCGATCACAGGAAGCGCTCGTCCGGTCACCAGTAACGGAGCTGGCCGAATTTCGTCATGTTCCTCCGGTCCGTGCCACACGCACGAACCGGAGGACTCGAGCCTCAGCCGGGGATGGTCCAGGTGTCGCGGCCATGGATGAGGGCCGACAGGTCGGCGGGCTTGGCGGCTTGGGCACCGGCGACCTGGGCACGCACCTGGTCGTCGTAAGTGGACCGCTCGACGCTGCGGAACACGCCGATCGGGGTGGTGGACAGGTCGATGCCGGACAGCCGGGACAGCGCGAAGGCGTAGGTGGGATCCTCCGCGTGCGCGTCGTGCACCACCACCCGCGCGTCGTCCTCGGCGACGCCGGTGGCCACCGACAGCGCCCCGGTGGCCGGGTCCCGCACCACGGCGTGCCCGTCGCCGTACCGCAGCGGCTTGCCGTGCTCGAGCCGGATCGTGGCGTTGTCCCGGGTGGCCGGGTCCTTGAGGATCTCGAACGCGTTGTCGTTGAAGATGTTGCAGTTCTGGTAGATCTCCACGAACGCGGTGCCGCGGTGCTCGGCGGCCGCCCGCAGCACCGCCTGCAGGTGCTTGCGGTCGGAGTCGATGGTGCGGGCGACGAACGTCGCATCGACACCGAGGGCCAGCGAGATCGGGTTGAACGGGTGGTCCACCGAACCGAGCGGCGTGGACTTGGTGATCTTCCCCGGCTCGGAGGTCGGCGAGTACTGCCCCTTGGTGAGCCCGTAGATCCGGTTGTTGAACAGCAGGATCTTCAGGTTGACGTTGCGCCGCAGGGCGTGGATCAGGTGGTTGCCGCCGATGGACAGCGCGTCCCCGTCGCCGGTCACCACCCACACCGACAGGTCAGGGCGGGAGGTGGCCAGGCCGGTGGCGATGGCCGGTGCGCGCCCGTGGATGGAGTGCATGCCGTAGGTGTTCATGTAGTACGGGAACCGGGACGAGCAGCCGATCCCGGAGACGAACACGGTGTTCTCGCGGCGGATGCCGAGCTCCGGCATGAACGCCTGCACAGCGGCCAGGATCGCGTAGTCCCCGCAGCCGGGGCACCAGCGCACCTCCTGGTCGGTCTTGAACTCCTTCGCCGACTGCGGCGCGTCCGCCTTGGGCACCAGGCTCAGCGAGGCGAACCTGGTCGCCGGTTCAGGCATCGGTGATCACACCCTTGAGCACGTCGGCGAGCTCGGCCGCCTTGAACGGCAGCCCGCGGACGCGGTTGTAGCCGATCGCGTCCACCAGGTAGCGGGCGCGGATGAGCAGCGCGAGCTGCCCGAGGTTCATCTCCGGTATGACGACCCGGTCGTAGCGGCGCAAGATCTCGCCCAGGTCGGCCGGCAGCGGGTTGAGGTGCCGCAGGTGCGCCTGCGCGATGGCCAGCCCGCCGTTGCGGAGCCGCCGGCAGGCCGCGCCGATCGGGCCGTAGGTTGAGCCCCAGCCGAGCACCAGCACCCGGGCGGCGCCGGACGGGTCGTCCACCTCGGTCGGCGGCAACGTCGCGGCGATGCCGTCCACCTTGGCCTGCCGCAGCCGGACCATGAGGTCGTGGTTGTCCGGGTCGTAGGAGATGTTCCCGGTGCGGTCGGCCTTCTCGATGCCGCCGATGCGGTGCTCCAGCCCCGGGGTGCCCGGCACCGCCCACGGCCGGGCCAGCGTCTTCGGGTCGCGCAGGTACGGCAGGAACTCGCCGTCCTCCCCGTTCGGCTCGGTCGCGAACTCCACCCGCATGTCGGGCAGGTCGGCCACATCCGGGACCCGCCACGGCTCGGAGCCGTTGGCCAGGTACCCGTCGGACAGCAGGAACACCGGGGTGCGGTACGTCAGCGCGATCCGGCAGGCCTCCACCGCGGCGGCGAAGCAGTCGGCCGGCGAGCGCGGCGCCACGATCGGCACCGGCGCCTCCCCGTTGCGGCCGAACATCGCCTGCAGCAGGTCCGCCTGCTCGGTCTTGGTGGGCAGACCGGTGGACGGGCCGCCGCGCTGGATGTCGCAGATCACCAGCGGCAGCTCCATCGAAACCGCCAGCGCGATGGTCTCCGACTTCAGCGCCACCCCAGGGCCGGACGTGGTGGTGACCCCGAGCGCGCCACCGAATGCCGCGCCCAGCGCCGCGCCGATACCGGCGATCTCGTCCTCCGCCTGGAACGTCTGCACGCCGAACGCCTTGTGCTTGGCCAGCTCGTGCAGGATGTCGCTGGCCGGGGTGATCGGGTACGAGCCGAGGAACAGCGGCAGCCCGGACAACTGCGACGCCGCGATCAGCCCGTACGCCAGCGCCGGGTTCCCGGAGATGTTGCGGTACGTCCCTGGGGCCAGCACCGCGGGCTTGACCTCGTAGGAGACCGAGAAGTCCTCGCTGGTCTCGCCGTAGTTCCAGCCGGCCTTGAACGCCGCCACGTTCGCGGCCAGGATCTCCGGGCGGGCGGCGAACTTGGCCTGCAGGAACGCGAGGGTGGCCTCCACCGGCCGGTGGAACAGCCACGACACCAGGCCGAGCGCGAACATGTTCTTGCTGCGCCCGGCGTCCTTGCGGCTGACCTCGGCGGCCACCTGCTTGACGGCGTCCATGGTCAACTGGGTCAGGTCCACCGCGTGCAGGTGGTACCCCTCCAGCGACCCGTCCTCCAGCGGGTCCGCGGCGTATCCGACCCGGGACAGGTTCCGCGCGGTGAAGTCGTGGCTGTCCACGATCACCGTGCCGCCCGGGGCCAGGTCCTCCAGGTTGGCCTTCAACGCGGCCGGGTTCATCGCCACCAGCACGTCCGGCCGGTCCCCGGGCGTGAGTATGTCGTAGTCGGCGAAGTGCACCTGGAACGACGACACGCCGGGCAGGGTCCCGGCCGGCGCCCGGATCTCCGCCGGGAAGTTGGGCAACGTGGACAGGTCGTTGCCGAAGACCGCGGTCTCGGCGGTGAACCTGTCACCCGTCAACTGCATACCGTCACCAGAGTCTCCTGCGAACCGGATCACCACTTGATCCAGTTGCCGGATCTCGGTGCTACGCCTCACGGCCACTACACCTCCGTCCAGATCCCACCTGGGACACGGGCGGGATGAAGCGCCCCCTCCAGATCAAGTCTAGGGCCCTTCACGACACCTATCGACGAGGTGACCGCCGTCACACCTCGGCATGCCAAACGGGACGGTACTCCCGTTCGTCCCCGCATCCCGGCCATCCCACGCCAACAGAGCACGACCGCGTAACATCGCCCCGCGCGCGGCCCGGCCCAAGGGGTGCCAGCCGGCCGCGGGTGCGCGGACAATACGGTGCGTGACCGCCACCGCGCCCGGGCTGGCCCGGCGGATGGGCACCGCGGACGCCGTGCTGGTCGGGCTGGGCTCGATGATCGGCGCCGGGGTGTTCGCGGTGTTCGGACCGGCGGCGCGGGCGGCCGGCTCCGGGCTGCTCCTCGGGCTGGCCGTCGCGGCGGCGATCGCCTACTGCAACGCCACCGCCTCCGCCCAGCTCGCCGCGGTCTACCCCGCCTCCGGCGGCACCTACGTGTACGGTCGGGAGCGGCTGGGCGAGTGGTGGGGCTTCGCCGCGGGGTGGGCGTTCGTGGTGGGCAAGACCGCGTCGTGCGCCGCGATGGCGCTCACCTTCGCCGCGTACGCCGTACCCGGGCCGTGGTGGGTGCAACGACTGGCCGCGGTGGCCGCGGTGGCCGGACTGGCCGCGGTCAACTACCGGGGCGTGACCAGGACGGTGGCGCTGACCCGGGTGCTGGTCGGCTGCACGCTGGCCGCGCTGGCGGTGGTGGTGGCCGCCATCTGGGCGCACGGCGCCACGCTGGCCAACCTCGGCGGCCCCGCGGCGCTCAGCTCAGGTGGCGTGTACGGCACGCTGCAGGCGGCCGGGCTGATCTTCTTCGCGTTCGCCGGGTACGCCCGGATCGCCACCATGGGCGAGGAGGTCCGCGACCCGGCGCGCACCATCCCGCGGGCCATCCCGCTCGCGTTGGGCATCGCGGTGGCCGTCTACCTGGCGGTCGGCGTCAGCGCGCTGGCCGCGGCGGGGCCCGGACCGCTGGCCGCCGCCACCGCCCCGCTCGCGCAGGCCGCGGGCGGGACCGCGAGCGGCATCGAGCCGGTGGTGCGGGCCGGCGGCGCGCTGGCCAGCCTCGGCGCGCTGCTCGCGCTGATCGCCGGGGTCGGCCGCACCGCGCTGGCGATGGCCCGCAACGGCGACCTGCCCCGCGCGCTGGCCGCGGTGCACCCCAGGTACCGGGTGCCGCACCGCGCCGAGGTTGCCCTGGCGGCGGTGGTCTGCGCGCTCGTGCTGGCCACCGACCTGCGTACGGCGATCGGCTTCTCCTCCACCGGCGTGCTGCTCTACTACGCGATCGCGAACGCCAGCGCGTTCACCCAGCCGGCCGAGCAGCGGCGCTGGCCGCGCGCTCTGCAGGTGCTCGGCGGGGCCGGCTGCCTGGTGCTGGTGGCCGGCCTGCCGGCGACCTCGTTGGTCGCCGGGCTCGCCGTGGTGGCGCTCGGGCTGGCCGGACGGCTGGCGGTCCGGCGGCTCAGCGGATCCGGCCGCGCGGCTTGAGCGTGGTGGTCGGCATCGGCGGCGCCGGCAGGCGGTCCCCGGCGTACTCGCGTACCGTCCCGAAGCCGCCGGACTCCCACTCCGACCGGAACGCGACGATCTCCTCGTGGCTGCGGCCGACGAAGTTCCACCACATCACGATCTGCTCCTCGAACGGCTCGCCGCCGAGCAGCAGCATTGTGGCCGGCCGGTCGCCGCGCAGCGCCAGGTCGGAACGCCCGCAGCCGAGGTAGAGCAGCGGGCCCCGCGCCAGCGGCACGCCGTCCACCTCGACCTCGCCGTCGAGGGTCAGCGCGGCGTACTCGAAGTCGGGCCGCAGCGGTAACCGGGTGTCCACGGGGCCGGCCAGGCGGGCCTCGGCGCCGACCAGCGGGGTGTACGCCGTGGCCGCCGACCTCACGCCGCCGACCTCGCCGACGAGCACGGCGACCGACAACGCGCCGTCGGCCAGGACGGGCAGGTCGGGGTGGTGTTCGAACGCCGGCTCGACCTGCCGGTGGGCGTCCGGCAGCGCCACCCAGAGTTGGACGCCGTGCAGCACCGGCCCGTGGTCCGGCGGCGACTCCTCCGAGTGCGAGATTCCGCGGCCGGCCGTCATCACGTTGAGCTGCCCGGGGTGGATGAGCTGCCGGCTGCCGAGGCTGTCCCGGTGCAGGATGTCCCCGGCCACCAGCCAGGTCACCGTCTGCAGACAGGTGTGCGGGTGCGGCGGCACCTGCATCCCCCCGCCGCCGGCCACCCGCTCAGGGCCGTAGTGATCCACGAAACACCAGGCGCCCACCATCCGGCGGTCCCGGTGTGGCAGCGTCCGGGTCACCATGCTGCCGCGCGGGCCGAGCGTCACCTCACGGCCGGTCAGCAGCTCGCGTACCGGCTCGACGGCCACGGCCGTGCCGCCGCCGAGCACCTCACCCGGTTCATGCTCCAGGTTGCTCACGTATCTGAGAGTACGACCGCCCTGGCCGTTCTCCGTGCCCTCCGTCGTGCGCATTCCGCCGGGTGGAGTGGGTGGCCGGGCTGGGGCGTGGGGCGATTCCGGGGGCTACGCGCGTTCGAGTACGACGACGGGAATCTCGCGGTCGGTCCTCTTCTGGTACGCGTCGTAGTCGGGCCACACCTCGGTCATGTACCGCCACAGTTCCGGCTTCTCCTGCGGGGTGGCCGGGCGGGCCTTCGCCGCGAACCTGTCGCCCTTGACCTGTACCTGCACGTCCGGGTCGGCCTGCAGGTTGAGGTACCACGCCGGTGGCTCGTCCGAGCCGCCCTTGGACGCCACCACGAGGTAGTCGTCGCCGTGCTGGCGGAAGATCAGCGGCGTGCTGTGCTGCTGCCCGGTGCGCCGGCCGGTCGTGGTGAGGATGAGGATCGTCGTGCCGTTGCGCCAGTCGTACCCCTCCTCGCCGTCGGTCGCGACGTACCGGTCCACGTGCTCCTTGCCGAACAACATCGGGCGATCTCCTGTGTCCTCACGTCCCGGCTCCTGCCCGCCAGCCTAGGGCGTGTTTCAGAGGTCCCGGTGGATGCGGGCGCCGCCATGGGCTTTTGAAACATGCCCTGGGTTGCACAGGCGGTCGACGCGCGGGCGGCCGGACCCCTGCGGATGCCGCCGCCGGCAGGGCGGGGCAGGATCGGTGGATGACGACGACGGTGCGCGAGGTGGAACGGAAGTACGACGTGGAGCCGGCGTTCCGGCTGCCCGACCTGGGCGGCCTGCCCGGCGTGCACGCGGTGGCGGCGCCGCACGAGCAGGAGCTGTCCGCGACCTACTTCGACACCCCGGACCTGCGGCTGGCGTCGCACTCGGTGACGCTGCGCCGACGCACCGGCGGTGACGACGCGGGCTGGCACCTGAAGCTGCCGGTCGCCGACGGCGAGCGGGAGGAGGTACGGCTCCCGCTGGGCCGCGCCGTCCGCACGCCGCCGCGCGAGCTGCGCACCCGGGTGGAGGCGTACCTGCGCGGCGGGCCGCTGGTGCCGGTGGTCGGGCTGGCCACCCGGCGGACCGCGTACCGGCTGCTCGGCGAGGACGACCGGGTGCTCGCCGAGGTGGCCGACGACAGCGTGACCGCCACCGATCTGAGCGGCTCCGACGGGGCCGCCGCCAAGGCCTGGCGCGAGGTGGAGGTGGAGCTGGTTGAGGGCGGCCGGAAGCTGCTCGACGCAGCCGGCGGGCTGCTGACCGAGGCCGGGGCGACCCCGGGCTCCAGCGGTTCGAAGCTGGCCCGGGCGCTGGCCGACCGCCGCCGGGCGCCCGACCCCGGGCCGGAGCTGCCGGCGAAGTCGGCCGCCGCGGTGGTGCTTGCGCACCTGCGCGAGCAGGTGGCGAGGCTGCAGTCGTTGGACCCGCAGGTCCGGGCCGCCGAGCCCGACTCGGTGCACCAGATGCGGGTCACCATCCGGCGGCTGCGCAGCGCGCTGGCCACGTTCCGGCCGCTGTTCGACCGGTCCGTCACCGAGCCGGTCCGGGAGGAGCTGAAGTGGCTCGGCGGCGTGCTCAGCGCGGCCCGGGACACCGAGGTGGTGTGCGAACGGCTGCTGGCCGCGGTCCAGGCGGAGCCGCCGGAGCTGGTGCTCGGCCCGGTCGCCGCCCGGGTGCGGACCACGCTGAACACCCGGCACCGGGAGGCGATGGCCGACGTGCGCGTCGCGCTGTCCGACCAGCGGTACTTCGACCTGCTCGAGACCCTGGACCGGCTGCTGGTCGCGCCGCCGCTGTCGGACCGGGCCGCGGACAGCGCCAAGGCGGTGCTGCGCAAGCGGACCAGGGCCGCCTGGCGGCGCACCCGCCGGGCCGCCGACCGGGCGGCCGGAGCGGACCTGGCGGCTGGGGACCGCGACGCCGCGCTGCACGAGGTGCGCAAGGCCGCCAAGCGTGCCCGGTACGCCGCCGAGACGGCCCGGCCGGTGATCGGCAAGCCGGCGAAGTCCTTCGCCCGCCGGATGAAGGCGGTGCAGAAGCTGCTCGGCGAGCACCAGGACACCGTGGTCACCCGGGCCGAGCTGCGCCAGCTCGGCGTGCAGGCGCACCTGGCCGGCGAGAACGGCTTCAGCTTCGGCCGGCTGCACGGCCTGGAACAGGCCCGGGCGGAACGGGCCGAGCAGGCCTACCCGGAGGTCTGGCGCGCCGCGGCACGCCGCCGGCGCAGGCGCTGGATGAGGCGCTGACCTGCGCGGTTACCGCCCGCCGGGGGTGGGAAGAAGCCTGCACCGACGACCCCGCGCAGGAGGCGACCGCCAGCGAGGTCAGTGGCTGAGCCCCCCGCTGTTCGAGCGGATGCGCATCGCGAGCAGCGGCACGTCCACCGGCACGCTGGTGTCCACCTCGATCGCCGGCCCGAGGCCCAGCGGCCGGTACCGGGTGCCCCACAGCTCGTCCTCGGTGCGCTGGTCGTCCAGGTGGCCGGCGTGCCGGTGTCCGGCCCGGGCCAGGTACCGCTGGCGGGCCAGCTCCACCGGCACCGCGCAATGCACCTCGACCAGCGGGCCGGGCAGCCGGCGAAGCAGCGGCACCGTGTAGTCGAACCAGGTGCCGTCCAGCACCGCGGACGGGCAGTGCCGGGCGACCCGCAGCATGACGAGCACCGCGGCCCGGCCGAGCCGACGGGACTCCGGCACCGTGGCCGGCCGGCCCAGGCCGTCCATCAGCGCCTCCTTGATCTCGTCCTTGGCCAGCAGCGGTACCCCGAGCTCGGCGGCCAGCGCCGCGGCGAGCGTGCTCTTGCCCGCCCCGGGCCAGCCGCCGACCAGCACGAAGACACCCACCATGCCTCCCATCCTGACCCATCCGGCCGGAACCCTGCGCGGTGTCAGGCGAAGCGGCGGACCCACCCTCCGTTCCGCCTCAGAGAGCCCAGACCGGGTCAGAACCAGTGTTCGTGGCCGCGGACGTGGTCGGCGTCGCACCGGGCGCGCCGCTGGCGGCGGAGCTCGCGAAGCAGGTCGGCCACCGCGAGGCCCAGCGCGAGCAGGGTGACCGCGACCGCGCCGGCCAGCGCGACGCCGACCGCGGCGTGCGCGTCCCCGGTGCCGGCCAGCACGCCGTAGTACACCGACGCGAGCACCGCGGTGCCGACCGCCGCCCCGATCCGCTGCCCGGTCTGCAGCGCGCCGCCCGCGGCGCCGGCCATCCGGGCCGGCACCGACTGCAGGGTGAGGGTGATGTTCGGCGAGATCACCAGGCCGCCGCCGACGCCAGCCACCAGCAGCGGCAGCGCCGCCGCCAGCCCGGCCGCGGTGCCGCCGGTCACGACCAGGACCACCGCCGTGGCGGTCAGCCCGAGCGCGACCAGGACCAGCCCTGCCACCGTGATCCGCCGCCCCAGCCGGGACACCAGCCTGCCGCCGACCGCCGCCGACACCGCCGAGCCCAGCGCGAACGGGGTCACCGACAGCCCCGAGCGCAGCGGCGAGTATCCCAACCCCCGCTGGAAGAACAGCGCGAGCACCAGCCAGATCCCGGTGAACCCGATGAAGTAGCAGAGGCCGATCGCCGCGCCGGCCGGATAGCCGTCGGTCTCGGTGAGCAGCCGCGGGTCGAGCAGCGGGCTGCGGCCTCGCCGGGCCATCCGCAGCTCCCACCTGGCGAACGCGACGAACAGCACCACCGAGACGCAGAACAGCCACCACAGCCGGCGCAGCCCGCCGTTCTCGGCCTGCACCAGCGGGAGGAGGGCGGCCAGCACCGCGCCGCCGAGCAGCCCCGCCCCGGCGAAGTCCAGCCGGGGCACCACCGGGCCGGACGCCGCCTGCCGAGGCAGCAGCCGGGCGGCCAGCGCCAGCGCGACCACCCCGATCGGCACGTTCACGAGAAACACCCAGCGCCAGCCGTCGTCCGGCCCGGACAGCGCCAGGATCACGCCGCCGGCGACCGGGCCGACCGCCGTGGACACCCCGACGGTGGCGCCGAACACGCCGAACGCCCGCCCCCGCTCGGCGCCGTGGAACAGGTCCTGGATCAGCCCGGCGTTCTGTGGGTTGAGCATCCCGCCGGCCAGCCCCTGCGCGAGCCGTGCGGCCACCAGCCAGCCCGCGGTGGGCGCCGCGCCGGCCAGTGCGCTGGTCAGCACGAACGCGGTCAGCGCGACCAGGAACATCCGCCGCCGGCCGAGCGCGTCGCCGAGCCGGCCGGCCGGCACCAGGGCCAGCCCGAAGGTGAGCGCGTACCCGGACACCACCCACTGCACCGCGCCGGCCGAGGCACCCAGCCCGCTCTGGATCGACGGCAGCGCGACGTTCACGATGCTCACGTCGAGCAGGCTCATGAAGCCGGCGATCTGGCTGACGGCCAGGATCCGCCAGCGCCTCGGGTCCGGCGTCTGCCCGCCGCTGCCGGCGCCGATGGGCGCGGCGCGGCGGCTGGTCACCCCCGCATCGTCGACGCTGCGCTTCGACCGCGCTAGTCGTGGTTGAAGGGCGGTCGCCCGGGTACGGGCCGGGAGGTACGCACTCTCTCGGAAGGACAGATCTCGTGACTGCCGAACTCCAGGGCAAGACCGTGGCGTTTCTCGTCGCCAACGAGGGCGTGGAGCAGGTCGAGCTGACCGAACCGTGGAAGGCCGTCGAGCAGGCCGGCGGCACGCCGAGGCTGGTGGCGCCGGAGCGCGCCCCGGTGCAGGCGTTCAACCATCTGGACAGGGCCGACACCTTCCAGACCGACCTCGCCGTGGACCAGGCCGACGCGGCCGACTTCGACGCGCTGGTGCTGCCCGGCGGCGTGGCCAACCCCGACCGGCTGCGGATGGACCCGAGGGCGGTGGCGTTCGCCCGGGCGTTCTTCGACGCGGGCAAGCCGGTCGCGGCCATCTGCCACGCACCGTGGACGCTGATCGAGGCGGACGTGGTCCGCGGCCGCCGGACGACGAGCTGGCCGAGCCTGAAGACCGACCTGCGCAACGCCGGCGCGAACTGGGTGGACGAGGAGGTCGTGGTCTGCACGGCCGGCCCGAACACCCTGATCACCAGCCGCAAGCCGGACGACCTGAAGGCGTTCGACGACACGCTGGTGCAGCAGTTCTGACCCCTCCGCGGGTTGGGCCCGGTGGGCGGCACCAGGTGCGCGGTGCCGCCCACCGGAGCACCATGGGCCGCATGTCGCGTACCACGCCGCCGTTCCGCGCCGACCACGTCGGCAGCCTGCTCCGCCCGCCGACGCTGCTGCGGGCCCGCGAGCAGTTCGCCGCCGGCACCCTGGACGCCGCCGGGCTGCGCCGGATCGAGGACGACGCGATCCGCACCGCCATCGCGATGCAGGCCGAGGTCGGCCTGCGTACCGCCACCGACGGCGAGTTCCGCCGGGCGTCCTGGCACATGGACTTCATCTACGCCCTCGGCGGCATCAGCCGGGGCAGCGAGCAGCTCAGGGTGGCCTTCCACAACGCCGACGGGGACCTGGAGTTCACCTCCGCGGCGCTGAGGGTGGACGGGCCGATCCGGCTGGAGCACACCATCTTCGGCGAGGACTTCGCCTTCCTGGCCGAGCACGTCGGCCCCGGGCAGACGCCCAAGCTGACCATCCCGTCGCCGAGCATGGTCCACTACCGCGGCGGCCGGGCGGCCCTCGACCCGGCCGTGTACCCCGATGAGGAGCAGTTCTGGGCCGACCTGACCGCCGCGTACGCCGAGCAGATCCGGCGGATCGCCGCGGCCGGGTGCACGTACCTGCAGCTCGACGACACCAGCCTGGCCTACCTGAACGACCCGGCGCAGCGGGCCATGGTGGCCAGCCGCGGCGGCGACGCGGAGCACCAGCACGAGCGGTACATCGCGCAGCTCAACGCCGCGCTGGCCGGCCGCCCGGAGGGGCTGCACGTGACCACGCACATGTGCCGCGGCAACTACCGGTCGTCGTGGGCGGCCGAGGGCGGGTACGACTTCGTGGCCGAGGCGCTGTTCGGGCAACTCGACGTGGACGGGTTCTTCTGCGAGTGGGACGACGAGCGGTCGGGCGGCTTCGAGCCGCTGCGGTTCGTGCCGCCGGGCAGGCAGGTGGTGCTCGGCCTGGTGACCACCAAGCGCGGCGCGCTGGAGAGCAGGGACGACCTCATGCGGCGCATCGACGAGGCCGCGAAGTACGTCCCGCTGGACCAGCTCTGCCTGTCCCCGCAGTGCGGGTTCTCCTCCACCGTGGAGGGCAACGCGCTCAGCTACGACGAGCAGGTGGCCAAGCTGAGGCTGGTGGTGGAGACCGCCGCCGAGGTGTGGGGCTGACGCCGCGCCGGCCCGCAGACGCCGCCCCCTCGGGCTGACGCCGCGCCGCCCCCGCCTCAGGCGTCCCGCAGAGGCCGCCCCCCGGGCCGACGCCGCGCCGGCCCCGGCTCAGGCGTCCCGCAGCATGGCCAGCACCGCCGCCTCGACCGCTCCGTGGGTGGCCGGCCCACCCCGCTCGCCGAGCCGGTCCAGCGCGTCGGCGACGGTGACGCCCTCGTGGTAGAGGTCCACCACCCGGGGGTCCACGTACGAGGCCTTCGCCACCGCCGACGTGTTGCCCAGGTAGTACGCCACCTCCCGGTACGCCCGGGCGACCGCGCGGGAACGGGCGCGGGGCGAGGACGCCTGCGCGGAGATCGCCAGCGCCACCGCCATCAGCACGGTGGCGTGCCAGGTGCGGAAGTCCTTCGCCGAGTACTGTCCGCCGGTGATCTCCCGCACGTGGTCGTTCACGTGGTCACTGCGCACGTCGCACCAGCACCGGTCGGCCGGCGACCACCAGGCCAGCAGCTCCGGGGACGGGTCCCGGCGGCGCAACAGCGCCTGCACCACGTCCCGCACGTCGGCGTCCACCACGGACTGCACCCGCTCGAGGTTGCCCTTGGCGAGGTACTCGAAGACCACGGTGCCGCCCTGCAACCTCACGTGCTCGCGGCGGATGGTGGCCAGCCCGAAGGTGCCATTGGCCTGGGCGTACTCCTCGCCGCCGACCCGGAAGAAACCGAGGTCCAGCAGGCGTACCGCGCAGGCCAGCACCCGCTCCCGGGTGAGCCCGCGGCCGGCCAGCTCGGTGTCCAGCCGGCGGCGGACCTCGGGCAGGCACCCGGCCAGGCCGAGCACCCGCTCGTGCTTCTCCCGGTCCCGGCGGGCCCGCCAGGCGTCGTGGTACCGGTACTGGCGGCGGCCGGCCGCGTCGGTGCCGACCGCCTGGATGTGGCCGTTAGGCCAGGGGCAGATCCACACCTCGCGCCAGGCGGGCGGGATCACCAGCGCGGCGACCCGCTCCAGCGTGGCCGGATCGCGGACCGGGCTGCCGTCGGCGTCGCGGTACTCGAAGCCGCGGCCGCGACCCCGGCGGCTGAGGCCGGGGCCGTTCGGGTCGCTCCGCCGCAGCCGGCCCGTTACCAGCGGTACCAGCGGGCACCCTCGCCGGCGCGGAACAGGAACCCAACCAGCCAGATCGCGAGCACGATCAGTGCGATCCACCACAGCGCATGCACGGCGAAGCCGATCCCGCCGAGGATCAACGCCAGGAGCAGGACCAACAGGACGACACCCATGTCGCAGTCACCTCCGGCCGATCTATCTCCGCGCCCGGGTGCCGCCAAACCACCCGATCGCCGTGTTCCGCGCGACCCGGCGCCGGGTGTTCGTACCATCTACCCCGCGGGTACTGCCTGAGGCAGGCGATGCGTGGGGAGGCGACATGGCCGACGGAGAGTTCGTACGGCAGGTGCGGGCGTCCAGCGAGGAGGCGCACCAGTACCTCGACGTGAACCATCCGGCCCGCGGGCGGTACCGGGTCGCCGCGCTCGTCGTCGGGCTGGTGCTCGCGGCGACCGGCGCGGTGGCGCTGGTGCTGGCCACCGACGTGCCCTTCAGCGGGCCGACCGGGCAGGGCTTCCTCGGGCTCACCCTCAACCGGGCCGGCGGCATCCTGCTGCTGGCGGTTGCCGCGGTGGTGCTGGCCGGCGCGCTGCTGCCGGGCAACCGGGGTGCGGTCGCGATGACCGCGACGGGCGTGCTCGTCCTCCTGTTGGGGCTGCTCGTGCTCGCGCTGCACCGGACCGCCGCGAACGTGGTGGCCTTCTCCGTGGTGGACGTCTGCGCACTGTGGGTGGCCGGCCTGGCCGTGCTGTGGTGCGGCATGTTTGCGTGGGAGGCCGAGGGCGGCCACCGCACCCTGTTCGGCGACCACCCCACCGAGTACCGGGAGGCGACCCGATGACCGATCCGTACCACGCGCAGGAGCACGACCTGGGCGACGCCGTCCAGCTCGACAACGCCGAGACGCTGGCCGGGCCGCTCAACGACGACCCGCTCGACTCGGGCTGGGTGCCGCCGGACCGCGCGGTGGGGCTGGACAAGATCGACGAGGAGTCGCTGGACGAGCGCCTGCGTGAGGAGGAGCCGGAGCCGGACGACGTGCCGGACGAGGAGCCCGAGCCGCGGGCGGGCCGCCTGATCGCGCCCGACGAAGGCGCGCACCCGGACGACGAGCCGGCCGAGGTGGCCACCGACGTGGGCGTGGACGGCGGCGCGGCATCCGCCGAGGAGGCCGCGGTGCACGTCCGCGAGGAAGGCTGACCGGCCCGGGTCGGACGCCTTCCGGATCCTTTAAGGACCGAGTCGCCGTCGTCGGCTGGCTCGGCTCCCGGCTGACCGGACAGGCGAACCCCCGACTGTTCAGGCGAAGCGCGGGCCGGGACACGGGCTTCGCCTGACCGGCGGGGGCCTTGCACCTGTCCGATTCGGCTGTCGCTGGCGCCGCAGGCACGTAACGCTGTCGGCCGGACGGACAAGTTCCCTGGGGTCGACGCGCACCACCGGTAGGCCGATGCTTACCCCAGCGCGACCAGGTCAAGCCGGGGAGGCGCGCGATGGCGAGTCGGTGGGAGCGGTTGCCCGGCCGCGCGGACGACCCGGCGAGTTCAGGGTGAACGTATCGTGACCCCGAACGCCCGTCCTGCCTCCGCCGAGTGGGCTAACTTCACCGACATGGGGCTGCCCGAGTCGCCGCGCGGACGGAACGCGCTACCTCGGGACGTCCCGGACTTCGTCGGCCGGGAGATCGAGCTGGCCGCGCTGCGCGACGCGGCGGACCACACCACGGTGGCCGCCGTGGACGGGATGGCCGGCGTCGGCAAGACCACCCTGGCGGTTCACGCCGCGCGACTGCTCGCTCCGCGGTACCCGGACGGGCAGCTCTACCTCGACCTGCACGCCCACTCCGCGGACTACCCGGCGATGAGCCCGTCCGCGGCGCTGGACACCCTGCTGCGGCTGGTCGGGGTCGGCGGCCCGCTGCCGGAGGAGCCTGCCGAGCGGGCGGCGCTGTGGCGGTCCACGGTGGCCGGCCGGCGGCTGCTGGTGGTGCTGGACAACGCGGTCGATGTGGCCCAGGTCGGCCCGCTGCTGCCCGACCAGCCCGGCTGCCTGGCGCTGGTCACCAGCCGGCGGCGGCTGACCGGCCTGCCCGGCGCGTACCGGCTCAGCGTGGACGTGATGCCGCCGGCCGACGCCGCGGCGCTGTTCGCCAGCAGCGTGGGCGACGAGCGGCCGCAGATCGACCCGGATGCCGCCGCCGAGACGGTGTCGCTGTGCGGCAACCTGCCGGTGGCAATCCGGATCGCCGGCGCCCGGCTGCGGCACCGGCCGACCTGGACGGTCGCCCACCTGGTGCGCCGGCTGCGGGACGAGCACCGGCGGCTGGCCGAGCTGCACGCGGAGGACCGCAGCGTGTCGGCCGCGTTCGCGCTGTCGTACCGGCAGCTCCGTCCCGACCTGCAGCGGCTGTTCCGGCTGCTCGGCCTGGTGCCCGGCCCGGACGTGGACGTCCGCGCGGCGGCGGCGCTGGCCGGGCTCGACCCCGACGTGGCCGCGCGGCAGCTCGAGGAGCTGCTGGATCGGCACCTGCTCGTGCAGCACCTGCCTGGCCGGTACACCTTCCACGATCTGATGCGGCAGCACGCCCGCGAGGCGGCGCTGTCCGCGGAGCCGGAGCCGGACCGGAGCGCCGCCGTGACGCGGCTGCTCGACCACTACCAGCGCACCGCGAGCGCCGCAGCCGGCGTGCTGGCCCCGCCGCACCGGCACCGGGCCGGCGGTCAGGCCGGCGGTCAGGCCGGCGGTCCGGCCAGCGTCGGCGACGCGACCGGCGGTACGGCCGGCGTCGGCGATGCGGCGGGCGTCCGCGATCCGGCCAGCGTCGGCGACGCGGCCGGCGGTCGGGCGCCGGAGACCGCGAACGAGGCGCTGGACTGGCTTGAGCAGGAGCGGGAGACGCTGCTCGCCGCGGTGCGGCACGCCGATCGGGCCGGCTGGCCGGAGCACGCCTGGCGGATCGCCTGCTGCCTGGCCCGCCTGTGCTACGTGCGCGGCCACGCCGAGGAGTGGGTGGCCAGCCTGGAGACCGGCCTGCAGGCGGCGCGCCGGGCCGCCGACAGCTACGGCGAGGCCACCGTGCTGACCGCCCTCGGGGTTGCGTACGAACACACCGGCAGCCCCGACCGGGCGCTGGACTGCCAGCGCCGCGCCGTGGTGCTCTACCAGGAGCTCGGCGACCGCGCCGGCGAGGCCACCGCGATCAAGCGGCTGGGCAACGCGCACCTGCAGCTCGGCCACATCGGCCAGGCGCTCGGGCTGTACCAGCGCGCCCACACATTCTTCCGCAACCTCGGCGACCTGCACGGGGTGGCCACGTCGCTGAACAACATCGGGGTGGCGCACCAGGCTTTCGGCCGGCTGTCAGAGGCGCTGGAGAACTACCAGAGCGCGCTGGTGATGTACCAGGAGTACGGCGAACTGCACGACCAGGGCATGCTCATGTCCAACATCGGCACGATCCTGACCCTGCTTGGGCGGTACGACGAGGCGCTGGCCAGCCACCGGGAGGCGCTGCGGGTGGCCCGCCAGCTCGGCGACCGGTGGCGCGAGGGCACCGCGCTGACCTGCATCGGCACGGTGTACCGCCACCTCGGCCGGTACGAGGAGGCGATCGCCGACCACATCAGAGCGCTGGACCTGCTGCGCGACGTGGCCCACCCGGGCGCGCAGAGCGAGGTGGTGAACGACCTCGCCGAGACCTACCGGGCCGCGGGCCGCCCGGCGATGGCGTTCCACCACCACAGCGAGGCGGTCTGGCTGGCCCGGCTGGCCACCGAGCGCCGGCAGGAGGCCCGCGGGCTGGACGGCCTGGCACAGGTGTACTCGACCAGCGGCGAGCCGGCGGCGGCGGCCGAGCACTGGCGGCAGGCGCTGGCGATCTACGCCGAGCTGGACCTGCCCGAGGCGGCGGAGGTCCGCGCCCGGCTCGGTACCAACGTGGCCGCCCGGTCCGCGGCTGGCGGGCCCGGCCAGCCGGCCGGCCGCGCCGCTGACCGGGGCGCCGTCAACCCTTCGTCGGCCGCAGGTGGCGGCCAGCGCCGCTGACCGGGCGCCGTCAGCCCTTCGTCGGCCGCAGGTGGCGGCCAGCGCCGCTGACCGGGCGCCGTCAGCCCTTCGTCGGCGGCAGGTAGCGGCGGGCCACGTTCTCGACCCGGGACGGGCCGGGCGCCCACTCGGCGATCCACGGTCCGGTGCCCTCGCTCGGGTCGAGCACGCCGTCCTCGACGAACACGTGCCGCCCGCCCAGCACCGCCTTGGCCAGCCGGTAGTCGGCCTCGTCGGTGTTGTCCCACAGCGCGTCGAACAGCCGCTCCACCCGCAGCCGCGCCTGCTGGCAGAACACGCCGGCCAGCTCGTACGCCGCGTCCGCGTCCGGGCTGGAGTCGGCGCGCAGCATCTGCGCCCGCACGCAGCACGCGGCCATCGCGAACAGCTCGGCCCCGATGTCCACGATCCGGGCCAGGAACCCCTGCCGCTTCTCCAGCCCGCCCTGCCAGCGCGCCATCCCGTAGAACGTGGACCTGGCCAGCTTGCGGGAGGTCCGCTCCACGTAGCGCAGGTGCGCGGCCAGCCCGCCGAACTCGCCGTACGCCCCCGGCACCTGCCCCTTGCCGGCAACCAGCTTCGGCAGCCACCTGGCGTAGAAGCCGCTGGCCTTCGCCGCCGCCCTCGCCTTGGCCGCCAGTTCCGCGTCCGGGTCGGCCAGGTCGCCGGCCGCGGCCAGGTGCGCGTCCACCGCCTCGCGGGCCACCAGCAGGTGCATGATCTCGGTGGAGCCCTCGAAGATCCGGTTGATCCGCAGGTCGCGCAGCAACTGCTCCACCCCGACGGCGCGCTCGCCGCGGGCGGCCAGCGAATCGGCGGTCTCGTACCCGCGGCCGCCGCGGATCTGCAGCAACTCATCGGCGACCGTCCAGGCCATCTCGCTGGCCCAGAGCTTGGCCAGCGCCGCCTCGATCCGGATGTCGTTGTCGCCCGCGTCGGACAGGTGCGCGGACAGGTCGAGCATCGACTCCAGCGCGTACGTGGTCGCCGCGATGAACGAGATCTTGCCGGCCACCGCGCCGTGCTCGCCGACCGGCCGGCCCCACTGCACCCGGGCGGCGGACCACTCGCGGGCGATCTTCAGGCACCACTTGCCGGCCGCGGTGCACACCGCCGGGATGGACAGCCGGCCGGTGTTCAGCGTGGTGAGCGCGATCTTCAGGCCGTCGCCCTCGCGGCCGACCCGGTTGGCGGCCGGCACCCGGACCTGGTGGAACCGGGTCACCCCGTTCTCCAGGCCGCGCAGCCCCATGAACGCGTTGCGGCGCTCCACCGTGATGCCCGGCGAGTCGGCCTCCACCACGAACGCGGTGATGCCGCCGCGGCGGCCCTCGGACTTCGGCACCCGGGCCATCACCACCAGCAGTTCGGCCACCACGCCGTTGGTGGTCCACAGCTTCACGCCGTCCAGCAGGTACGCCGCGCCGTCCTCGGTGGGGGTGGCGGTGGCGGCCATCCGGGCCGGGTCGGAGCCCACGTCCGGCTCGGTGAGCAGGAACGCGCTGATCGCGCCCGCGGCGCAGCGGGGCAGGAAGGCCTGCTTCTGCTCGTCGGTGCCGAACAACTTCAGCGGCTCCGGCACGCCGATCGACTGGTGCGCGGAGAGCAGCGCCCCGATGCTCGGGTGGACCGAGCCGGCCAACATCAGCGCCCGGTTGTAGGTGACCGCGGACAGGCCCAGGCCGCCGTACCTGGTCGGGATCTTGATCCCGAAGCAGCCGAGGTCGGCGAAGCCCTTGACGTAGGCGTCCGGGACCAGCGCCTCCCGCTCGATGACCGAGCCGTCCAGGGTGGCGCAGTACTCGCGCAGGCCGGCCAGGAACGCCTCGCCGCGGGCGGCCTCGTCGGCGTCCGGCCGCGGGTGCGGGTGCACCAGGTCCAGCCGGAAGCGGCCCAGGAACAGTTCCTTGGCGAACGACGGCTTGGTCCAGGCGGTCTCCCGGGCGGCCTCGGCGACGGCGCGGGCTTCCTTCTCGGTCACCTTCGTGTCGACGGCCACGTCGTACCTCCCTGCCGGGGTTCACCATGTTACCCACGAGTGTTACCAGTCGGTCACCTCCGGCGGAAGGGGGTACGGGTACGCTGCTCGCGCGTCACACCGCTGGAGGAGGAGCCGTGCTCGACCGGATCACCGTGCTGGCAACCGAGGCCGGGAGCGAGGCGAACAAGATCTCCACCTACGTCGCCTGGGCCCTGTGCATCCTGGCGCTGATCGGGATCGTCATCGCCGCCCGCCGCTGGCTGTAGCCCTTCCCGGAAGGTCCGGCCGCCGCACCGGCGGCTGGTGATCCGCCCGACGTACGATGCCGTATACGGCGCTGGAGGCGGCACATGCTCATCGTCGATGCGATTCTCGCGGTACTCGCGTTCGGTGGCATCGCGTTCGGAGCGGGGCTGCGGGTGGTGCGGCAGTTCGAGCGCGGCGTGGTGTTCCGGTTCGGCAGGGTGCTGCCGAATGTGCGCGAGCCGGGGCTGACCCGGGTGATCCCGATGGTCGACCGGCTGCAGAAGGTCAACATGCAGATCGTGACGATGCCGATCCCCGCGCAGGACGGGATCACCCGGGACAACGTGACGGTACGGGTCGACGCGGTGGCGTACTTCCGGGTGCTCGACCCGGTGACCGCGATCATCAACGTGCAGGACTACCTGTTCGCGGTGTCCCAGGTGGCGCAGACGTCGCTGCGGTCGATCATCGGCAAGAGCGAGCTGGACGACCTGCTGTCCAGGCGGGAGGCGCTGAACCAGAGCCTGGAGGAGCTGATCGACTCGCCGGCGGTCGGCTGGGGCATCCACCTGGAACGGGTGGAGATCAAGGACGTGGCGCTGCCCGAGGGCATGAAGCGCTCGATGTCACGCCAGGCCGAGGCGGAGCGGGAGCGGCGGGCCAGGATCATCACCGCGGAGGGCGAGTTCGAGGCGTCCAAGAAGCTGTCCGAGGCCGCCGCCGCGATGGCCGCCACCCCGGCCGCCCTGCAGCTCCGGCTGCTGCAGACCGTCGTCGAGGTGGCGGCCGAGAAGAACTCCACGCTGGTGCTTCCGTTCCCGGTGGAGCTGCTGCGGTTCCTGGAACGGGCTGGCGGCGGGCCCGACACGCCGCCATCCGCCCCGGCCGCCGAACGGCCAGCGGTGTCGGCCGCTGAACCGCCACCCGTGCCGGCCGTCGAACCGCCACCCGCGCCGGCCGCCGAACCGCCCGCCGAACCGCCACCCGCGCCGGCCGCCGTACCGCCCGCGGGCGAACTGGAGAAGTGACCGCGCGGGGATGGCGCGGCCGACGCTATTCGGTGTAGGTGACGGTGAGCGTGGGGCGCAGGGTGGGTTCCGCGGCGTAGTCGTCGGTGGCGTACACCACATACTCTCGCCTCTCTTGGCTTGAACACATAGCGCAATCGAGTGACTACTATCAGCTAATAGGCATGGGGCATTCGCGCGGTGCCGGGTGAAAACGGGCACGATTGGGATGTGAACGCCACCGAGGCCCTCGCGGTCGCGCGGCGGCTCGCCGACGAGGTGCTGTTCCCGGCCGCGATGCGGACCGACGCCGCCGACCTGCTGCCGGACGCGAACCTGGACCTGCTCGCCGAGGCCGGCCTGTACGGCATCGCCGGGCCCGCGGATGCCGGCGGTTCGGCGCTCGAGGCCGCCGATGCCGCCCGGGTCGTCGAGGTGCTGGCCAGCGGCTGCCTGACCACGGCGTTCGTGTGGACCCAGCACCACGGGCCGGTGCGGGCGATCGCCGACGCCGACAACACCGACCTCCGCGACCGTTGGCTGGCCCCCATGTGCGCCGGCCTGGCGCGCGCGGGCGTCGCGCTGGGCGGGCTGCTCGGCGCGTCGTCGTTGCTGCGGGCGCGGCCCACCGAGGACGGCTGGGTGCTGGACGGCGAGTCTCCCTGGGTGACCGGCTGGGGTCGGGTGGACGTGCTCTACGTGGCCGCCCGCGACGGCGAGGACGTGGTGTGGACGCTGGTGGACGCCGAGCCGTCCGGGACCCTGACCGCCGAGCCGCTGCGCCTGGTCGCCGTCAACGCCAGCGGCACCGTGACGCTGCGGTTCGACGGACACGCCGTACCGGCCGACCGGGTCATCGCCATCGAGCCGTACACCGACGTGCTGGCCCGCGACGCGGCCCGGCTGCGGGTGAACGGCTCGCTCGCCCTCGGCGTGGCCGGCCGCTGCTGCGCGCTGCTCGGCCCGGGCCCGCTGGACGCCGAGCTCGCCGCCGTCCGGGCCGCCCTCGACACGGCCGGGCCGCACGCCGCCATGCCCGCCGCCCGCGCCGCCGCCTCCGAACTGGCGGTGCGGGCCGCGGCGGCACTGGTCACCGGCACCGGCAGCCGGTCCATCCTGGCCGACCAGCACGCCCAGCGGCTGGCCCGCGAGTCGCTGTTCCTGCTCGTCTTCGGCTCCCGGCCGGCGATCCGGACGGCGCTGCTCCGCCGGCTCGGCGCCGACCGTACCGAGGCCCCGCTCGCCGCCGGCTTGCACTGAGTCCCCACTCGGCACCGCCCGGGCTGAACCGCTCGCCGCCGCCGGTACCGACGCCCCGCTCGCCGCCGGCTTGCAACCAGTCCCCACTCGGCGCCACCCCGGAGCTGAACCGCTCGGCGCCGCCCGGACCCCTACCCCGCCATCCGCCGGATCCGCCCGGCGTACCGCTCCTCGAGCCGCCGGTTCCGCTCGTACCCGCCCGGGGTGTTCGCCGAGACGTACAACGGCGGCCGCTCCCCCGCCTGGCGCAGCAGCCGCACCGCCTCCGCGGTGACAAGCTGCACCAGCAGCGCCGAGGTGATCGAGGACACGGCGCAGGCGGCCGTCCCGTCCGGCTCGGTCAGCAGCACGTCCCCGTACGGCGCGCCGTTGTCCAGCACCACGTCGGCGACCTCGGCCAGCCGCCTGCCGCCGCCGTGCGCCGGCTCGGCCCGCCAGCCGTGCGCCAGCGAGGTGATCGCGACCACCGGGTGCCGCTCCGCCGCGGCCAGCCGGGCCATCTCCACCACCGAGCCGTTCACCCCGGAGTTCGACGCGATGACGAACACGTCCGCCGGCTGCGGCGCGGCCAGCCGGTACAGCCGGGCCGCGGTGGCCGGGTCGCGCTCCAGCAGCGGGTCGGCCAGCGCCGACGGGTCGTCCCCGCCGAACAGGACCAGGTCCGCCAGCGAGATCCGGTTGGTGGGGACCAGCCCGCCGGCCCGGCCGGCTACCTCCAGCGCGGTGGACTGCGAGTGGCCCGTGCCGAACGCCTGGATCACCCCGCCGGCCCGCACGCAGCCGGCCAGCAACCCCGCCGCCGCCGCGATCTGCCGCCGGTTCCGGTCGCCGACCTCGGCGGCCCGCCGCAGCACCTCGGTGAGGTAGGACGAGGCGGAGATGCTCATGCCTCGAGCCTAGGACGCGGCCTCCCGGCCCTTGCGCGCCGACACCGGCGCCAGCATGAGCTGGCCGACCCGCTCCCGCAGCACCGTCCGGGCCCGCTCGTCCAGGCCGGAGTCGGTGACCAGCACGTCGGCGTCCTCCAGACGGGCGATGGTGCTGATGCCCACCACCCCCCACTTGGTCCGGTCGGCCACCACGACCAGCCGCCGACCGGCTCCGACCAGCGCCCGGTCGGTGTCGGCCTCCATCAGGTTGGGCGTGGTGAACCCGCTGGACTCCTCCATCCCGTGCACGCCGATGACCACCAGGTCCAGGTTCAGCGAACGCAGCGCCGCCACCGCGACCGGCCCGACCAGGGCGCCGGAGGGGGTACGGATGCCGCCGGTGAGCACCACGGTCTGGTCGGCCCGGCCGCCGTTGTGCAGCACATCGGCCACCTGCACCGAGTTGGTCACCACGGTGATGCCGGGCACGTCCAGCAGGTGGTGGGCGAGCGTCCAGGTGGTGGTGCCCGCGGACAGGCCGACCGCGGCACCCGGGCGCACCAGCGTGGCGGCCGTCGCGGCGATCGCGTCCTTCTCGGCGCGCTCGCGCCGCGACTTCGCCTCGAACCCCGGCTCGTCGGTGCTGCCCAGGCCGGGCGCGGTGGCGCCGCCGTACACCTTGTCCAGCAGCCCCTGCCGGGCCAGCGCGTCCAGGTCACGCCGGATGGTCATGTCGGAGACGCCGAGGTCGCGGGCCAACTCGGCCACCCGCACGCCGCGGTGCTGGCGGATCTGCTCCAGGATGTGCGCCTGACGCTGCGCGGCGAGCACGGGCGACCTCCGTATCCCGCGGGAGAGCGGTGTTCGGGATGGTGCCACAGTGCGGGGCAACCGCACGGAAGTCAACACAGTCGCACACCCGACGACGCGCGATTGCCGGCCGTTCCGCCATCCGGGCCGTCGCCGTCCTGCTAGCCTCCGGACAGCGCCCGCGGTGTCGGGCGCGCGCCCTCCACTCGGATCGTCCGGCACGTTCCTGCCGGTGAAGGGAACGATGGCTCATGGCCACTGTCAGTTTCGACAGCGCGACCCGGATCTACCCGGGCAGCGACCGCCCCGCGGTCGACTCGCTGGACCTGGAGATCGGCGACGGGGAGTTCCTCGTCCTGGTCGGCCCGTCCGGCTGCGGCAAGTCCACCTCGCTGCGCATGCTCGCCGGCCTGGAGGAGGTCAACGCGGGGTCGGTCCGCATCGGGGACCGCGACGTCACGAACGTGCCGCCGAAGGACCGGGACATCGCGATGGTGTTCCAGAACTACGCGCTGTACCCGCACATGACCGTGGCGGACAACATGGGTTTCGCGCTGAAGATCGCGAAGACGCCCAAGAGCGAGATCCGGCGCCGGGTCCAGGAGGCCGCGGTGCTGCTCGACCTGGAGCCGTACCTGGACCGCAAGCCCAAGGCGCTGTCCGGCGGCCAGCGGCAGCGGGTGGCGATGGGCCGCGCCATCGTCCGCGAGCCGCAGGTGTTCTGCATGGACGAGCCGCTGTCCAACCTGGACGCCAAGCTGCGCGTCTCCACCCGGACCCAGATCGCCGCGCTGCAGCGCCGGCTCGGCATCACCACCGTTTACGTCACGCACGACCAGGTCGAGGCGATGACCATGGGCGACCGGGTGGCGGTGCTCAAGGACGGCCTGCTGCAGCAGTGCGACACGCCGCGCACGCTCTACGACCTGCCGGCGAACGTGTTCGTGGCCGGTTTCATCGGCTCGCCCGCGATGAACCTGCGCACCGTCAAGATGGTCGAGGGCGGGGTCGAACTGGCCGGCGTCGTAGTGCCGGTGGACCGCGCCATCCTGGCCAGGGCCAGTGGCGACAAGGTCACCCTCGGCTTCCGCCCCGAGTCGCTGGAGATCAGCAAGGACGGCGGCATCCCGGTGACGGTCAACGTGGTCGAGGAGCTCGGCTCGGACGCGTTCCTGTACGGCTCGCTCGAGGGCAGCGACCCCACCCACGGCGAGGTGGACGTGATCGCCCGGACCGACCCGCGTGACCCGCCGAAGCTGGGCGACGTGGTCAACCTCACGATCCGGTCGGACGAGATGCACCTGTTCGACGCCGAGAGCGGCGAACGCATCAGCGGCTGAGTCCCCGCGGCGCGGCACCCCCGCCCGACTGTCCGGCCGGGGTGCCGCGCCGCCGCGGCGGACCACCCCGCAGCGTCAGCTCGAGACGTCCTTGCCGGTGAAGCGGGCCCAGGCCAGCGAGCCGAAGATGGCGACGTAGACGGCGACGCAGACCAGCCCGGGCCGCAGGGCGGACCAGGCGATCGGGTCGCGCATCAGGTCGCCGAAGTTCAGCCAGTAGTGGCTGGGCAGGTACCGGTGGATGGCGTGCACCTGCGGCAGCGCGTCCAGCACCTGGCTGATCACCGCGAGCGTGGCCGTCGCCGTCATGGCGGCCACCGGGGTCTCGGTCAGGGTGGAGACGAACAGCCCGATCGCGCCGAGCGCGGTCATGCACAGCCCGACGTACCCGCCCACCAGCAGCAGCCGGCCGAGGGTGTCCACAGTGGACACACTGGTGCCGGACAGCAGGGTCGCGGAGCCGGACGGGAAGAGGATCAGCCCGACCGCGGCACCCACCGCGGCGACCAGCAGCGTGGCGGCGAAGCAGAACGCCACGATCCCGGCGTACTTCACCAGCAGCAGCCTGGTCCGGCCGGCCGGCACCGTGAGCAGGTACCGGAGCGTGCCGAGTTGCGCCTCGCCGGACACGGCGTCCCCGCTGACCACCGAGACCACCAGCGGCAGGAACAGTGGGATGACCACCGTGACGGCGGCGAACGCCACGAACACGCCGTTGTTGGTGATCTCGTTGAAGAACGGCGGCCCGCCCCCGGCGTCGCCCGACGACATCTTGATCGCGACCCCGATGAGGACCGGCACGGCCATCAGCACCAGCAGCGCCATCTGGTTGCGCCGCCGCCGGAAGATCATGCCCAGCTCCGACCGCAGCAGCCTGGTGCTGACCCGGCGCCGCGGGTGCGCGGTGGGCAGCACCCGGACCACAGCGCCGGACTCCACCTGCACGTCAGCCACTGACATCGAAGCCCTCCCCGGTCAGCGCCACGAACACGTCCTCCAGGTTCGCGCTGTCCACCGCGAACCCGCGCACCGGCACCCCGGCCAGCACCAGCGCGGCGCACAGCTCCTCGGGCACCGCGCCGCCGAGCGGGGCGGTCACCCCGTACCCGTGCCGGTCCACATCGGACAGTCCGAAGTCGACACACGCCTTGACCGCGAGGTCGGGCTCGGCGGTCTCCACCCGGATCCGCGGCTCGGCCCGGGACTGCAACTGCTCCAGCGAGCCCTGCGCCACCAGCTTGCCGCGGTGCATGACGCCGACGTGGCTGCACACCTGCTCCACCTCGGCCAGCAGGTGCGAGGAGACCAGCACCGTGGCGCCGTCCGCGGCCAGCGAGCCGATCAGCAGCCGCACCTCGCGGGTGCCCTGCGGGTCGAGGCCGTTGGTCGGCTCGTCCAGCACCAGCAGGTCGCGCGGCTGCAGCAGCCCGGCCGCGATGGCCAGCCGCTGCCGCATACCGAGGGAGTACGCCCGGTACCGCTTGCGGGCCGCGGCGATCAGGCCGACCCGGTCCAGCGCGGTGCCGATCCGGTCCCTGGCGGTGGCCGGGTCGGCGGTGCGGTCCGCGGCGTCCAGCCTGGCCAGGTTCGCCCAGCCGGACAGGTACGGGTGGAACGCCGGCCCCTCGACCAGGGCACCGGTCCGCGGCAGCACCGCGGCGGCTCCCCTCGGCATCGGCCGGCCGAGCAGCTCGACCCGGCCCGCGGTGGGCGAGATCAGGCCGAGCAGCATCCGGATCGTGGTGGTCTTGCCGGACCCGTTCGGGCCGAGGAAGCCGTACACGGCGCCCCACGGCACCACCAGGTCGATACCGTCCACCGCCATTTGGCCGCCGCGGAACCGCTTGGTCAGACCGTGCGTGACCACCGCCGCGTCCATCGCGCCATTGTCGAGGGTGGCGCCCGCGGATGGTGCAGGGCCGCCCCGGCCCTGCACCGTCCCGCTTGCCGTCGAGGTCGCTGTCGAGGTCACCGGGCCCCCAGCGCCTGGTAGATCAGCGCCGGCTCGACCGCGCCGGCCGCGACCCGCCCGTCGTCGGTCAGCACCACGGTGAACAGGGTGCCGCGCAGTTCACGGCCGCTGCCCCACGGGCCGCTGACCCGCGGCAGCCGGTCCAGCACGGCGGCGAACTGACCCTCGGCGCCGGCACCGTTCCCACCCGCGTGCGCGACCAGCACGGTGGTCCAGCCGGAGCCGACGGTCTTCGGTTCGGCGGCGGCACCGGCCGGCTGCTGCCCGCCCGGCTCTATCCGCTGCCCCGGCACCTTCCCGGGCGCCTCCGCGCCCAGCTTGTCCCCCGGCACCTCCCCGCCCAGCTTGTCCCCTGGCGCCTTCCCGGGCACGTTCCCGCCCAGCTTGTCGCCCGGCAGGCCCGATTCGCCAGTGTCCAGCCTGGCGCCCTTGGGCGGGGTGAACCGGAACTGCTCCTCGCCGGGGGTGGCGAAGCTGACCTGGGTGAAGCCGACCTCGAACGCCGGCTGGTTCGCACCCTTGGCGAAGATCCGCACCCGCAGCGGCACCGACCTCTCCGCGTCCACCGCGATCCGCACCTGGCCGACCAGCGACCGGGTGTCCTTCGGCGACAGCACCAGCTCGTACGCCCTGCGGTGCGCCACCGACGCGGTGCCGTCCGTACGCACCTCGGTGGTCCTGCCGACCAGCGCGAGTGCCTGGTCCGCGGCCTCCTGCGGGGTCTTCGGCAGCTCCTGCGGCAGGTCCTTCGGCGTCGGCGCCTTGCCGGGCCCCTCCACCGGCAGGGTGCCGTGCGTGTAGGTGTTCCGGTCGCTGCTCCACGTCCACACGTCGCGCTGGTTGCGGATCAGGTCGGTCTCGCCGAGCGGGCCCAGCAGCGCGAGCCGCACCTTCTGCGGGCCGGCGTACCAGATCCGCACGGTGTTGGACCCGCTGACCAGGTTGGTCAGCTCGGTCGCCCCGGCGACCCGCGGCAGGCTGGGCAGGCCGAGCGCGGCGTTCTGCACCACGGTGCCGGACAGGCCGGTCACGTCGGCGTTCTGCAGGTCGACCAGCAACTGCGCGGCCGACTTCGGTGGCAGTGGCGGGGACGCGTCGGCGGTCAGCGCCGCCGCTCCGGCCGCGGCACCGACCGCGACGACCACCGCCGCCGGCGCCAGCCAGCGGGCCCGGGCGGACAGGACAGGCATCGTTGCTCCTCCGGTTCGATGTGCTGTCCGCCAGGCTGCTCCCGGGATGCTGTGAGGACCCTGAGAGCTCAGCCGCCGCTCAGGAACCCACCGTGCGGGCGGGTGCGGGACACTGGCCGGCGTGCGCTTGCTGATCGTGGAGGACGAGGTGCGGCTGGCGGCCGCGCTGCAGCGGGGGCTGGCCGCCGAGGGCTTCGCCGTGGACCTGGCCCACGACGGGGTGACCGGGCTGGAGATGGCCGGCGCCGGCGGGTACGACGCGGTGGTGCTGGACGTGATGCTGCCCCGCATGTCCGGGTACCGGGTCTGCCAGGAGCTGCGCGCCGCGCGGAACTGGGTGCCGGTGCTGATGCTGTCGGCCAAGGACGGCGAGTACGACCAGGCCGACGGGCTGGACGTGGGCGCCGACGACTACCTCACCAAGCCGTTCTCGTTCGTGGTGCTGGTGGCCAGGCTGCGCGCGCTGATCCGGCGCGGCGCCCCACCGCGGCCCGCCGTGCTGTCGGCCGGCGACCTCACCCTCGACCCGGCGTCCCGGCGGGTGAGCCGCGGCGACGTCGAGATCCCGCTGACCGCCCGCGAGTACGGGGTGCTGGAGTACCTGCTGCGCCGGGCCGGCGAGGTGGTGTCCAAAGTGGACATCATCCAGCACGTGTGGGACGCGCACTACGACGGCGACCCGAACGTGGTCGAGGTGTACGTGGGCTACCTGCGCAGGAAGATCGACGTGCCGTTCGGGCGCCGGGCACTGCGGACCGTGCGCGGCGCCGGTTACCTGCTCGCCGCCGACGGGGGCTGACCCGTGCCGCGGCTGTCCCTGCGGGCGCGGCTGACCCTGGTGGCCACCGCGGCGCTGGCCGCCGGGCTGGCCGCGGGGGCCGCGTTGCTGCTGTTCGTCACCCACCGCTCGGGTCTGTCCACTGTGGACGACGGCGCGGCGCGGGCCGGCCGGGAGATCGCCGAGCTGTACCGGGCCGGCAAGCTGCCGACGCCGATCCCGGTGACCGGCTCGGCCTCGGCGTACGTCCAGATCGTCGAGGACGGCCGGGTGGTCGCCGCCTCGGCCACCGCGGACCGGCTCGTGCCGCTGCTGCGCGATGCCGAGACCGGGCAGGTCCGCCGCGGCGACCGGCTGAACCTGGCCGGCGACCGGGCCGGCATGGACACCCCGATCCGGGTGGTCGGGGTGCCGGCCGATGACGCGACCGTGCGCTGCGGCCGGTGGAGGCGCTGCGCCGCGGCGCCGCCGAGATCTCCGGCCGCGACCTGGACCAGCGGCTGCCGGTCGCGCCGGCCGGCGATGAGATCAACCGGCTGGCCGCGACGCTGAACGACATGCTGGACCGGATCGACGCCAGCCGGCGCCGGCAGCGGTCGTTCGTCTCCGACGCCGCGCACGAGCTGCGCAGCCCGATCGCCGCGATCCGCACCCAGCTCGAGGTGGCCGAGCGCACCGGCGGGTGGGAGCAGACCGCCGCGGACGTGCTGCAGGACGTGGACCGGCTGGCCCGGCTGGTGAACGACCTGCTGCTGCTGGCCCGGCTGGACGAGGCGCGGCGGGACGAGACCCGCGGCGGCGACCCGGTCGACCTCGGCGACCTGGCCGGCGGCCTGTCCGCGCGCTACGCCGGGGCCCGGGTGCCGGTCCGGGTGGACCGGCCGACCGCGCCGGCGGTGGTGCGCGGCAACCCGGACGGGCTGCGCCGGCTGGTGACCAACCTGGTGGACAACGCCGTGCGGCACGCCGACACCGCGGTCACCGTGGCGGTGCTGGCCGGCCCGCCGTGGGTGCGGCTGTCGGTGCGCGACGACGGGCCGGGCATCCCGGCGGCGGACCGGGAGCGGATGTTCGACCGGTTCGCCCGCCGCGACGACGCCCGCGACCGGGACGCCGGCGGGTCCGGCCTCGGGCTGCCGATCGCCCGCGAACTGGCCCGCGCCCACGGCGGCACGGTGACCCTGGAGGACGCCGGACCCGGCCTGCGCGCGGTCCTCAGGCTACCCAGCGGCTGACCCGCCGGGCGGCCCCAGCCACGCCGAGCGGTCCCCGCCCATGCCGAGCGGCCGAGCCATGCCGAGCGGCCCGGCACCCAGCCCAGGGTCGGTCCCCCGGGCGGCGGCGGGGCTGGTGACCTTCGGCCCGGCGAGGCGGGCCCAAGTGCCGGTCCGTATGGAGGTGGCGGGTGGCTAGCGTAAGACTCGTCCGCAACGGGGCGTTGCCCCACCTGGACTGCGGGCGGCCCGCCGGCCCGGTGCACCCCCGGCCGGCGGGCCGCCCGATCCGTGCGCCGGAGGTGCCACATGGGCGAGCAGATCGACGCATCGGCGATCGCCACGGTCCACCGCAGCACGGTCCGGCACCGGCTGGAGCGGTCCGTCGCGGCGCTGGACCGGATGATCGCCGAGGGCTCGCTGTGCGCCGGGCCGGCGAGCGTCGGGATGGAGCTCGAGCTGGACCTCGTCGACCCGCTCGGCCGGCCCAGGCTGGTGAACGACGCGGTGCTGAGCCGGCTCGGCCGGGCTGATTTCCAGTCCGAGCTGGGCCAGTTCAACATCGAGGCCAACCTGCCGCCGCGGCGGCTCGGCGGCTCGGTGCTGGCCGGGTTCGAGCGCGACCTGGCCGGGGCGATGACGGCCTGCTCGGTCGCGGTGGAGCCGCTGGGCGCACGGCTGGTCGCGATCGGCACGCTGCCGACGCTCAGCGCCGAGCACCTGACGTTCGAACGGCTGTCGGCCAACCCGCGGTACGCGCTGCTGTCCCGCCGGATGCGCGCGGCCCGGCACGGCCCGTTCACGGTCCGGATCGACGGGGCCGAGCCGGTGGCGTTCTCGGCCGACTCGGTGGCGCCCGAGGCGGCGGCCACCAGCCTGCAGTTACACCTGCTGGTGCCGCCGGAGGAGTTCGCCGGCTACTACAACGCCGCCCAGCTCATCGCCGCCGGGCAGGTCGCCGTGGGCGGCAACGGCCCGTACCTGCTCGGCCGCGAGGTCTGGCAGGAGACCAGGATCGCGCTGTGCGAGCAGATGCTGGACACCCGCCGCCGCGCCGAGGTCTCCGCGGGCCGGCCGCAGCGGGTCTGGCTCGGCGACCGGTGGGTGGCCGGCCCGGTCGAGCTGTTCGACCAGCTCGTCCGGTGGTTCCCGCCGCTGCTGCCGTTCCTGGACGAGGAGGACCCGGACGAGGCGATCGCCGCCGGCCGGGCACCGGGGCTGCACGAGCTGAGGCTGCACAACGGCACGGTCTGGCGCTGGAACCGCCCGGTGTACGACGTCCAGGACGGCCGCCCGCACCTGCGGATCGAGAACCGGGTGCTGCCCAGCGGCCCCACCGCCATCGACATGACCGCGAACGCGGCGCTGTACTACGGCCTGGTCCGCGCGCTGGCCGACGCCGACCCGCCGCCGTGGGCCGGCGTGCCCTTCGCGCGCGCGGAGCGGGATCTGCACCGGGCCGCCCGGTACGGGCTGCAGGCCCGGTTGAGCTGGGCCGGCCGCACCCTGCGGGCGGACCGGCTGGCCGGTGACGTCCTGCTGCCGGCGGCCGCCGCCGGGCTGGACGCCTGGGGCGTCGATCCGGCCGACCGGGACCGGTACCTCGGCGTGGTGGCGGCGCGGCTGCGCACCGGCCGCACCGGCGCCGCCTGGCAGACCGCCATGGTGCGCCGGCTGGAGGAGTCGAACGGGTTGGAACGGGCCGCCGCGCTGCGCGAGATGACCCGCCGCTACGTCGAGAACTCCCGGTCCGGCGCGCCGGTGCACGAGTGGCCGCTGCGGTAGCGGCCCCCAGGGCCAGGCCGCCGGCGGGGATGGGGCCGTTGTAGTTGACGCCGAACTCGGGCAGCGTGTGGACCCGGCACGCCGGTCGACGGCGTGTCGTGTCCACAGGTCGGGGGCCCGCGCCGGCGGCGGGTCAGCCGGAGCCGAAGCAGACGAACGAGCTGAGCGGTTCGCTGGCTGAGGCGCGCGCCAGCGCGGTCGCCGGCCCGGCCCCGGCGGCCAGTTCGCGGTGGAACGCCGTCATCACCCGGACCGCGTCGTCGTCCGGCACCCGGGTCACGCTGGAGATCACCCCCGCGGTGCCGGCGTACAGCAGCGCGGCGGTGAAGCCGAGGATCTCATCGCCCGGGCGGACCACGGCGCGGCCCACATCGCAGGCGGACAGGATCACCTGCTCGGGCGGTACGGCCAGGCCCTGCACGTCGTACGCCATCAGCGGCCCGTCGGCCAGGTCCAGCCGGGAGAACAGCACGTTCTCCCGGTCGTGGTGGCCGTGCACGGCGAAGTGCGCGACCGGCACGCCGTCCAGGGCGGCCAGCGCCGCGGACACGGTGGCCTGCTCGCCGGCCAGGCGGCGGGCGCCGGGGTAGATCTCGGCCAGCCGCGCCACCTCGGGCTCGGCATGCGCCAGCCCCGGGCCGGCCACCAGCAGCGGCGGCCCGCCGAGCGCCTGGCCGGCGCGCCCACCCGTGCCCTCGCCCGTGCCCTCGCCCAGGCCCTCGCCGGGACGCCTCCCGGGTCGCTCGCGGGGTCCTTCGCCGGGTCGCTCGGGAGGTCGCTCGGGGGGTCGTTCGCCGGGCCGTTCGCCGGGTCCTTCTCCGGGTCGCTCGGGGGGTCGCTCGCGGGGTCGCTCGCCGGGTCGCTCGCGCGGCGGCCGGGTGCGGCGGGCGCGCAGGGCGGCCAGCCAGGCCGACGCCGACGGGGCCACCGTGACCGGCCGGCCGCGCAACCCCGGCAGCAGCCCCCACGGCAGTGCGGCCAGCGCCATGGTCGGCACCAGCACCAGCTCGCCGTCGCCGAGCGCGGCGCTGAGCGGCGCCAGCACCTCCCGGCCGAGCACGTCGAGCTGACGCCGCACCGAGGCGTTGATCACTGCGGTCAGCCGGTCCGGCAGCCGGCGGCCGGCCAGCGCGTCCAGGTCGCCGACCAGCCTGCGCAGCGCCTCCGCCACCTCGTCGTACCCGCCCAGGCCGACCAGCCGCGCCCCGCCGTCCCGGACCACCAGCCCGACCAGCCGCCTGTGCCGGGTCATCAGGCTGACCAGGGTGCGCCCGGACTCGGCCAGCGCGCCGGCCACCGCGTCGAAGCCGGCCGCGGCGCTGGCGTGCCCGGAGCCGCGCACCTGCCAGCCGCGCTCGGTGATCCACCGCTCCAGCTCGGCGCACCGCCGCTGCGCCGCCGGCTCGCGCTGCCCGGCCAGCTCGGCGGCGCGCACCCGCTGGCGGAGCTGGCGCAGCTCGGCCACCGCGCCGGCCAGCTCCGGGTCGGCCGGCGGGCGCACCGGTGCGATCCGGAACGCCTGCGCCCGGGTGCGCTCGGACCAGGCGTACACCAGCCGCGGCGAGCCCTCCACCAGCGCGGTGAGCAGCCCGGTGTCGGCCAGCTCCACCCCGAGCGCCGCGGTGCCGGCCTGCAGGTCGGCGCTGCCCAGCCGGCTGCGGTGGTCCTGCAGTGCGGTCAGCCCGGCGCGCAGGTGCCGGAACGCCGGCCCGCGCCGGCCCCGCGCTCCGTCCAGCTCCGCCGACGCGAGCCGGTACAGCAGCCTGCTCTCCAGCCGGGCGCGGGGCCGGATCCGGGGCAGCTCGGCCACTCGCTGCTCGGCCTCGGCCACCCGGTGCCCGGCCACCAGCGCGCGCACCGCAACCCAGTCGGCCACCGCCGCGTCGTCGGCCAGCCCCAGCTTGCGCAGCCGGTCGGCCAGCTCCGCCGCGACGGCGGCCCGGGCACCGGGCGGGCCGCGGCGGGCCCGAACCCGGGTCAGCTCCGCCAGCGCCGCCCACGCCTCGTTGCCGCGGCGGCGGAACCGGCGCTCCGCCGCGCCCGCCCACCGCCGGGCCACGTCCAGGTCCCGGGTCATCAGCGCGGCCTGCGCCCGGGCCAGCTCCGCCTCGGCCAGCTCGTGCGAGAGCCGGTGCCGGCGGAACTCCACGATCGCCGCGTCCAGCTCGGCGCCGGCCTCCCGGGCCAGGCCGGCAGCCAGCAGCACGCTGGCCCGCTCCTTGCTGATGTGTGGCAGCCACCCCGGGCCGGTCGCGCGGTATCCCCGCTCGGCCTCGGCGTACGCCTGCAGCGCGGCCGGGATGTCGCCGGCCAGCAGCTCGCACACGCCCAGGTTGTGCACCGCCTTGGCCACCACCAGCGCGGCGCCGCTGGCCTCGGCGAGCTGCCGGCAGCGCCGCAGGTCCTCCCGGGCCGGCTCGATGCGGCCGGATGCGGTGTGCAGCACGCCACGGTTGAGCAGGGTGCGGGTCAGCACCGCGGCGTGCTCCGGACCGGTCAGCAGCGGCACCGCGGCGTCCAGCAGCGGCAGTACCTCGGCGGTGCGGCCGGTGCGCATCAGCAGCAGACCGCGCTGCTGCAGCAACACGCCCAGGTCCGCCGGCAGCACCAGCCGTTCGGCGTCGGCCAGCAGGTCCAGGCCCAGGTCGGTACGCCCCAACTCGGACTCGGCGAAGGCCAGGCTGACCAGCAGCCGCGCGGCCAGGCCGGCCCGCTCCGGGTCGGGCAGCGGACCGGGCCAGCCGAGCAGCCGCAGCCCCGCCTGGTGCAGCGCGGCACCGGACGCGGGGCGGGCGGCAGCGGTCGCCGCGACACCGCGTACGTGCAGCTCCCGGGCCCGCTGGACAGGGTTGCCGGGGTCGGAGCCCCCAGTCACGTCTCCAGTGTCGCGCGCCCACCCGGCAGGCCGCCCCGGGTTTACCGCAGCCGCCGTCCCGGTTGCCGCCGTCCCGGTTGCCGCCGTCCCGGTTGCCGCCGTCCCGGTTGCCGCCGTCCCGGTTGCCGCCGTCCCGGTTGCGGCCGTCCCGGTTACAGCACGACGGACGGGGTGACC
>WNFU01001235.1_pt1 | contig 35914 bp, 33 predicted proteins | sample 5400121 | NCBI WGS metagenome assembly WNFU01 (sample SAMN13153360, study PRJNA577476) | soil metagenome | isolation source: 100 cm soil or saprolite under grassland replicate 1 | place: USA:California | collected 2016-06-15
CCTTCCAGTGGAAGTTCACCCCCGCCGACCTCGACGACCTGCTCACCAGGATCGACCAGCACCAGCAGCAAACCACCGCACCTGCTATTCCGGAGGCAGCGTGACCACCCCCGACGGACTTCCGGAGCCGACCACTTAGGTTCCTGAGGGTGCTCTCAGCGGCTCTCAGCCGGGGCTCAGCCTCGCACGGGCAGGCTGACGCGTGGCAACACAGGCTCTTGGCGTTCCTGGCCAACCGGCCAGCCGGTGAAGGGAGAAACGCTTGTTCACCTGGATAGCCCGCGTGGTCGTCCGTCGCCCTCTGCTGACCATCGCGGCCTGGGTCATCGCCGCCGTCGTCATCGTCATGCTCGCCCCATCGCTTCGCACCAGCTCGGAGCAGAGCTCGTTCCTGCCGGACCACTACGAGTCGATCCAGGCCATGAACCTCGCCCAACAGGCGTTCGGTCGCGCCCAGGCAGGTGGCGCCACCGGAGTGCTGGTCGTCAAGCGCGCCGACGACGACGCGCTGACAGCAGCCGACCAGGCCAGGGTCGGTCAGGTCGCCAGGGACCTCGCGAGCAGGCGCATCGATCGGGTGGCCAGCGTGGTGACCGGCCCGCAGGCGCTCGCGCCCAACAGGCAGGTGCAGCTCATCTTCCTCGCGACCATCGTGCTGATCATCGCGCTGCAGCTCTTGATCTTCCGCAGTCCCATCGCGGCGGCGCTGCCCATCGTCGCCGTGCTGCTGGTGTTCCTGGTCTCCCAGGGGCTCGTCGGCGTGGCCGGCGAGCTGTTCGACCTGCAGGCCGACCAGTCGCTCACGACGCTGCTCACGGTGGTGCTGTTCGGGATCGGCACCGACTACATCCTGTTCCTGCTGTTCCGCTACCGCGAGCGGCTGCGCGCCGGCGACCAGCCCAAGCAGGCCGTCATCACCGCCACCGCGCGCATCGGCGAGGTCATCGCCTCAGCGGCGGCGGCGGTCATCATCGCGTTCAGCGCGCTCACGCTGTCCTCGCTCGGCTTCCTCAAGACCATGGGCCCGAGCATGGCCATCGCGGTCGCGGTCATGCTGGTCGCCGCGCTCACGCTGATCCCGGCGCTCATCGCCCTGCTCGGGCCGAGGGTGTTCTGGCCCTCCAGGGGCTGGCGCGCCGAGCCGAAGGGCTCGCTGCCGCGCCGGGCCGGCACCGCGGTCGGCCGCCAGCCCGTCACGGTCGCGCTGGCCAGCGGCGCCGTCGTCGTCGCGCTGGCGCTGGGCGCCCTCGGCTTCGTCGGCAACTACGACTTCAGCGCCTCGCTGCCGGACGACACCGAGTCGGCGCTCGCCTTCAAGGACCTGCAGCGTGGCTTCCCGGCCGGCGCGCTCGAGCCGACCACCGTGTACCTGCGCGGCGACGGCGGCCAGCGCCTCGACCAGGCCGCCGTGCGGGGCTTCGCGCAACAGCTCCAGACCGTGGCCGGCGTGGCTCCGTCCAGCCGCCACGGCTCAGCCCCGACGGCACGGTCGCGCAGGTCGACCTGCTGCTGCGCGACAGCCCCTCCTCCAACGCCGCCATCTCGAGCGTCGACCGGCTGGTGCGGCCCGCCGCCCACCGGGCCGCGCCAGCGGGCACCACGGCGCTGGTCGGCGGCACCACGGCGGTGGTGGTCGACACCAGCGACGCGATCGCCCGCGACTACCGGGTGGTCTTCCCGGTCGCCGGGCTGCTCATCGCCGTCGTGCTCGCGCTCCTGCTGCGCAGCCTGGTGGCCCCCTGGTACCTGATGGCCGCGGTCGCCCTCACCTTCGTGGCGACGCTCGGCGGCGCCGTGGCGATCTTCCAGGGCCTGCTCGGCGGGGCCGGGCTCATCGCCTACCTGCCGGTCTTCGTGTACCTGTTCGTCGTCGCGATCGGCACCGACTACAACATGCTGATGGTCGCCCGCCTGCGCGAGGAGGCGCGCCAGGGCAACGGGCCGAGGCAGGCCGCCAGGCTCGCGGTCCAGCACGCGGGACCGTCGGTGGCCTCCGCGGGCATCATCCTGGCCGGCAGCTTCGCCTCCCTGGCCCTCTCCGGCATCGACCTGCTCAGCCAGTTGGGCCTCTCGGTCGCCATCGGCATCGTCATCTCGGCCTTCGTGACGTCGATGTTCCTGGTGCCTGCGGTGACCACACTGATCGGGCGCGGCGCATGGTGGCCGGGTCGCAGCGACGCGCCCGAGCGCGACAGCCGTGCGCCGAGCGCCGGGATCGAACAGGACCTCACCCGGGCCCGGCCCTGAGCACCAGCAGGTCGAGCTCGTCCACGATCGGCTGGGGTGGATCGGCCGCGGCGGACTCGGCCGGGGCCGGCAGGGCCTCGCGGAGCGCTCGGGCGCAATGGGGCAGGTCGGCGAACTGGGCCACCCGAGGATGCGGGTACCGCTGCCGCGCCTGTGCGCGCATGCCTGCGGACGGCTCCACGGCGACCACGTCCACGTCGAACCACCCGGCGATGGCGCTGGCGAACATGCTGGTGCCCGCGCCGAGGTCGAGCACGGGCAGGTCGCCCTCCGCCGGCAGGTAGGCCGCCAGCGCCTCGCGCCAGCCGGCCAGCCCCTCCAGCGTGAGCGAGCGGGCCCGCTGGTACTCGGCGGCCATCTGGTCGAAGTCGACGCGTGCCATGAATCCCCTCGCAGTTATTCCGGGACCCGCGGTCCTGGCGGATTTCGGACGTTACGAGGCCCGCACCGCAGTCACCTTGAGTCCGCTGAGGTAATTGTCGCTCCGTGGAGCGGGCCCGGTCGCCCCTCTTCGCTGGGTCCTTGCCGCGCGTTGGGGGAGGTTGCCGCGCAAGGCGGCATTGAACCGCCCCAGATGCGCGGGTCCTCCCCCCACCCGCGCGGCAACGTCCCCACCCAGGAGCCTCGCCGCGGGCGGCCAGACTCGGTGACCCGAGCCGGGCGGGACTGGTAGCCTCTGGCCCGTGACGATCGGCGGATCTGACTGGGACGAGGAGGAGAGGTCGGCGCCACTGCGGCGCCAACCTCAGCTCGCGCTGCTGGTGGAGGGCGGCGATCGCAAGGGCCTGCTCCATGACATGACCGCCGCGATCCTCGATCACGGCGGCGACATCCTCTCGGTCGAGATCGTCGAGCGCGGCGCCCGCAGCGCGGTCTACTGGGAGCTGGACGGCGTGGAGGACTCCCAGAGCCTGGAGCGGGCGTTCCTGGCCATCGACGTCGTCCAGTCGATCCGCCGCCTGCCGAGCATGTTCCAGGTCTACGGCAAGCGGATCATCGTGGTCGGCGCCGGAGCGCAGGTCGGCCAGGTCGCCCTCGGCGCCATCGGCGAGGCCGACCGGCACAACATCCGCGGCGAGAAGATCAGCGTGGACACGATCCCGATCGTGGGCGAGGAGAGCCTCGCGAACGCGGTGCGGGCGGTGGCCAGGCTCCCGCGGGCGGTGGCGCTGGTGCTGGCGGGCTCGCTGATGGGCGGAGCGGTGACCGAGGCGGTCGAGGAGGTCCGCGCCCGCGGCATCCTCGTCGTCTCCCTGAACATGGCCGGTTCGGTCCCAGAGCACGCCGACCTCGTCGTCACAGACCCCGTGCAGGCAGGTGTGATGACGGTGATGGCCGCGGCCAGCACGGCCCGCTTCGATATCGGGCGGGTGCGCGGCCGCCGCTTCTGAGGCCCCGCGTCACGCGGGGGTCGGGCAGAAGAGGTCTACGCCGTTGCCGTCGGGATCGTGCACGATGGCGTAGCGCATTCCCCAGAACGCGTCCCAGGGCTTCTTGTGGCCTTCGTACCCGGCCGCGACGAGATCGCCGTAGAGCTTGTCGACCTCCGCCGGAGCGTCGCAGCCGAACGCCAGCGCCATCCGCGGGCTGCCGGCGGGCGGCGCCCACGACGGGTCGAAGCTGCGGATCGTCTCGCTGGTGTCGAAGGCCAGCTTCAGGCCCCCAGGCAGGCTCACCTCCACATGCGGCTCACTGTCCGCCTGGACCGGGATGTCCAATCCCAGGCGCCGGTAGAACGCAAGCGAGCGGGCCATGTCCTCGACCACGATCCCGACGACCGCCAGCTGTGCTCCCACGTGTACTCTCTCCTCCGTGTGTGGTGTCGACGAGCATCTCACCACAGCGGCCGCGTCGACGGCTTGAACAAAACGGCCATCTGGAACCCCACCGACCTCGCCGACCAGCGCCGCCGCCTGCGCGGCGTGCAGCGCCGCGACCGCGCCGCCGCCCGGTGCCGGCGCGGCGGATGCCAGCTCATCGAGGTACCGCCGGACGCTCTGGTCGCGCATGCGCTGCGCGGCCGGCGCCGCGGCTCCTCAGTCCCGCGGAGGGAGGCTGTGGCCCTGTTGCACGTGCCAGTAGTCTCGCGCCTCCGTCACCAGGCCGTCCGCGTCGAATCGCGCCATGGCGCACCCGGCCAGCGTGGGGGGTGGACCGGTGCACGCAGTCCTCCGCGTACAGGGCGACGACCGCCTCCACGTCGTGCGCTCGCCAGGCGGCGGTCCAGGTCGCCGCCCATCTGTCAGCCGCCTCGCCAGGGTCCATCGAGCGCGCCGCCTCCTCTTCGAGCCGCATCGGGTGACGATCCTAGCCGCACCGCGGCCGAGGCCGCCCGGCGGTGTCGACCCCGTCGAGCGCCGCGTTCTCGAAGGGCACGAAGTCCCCCGTCGGACCTGCCGGTCCCGGACGCTCGGGTCCCGTCAGGCGGTGCTCTCGCGGTAGGTCCACATCTCGGTCATCCGGCCTTCCACCAGGCGGATGAGCCAGATCAGGCGGGTTGCCAAGCCACCGGGTCCCGCCCCACGGCGAACACCACCGACAAGCAGCATCTGGTGCAGCAGACCAGTGACATGGCGCCGGTCGCGCTCGTCGGCGAACAGCCGCACGTGGACGCTGAGCCTGCCGTGCTCGGCGGCGCTGGCGATCCGCTCGACCCGGCGCGGCAGCCGCCGCAGCATCGGCAGCAGCGTGGCCAGCTCCTCCGCGGCCGTCCGTCGCGCCGATTCGACGTCGATCCGCTCGGTGACGTACCGGCTCGCGAACGAGCGCGTCTCGGCGACGAGATCGAACCCGGGAGCGAGCAGGCCAAGGGTGCCCTCGAGGTGGCGCTTCTCTGGAAGGCTGGTCGTCTGGCGAGCGGCCGCCAGGTAGTCGCTGTGCCTGTACGACGACAGCTCACGAGAGATCTGACCACCCGAGCCTCATGAGAGGAGACAGCAGATGGCAGCCAACGAGCCGGTGACCGAACTGGACGCTCGGTACAGCAGCGAAGATGCGACCCCGACGGGATGGGCGCAGGCGCGCGAGCGCTTGGAGCAAGCGCAGCTGTCCTGGCTGTCGACGGTGCGTCCCGACGGACGCCCGCATGTCACCCCGCTGTTGTCGGTCTGGCTGGAGGGCGCGCTGTACTTCTGCACCGGCCCGACCGAGCGCAAAGCCCAGAATCTCGTGCGTAACCCGCACTGCGTCCTCACGACCGGATGCAACGCGCTCGACGAAGGCCTGGACCTCGTGGTCGAGGGCGACGCCGTGAGGATCAGCGACGACGCCAAGCTGCGACGCATCGCGGATGCCTACGAGTCCAAGTACGGCAGCGACTGGCACTTCGACGTCCACGACGGCGCCTTCCACCACGGGCCAGGCGAGGCTCTGGTGTACGAGGTCGCTCCCTCGAAGGCCTTTGGTTTCGGCAAGGGCAAGTACAGCCAGACCCGCTGGCGCTTCGATACGGATTGAGCGCGGCCCGTCGCGATCGGCCCGCCGCGGCCGAGTGTGACCGGAGGCATCAGGCGCCGCCGCGTAGATCCGACATTACTGGTAGGTCGACGCGGGCTGGGAGGCGAGGCGCATGCGGCGAGAGGATGAGGACGCCGAGGTCGTCCCTTGGCGGTCGTTCGTGCTGGCGGTTGCCGGTGTCGCCGTCGCCGTTGCGCTGTTTGTGATGTGGCTGGCGCTGGGTCTGGGCGGCCCGTGGGTGTCCGTCGTGCTGATGGACAACCTGGCCCAGGTCCTGGCGCCGCTTGCCGCCGCCCTGGCCTGCTTCCGGGCCCGCCGTCGCCACCACGGTCGCCTCAGGTCGTCGTGGTCTCTGCTGGGCGCCTCCGCGGTGAGCTGGGCACTCGGCCAGGTGGTGTGGTCCTGGTACGAGCTGGTGGCCGGCCGGGAGGCGCCATTTCCCTCTGTGGCCGACCTCGGCTATCTCCTTGCCGTCCCGCTGGTAGCCGGTGCCCTGCTGATCCACGCCGCCACTCCCGAGCGTGGTGTGTCCCAGGCCCGGCGGATGCTCGATGGTCTCATCATCGCGACGGCGGTGCTGGCGGTGAGCTGGCAGACAGTGCTGGGGTCGCTGCTCCGGTTCGGGACCGGTTCGCTGCTCGAGCAGGTCCTGGCACTCGCCTATCCCATCGGCGATGTCGTCACCGTCTCACTCGTCATCTTCCTGTTGGCGAGATCGCGCTCGGCCACCTGGGCGCCGCTGCTGCTGGTCGGCGGCGGCCTTGTCGCGATCACCTTCTCCGACAGCCTGTTCGCCTACCTGACCCAGACCGGCGCCTATGTGGGCGGGCTCATCGACACCGGCTGGTTCCTCGGCTACCTGCTGGTGATGCTCGGCGCGCTGCTCCCCCAACGGCAACGCCACGTGACAGACGGGCCTCGTGCGGCGGCCAGATGGACGGTGGTGCTTCCGTACCTGCCGGTGCTGGCGGCAGGGGGCCTGACCGCCTACAGACTGGCTCGCGGCACGCCCATCGACGCCTTCCTGGAAGTGCTGATCCTGCTGCAGATCGTGCTTGTCATCGTTCGCCAGCTCATGGCCGTACTTGAGAACCTCGCCCTGGCCAGGGACCTCGAGTCGAAGGTCAGGCAGCGCACCGCCGAGCTGGCCCGGCGGGAGCAGCATTTCCGCTCTCTGGTCCAGAACGGCTCCGACCTGACCCTGGTGGTCAGCAGGGACACCACGATCATCTATGCCAGTCCCAGCGCCCAGCGCCTGCTCGGCTGGCCGGTCGAGAGCGTGACCAACACCAGGCTGACGACCCTCCTGCACCCAGACGACGTCGACAAGCTGACACCGATGCTGGTCGCGGCGGAGGCCCGCGCGGGCGTCACCTTGACCACGGTGTGGCGGCTGCGGCACGCCAACGGCAGCTGGCCCCTCATGGAGACGCTGCTGACCGGCCAGCCCACCGAGGCGGCGGTCCAGGGCGTCGTGCTCAACAGCCGTGACATCACCGAGCGCGCGCAGTTCGAGGACCAGCTACGCCAGCAGGCGCTGCACGACCCCCTCACCCACCTCCCCAACCGGGCCCTGTTCCGTGACCGGCTGGGGCAGGCGCTCGCCGCCCAGGCCCGCCGCGGCGGCAGCGTCGCCGTGTTGTTCGTCGACCTCGATGACTTCAAGTCGGTCAACGACACCGCCGGCCATGCGGTCGGCGACGCGCTGCTGGAGGCGGTTGCGATCCGGTTGCCGACGCTGATCCGTGCGGCGGACACGGTGGCCCGGCTCGGCGGCGACGAGTTCGCCGTCCTGGCCGAGGCCCTGCCCGGCGCGGAGGACGCCGCTGAGCTCGCCGAGCGGATCACTCACGGCCTGTCTCAGCCGCTGCTGGTGGAGGGCCGCGAGCTGTTCGCCCATGCCAGCATCGGGATCAGCATCGCCACCAGACCGGGCGTCACCGCGGATGACCTGCTCCGCAACGCCGATGTCGCCATGTACGTCGCCAAGAGCGAGGGAAAGAACCGCCATCAGCTCTTTGACCAGGAGATGCACCGGACCGTGGTCGAGCGGATGGCAATGCGGTTCGAGCTGGCCCGGGCCGTGGAGCGCTACCAGCTCACCCTCAACTACCAGCCCGTGGTGGACCTCGGCACCAGACGGCCCACCGGCGTGGAGGCACTGGTCCGCTGGGTGCATCCCGAACGGGGCCCGGTCCCGCCGGGGTCGTTCATCCCGCTGGCCGAGGAGACCGGGCTCATCATCGCGCTGGGAGACTGGGTGCTGCAGGCCGCCTGCCAGCAGGTACACCAATGGCAGCAGGGTGGCCTCGGCGTGTTGGACCTCAACGTCAATGTCTCGGTCCGCCAGCTCAAGGAGCCGACATACCTGGCGTCGGTCGCCGAGACCCTGGACCGCAGCGGCCTGGAACCTGGCCGCCTGGTCCTGGAGATCACCGAGAGCATGCTCATGGAGAACATCGACGCCATCGTCGGCACGCTGCACGGGCTGCGCGACCAGGGCGTGCGACTGGCGATCGACGACTTCGGCACTGGCTACTCCTCGCTTGCCTACCTGCTGAAGCTGCCCGTGCAGGTTCTCAAGATCGACCGCTCGTTCGTGATGGGCCTGGAGGATGACCACAACCGCGCCATGCTCGTGCGCTCCATCATCAAGCTGGCACGTGACCTCCATCTCCAGACGGTGGCCGAGGGGATCGAGCAAGCTCGCATGGCCGAGGAGCTGCACCAGCTTGGCTGCGACAAGGGTCAGGGGTACTACTTCAGCAGGCCGCTCAGCGCCGCCGACCTCGAAGCGCTGCTTGTTCGCATGGCCGCGGACGATTCCCTGAGCCTGTCGGCGCCCGACCCGGCGTAGCCGGCGCCGCGATGTCGGTGACTGCTGCGATGATGTCGGTATGGATGAGACAACCAGGGATCCGGGCAGGACCCTGAGCCGGCGGGAGGCCTCCGACGCCGTCAGCGAGCTGGGGTGGCGGTACATCCTGGGTCTTGTGCGCGCGTCCGTGCCGGTGGGCTCCCTGGTCCAGGCGGGCGCCGTCGCCGCGCGGGCGCTGGCGGCGGCCGGTCCCGACGCCGATGAGCACCTGTGGATGGACGTCCGCCGAGACAGGGTGGTCCTTACCCTGCAGTCGCTGGCTAGCGCGAACGTGACAACGCGCGATATCGAGCTCGCCCACCGGATCTCCGCGGCTGTGAGCGAGCTCGGGCTGCGGACGGACGCCGATATCGGGGAGGGCGCCCCGCGATCGGTCCAGGTGCTGGAGATCGCCATCGACGCGCTCGACATCGCCTCGGTCCGCCCGTTCTGGAAGGCGGTGATGGGCTACGGCGACGAGGCAGGAGCGTCGGGCCCGGAGGACCCGCTCATCGACCCGGTCGGGCAGTGCCCGGCGATCTGGTTCCAGCAGATGAGCGCCCCCCGCCCGCAGCGCAACCGCATCCACTTCGACGTCTCCGTCCCGCATGACGAGGCACAGCGCCGGATCCACGCCGCGCTCGACGCCGGCGGCGTGGTCGTCTCCGACGCGCGTGCTCCCGCCTTCTGGGTGCTGGCCGACCCCGAGGGGAACGAGGCGTGCGTCACGACGTGGCAGGGCAGGGACGGCTGACCGCCGATCAGCGGTGGATCTATCCCCGGTCTCGCCGGCCTGGACAGAGCCTCATAGGGGCTGCTGTATCCGGACGGCGGCTACCCGCGGGCGCCGCCGCCCGGCGGAATGCGACCGGCCAGCACCGACCGGTCGTTCTGCCGAAACTCCGAAGCGAGCAGCTCCATGAACACCCCGTCGTAGCGGCGGCCCATGGTCACGTCCGCGCCGCGGCGGCGGCCCACCTCCCGGAAGCCGGCCTTGGCGTACACCCGGATCGCCCGCTCGTTCCATGCGGCGACTGACAGCATGATGTTGTGCAGGCCCAGCACGGTGAATCCCCAGTCCAGCGTGAGCCGGGTCGCCTCGGTGCCCAGCCCTTTGCCGCGCCGCTCGCCGAGGAAGATCCCAAAATCGGCCGTGTCGGTGCGATGGTCGATGTGGAACAGCGAGCTGAAGCCAACCGGGGTCTGGTCGGAGCGGTCGTAGACGGTGAAGTCGGCAACGTCGGGCCGTGCGCCGCGGCCGGCGATGCGTTCGCGCTGCGCCTCGAACGTGAAGGGGATGACCCAGCCGTTGCCGTTGGCCACCTCCAGGTCGTTCGACCAGCGCTGGTACGCGGCGACCAGATCCAAGCGAAGCGGCCCGAGGGCCACCCGTTCCCCCTCCACCACGAAATCCGGCTGCTCGTCCATGCCGACCGCCTCCCATGTGCGATGCGCTACCTATGCCAAGTTCGTCGCCAGGTGGATCGCTTCAGGACCTCGATCACCAAGGCTAGCCGACGCGGTCGCGCCGGCGGGAGCGCCGGTCGGGCAAGGTCATGGAAGGCGCTGGAGCTGCCGGATGTGGTTCGCGGAGCGATTCGTCGGGCAGTGATGTGGAGATGCAGATGGCTTCGATGTCGGCGCGATCCGCGCCTGGTCCGCGGGACCGCCGGCCGGGCCTGGTGGTCCCGGCGGCAGTCACGCTGGCGTTGCTGAGCCTGTTCATCCTGCTCCTCGATGTCAGCAGGCACGGACTGCGCGCCGGCCCAGGAGTGTTCTGCGGGCTGCTGCTTCTGGCCGCGGTCGGGCTGGTGTGGGGTGGCCGGGTGGGCTACTGGTTCGGGCTTGCCATGGCGGCGGTCCTGGGCGCACTGTTCGTCCTTGCGCTTGTCCGGCGGGGGCTGGGGGTCGGCAGCTTGGTCGCTATCGGGATCGGGCTGACGCCGCTGGTGCTGCTGCTGCCCGCGATGCGTCGCTCGCCTCGTCCGGTCGTGCGCCGGCAGCCGCCCGCGGACCTGGACCCGGCATCGGCGGGCGGCCGGTCGCTCGCTCTCGCGTGGCCACAGGGGTGGACCAGGCCGCTGGCGCGAGGCTGGGTGACGTTCGGCCTCATGCTCGCCGGCGCTGTCGTCCTCACCCCCGTCGGGCTGGCCATGGTCGCGAGCGGCCGTGGCGCCGACCGGTGGGTTGGAGTCAGCGTGACGCTGTTCGGGCTGGCGCTCGCGGGCGTGGCCCCGCTGCTCCGTCCCGTGCGCCGGCGGGGCAATGCTCGCCTGGGGTCGGAGACGGTCGATGTGGGGCACCGGCGCGAGCGCGGTGTCGGGCTCCCGTACTCACGCCTGCGTACCGCTTCAGCCTTCCTGGCCGGCGGCGCCATGGCGCTGGCCATGGCCGCGGCCATCCCGGGAACCGACGGGTTCGCTGACGACCCCGGCGACTCGCCGTGGTGGCCACGGATCATCGGCGTCATCGGGATCGCCATATTCGTCCTGGTGGTCGTTGCGGGGGCGCGCAAAGGGATCGGCCGGCGCTGGCGAATCGTGCTCACTCCCTCAGCAGTCGTCTTCGCCCAGGGGAAGGACCTCACCGTGGTGCCGTGGGAGGCCGTGGACGAGGTCAGGGCGATCGAGACGACGATCTATGTGAGAGGCTTTGCGATCCACGAACCCTTTGTCGGATTGATACTCGGCGATCCTCAAGCCGTGACGACGGGCAGGGTCCAGCGGGCGCTCATGGGGATCAGCCGTCGGCTGGGTTCGGACCTTGGCTTCCCAGTCCGATCCCTAAGCGCCTGAGCAGCCGCCGACTCCCTGGGCGAGGCGGTCCTTGGTTCGCTCATACGGTGAATGGATAGGTCTCGGGCAGCTCGCCTCTCTCCCAGCGGGCCGTGCGCTCGAGCGGCTCGACGGCCCGTGTTTCGTCGATGTGGATCACCGCGTCGAACTGGTCCGCCACGCGGGCCCGGAAGTAGTGGCTCTGCCGCTCGGTCTCCGGGCGGTAGATGACCCCGATCGCCCGCTCCAGCCGCGCCGAGCGCATCGCCTCGACGACCGATGGCGCCGCGCCGAACCTGATCAGGAACGCCTTCTCGCCGACCTCGTGGAACAGCTCCTCGACGCTGTCGGGAAGCGCCGGCCGCACCCATTTGCGGTCGGCCGGGCCTTCCCAGTCGTCCGCCGCCGTGACCGTGCCCGTGTAGGTGGTGAAGCCGATCAGCCGGCAGTCGCCTGGGTGTCGCTCCCGTACCAGCTGACCAACGTTGAGCTCGCCTTCGGCGGCGACCTCCGTCGCCCGGGCGTCGCCGAGGTGAGCGTTGTGCGCCCACACCACGAGCTTGGCCGGCCCGCCGCGCTGGCGGCCGAGGTGGCCGGCGAGCGCGTCCAGGGTGTCGGTCATGTGGCGGTCGCGCAGGTTCCAGGAGGAGACCCGCCCGCTGAACATCGAGCGGTAGTATTCGGCCGAGGCCTTCACGGTCTGTGCGTTCTGTTCCGCGTAGAACAGCTCGTCCTGGGCGAGCAGCCCGTCCCGCCGTGCGTACTCCAGCGCGTGGCGCTGCAGGTCGACAAGCTGCTCGACCGCCTCCCGCTCGCAGGAGTCGCCGGTGCCGAAGGCCGCGGCGAAGCCGTAGGCCTGCCCGTCGTCGCCGGCGAAGTGGTCGAAGCAGACGTAGCGCTCGCGGGCGCGGGCAGCGGCCGCCGGGTCGACGCGTTCCAGGTAGGCGATGACCTCGTGGATCGACCGGTACAGGCTGTACAGGTTCAGACCGTAGAAGCCGGTCCTGGCGCGCTCGTCGCCACTGCGCTGCTCATTGCGCTGGCGCAGCCACCCCACGAAATCGAGCACCGCCGCGTTGCGCCACATCCAGGTTGGGAAGCGCTCGAAGCCACGCAGGGCCTCCTCGGCGGTCGCGTCGTCGCCGTGGCCGCGGACGTAGCGGTTCACCCTGTAGGCGTCGGGCCAGTCCGCCTCGACCGCCACGGCGGAGAAGCCCTTCTCCTCGATGAGCCGCTGGGTCATGGCCGCGCGCGCCGCGTAGAACTCGTGGGTGCCGTGGGAGGCCTCGCCGATCAGCACGAAGTGTGCGTCGCCGACCAGGTCGAGCAGCGCCTCGTCGTGCGGCGTGCCGTCCTCGATCGGCACGGCATGGGCGCGGATGACGGCCACCTCCATCGGCCCCTGCGCGCGGGCCTCGGCCGGCCGCGCCGTCGTTGCGGCACGGAGCAGGTCGCCGACCTCCTCGTCGGTGGTCTGGGTGAAGTCCCAGTAGGAGTGGCCGACTGCGAGGAAGGGCGACGGTGTGGTGGCGCAGACCACCTCGTCGGCCAGGACGGCCAGCTCCCGGCAGGTCGACTCGGGTGCGGCCGGCACGGCCACGACGATCCGGACGGGCCGGAGCTGGCGGAGCGCCTGGATGCTGGCACGCATGCTCGCGCCCGTGGCAAGGCCGTCGTCGACGACGATGACGGTCTTGCCCGTGACGTCGGGCGCAGGCCGACTCTCCCGGTACGCCTGCTCCCGCCGGAGCAGCTCGCGGCTCTCCCGCTCGGCCACCTGCCGGACGACCTCTGGCCGGATGTCCAGACCTCGGACGACGTCCTCGTCGAGGACCACCACCCCGCCGCTGGCGATCGCTCCCATGGCCATCTCCTCATGGCCGGGGACGCCGAGCTTGCGGACGAGGAAGACGTCGAGCGGGGCGCCGAGGGCCATCGCGACCTCGTACGCCACCGGTACGCCGCCCCGGGGCAGCCCGAGCACGATGACATCGGGCCGATCCCGGTAGTGCTCGAGCAGGCCCGCCAGGACCCGCCCGGCATCCCTTCTGTCGCGAAACAGACGATCTGGCATTAGCTGCCTCCTGCCATCTCAGAAGGCACTTGAGTACCTCATTCGGAGGCGGAACAACCTGCCCGCAACGGACGGTGCTCCCGGCGGGCGGCTGCGGGGTTGCGGGCGGGAACGAGTGGTACCCCTGGCAGCCAGCGGCAATCCCGCTCCAACGGAGGTGGGCATGACGGAGGAGGCACGCCAGACCATCCGGGCCGCGACCACGCGTGGCGCGGACGTGATCGAGGTCCTGCTCGACCAGCACCAGGAGATCCGACGACTGTTCACAGCCGTCCGAGAGGAGCAGGGCGAGGATCGGCGGGACGCCTTCAACGCGCTCCGCGCGATGCTGGCCGTGCACGAGACCGGCGAGCAACTGGTGCTGCGGCCAGTGACCCGCAGAAGCCTTCCCGATGGCGAGGAGGTCGCGGACGCTCGGATGCGAGAGGAGCACCAGGCCGAGCAGGCGCTCGAACGCCTCGAAAAGCTCGGACCCCAACGCGCCGGAGTTCGACGCGGAGCTACGTCAGCTCGAGCGGGCGGTGATGACGCATGCCGAGCACAAGGAGCACGAGGAATTCCCCGGTGTCCGGCAGGCCCGCAGCGAGGACCAGCTCAAGCTCATGGTCAGGGCGATCACGGCCGCGGAGGCCATCGCCCCGACCCATCCACACCCCAGGGTCCCACCGGCAACGACGACGCGCCTGCTTGCCGGGCCGTTCGCGGCCATGGCTGACCGCGTCCGTGACGTCGTCCGCCAGGCCATGCAGGGCTAGCGTCTCAGGAATCAGTCATACCTGGGACATCGAGATTGGGTGACCGCCCGCAGCTGACGGCCCGCGGGCCCGATCGGATCTGAGCCTTCAACCCCGTCCGGGCAGGTGGCATGCGAGCCTGATCGTCGCCGTCAACGATCGTTGATCCGCGGCAAGCAGTGCCGCGTCCAACGTTGCCGACGTGTCGGTGTCCGAGTACCGGTAACCGAGCTGCCGGATGTCGGCCAGCGTTTCGGGGGTGGCGGTGATGCCGATGTCGACGAACGGGTGCATGACGTCATCGACGTTGTTCCCCGAGGAGTCCGCGGTGGGCTGGTAGGTGTCGATCCCATGAATGCCCTGCCACCTTGCCCAGATACGGTCGATGTTGGAGTGCAGCAGGAAGAACGTCGGATCGTTGGGCGAGGAGGGGAGCACCATCGTCCCGAAGAGGGGGATGCCCTCAGGCGTCAGCCCACGGATGCCGCCGACCCAGGCGTGGGCGGCATTGTGATTATGCACGCCGTCCGCGTTCAGGTTGGGTGTGACGACGCCGTCGGGTCCGCAGAAATAGCCGGCCGGGCCCGTGCCGCCAGGGCTACGGAATCCCTCCCAGTTATTGCGGAAGCTGAGGCTGGAATCGCTGGTGCTGTCGTATGGGGCCGTGTCGTACTGCGGTCCGACCAGCGCCGCCTCGAGCTCAGCCGACGTCGGAAGGGAGGGGAGAAAGCTGCCGAAGTGGCGAGTGAGGTAGGTGGTCGCCGAGGGGCTCGCCAGGATCCCGGGCGGATTGACCACCAGTTTCCACTGGTCCTTGCGGAACGGGCCGCTCTTTACCGCGAAGTCGTCGGCCGGGTCCCCATCGCCGCCCATGAAGCCCTCCCTGAAGACGGCGCGGGTGCTCTGGGGATCGGTCCAGTCCCAATAGGGAACCGTGATCTGTTTCCCGCTCACCTCTTGCAGCGCGGCCTCGAACAGCACCAGGTAGAGCCGGTGCCAGGGACCGAACATCGGGCCGCCGTGGGCCCTCATGATGGTCTGCAGCAGAGGATCCAGCTGGTCGCAGTAGTACAGGCTCACGTGCCAGGCAACGAACTGGTCGTAATAGCTCAGACTCGGGTCATACGGCGATGGGACCGACTTGAGCTTCAGGATCGCGTTGACGTAGTCACTGCGCTCCTGTGGCGTGAGGTTCTTCACGTTCTTGCGGACGCGCAAGGCCCTTGTGGATCCCGCCGAGTCCCCCGTCAGCGACCGCACCGTCAGTGGGGCAAGGGCTGCCGGACGCGACATGGAGGCACCCGATACCGTGTCGGTGGCCATCGCGCCCGACGCCCACACGCCGACCGAGCTGACGGCGAGGACTGTCGACAGCACTGCGATAGTCGATAACACGCCGATACGCCGCTTCGCCCTCGTCATCTCCATGCTCCCTCGCCACAGGCCAAGCACGCCCCGTATGCCAGCTATCGCGGATCGCACTGCTCATCCCCTTTATTCCTTGCGCGTAGGAGGCCGTCAATCGGCTCCTGGAGAGGTTGTGAGGTACTGCATCTGCCGGATCCCAGGCTCCGTCGTCCACGCAAGGAGTGTTGTTGTCGGTCCTCTACCTTCCAGCAGACGACAGGAAGGGCTGAGACGGCAGCGACCCATACACTCGACTGCGCACCGCGACAAGGAGGCAATCATGCGCACCGCACTCAGCGACCGTTTCGACCTGGCCGTCCCCGTGGTCGGCGCGCCGAGCAGGGCCGCATCGCCGCGGCCAGCGGGCGTGCCTGGGGCGTCGGCCTGCTGGCCTGGGCACTGGAGGCAAACCCCGCGCAACTGGACGCCGTCGTCGCCCTCGCCCCGCCGCTCGTCTCCGTCAGCTATGGGCCGTACCAGCGGCACGTCGCCACCCTCAAGCAGGCCGGCAGCGCCGTCGCCACCCAGGCTGGCACGCTCGCCGAGGCCCGCGCCGCCGAGCGGGCCGGAGTCGACCTCATCGTCGCCCGCGGCGGTGAAGGCGGCGGTCCTGGCCGCCGGTGCCGCCGGCGCCTGGGTCGGCACCCCGTTCCTGGCGTGCCCGGAGGCGACCGTCGCACCCGCCGCCCGCGACCGGATCGTCGCCGCCCGCGAGACCGATACCGCCTACGGCCGCGTGTTCGACGTCGGCCTCCGGCAAGCCTGGCCCCCTGAATACGGCGGCCGCGCGCTCCGCAACCGCTTCTTCGAGCGCTGGACAGACCGCGAGCCCGAGCTTGCCACCGACGACGACGCCCATGCCGAGCTGGTGACCGCCCTGGAGCGGCACGACTTCGAGACCGCCTGTATCTATGCCGGCCAGAGCGTCGGGTTGGTCCAGCGACCACGCCCAGCCGCCGAGGTCATCGCTGACTTGGCCGGCGCGGCCGAGCTGCTCCGCCGCGCCGGTTCGGCGCCCTGACCGTCCGGACCGCCGCGCGGCGAAGGACCACCTCTCTGTAAAGGCCTACCCATTACAGAACTGTTATGCCAGGTGCTCATCGCCCTGCTCAATCGGGGACTCTGTCACACGGATGGGTGACAGTGCTGTTACCTTAATGATTTGCGGCGATATGGCGCCATAGCGTGATCCTGCACGGACTGGCTTTCGCACTCCCGTCGTCAGGCGAGGAGGTAGTCATGAACCGCAGGGTCCGGCTGGGACAGACAGTTGTCATCCTGGGATGCACGCTTGTCCTGGGGCTGGCGGCGACCGGATGCGCCAAAGGTCACACGACCAATGCCGCCGCGGCGTCGAACTCCGGCACGGGGCTGACGACCTACAACGTCTCGGTGCAGAAGTTCAAATACAGCGGCATGCCCGACTCGATCAAGTCGGGCCCGGTGCTGGTCGCCTTCAGCAACCACGAGACCTTCCAGATCACTCACGAGATGGTGGTTGTCGGGCTCCCCTCCGGAAAGAGCGCACAGGACGTGATCGCCGAGGCCAAGCAGAAGGGCGACAAGTCCGAGGACGACTGGCTGCACTTCGGCGAGATCGGCGAGGTGAACACCGGCGCGACCATTGCCGGGGTGTTCTCGCTGCCGCCCGGCACCTACGCCCTGGCGTGCTGGCAGACAGGCACGCCCGAGGGCAAGCCGGAGGGCGGTCCGGTGCACCTCACCGTCGGGATGATCCACCAGTTCACGGTGACCTGACGGTATGGTCCGTCGTTCCGGCGCCGCCACCGCGTTCCTTGCTGGCGCTCTGCTGCTCGCCGGTTGCGCGCAGCAGGGCGTCAGCACCCAGGGCCAGGATATCCACGACCTGTACGTCCGCATCTTCATCCTGGCCCTGCCGGTGTTCGTCGGGATAGAGGCATTCCTGCTGTGGTGCGTCTTCCGCTACCGCAAGCGCGACGAGCGGCCAGCCCCCCAGGACGCTGGCAGCGGCAGGATCCTCGCGGTCTTTTTCGCGGTCCCGACCGTGATCATCGCGATCCTGTTCCCCTTCGGGGAGCAGACCCTCAGCTACGTTCAACACCAAGAGAAGCATCCCGACGTGACCATCAACGTCGACGCCTTCCAGTGGGAGTGGACCTTCATCTACGTCAACGAGGGCGTGGTGGAGAGCGGCAAGACGCTGACCAAGCCGGCCGTCATGGAGGTCCCTGTCAACCAGACCATCCATATCCACCTGCAGTCGCGCGACGTCATCCACGAGTTCTACGTGCCTGCGCTGCTGTTCATGCGCAACGCCATCCCAGGCCACCCGAACGACTTCGACTTCACCCCGACCCAGCTCGGCACGTACCCAGGCCAGTGCGCCGAGTTCTGCGGGCTGTGGCACTCGAAGATGACCTTTGTCCTCAAGGTTGTGTCGCCAACCGACTACGCCGCCTGGATTCAGAGCGAGAAGGCGAAGGCCGTCAACGCCTCGTGCCCGCCCGGGCCACCAGCGGTCCAGCTCGTGGCGCAGAACACCACCTGGAACACCGCCTGCGTCGCGGTGCCGCCCAGCACGCCGTGGTCGGTCACGGTGGTCAACAAGGACGCCGGCATCGACCACACCTTCGCGGTCTTCGATTCGACCAAGCTCAAGATCAAGTTCTTTGAGAGCCCGCCCGTGCCGGGGCCGGCGACCGCGACCTTCCAGCTCACCCCGCTCCGGCCCGGCAGGTACTACTTCGAATGCACCATCCATGGTCCGTCGATGGCGGGCACGCTGATCGTCCGCTAGGGAGGCGTCATGGCGATCACTGAGGTCCAACGGCCCGCGCTCGCCCCGGAGCCCTCACCCGCCACTCGGCTGCTGGCGTGGCTGACCACCACGGACCATAAGAAGATCGGGATCCTGTACTTCTGGAATTCGTTCGCGGTCTTCGCGATCGCTGGGGTGATGGCCCTGCTGATGCGCGCCGAGCTTGCGCAGCCGGGCACGCAGCTCCTCTCGGTGCACGCCTATAACCAGGTCTTCACGCTGCACGGCACGCTGATGATCTTCCTGTTCATCTTCCCGGTGCTGGCCGGCTTCGGGAACTACTTCGTGCCACTGCAGATCGGCGCCCTGGACATGGCGTTCCCCCGGGTCAACGCGCTGTCGTTCTGGCTGCTGCCGGTCTCGGCCCTGACGATCCTTTTGGGCTTCTTCGCCAAGGGCGGGGCGGCCGCGTCGGGCTGGACGAACTACGTGCCGATCTCGGTGCAGCAGGGCGCCGGTGAGGACCTGTGGATCGCCGGGCTGCTGCTCGCCGGGGTCGCCTCGATCCTCGGCGCGATCAACTTCATCGTCACGATCCTGCGGCTGCGCGCTCCGGGCATGACCATGCTGCGGCTGCCCATCTTCAGTTGGGCCACGCTCGCCACCTCGCTACTGGTGGTGCTGGCCACGCCGGTGATCACCGCCGGGTTGGTGATGCTGTTCGCCGACCGGCGCCTCGGCACCACCTTCTTCAATCCCGCCCGGGGCGGCGACGTGCTGCTCTGGCAGCACGTGTTCTGGTTCTTCGGCCATCCCGAGGTGTACATGCTGATCCTCGCCGCCTGGGGGATGGTCAGCGAGATCATCCCGGTATTCTCCGGCAGGCCGCTGTTCGGCTACACCGGCGTGGTGCTGTCGTTCCTGCTGATCACCGCGTTGTCGTTCAGCGTGTGGGCGCACCACATGTTCGTCACCGGCCAGGTCGAGCTGCCGTTCTTCTCGGTGACCACCGAGCTGATCTCCATCCCCACCGGGGTGCTGTTCTTCAACTGGCTGGCCACCATGCGCAAGGGCAAGCTCCGCTTCGAGCCGCCCATGCTCTTCGCGCTCGGTTTCGTCGCGATGTTCCTGATCGGCGGGCTGGACGGCGTCTGGATGGCGTCGCCAGCGATGGACTTCGCCATCCACGACACCTACTGGGTGGTCGCCCACATCCACTACGTGCTGTTCGGCGGCACGGTGTTCGGGATCATGGCCGGGATGTACTACTGGTTTCCCAAGATCTGCGGGCGGATGCTCTCGCGCCGCTTGGGCCACTGGCACTTCTGGCTACAGTTCATCGGCTTCAACCTCACCTTCTTCCCGATGCACCTGCTTGGCCTGCGGGGCATGCCGCGGCGCATCGCCGATTACCCCCCCGACCGCGGCTGGAGCTTCCTCAACTCGCTGGCCACCCTGGGCGCCTTCGTGATCGCCCTGGCGATGCTGGTCTTCCTGGTGAACGTGATCGTCACCCTGCGCCGGCCGCGCGGCGCGCCGGCGGACCCCTGGGACGGCTTCACGCTGGAGTGGGCGACGTCCTCGCCCCCGCCGGCCCACAACTTCGACCGGCTTCCGCCGGTGCGGTCGAACCGGCCCGTGTACGACGCTCGCGTCGCGGCGCAGGCTCGAGCCGAAGGAGCGTCGGCATGAGCAGTCCCGCCGTCCCGGTCCCGTCGGGTGACGAGCGCGCGGTCGCTGGCACCTCGAGCTCGGTCCTCGGCATGGTGCTGTTCGTCGCCTCGGAATCGATGTTCTTCGCCGCCTTCTTCGGCGCCTACGCCACCACCTATGTGAACCAGAAGGTCTGGCCGCCGGACAACACGCCGGCGCCTCCGCTAGGGCTGCCCACGGCCGCGGTGGCCAGCCTGGTCCTCTCCGGCCTGCTGCTGCGGGGCGCGCTCCGCGCGGGCCGACGCGGGCTCCCGCAGGCCGTCAGCAGCTGGCTCGTGCTCACGCTGGCCGCCGGCGTGGCCTCGGTGGTGCTCACCCTGGTCGCCTACTCCGAGGTCGGCTTCGGCCTCCACGCTGGCATCTTCGCTTCGCTGTTCTACCTGATGACCGGACTTGGCCTCGCGCACGTGGCCGGCGGAGTCGTGCTGCTCGCGCTGGTGGCCGCGCAGAGCCTGACCGGGAGGCTCGCGCTGGTCCGGTACCAGCCGGTCCAGGCGGCCGCGGTGTACTGGAACTTCGTGGTCGTCCTGGGACTGGTTATCTACGTCGTCTTCTACGTGGTGACCAACACCGGCGGATAGCGGGAGGGCTCCAGGTGAGGCTGTATGCGCGGATCGCCCTGCTGCTCGGCGGCTTTCTGCTCGTCGCCGGGCTGGTCTACGGCACGACCAGCGATGAGTGGAGGGGGCTGGTGCTGCTGGTGGTGGCCGGCGGCGGCTTTGCCTACGTGGGCCTGTACTCCTGGCGGGCGGTCAGGGCGGCCGACCGGGCCGCGCTCAAGGCGGCAGGAGCCGAGCCGGGCGCCCCGGAGGTCGCCGAGCCGAGGACCTCGGAGGCACAGGAGCCCGCGGCCAGCCCCGCGATGGAGGAGGTGCGTCCCACCATCTGGCCGCTGGTGTTCTCGCTTGCTGGCGCCGGCATCGTCGCCGGGGTCCTGACGAGCCACTGGATCCTGCTGGTCGGTGGCGTGCTCGCGCTGGCCGCGGCGGCCGGCTGGTTCCGTGAGGTGCTCGCCCAGCGGCAGGAGCACCACTGAGGTCTCCGGGACGCGCTCAGCCTGCGCGCACGAGCAGGACGACGACGAGCACTGCCATCGCCGCGAGGACCGCGAGGAAGACGGTGGCGTGGAGCTGTGTCGGGCTGGGGCTGGGCAGGTCGGCGGGGTTGCAGTCACGGCAGACGGAATGGCCCCACGGCACCACCTGGCCGCAGCGCATGCAGCGGTCGTTCATCTGGGTCCCATCTCCACGCCGAGGCGGGCGTCGGTCCTGGCCGCCTCCCGCTCCTCCCGCGCCAGCCAGTCGAGGAGGACCAGCCCGAGGGCGGAAACCATGACGAGCATGCCCGCCGAGCCCATGATCGTGCCGGCAAGGCGCTGGTCATCGAGGGCCACTGGCCCGAGCGCGGCCTGGTAGGCCGGGTAAAGGACCAGATTGGCGCTCCACATAGCCAGCCCGAGGAAGCTGGCCTGCGGCATGGCCAGGAACAGGTACAGCAGCCGCGCCGGGTGGGAGAGGCGCTTCGGGCTCGGGTCGATACCGACAACCGGCGACCAGAACAGCACCGCGGAGGCAAGGTAGAGCAGGTGCTCGAAGGCGTGGACGCCATCGTTGCGCACGGCTGCCTCGTACAGCGGGGAGAAGTGGCTCGCCCACAGCACCATGGCGAACTGCGCCCAGGCGAGCGGCGGCGCGGTGAGCAGTCGCACCGGCCGGCTGCGCAGCAGCGGCAGCAGCCAGCGCCGCCGGAACGCCGGCGTGGAGGCGCGCAGGGCAAGCGTGACCGGCGCCCCGAGCACCACCAGGACAGCGGCGACCATGGTGAGCAGTAGGTGCTGGACCATGTGAACGGAGAGCCGTGTGTCCGCGTAGGCATCGATTGGCGACTGCAGCGCAACCCAGATCACGACGAGCCCGCCCAGGAAGCACGCGGCACGGTTCGCCAGCTTCCGCTCGGGCCTTCGCACCTGCCGCACGCCACGCAGATACAGCGCTCCGGCGGCGAGCAGCGCCGCGACCACCGTCGGGTCGAACGTCCACGCGCTGAGCACGCTGGTCACTTCTCTGCCACCCCGGGTGGCGTACGCGGGAGCGGCAGCAGCATCTCGAACACGCTGCCGTTGCCGAGGGCACTCCGGGCCCGGACCGACCCGCCGTGAGCCTCGGCGATCGCCTTGACGATCGCGAGGCCGAGACCGACGCCGCCCCGGTCGCGGCTGCGGCCGATGTCCAGCCGGGCAAAGCGGTCGAAGATGCGCTCGAGCTGCGGCGTGGCGATGCCCGGGCCGGAATCGGCGACCCCAACCACCACCTGGTCGCCCTCGCGCCTGGCACTGAGGCGGATCTCGTCGCCCAGGTCGGTCTGCTTCACCGCGTTCTCGATGAGCGCGTCCAGCGCGGTGCCGAGACGGTCGGGGTCGGCGAGCACGACGGCGGCCACGCCGTTCTCCAGCACCCAGCGGCGTTCGGTCGGCGCCCAACGATTGCAGGCCTCGACCAGAAGCCGTTCCACCGCGGTGGGCAATCTGGTCAGGAAGTCGGGATCGGCGGACGACGCCAGCAGCAGTAGCCGGTCGGCGAGGCGTCGCAAGCGCAGCAGCTCGTCCACGACGATGCTCGCGTCCTCGGCACGCTCCGGGTCCCGGCTCTCGCGTGCCAGCAGCTCGGCATGACCGGTGGCGATCGTGATCGGCGTGCGCAGCTCGTGCGAGGCATCCTGCACGAACTGCCGCTGCCGCTCGAGCAGCCGCCGGTTCGCCTCGGAGGCCTGGTGCTCACGCTCCATGGCGACCACGCGACGCTGCGCGTGCCAGACCATCGCCAGAAACATCGCCGCCATCAGCGGGACCTCGGTGAGCTCGTCCGGCGACTGGAGCGACTCGGAGACGTCGTGGAAGAGCACGACGCCGGTCGCGGCGACCACCACGGCCAGCACCCAGCCGGTACGCTCCAGGTTCCAGACCCGGAAGCCGTAGACCAGCGTCAGGCTCACCCAGATGAAGTGGAACGGGACGGTCTCCCAGGTCGGCACCAACCACATCCCGACAAGGTTGGCCAGCGCGAAGCCGGCCCAGGCAGCCTCGGGCCAAGCGAATCGGCGCAAGGGCCACTCCCAGCGCCCGGTGACCTCCTCAGTCACCATCGATCTGGTATCCCTTGCCGCGTATCGTCCTGATCGCCTCCGCGCCCACCTTGGCCCGCAGTCTGCCGACATAGACGTCGACGACATTGGAGCCAGAGTCGAAGTCGTACTGCCAGACCGACGACAGCAACCGCTCCTTGGAGACGGTCTGGCCAGCGTGCCGCATCAGCTCGCAGAGCAGCAGGAACTCGCGCTCGGCGAGCGGCACCGGCCCGGAGCCGCTGTCGGCCTCGCGACGGACCATGTCCAGCTTCAGGCGTCCGACCTCCAGCGTGGTCACGCTCCTGCTCCGGGCGAGGACCCGCAGGTGTGCCTGCACGCGGGCGAGCAGCTCATCGAGCGAGAAGGGTTTGGCCAGGTAGTCCCCGGCGCCCGCCTCCAGGCAGCTCACCTTGGTAGCGGTCTCTGTCAGGCAGGACACGATGATGACCTGCTGCGATGGCAGCTTGCGGACGATCCTCCGCAGCACCGTGGCCCCTTCGAGGCCGGGCATGAGGAGGTCGAGGATGACAAGGTCGTAGACGCCGGTGAGCGCCATGCGGAGGCCATCCGTGCCGTTGTCGGCCAAGCCCACGCTGTAGCCCTCGGCACGCAGCCCCCGCGACACGAACCGCAGCACTCTCGGCTCGTCGTCGATCAGCAGGATCCTGGCTGCCCGAAGGGTGATGTCTTCCGCCCGCGCATACATGCCTGTTTGCGCCTCCGGCCGAGTCTAGGCCCAGTGCGAGCGGCATGCCTAGTTACAACGCTGTTAGGTTAGGCCGCCGCCGGGCTTCAGGCTGGCGCCCCAGCTCGATCGCCACATTGGTCGCCAGCGCCTGAGCGATCTAGTGCGGATGCACGTCAGTAGCCTACGACCAAAGCGTGTTGACAGCCTTTCGAAACGGCGGTAATCCAGCTTCGCCGAGCGTTCCCTGGCTGTCCTGTCCGGTTCCCGAACACGGGCTGACATCTTGGTGCCACTACCGTGCACCCGTAGTGCGTAGAAGCGACAAGGAGGTCGAAGGGCAGCGCTGCTGATCCGTTCCATCGCTGCGGGAGGATCCATGCGAGCAACCATACGAACCACGGTCCTATTGACGAGCCTTCTTGCCGTCTTCATCGCCGCGCAGGTGCAGCCGGCAGGCGCGACGCACGGCGGCGACACCCGCGTTTCCATCGGCAGTCCGTCCAGCCCCTTCTCCCAGAATAAGCAGAACGAGCCGGCGGTCGCAGTCGACCAGGCACACCCCAACATTCTGGCCGCGGGCGCCAACGACAACATCGACCTGGAAGCCTGCAACGCCGGTGACGACACCACCTGTCCCTTCACCGCTGGGGTGGGCGTCTCTGGCATCGCCTTCTCGTTCGATTCCGGCGACAGTTGGGTGCAGCCCACCTACACGGGCTACAGCGCCCGGGTCGGCGTGGGCGGCAGCTGCTTGGGCCAGGTCGGTCCCGACCCCGGCTGCGTCCCGCTCACGCCCGACCAGGGCGGGATGATCGGCACACTGCCCTGGTACTACGAGAACGGCGTGGTCTCCGACGGTGACCCGGCGTTGGCCTTCGGCCCACGCCCGGACGCGCAAGGCAGGTTCTCGTGGGCCAACGGCTCGCGGCTGTACTACGCCAACCTCACCTCGAATTTCTCCGCCAAGCGCAGCGAGGCCGGCTTCAAGGGCGTGGAGGCCATCGGTGTGTCACGCACCGACAATGTGGCGGCCGCGGCGGCGGGCGGCGCAAGCGGCAAGGCGGCGTGGAAGCCGCCCGTGCTGATCACCGGCAGCCAAAGCGCGGCGGCGTTTGCTGACAAGGAGCAGGTCTGGGCCGACAACGCGGCCTCCAGCCAGTTCTTCGGCAATGCCTACGTCTGCTTTGCCAGGTACGTCGGCGGGCCGAGCGCAGGGTCCAACGCCCACACCCTCGACGTGGCAAGGTCGACCAACGGCGGCGACAGCTGGTCGAAGATCACGCTGGTGAACATCCCCGACTCGTCCTCCGGCAAATTCTCACTGGTCAGCGGCCACAGCGGCTGCACGATCCGGACCGACAGCAGCGGCAATGTGTACGTGTTCTGGCTCGGCTGGGATCAGCAGCTCCAGCAGCAGGGCATCTACATGGCCCGCTCCTTGAACGGGGGGGCGACCTTCGAGCAGCCACGGCGGCTGTTCCTGGCCGTGCACACCGGGATCGTCGACCCCGTGCTCGTCCGCACCACCATGGACGGCATCGCGGGGGCCAGGAGCGACCTGTCCGATGCGCCGAGCGTGGACATCGCCAATGGGGCGCCCACAGGGACCGGGGCCAGCAACCAGATCGCGCTTACCTGGGTGGACGGCCGAGACGGCCTGAACAATGAGCACGTCTTCTTCACCTCGTCCACCAACGGCGGCGCCACGTGGGCGGCGCTTCGTAGGGTGGAAGAGCAGATCGGCCATCCCGACGACCGGGGCTACTACTCGGCACCGGCCATCTCGCCCGACGGCCGCGACGTCTATCTTGTCTACAACGCCTTTATCGAGCCGTACAAGCAGAGCACAATCGGGCCTGACAGTGACCGGCCGCTGCTTGCCGTCGTCGCCCACGCCGACGTGGCACCCGGCGGGACCGTCGGGAGCTTTGCCCAGATCCACCGGAGCACCCCGGGGGACGCGCGAGGCTCCAGCCAAAACGACCTGACCGCCGAATTCCTGGGTGACTATGTGTACGCGGTGGCGACCAACGGCTACGGTGCGGCGGTGTGGAACGACGTGCGGCAGGCCGCCGACTGCCCGGCCATCGACGCCTGGCGGATGGCGCTGCGCACCGGGGCCTCGGTTCCCAGGCCAGCCCCGCAGCAGGACTGCCCCGCCATGTTCGGCAACTCCGACATCTTCGGCGGCTCCTACGCCGACCCGACCACCCCCTGACGTCGATCCGAGTCAGTTCGAGGGGCGCCTCCGGGCGCCCCTCGTGCAGGCGGCTCGCCTGGCCAGGTGAGGCGACGGTGGTGACGCGCACGACGAAGCCCAAGATTTACATAACCGTTCATCACAACCCGGGGCATACTAGCGCGGGGTCGGGCTCGGTGAGTTGGAAGCCGACCGGGGCGTTGGGGGCGGGCGGGCGGAAGCTGCGGGTGGCCATCCAGCAGTACAGCCCCGTGGCCTCGGTCAGGGACTGCCCAGGCGCGCAGAAGTCGCCCGACCCGAGTCCGTTGTTCTGCACGATGAGCATGTCGCCGTAGGCGTTGTGCCAGCCGTTCAGCACACCCCGCTCCTTGGGCCAGGAGAGTTCCACGTGCCCACCGCCGCCAGGATCGGTAACCAAGATCTGCCAGACGGTATGGGTGGCGGTACTCGTGCGGGTGCCGCTTGGGGATAGACCAGCCTGCTGGTCGGCCATGGTGCGGTTCAGGCAGGTGCGATGGTTGGTTTCGTTCAGGCCGGCGTCGGCCAACCGGTCGACCGAGGCGGGATCGTTGCCGATGATGAAGTTCTCGGCGAAGACGGTGGTGCAGGCGTCGTTGATCACGTCCAGGAAGCGGGCGCGGGAGCCGAATCGCCGAGCGACTTCAACCATCAGCTGCTGCCACTTCTCCTGGTAGGCGGCCCGCCAGAACCGCGGCACGCATTCGGTCCTGCCCGCCTGTGGGTTGGTCACGTTGACGCAGCCACCTCCCATGTCCTTGACAAACCTCGGCGCCTCGCCGCCCGTGAAGATCCGCAGGGAGAATTTGATCGAGGGGTTGGCCGACAGCATGTTCGAGATACGGTTCCACCCTGTCGGGCTCCAGACCTGGTCGGCGCTCTCCAGCTCACTCCAGCTCGCATGGATGATGACGTGGTTGACGACCGGGTTGGTGCCCGAGGCATCCGCTGTGGCCACCAACCCGTGCCGATATGGCTTGGCTGCATGTGCTGGGGTGGCCGAGACGAGCGGGAGCAGGAGAGCCACCAGGAACAGTCGGAGGTACCGCATGAGCATCGTCCCCCTTGCGAGGCTCGAATAGCTTCCGCAGACGGCGGTCGAAGGGCCGGTGATCACCACCAAAGCCCCGCACCGCCTAAGACTGGACACCGTCCTCACGCAAGCGGGTGCCACCGACCCGGGGATTTTCGAAACAGGCCCGTTGGGACAACCACTTCACAACAGATTCCGTGGCCCTCAGTTCCCTGAACGCGAACCGCCGCCGGCGCACGACCACTATTTCCGCAGCTCAAAGGCTAGGCATCTTCCACTCAAAAATTCTTGCCACCAGTCACTATGGCGTAGACCCAGAAGATGACGGCCACAAGACCGACGCCGAGGATGACCGAGAACCACCCAGAGGATCACCCGATAGACTCTCATTGCGATGCCGCCTTCTGCCAGCCCCCGTCGGACTGCAACCGGCGCTGCGTTTTGCCTGGAGCCCCGTCGGAAATCGAACCGTGACCTCTACGTACTATGAACTAGTGGGGCCAGCGATGTGCGAACCTGTGTGAAAGGCCCCCGGCGGTGAGGCCGGGGGCCGTGTGCCGGCGGATACGCTTGGGTTTGGCGTCCTCGGCCTTGGGCACCACGATCTGCAGCACGCCGTCGTCGATTGAGGCCTCGACCGCGTCCGCCATCACATGGGCGGGGAGCGTAATCGAGCGGCGGAAGGCGCCGTAGGCGCGCTCGACCCGGTGGTACTGCTGCTCGGAGGCGTCGTCGCCGTAGTACCGCTCGCCCTGGATGGTCAGCAGGCCGTCGTCGAGGGTGATCGTGAGGTCGTCGAGCTTGACCCCTGGCAGCTCAACGCTGACCAGGTAGGCGTCTTTGCGCTCGGCGATGTCGAGTACGGGGGCCCAGACCGGCGTGCTGTCCACCGCCGCGCCCTGCCGCTGACCGTGCAGGCCGAGCGCGTGGGCGAACAGGCTGTCCATCTGGTAGCGGGTCCGCTCGTCCTGGGTGTTGCGCAGGTCCTGGAAGGGGTCCCACCGGGTTGTGCGCATCATCTGGCTCTCCCTTGTGCATTGGCCGAAGCGGCGGCCGCCGGCTCGGGGACAACTACCCTTGCGCGGCGGCTGAAGGGTCTTCGGTGCGCTACCTGTGACCAACGCGAATCTCCTGCCCCGGTCGTTTCCGTATACCCCTGTGAGGCTGTCCGCGATCTCAGGGGGGCCAGCAGATGATCGCCTTTGCGCACCGCCGCGTGTTCTGGCTCGGGATCGCAGCGGTGAGCGCGGGTGTTGCGCTGCATCTGCCCATGTACGTCGGTGCGCGTGACATGGGCTACCGGCTGGCCGGGATGCCGATGGACCCCTCGATGAAGGCGGGCATGGCCCTCATCGTCGCCGGCATCGCGCTGTCAGGGTATGGACTGGTGCCGCGGGGCGCCGGGGCCTATCCGGATCGGGTCGCCGGAGTGCGCGTGGCCGCGCTGGACGAGGCCCCGATGCGGCGCGCCCACCTAGCGCTCCTCGCCGTCATGGCTGTCGCGGTGACCATCGACGTCATGAAGCCGACCACGCTGGCGTTCGTGGTGCCGGGGATGGCGCAGGAGTACGGCCTGAAGTCGCCGCTGAACCCGCAGGGTCACGTGCCCGTGGCCTTGTTGCCGTTGTGCGCGCTCGTCGGAATGGTGCTCGGCTCCGCCGGGTGGGGCTGGCTGGGTGATCGTATCGGTAGGCGGGCGTCGATTCTGCTCGCCGGCGTCATGTTCATCGCCACGTCCATCTGCGGCGCGATGCCCGCATTCGGATGGAACCTGCTCATGTGCTTCCTCATGGGCGCTGCGGTCGGCGGGATGCTGCCCATTGCGTTCGCCCTGCTGGCCGAGACCATGCCCGCCCGGCACCGCAGCTGGCTGATGGTGCTGATTGGTGGTGACGTGGCGGGGGCGTACATCGTCACGAGCCTTCTTGCCTCCACGCTGGAGCCGCGGTTCGGCTGGCGCGTCCTGTGGCTGATCGGGTTGCCGACGGGCGTGCTCCTCATCCTGCTCAACCGTTGGATTCCCGAGTCGCCCCGATTTCTGCTCGCCTCCGGCCGCGCTGCCGAGGCGGAGGCAGTGCTGGCGCGCTTCGGCGCCCGCCTCGTGCATGAGGATCCCGCGCCCCGTTCCGACGAGGAGCCGCGCCGGTACGTGCAGCTTTTCCGCTGGCCGTTCGGTGGTCTGACGACCGCGGTCATGCTCTTCGGCCTCGGCTGGGGCCTGGTGAACAGCGGGTTCCTGCTGTGGCTGCCCACCAACCTGCGCCAGCTGGGACTGGAGGCTGGCGCGTCCGAGCGCCTGCTCGCCGGCGCCGCCATTATCGGGTTCCCCGCAGTGTTCGCGGTGGCGTTGCTGTATGGCTTCTGGAGCAGCAGGCGGACGATGATCGGCGTCGTCCTGCTCACCTCGGCCACGCTCTTCAGCTTCGTTGCCCTGGGGCGGCGGGTGGGAGACCACCCATACGTGCTCCAGGCGCTCATCGTGCTTCTACTGATCGGCACAAACTCCATCCTCGCCGTGCTGACGCCATACAGCTCGGAGGTGTATCCGACACGCGTCCGGGCCCGAGGGACCGGCCTGGCGGGAGCCTGCGCCCGTATGGGCGGCTTGCTGGGCGTGAGCGTCGTCGTGATCGGGCTGGCCCCGCCCAGCCTGACCGGAGCCGCGCTGCTCGGTGCCATCCCGACCGCACTCGCCGCCGTGGCGGTCGCCCGCTACGGGGTCGAGACCCGCCGCCGGCGGCTGGAGGAGATCACCGCGACCGAGTTCGCCGCTCGTACGTCGCCGGGCACCGCTCGTACCACGTCTGGAGGGAGATCGATGGATTGTCTGGTGATCGGCGCGGGTCCGGCGGGGCTGCAGCTCGGTTACTTCCTGGAGCGGGCGGGGCGTGACTACCTGATCCTCGAGGGCGGTCCGGCGCCAGGAACGTTCTTCCGCACGTTCCCGCGGCACCGGCGTCTCATCTCGATCAACAAGCCGCATACCGGCTGGGACGATCCCGAGCTCAACCTGCGCATGGACTGGAATTCGCTGCTGTCAGACGATCCCCGCCTGCTCTTCACCCGCTACAGCGGCCGCTACTTCCCCGACGCCGACGACATGGTGCGGTATCTGGCGGATTTCGCCAGCGCGTTCGGCTTGCGCGTCCGCTACGGCGCCCGGGTCGTCCGCGTCAGCCGGGAGGGCGAGGGGTTCCGTGCGACCGACCAGAGCGGACGGGTCTACGAGGCGAGGCGGCTGGTCGTGGCGACCGGCTTCTCGGGGGCGTACCTCCCACCGATCCCCGGCATCGAGACTGCGGAGTGGTATGGCACCGTCTCGGTTGATCCCGGTGACTTCGTGGATCAGCGGGTGCTCGTCATCGGAAAGGGCAACTCCGGGTTCGAGACCGCGGACAACCTGATCGAGACGGCGGCGGTGATCCACGTCGCGGGCCCGGAGTCCATCCGGATGGCGTGGCGGACGCACTACGTGGGGCATCTGCGTGCGGTCAACAACAACCTGCTCGACACCTATCAGCTCAAGTCACAGAACGCGCTCCTCGACGGGACGATCCAGCGCATCGAACGCCGGGACGGCTCCTATCTCGTCACTGTGAGCTTCGCGCGAGTGAACGAGGTCACCAAGGACATCCCCTACGACCGGGTGATCGTGTGCACGGGCTTCCGGTTCGATCCTTCGATCTTCGATCCGGCCTGCGGTCCCGAGCTGGTCATCGACGACCGCTTCCCCGCGCAGACGCCCGAGTGGGAGTCGGTCAACGTCCCGGGGCTGTACTTCGCCGGGACGCTCATGCAGGTCCGCGACTTCAAGCGGTCGACCGGCGGGTTCATCCACGGCTTCCGATATGACGTTCGGGCCCTGCACCGCATGCTGGAGCGCAAGTACCACGGGGTGGAGTGGCCCCATCGGCATCTTCCCGCCGATCCACGGGCGCTGGCGGACGCCGTGATCACCCGTGTCAACCGTACTTCAGCCCTGTGGCAGCAGTTCGGCTTCCTCTGCGACCTGATCACAGTCGGCACGGACGGGACCGCGCGCCACTACGAGGAGCTGCCCGTCGACTACGTTCTGGCCAACTACACCTGCGACTACTTCACGGTCACGCTGGAGTACGGCCCCGATCACGACCGGTTCGATCCGTTCGATATCTCGGCTGGCCGTATCGCCCAGTCCGACGCCGAGAGCGCGGCGAAGGGCCGTTACCTGCATCCGGTCGTCCGGGCTTACCGGCTAGGGGGGATCGTGGCGGAGCACCACGTGACGGAGAACCTCGAGAACCAGTGGACCGACGAGACCGTGCACCGGGCACCGCTGCGTATTTTCCTGGCCCGTGAGCTGGGCCGTGTCCCGGTGTGAGTGCCATGGAATCCCTGTCGTTACGGGAGATCGAGGACGAGGCGCGCCGCCGCCTCGACCCCGTTGTCTACGACTACTTCGCGGGAGGCGCCGAGGACGAGGTCACGGTGCGGGCGAACGAGGCCTCGTTCGCCCGGATCGGCCTGGTGCCGCGCGTGCTATGCGGCGGCCGTACACGGGAACTGGCCGTCACTCTGCTGGACCGCCGCGCAGCCCTGCCCGTCGTCGTCGCGCCGACAGCATTCCACCGGCTCGCCCACCCCGATGGCGAGCTGGCGACCGCGCGGGCGGCGGCGAAGGCCGGTGTGATCATGATCGCCAGCATGGCGTCGACCGTGGCGATCGAGGAGATCGCCGAGACCGGCGTCGACCTGTGGTTCCAGCTCTACGTCCAGCCCGACCTCGGCTTCACTGAGCAGCTCATCCGGCGCGCCGAGGCGGTGGCCTGCGCGGCGTTGGTGGTCTCGGTGGACTCGCCGGTGTTCGGCCGCCGCGAGCGGGACCTGCGCAACGGCTTCCTCGATCTGCCACCCGGGATGGCGTGCGCCCACATGGACGGACGGGACATCGCCTTCCGATCCGATCTGTCCTGGGACCACATCGACTGGCTGCGGTCGGTCACCGCGCTGCCGATCGTGCTCAAAGGCGTCCTCCACCCGGAGGACGCGCGGCTCGCGGTCGACCACGGCATCGACGCGCTCGCCGTCTCCAACCACGGCGGCCGCCAGCTCGACACTGTGCCGGCCACGATCGAGATGCTGCCACAGGTCACGGACGCCGTCGGGGGGGCCGTTCCGCTGCTGCTCGACGGCGGCGTCCGTCGCGGCACAGATGTCCTCAAGGCCTTGGCCCTCGGCGCGGACGCCGTCGCGATCGGGCGTCCCGTCCTCTGGGGGCTCGCGGTCGACGGCGAAGCCGGCGTCGCGCGAGTTCTGGGCATGCTCCGTGCCGAGTTCGACCAGGCTCTGGCCCTGTGCGGCTGCCGCTCGCCGCGCGACGTGAGCCCCGATCTCATCTGGAGGAAGACGTGCCGCGAATGCTGATCCTGATCACGTGCATGTTCGTGGTGGCGAGCCTCCCGTTCTGGCTGCCGAAGGGGATCGTCGCGCTGCGCATGAGCATCTTCGCCCACATCAACGGCGACGAGGGGATTCCCATCCCCGGCGACCTCGTCGACGCCGCCCACTTCAAGGAGGTCTACTCCCACCCGGCGGCGGACGGGCGCAGCCAGGGCGCCGGCCTATCGGACCTATTCTGGTACTGGCTGTCGCCCGGCGCCGAGATCCATCAGGAGCATCTCGAGCCGGGAGATCGCTACGAGGAGATCGCCCGCACCACCCGGCGCATCCTCGCCATGCCTCGCGAGGAAGCTGAGGCGTTGGCGGCCCGATGCTCAGCCCGGGCGCTCAACAGCATCCACGGTGCCCGGCTCATACGGCTCCGCGACCTCATGATGCCGGTGTGGGCCGAGTTCTACTACGAGGTCGTCTTCGGGGAGCGGTGCCCGCCCCAGTCACGCACGCTCATCGTCGGCAACGCCGACGACGTCGTGACCGCGCTCAAGTGCTGTGGACTACGGCACATGGACCGGCGGGACCGCCTGACCCGGTTCCTCATCGACCGGCTCGAAGCCGGCGGCCTGCCGCACGAGCTTCCTTCGGGCCTGTCGACCCGGGAGCGTGCCCTCTACCTGCAGGGCACCTTCTTCAACACCGCGATCGTGCAAACGTCCGAGGCCATGGCCCACCTGCTCATGGTCCTGGCACAGCATCCCGAGACGCAGGCCCAAGCCTTGCGTGATGACCGCTACCTCGACTGGGTCATCGAGGAGACGTTCCGCCTCTACCCGCTGTTCGGGATCGCCCACCGCATCACGTCCAGGGAGGTCACGGTGAGCGACGGCGTCACCCTCCCGGCGGGCTCGGTGCTGTGCTTCAACTACCCGGCGTTCCACCGCGTGGGCTTCGACGATGCGGACCGCTTCGACCCCTCGCGGTGGGAGACCCTCTCCGCGCGAGATGCCAACCACATCCCGTTCGGCGTCGCCTCGAACCGGCCGTGTCCGGCATGGCGGCTGGCGCCGATCACCATCCGGGTCGCCGCACGCGAGACGCTGAAGCGCTTCGCGTTGTATTCCTCGGCGTCGCACACCCGCTCGATGCCGAACCGCGGGCCGTGCCTGCTCGTGCCGCGGGACGGCTGGCGCGGTCCCCGCCTCGCGCCGCTGGCCTACGTCTGGCTCCGTGACCGCTGGGAGGACCTCGCGCGCAGCGTCGTCCAGCTCGTCCTTGGAACGTTCATGGTATGGGACGCACGGCGGCAGCGTTTGTGCGAGCGCTATTTCGAAGCGCAGGAGCGGGATTCCGGGGCTGCCGAACACCTGCCCGTGGCCGACAGGCGGTGACGGCACGGCCACCGTGGACCGGCAAGGGCCTGTTCATGGGCCCGAACCAGACCGCGATCCTCGCCGCCGTGCGCCCGGATGCCACCGCGACCGTTGGTGGAGTCGGGGGCAGCGGGGAGTCTCAGAGCGGCCGCGCCATGAAGATCCCCACACGCGTCGGGTCTGAGGCCATTGAGCGGCGTTCGCCCGTCGGGACGAATCCCAGGCCTCGGTAAAGCGCCTTGGCTGCCTCGTTGTTCTCGGCCACCGCAAGCTCAAGCCTGACGGCGCCCCGTTCTCGCGCCCAGTCAGCCCGCGCTTCCACCAGCCGTCGCGCGAGTCCCCGGCCGCGCCCGCCTGGGGCCACCCACAGCCACCACAGACTCACTGTGCCGCCCTGCTCCGAATGCGCGAAGGCGCCCGCCATACCGAGCCATTTGCCGTCCTCCATGGCCACGAGCATGACCCTATCCTTGCTCCTGGCCCAGTCCTCCCAATACGACAGCGGCAGGCTCTCCTCGCTTTCCAGCGACGCGAAATATGCGTTCGGCGCATCGCGAAGCGCACGAAGTCGCAACTCTCGCAGGCCCGCCGCCTCGCCCGGCCTTACCGGTCTGATCTCCATGTCTTGACCTCGGATCACCGAAGGCGTTTGCTCCATTGGGTACTACGGGACCCACCGCGCGCGGGATTCGGCATCGGTGAGCCAGAAGCGGCATTGGGCGGTGCAGGTGTAAGTGGATATGAGCTTGTCGGACGACTCCCTGCTCGCGGGGATGGCAATGGGTGATGCCGACGCCACCGCCGCCTTCGTCCGCCGCTATCAGCCGCGGGTCTACGCGCTGGCGCGCGCCATCGTGGGATCCACCGCGGTCGCCGAGGAAGTGGCGCAGGAGGCGTTCCTGCGCGTCTGGCGAAACGCCGCCGCATACGACGCGCGGCGCGGTCGGGTAGCGACCTGGGTGCTGACGATCACACGCAACCTCGCTATCGATACGCTGCGCCTCCGCGGCGAACAGCCCGTCGACCCCCACGTGCTCGCGGGAACGTTGCTGTCGCGCGAAGAGGGCGAGGCTGGGCGTCCACAACCCGTCGACAGGGAGCACCTGAGAAGCGCGCTGCGTGCGCTTCCGCCGGAGCAGGGCAGGCTGATCGTACTGTCGGTGTTCTACGGGCTGACCGCGAGGGAGACCGCGGACATGGAGGGCATTCCGCTGGGCACTGCGAAGACCCGGATCCGCCGGGGGATTGCCAAGCTCCGCGAGGCGCTCGGGGTGAGCGGTGACTGAGGGACTGGAGTGCGCCGAGGCCCGAGAGCTGCTCCCGGAGCTTGCGGCCGGCGTGGCTGCCGGCGATGAGCGGGCGCGCGCCCTCAGTCACCTCAGCGGCTGTCGCGACTGCCGGCTTGAGCTCGCTGGAACCGTGGAGGTCGTCGACGAGCTGCTCTTGTTGGTGCCAGAGCACGAACCCCCGGCGGGCTTTGAGTCCTCCGTGCTGGCACGTCTCACCCCTGCGGCTCCGCACCGCCGCCCACGGGTTCGACTGCTGTGGGCGGCGTCGATTGTGGCCGTCGCGGCGCTCACCGCCGGCGCAATATGGTGGGGCACGGCCGACGACCGCGAGCTCGCGAGCAACTACCGCCATACCCTCGCGGTCGCGCATGGACACGATCTGAGCGCAGCGCCGCTGCTGTTCGCGGGGGGCGCCGAGACGGGAACCGTCTTCGCCTATCAGGGTTCGCCTTCCTGGATCTACGTCACCTTCAGACCTGCGGCCCCGCAGGGGCACTACGACGTCCGCCTGCTGACCAGGGACGGACGCCGGTTGGCACTCCGCCCGTTCACTGCCAGGTCGGGCGGGACCGCGTGGGGCAGCACGATCCAGGTGCCAATCCAACAAATCCAGAAGCTTGAATTCATCGGGTCCAAGGTCCCGATCATGACTGCCAGCTTCGGTTGAGCCTAAGCACAATGCCGTTGGGTTAGGTTGTGGCGGTCTGGTAGTGTCCGGCGTCCGGAGGTGATCACACTCGGATGCCACGCGCTGGACAGACCAAGCCACCAGTCATGCCCCGCCTGCCGGACCGGATCGCGATCGGGGTGCTGAC
>WNFU01002822.1_pt1 | contig 35907 bp, 30 predicted proteins | sample 5400121 | NCBI WGS metagenome assembly WNFU01 (sample SAMN13153360, study PRJNA577476) | soil metagenome | isolation source: 100 cm soil or saprolite under grassland replicate 1 | place: USA:California | collected 2016-06-15
AGGGACAGCGGGAGCTGATCGAGGCGGTCGCGCGGCTCGACGGCGTGCGCGTGACGCTCGTCGGCCGCGACCTCGAGCGCGGCGGCGACTATGAGCGCGAGCTGCGCGCGTTCGCCGACGAGCTCGGTGTCGCCGACCGCGTCGACTTCGCGGGCTATCGCGCCGACGCGGCGGAGCTGATGGGCCGTGCGGCGCTCGTCGTCCTGCCGTCGTGGACGGAAGGGCTGCCGATGACGCTGCTCGAGGCGATGGCGCGGCGGCGGCCGGTCGTCGCGACACCCGTCGGCGGGACGCCGGAGGTCGTCGCCGACGGTGAGACGGGCGTGCTCGTGCCGGCGCGCGACCCGGCCGCGCTCGCCGACGCGATCGCGGCGCTGCTGCGGGACCCGGCGCGGAGGCGGCGGCTCGGCGACGCGGGACGCGCGCGCGTAGCCGCTCAGTTCACGCTCGAGCGCACCGCCGGCCGGATCCTCGACCTCTACGACGAGGCGGCGCGTGGCTGACGCCGTCACCGTCGTCATCCCGGTGCGCGCACCGGCGCCGTTCTTCGCCGGCGCACTCGCGAGCGTGCTCGACGACGCCGACGCCGCCGAGGTGATCGTCATAGAGGACGGGACACGCGAGCTGGACGAGAGCGAGCTCGGCCGCGCGCGCCTCATCCGTCTGCCTCCGTCGGGACGCTCTGCGGCGCGGAACGCCGGCGTCGAGGCTGCGACGTCGCCGCTCGTCGCGTTCCTCGACGCGGACGACCGCTCGCTACCGGGACGCCTCGCGCGCCAGCGCGACGCGATCGGCACCGCGCCGCTGACGTACGGCCGCGTGCGAGTCGTAGACGAGGCCGGCAGACCGCACGACGAGTGGAACCGGCTGCTGGCGCGCCGCTTCAATCGGCTCGCCGAAACTCGCGGTACCGTCGAGGCCGTGCTCGCGACGAACTGCCCGATCTACACGTCCGCAGTCGTCGTCGGCCGCGACGACTTCCTCGCCGCCGGCGGTTACGACACGAACCTCGACGCCTTTGAGGACCTCGACCTCTACCTGCGGCTCGCCGAGCGCGGCCCGCTCGTGCCGACGCCGGGCCAAGCGGTGACGGAGTACCAGCTGCACGGGGGCAACACACCGTCGAGGCGGCTCTACGAGGGATCCCTCTACGTCGCGGAGAAGCACCTGCCGGGCGCGCGCGGCCGGACACGGCGGCTGCTGCTCGCGCGCCGCGTCGAGGCGCTCTGGGGCCTCGGCCGCTTCCGGGAGGCGCGCCGCGCGGGCCTGCGGGCGCTCGCGGCTGAGCCGCGGCTCGCGGCGAGCGCCTCCTTCGGGCGCCGGCTCGCGACGTCCCTGCTCCCGGTCCGGATCCTCGAGGCGCGCCGATGAAGATCGCGCTGCTGACCGAGATCCCGGCGCCGTACCGCATCCCGCTCTTCAACGCGCTCGCGACGTCGCCGGGCATCGACCTCGAGGTGCTCTTCCTCGCCGAGCGCGACCCGCGCCGCCAGTACCCCGTGTACGAGCACGAGTTCCTGTTCCGCCGCCGCATGCTGCCGGGTGGCGGGGTCGTCGCCGGCGGCCGCTGGGTCGTCTTCAGCCGGGGGACGAGGCGAGAGCTCGACCGCTTCGACCCGGACGTCGTCCTGCTCGGCGGCTGGAACCAGCCCGCGTTCTGGACCGGCCTGCGCTGGGCGCGCAGGCACGGCCGGCCGGTCGTGCTGTGGGTCGAGTCGACGGCGCGTGACGAGCGCAGCGGCAACCCTGTGCTCGAACGGCTGAAGCGGCGCGCGGTCGCCGCCGCGGCCGCGTTCCTCGTTCCGGGCAGCGCGGCGCGCGAGTACGTCGAGTCGCTCGGCGTGTCGCGCGACCGCATCGTCGTCGCGCCGAACGCCGTCGACCTCTCGATCTTCAGCGTCGACGTCGACCGGCGCGGCCGCGACGGCTGCACGTTCCTCTACGTCGGCCGCCTGGCGCAGGAGAAGGGCGTTGACGTGCTGATGCGGGCGTTCCGCGACGCGCCCGGCAGGCTTGTCGTCGCCGGCACCGGTCCGCAGGAGGACCAGGTTCGCGCGCTCGCCGACGACCGCGTCGAGCTGCTCGGCCACGTCCCGCGCGAGCGGCTGCCGGAGCTCTACGCACGCGCCGACTGCCTCGTCCTGCCCTCACGCTCGGAGGCGTGGGGCATGGTGCTGAACGAGGCGGCGGCGGCGGGACTGCCGCTCGTCGCGACCGAGGCCGCGGGCGGCGGCTACGACCTGATCGAGCAGGACGTCAACGGCTACCGCGTGCCGGTGGAGGACGAGCAGGCCCTCGCCGAGGCGATGCGCAAGGTCGCGGCGGACGCCGAGTGGCGCAGCCGAGCCGGCGCGCGCTCCCGCCTGCTCACCGCCGGCTACACCGGCGAGGCGTGGGCGGCCGCCGTAAGCGACCTCGTGCGCCGCCACGGGCCGCCGGAGCTCGTCCCGACGCGCCCGGCTCCGGCGCGCATCGCGCTGCTCACCGAGATCCCGGCGCCGTACCGCATTCCCCTCTTCAACGCGCTCGCGGACACCGAGGACGTCGACCTGCGCGTCCTCTTCCTCGCCGAGCACGACCCGCGCCGCGAATACCGCGTCTACGAGGAGGAGTTCTACTTCGACCGGCGCGTGCTGCGCGGCGTCGGCGCGGTCGCGCGCGGCCGCTGGGTGATGTTCAGCCGCGGCACACGCCGCGAGCTCGACGCGTTCGACCCCGACATCGTCCTGCTCGGCGGCTGGAACCAGCCGGCATTCTGGACGGGGCTGCGCTGGGCACGCAAGCACGGGCGTCCCGTTGTCCTGTGGGTCGAGTCGACGTTGCACGACGAGCGCAGCGGCTCGATCGTGCTCGAGCGGCTGAAGCGGCGCGCCGTCGGCGCGGCGTCCGGCTTCCTCGTCCCAGGGCGTGCGGCGCTGGAGTACGTCGAGTCGCTCGGCGTGTCGCCGGACCGGATCGTGATCGCGCCGAACGCCGTCGACCTCTCGATCTTCAACGTCGACGTCGACCGCCGCGGCCGGCGCGAGTGCACGTACCTCTACGTGGGGCGCCTCGCACAGGAGAAGGGCATCGACGTGCTCCTGCGCGCGTTCGAGCACGTCCCGGGGCGCCTTCTGATCGCCGGCAGCGGCCCGCAGGAGGCGGAGCTCCGCGCGCAGACGAACGGCAAGATCGAACTGCTCGGCCAGCTCGCGCGCGAGGAGCTCCCCTCGCTTTACGCGCGCGCCGACTGCTTCGTGCTGCCGTCGCGCTCGGAGCCGTGGGGCATGGTGCTGAACGAGGCCGCCGCCGCCGGGCTGCCGCTCGTCGCGACGGTTGCGGCAGGCGCCGGCTACGACCTGATCGAGGAGGGCGTGAACGGCTACCGCGTTCCGGTCGACGATCCCGGCGCGCTCGCCGGCGCGCTCAAGAAGGTGGCCGAGGACCCGCAGTGGCGTGCGCTGGCCGGCGAGCGGTCGCGAGAGCTGACGTCCGGCTACACCGGCGAGGCGTGGGCCTCGTCGGTCGCCGACCTCGTGCGGCTCTTCCTCGACTAGGCTCGACGCCATGAAGACCGCCGTCGTCACCGGCTCGAGCGGCCTGATCGGCTCCGAGATGGTGTCGTTCCTCGACGAGCGCGGCTGGCGCGTGCACGGCGTCGACAACAACATGCGGCGCGACTTCTTCGGGGAGCACGGCGACACGACGCCGAACCTCGAGCGGCTGCGCGCGGCGACGCGGCACTTCGATCATCACGCGCTCGACGTCCGCGACCGCGACGCGATGCTGCAACTGGTCCGCGACGAACGCCCTGACCTGATCGTGCACGCGGCCGCCCAGCCCTCGCACGACCTCGCGGCGAGCCGGCCCTTCGACGACTTCGAGATCAACGCCACCGGCACGCTCAACCTGCTCGAGGCGGCGCGACAGGCCGCGCCGGAGTCGCCGTTCGTCTTCCTGTCGACGAACAAGGTCTACGGCGACGCGCCGAACGAGCTCGACCTCGTCGAGCTCGAGACGCGCTGGGACTACGCCGACGCGCGCTACGCGAACGGCATCGACGAGACGATGCGCATCGACCACACGCTGCACTCGCTGTTCGGCGCGTCGAAGGCGGCCGCCGACCTGCTCGTGCAGGAGTACGGCCGCTACTTCGGGATGCCGACCGTCTGCTTCCGCGGCGGCTGCCTCACGGGACCACACCACGCGGGCGCAGAGCTGCACGGCTTCCTCGCGTACCTCGCGCGGGCCACGCGCGAAGGCCTGCCGTACCGCGTCTACGGCTACAACGGAAAGCAGGTCCGCGACAACATCCATTCGCTCGACGTCTGCACCGCGATCATGGCGTTCGCGGAGTCGCCGCGGCCGGCTGCGGTCTACAACCTCGGCGGCGGACGCGCCAACAGCGTCTCCATGCTCGAGGCGATCGAGCGGTTCGATGATCTCTACGGCAAGAAGCTCGACTGGACGTACGTCGAGGAGGCCCGCCGCGGCGACCACATCTGCTACATCAGCGACCTGTCGCGGTTCCGGTCGGATCACCCGGAGTGGTGGCCCGAGTACCCGCTCGACCGGATCTTCGAAGAGCTCGTCCCGATCACCGCTCGCTGATCTCGCTCAGTGCCGGAAATGGCGGTGGAAGTTCGAGAAGTAGCCGAGCGGCGACAGGTAGTCCTCCCAGAACGTGCGGCAGCGACGTTGCAGAGCCACGAACGCGTCAGGTGACAGCTGCGCATGGAAGTCCCGAATGCGCTCGGCGATCCTCGGCACGTCGCGCCGGTCGAGCCAGACCCCGTAGCTCGGCCAGTCGACGGCGAAGTCGTACGGCAACACGCAGTCGGTGTCGACGAAGACGGGGATCCGTCCGAGGCTCAGCGCTTCGTAGAGGCGGTACGAGTAGTTGCCGTGGCCGCGCGTGCAGAGCACGTAGTCGCTGCCGACCATGTTGGCGACGTATTCCGCCCGCAGCCGGTTCCAAAGGTCGGGATCGAACCGCGGGTAAAACGCCGCGACGCCGCCGTACTCGTCGCGAAGAACGATGTTCGTCCGAACCGACGACTGCGTCGACAAGGCGTCGAGCGCCTGCCGCCGAACGAAGATGTCCGCGCGCAGCGGCCGGCCGGCGCGCACGGCGACCGCTCGGCGGACGTCACCGACGACGCGGCGGAGTCGCGCGATCGTTCCGACCGGCCTGGGATCAGTGACGGCGTAGCCGCAGAAGCTGACCGTCGGCCGCTCCTGCCACGTCCGCACGGGAAGTTCACCGCCGACGTGCGCCAGCAGGTCTTCGTGGAAACCCGGCAGCGCGAACTCACGGCGCGTGCGGCGCGACCGGAAGAGCGACGGCCGAAAGACATGCGCGTCGTCGAGCGGGAACGCGTCCGTCGAGTCGCTCGCCCAGAAGTAGGCGGCCGGCGTCCCGGCGGCGCGTGCTGTGGCGGCAAAAGCGGCTGCACGCTCGACGCCTCCGGACGACGCGACGACCTGCTTCCAATCGCGCGGGAAGATCGCGACGTCCGCGTCCCGCAGCTCGGAGGCGACGAAGACGTCCGACGCGGCGAGCGCGTCGGCGTACTCCGGCTGCGGCCACGGCGAGGGCGTCGGCCTTCCCCAGAGCGGCGCCAGCGCTAGAACGTGCGCCTCGCCGTCGGGCAGCTCGTCGCGCGAGCTGTAGACCCGCAACACGGAGTCAGTCTAAATCAGCGTTCCGATCGTCCCGGTACGCTGCAACGCTTGGTGAGCGAGCAGCCAGTCACCGTCATCAGGCCGCCGCGCGGTCTCGCCGGCCTCCAGCTCGGCGAGCTCTGGCAGTACCGTGAGCTGTTGTTCTTCCTCGTCTGGCGGAACGTCCTCGTCCGGTACAAGCAGACGGTCCTCGGCTTTCTCTGGGCTGTCCTGCAGCCCTTGTTGCTGATGCTGATCATGACGGTGTTCTTCGGGACGTACGCGAAGCGCGCAGGCGTCGCGGCGCCCGTCTATTACTTCGCGGCGCTCGTCCCCTGGGCATTCTTCGCCAGCGGGCTGACGCAGGCGTCGAACAGCCTCGTCACGAACGCGAATCTCATCTCGAAGGTGTATTTCCCACGACTCGCGGCTCCGATCGCGGGCGCGCTCGCCGCGCTCGTCGACTTCGTCGCCGCGTTCACGGTGCTCGTCGTGATGCTCGCGGTCTACGGCGTCTCGCCGCGTCCAGCCGCGGCGGTCGTCGTTCCCGCGCTGCTGGTGCTCGCGTTCGCGACCTCGCTCGGCGCCGGCCTGTGGTTCTCTGCGCTGAACGTCTCGTACCGTGACGTGCAGTACGTCGTGCCGTTCATGATTCAGATCGGCCTCTTCCTGAGCGTGTTCGCATCGAACGTGCACTCGGAGCCCTGGCGGACGCTGCTCGGAATCAACCCGATGGCCGGTGTCATCGCCGGCTTCCGCTGGTCGCTCGCCGGAGCGGGCGGCGGATTTACCAACATGATCGGGCCGTCGATCGGCATCGCAATCCTGCTCGTCGTCTCGGGTGTTCTGTACTTCCGCCAGGTGGAGCGGGGCTTCGCGGATGTCATCTGAACGCACGGCGTGAACGAGCGGCGTCCGCTCAGGCTCTTCACGGATCGCCGTTATGTCCACGACGACGACTGGCACGTGCCGATCCTCAATCTGTTCTGGGGCCACGGGGCGGTGCCCATGGGGCGGGCGGACTTCGCGGATCGGTACGCGGCACGGGGCGGCAAGTTCTTCGAGCTCGTCGATCTCGACGCAGCCGACCTCGCCATCTGGCCGGTCGACTGGAAACGCATACGAACCAAGCCGGAGCGGATCGAAGAGCTGCAACGGTTCGCAGCCGACGCGAAGGCGTCAGGCGTCCCGACTGTCGTCTTCTACGTCGGGGACTACGACGACGTCATTCCGATCGACGATGCGTTCGTCTTTCGTACGTCGATGATCCGGTCGCGCCGCCGGCCGGGCGAATTCGCCCTGACCGGGTTTCACGACGATCTGCTCGAGTACCTCGACGGCGATCTTTCGACGCGCGCGAAGACCGCGATGCCGATCGTGTCGTTCTGCGGGTTCGTCTTCTACGAGGATCGTCCTCGAACATTGCGCGGGCGGCTCCACCGCCGAGCAGTGGCCGCGAAGCGAAGCGTTCTCGAGCGACTCGACCTCCCGGCTGATCAGGACGTCTACGTTCGCGCGCGTGCGATCGACGCACTCCTCCACCAGCGCCGCCACGTCAGGCCCGAGATCGTCCTGCGCTCGCAGGGCGGCGGCGGAGGTCAGACCGATCCACTCTCCGTCGCATTTCGCTCGTGGAACGAGGTTCGGCGCGAATACGTGCGGAGCATCGTCGAGAGCGACTACGTCCTATGCACGCGCGGGATCGGCAACTGGTCGTATCGCCTCTACGAGACGCTCTGCCTCGGGCGTATCCCCGTCTTCGTCGACACGGACTGCGTCCTGCCGTACGACTTCGCCGTCGACTGGCGCGAGCACGTCGTCTGGCTTCGGCGCACCGAGGTCGACAGAATCGGCGAGATCGTCGCCGAGTTCCACGAAAGCCTGAGCGACGTCGAGTTCGCCGAACGGCAGCGCGCGTGCCGCAAGCTCTGGGAGGACTGGGTCTCACCTGAAGGCTTCTTCGCCAACTTCCACCGCCACTTCTCGCTGACGTGACGTTCGGTCGAGCCGCAATCCTCATCGCCGCTGCGACAACGGTCCATGCGCTCGTCTATCTGCCGTTCACGAGGACGCACGTCACCGCAGACAGCCCGACCTATCTCGCGGCGGGCCAGGCGCTCCTCCATGGCAGCTACTCCACGCCCCTCCGCGCGAACCTCTACTACACCGACGTCCCGGGCGGCTGGGTGGATCGAACGAACCTTCGTCTGCCGCGGAGCGTCTGGGATGTGCGTGAGCGGCAGACGTTCCGGACACCTGCGTACCCACTCGTGATCGCGCTCACCGGCGGCGGTTCCGGGGCCTTTCGCTTCCTTCTCTACGTCGTCCAAGCCGCGATGCTGGGTGGAGCGGCGTTCGCGCTGATCCACGGCCTGGCGCTGCTCACGTCCCGCACCGTCGCGCTCGCCGGCGGCGCGCTGTACGCGCTTGACCCGTTCTCTAAGCGCTACGCGTGGCTCGTGATGACCGAGGCGACCGCGGCGTTGCTGATGGCGGTGACGTTCTTCTTCTTCGCACGTGCCGTTCGAACGCGTTCTCGCCGCTCGTGGGCGGCCGCGGGAGCGGCAGCCGCAGCCACGACGCTCGCGCGTCCGGTGTTCGTCATGCTGATCCCGCTGCTTCTCCTCGCGATCCTCGCCTTCGAACGCCGCAGGCGATACGTCTCGGCCTTCGCGGTTCTCGCCGCAGCCGCGATCGTGCTCGCACCGTGGCTTGCGTGGACGACGGCCGTCGTCGGCCGGCCGATCCTCGCCACGTACACCGAAGGAATGGCGTTGCTCGAGGGCGCCTGGGGCCAGGGATACCACCGGAGGAGCGGCGAGGTCGAACGCGATCCGGCCTTCCTCGCGAAGCTCGCGGCCGTGCACCGGTTCGCCCCCTCGGTCGAGACGCTGCGGCACGACCCGAACGCACACGCGAAGTACCTCGACCGGGCAGACGCCGAACTGCGGCGAGACGCGATCAGGCGGTACGACACGCGGCTCGGTAACGATGTGAGCGGCGTCGCGTGGAACATCGCCTACCGTGCGTACTTCATCTGGGACGCTCACGACGACTGGTACCAACCTCGCGCGCTGCTTCCGCTGCTGCGCCTCGCCGACTGGCTCGCGCTCGCGCTTGCAGCCGCCGGAGCGGTCTTGATCGGTCGCCGGTACGGACGTGCGGCAGCCTGCATTCCGCTCTTTCTCCTCACCTACGCGTTCTTCTCGGCACTTCATCTCACCGAGGCGCGCTTCGGCATTCCGGTTCGGACCCTCTACCTTTCCCTCGTCGCGGTCGCAGGCGTCGAGGTCGTCCAGCTCCTGCGCCGTTCGCTCCGAGGCGCTTCCCGTGCGACCGCGTAGCCTTGAGCAGATGAACCGTCCCGTCATCGTCGCCTCCGGGCTCGGCAAGCAGTACCGCCTCGGCAGGCAGATGCCGGCGTTCCGGACTTTGCGGGACGCCGTCGCGGAGCGGTTCACGCGCCGGAACGAGCAGCGAGGCCGCGAGCTGATCTGGGCGCTGCGGGACGTCGCCTTCGAAGTGAGCGCAGGTGAGGCGGTGGGCGTCATCGGCGCGAACGGGGCGGGCAAGACGACGCTGCTCAAGATCCTCTCGCGGATCACCGCGCCGACGACGGGCGAGGTCAAGGTCCGCGGCCGCGTCGGATCGCTACTCGAGGTCGGCACCGGTTTCCACGCCGAGCTGACCGGCCGCGAGAACATCTTCCTCAACGGCGCGATCCTCGGCATGCGCAGGCAGGAGATCACCCGCAAGCTGGACGACATCGTCTCCTTCGCCGGCGTCGAGCGCTTCATCGACACCCCTGTCAAGCGGTACTCGAGCGGCATGTACGTGCGGCTCGCGTTTGCCGTCGCCGCGCATCTGGACACCGACATCCTCCTCGTCGACGAGGTGCTTTCGGTCGGCGACTTCGGCTTTCAGCGACGAAGTCTCGGGCGCATGCAACAGCAGACGCAGGCCGAGGGACGCACCGTCCTCTTCGTCAGCCACAACCTCGGCGCCGTCCGTACGCTCACGACGCGCTCCATTTGGCTCGAGCGCGGACGGCTGCGCGAGATCGGCCCGACGACGGACATCCTTCGCAACTACATCATGTCCCACAGCGAAGGCGAGGGGCGCGGGCTCGTCGATCTTTCCGACGTCACGAGCGGTCGGCCGGCGGGCAAATTGCTCGCCCATCAATTGAGCTTCGAGTCGGTCGCGCTCGTCGGCGAGGACGGACGTCCGTCGGAGACGCATCTCGCCGGACAGCGGGTCAACGTCGTCGTCCGCATCCGCGCGCACGCGCCGCTGACCAATCGCAGTCTCGACGTGCGCTGCCGGCTCACGACCGTCGAGGGGGTGCTGCTCTTCTCCGCGACGTCGACACCGCGGCCGCTCGAGGTCGAGCCCGGCGTCTACGAGACGTCGTTCACACTCGACCCGAATCCGCTCGCGGCCGCCCTCTACAACATCGAGCTGTACATGGTCACGATGGGCGACGAGGTCGTTGACGAGGGCCAGGACCTCGTTCCGCAGGCGGTGACGTTGCGGATCGAGGAGAACCCGGGAACGGATCTCTACCTCGGCGACCGCCACGGTCTCATCAACGTCGCCTTCGACTGGTCACCGCTCGTCCGCAGCGACGACAACGCGGCGCTCGGCGTCGGCCTCTTCACAGAAGCCTCACGCACACCCGGTAGATAGGCTGGACCCGTCCCTCGCGGATGCGATTCTCGATCATGATCGGAGGCTCATGCGGATCCTGATTCTCGGCGCCGACGGCTATCTGGGCTGGCCGACGGCGATGGCGTTCTCGAATCTCGGCCACGAGGTCATGGCCGTCGACAACCTCGCGAAGCGACAGTGGGAAGCCGAGGTCGACGGGACGCCGCTCGAGGCCGTGCCGAGCCTCCGGCACCGCGTCCGGGTCTGGCAGGAGGTGGCCGGCAAGGAGATTGCCGTCGCGGTCGGCGACATCGCCGAGAACCATCGCTTCCTCTACCGCGTCGTCGGCGAGTTCCAGCCGGAGGCGATCGTCCACTACGCGGAGCAGCCGTCTGCGCCCTACTCGATGATGGGCCGCGACCACGCCGCGTACACGCAGCGCAACAACGTCGTCGGCACGCTCAACCTGCTCCACGCGATGAAGAAGCAGGTACCCGATGCGCACCTCGTCAAGCTCGGGACGATGGGCGAGTATGGCACGCCGGACATCGACATCGAGGAAGGTTGGATCGAGATCGAGCACAACGGCCGCTCCGACCGGCTGCCGTTTCCGAAAGTCCCGGGCTCGTTCTACCATCTGTCCAAGGTCCACGACTCGCACAACATCCACTTCGCATGTCGTGTGTGGGGTCTCGCGGCGACAGACCTCAACCAAGGTGTTGTCTACGGCATCACGACCGATGAGACCGAGCTCGATCCCGAGCTGCGCACGTCATTCCACTACGACGCGATCTTCGGCACCGCGCTGAACCGGTTCTGCGTGCAAGCGGTCGCGGGGATTCCGCTGACGGTGTACGGCGCCGGCGGGCAGAAGCGCGGCTTCCTGAACATTCGCGACACGATTCAATGCGTGCGGCTCGCGATCGAGAATCCTGCCGCCACCGGCGATTTCCGCGTCTTCAATCAGTTCACCGAGGTGTTCACCGTGTCCGAGCTCGCGGAGCTCGTCGTCCACGCAGCGGAGAAGGTCGGCTACACCGCCTCGGTCGAGTCGATCGTGAACCCGCGCATCGAAGCGGAGGAGCACTACTACAACCCGAGCAACAAAGCCCTGCTCTCGCTCGGGCTCAAGCCCCGGCTGCTCTCGGAGGAGCTCGTCGAGTCGATGTTGCTGAAGATCGGCGAGTCGGCCGCGAAAATCGATGTCGCGACGATCATGCCGCAAGTCAACTGGCGCGAAGACCGCGCGCGAGTGTGACGCCCGGCACGGGAGGGAGAGTCGCACTCGTCCCCGCCCGCGGCGGCACGCGACCTACGTGTCGACGGACGACGAGGAGATCGCGGACGTCGCCGTGACGGCGGGCGCCGACGTGCCGTTCCGACGCCCCGCCGAGCTCGCGCGCGACGACTCCGGGACGATCGAAGTCGTCGAGCACGCGCTGCAGTGGCTCGCGGCGTCCGGCGACGAGCCTGAGCACGTGCTGCTCGTGCAGCCGACCGAGCCGTTCGTCCGCCCCGAACAGATCCGCGCTGCATACGAGCTGATGATCGAGAGCGACGCCGACTCAGCTGTCACGATCGTCGAGGTGCCGCGGAACTTCCACCCCTTCCACATCCGCTTGCGCGATGACGACGGCACGCTTCGTTTCGAGCGCGAGGACGAGCACTACGCGCACCCGACCCGACAGTCCGACCCGCCACGCTGGGCGTTCGGCAACCTCTACTGGTTCCGCCGCGAGGCATTCCTCGCCGAGCGCAGGCTCGAAGCCGGGCGACGCGTCGGCCTCCCGGTCGATCCGATCTCGGCGCTCGACGTCAACACCTCCGAGGACTGGCGTCTCGCCGAGGCACTTCTCGCAGCCGGAGCAGTCGATGCAGCAGCCGACGATCCTCGTCGCTGAGTCTGTCTTCGCGCCGCGGGCGAGAGCCGTCCTCGAGCAGGCCGGGACGGTGCTCGACTTCGAGTCGCCGGCCCGCTTCGAAGAGCAGCTGCCGCAGGCGGACGCCGTCGTAGCGGGCCTCGAGGTCCGGTTCGACCAACCACTGCTCGCGCGCGCCGACCGTCTGTGGCTGCTCGCGTCGCGTACTTCCCAGCTTCGTCACGTCGACCTCGACGAGGCGCACCGCCGCGGCATTGAAATCCTGTTCATCGACCCGAACGATCCCGTCTTGCACAACACGTCCTCGACCGCGGAGGAGGCGTTTGCGTTGTTGCTCGCGCTCGCGCGGAACCTGCCGTGGGCATTCGAGTCGACGAAGGCCGGGCGCTGGGAACGCGTGCGCTACGGCGGAATCGAGCTGCGCGGCAAGACTCTCGGGATCGTAGGCTTCGGTCGCCTCGGGCGAATGGTTTCCGGGTACGCGGCCTCGTTCGGCATGCGTGTCCTCGCACACGATCCATACGTGGACGACGCCGAGATCGCCGGCGCGAATGCGACACCCGTCGCGCTTGACGCACTGCTGCGAGAGTCCGATGCCGTGTCGATCCACTGCACGTACTCCGACGAGACCGAAGGACTGCTCGGGGCGCGCGAGTTCGAACTCGTGAAAGAAGGCTCGCTGCTCGTGAACACTGCGCGCGGCGAGATCACGGACGAGGCCGCGCTGCTGAGCGCGCTCGAGAGCGGCCGGCTCGCGGGAGCGGCCGTCGACACGCTGACAGGCGAGCTCCCGGACGGCGCACATCTCCGAGACAACGCCCTCGTGGAGCACGCGCGCGCGCACGAGAACCTCATCGTGCTGCCGCACCTGGGCGGCGCAACGAGGGAGGCGACCGAGCGGACGCAGGTCTACATCGCGGAACGGGTCGTCGAGCGTCTACGGGACGTCACGTGAGCGCGATCCTCGCCGCGGACCGCGTGTTCGTCGTCGCCGAGGCGGGCGTGGCCGCGCTCGGCGATCCGGAGCTCGCGCGCCGGCAGATCGACGCGGCCGTCGCCGCGGATGTCGACGCGATCAAGTTCCAGGCGTGGCGCACGGAGAACCTCGTCAGCCGTCCCGTCGCCGAGCGGCTCGAGCCTGAGCTCGGCTACGACTGGTTCGAGCGGATGAAGTCGCGCGAGCTTTCGTTCGACGAGCTGCGGGGGCTACAGGCGTACGCAACAGAGCGCGGGCTTCCGTTCTTCGCCACACCGCACGACACCGAAGCTCTCGACTTCCTCGTCGAGATCGACGTGCCGCTGCTCAAGGTCGGTTCCGGCGAGGCCGGGAATCTGCCGTTTCTGCACAGCGTCGGCGCCACGCGCAAGCCGGTTCTGATCGCCTTCGGCCTCCAGTCGGACGAGGAGGCGAAGCAGGCGGTGACGACGCTGCAAGAGGCAGGCGCGCCGCAGGTCGTCGCCCTGCACACGACGTCGCTCTATCCCACGCCGCCGGAGTACGCCTCGCTCGACCGGATCGCCCGGCTGAGAGACGCGCTCGGCGTGCCGGTCGGCGTCTCCGATCACACGGTCGGCTGGCACGTGCCGCTCGCAGCCGTCGCGCTTGGCGCGTGTGCGATCGAGAAGCACCTCACGTTCGACAAGAGCGACCCGCGCTCGCTCGACAACGCGGGAGCGGTCGAGCTCGACGAGCTCGCGGAGATGGTCCGCGACGTACGCGAGGTCGAGGCCGCTCTCCGGCCGGCCGACCCAGCCGCCCTCGCGAGTGCTCTTGCGCGGTCGCGTTCGTGGGCCGAGCAGGCAATCGTCGCCGCTCGCCCGCTCGCCGCGGGGACCGTGGTCTCCGAGGACGACGTCTTCTTCAAACGACCGGGTCACGGTGGCCTACCGCCCTCCGCGCTCGACCAGGTCGTGGGACGCAGCCTGCGACGCGCCGTCGCCGCCGACGAGCAGATCGCGCTCGACGATCTCGCCTAGTAGCTGAGTTGCTTTCGGCGCAGCCGGTCGTCGAGCTCGAGTCCTTTCAACACACCGACGATCCGCTCCGCGGCGTGACCATCGCCGAGGCGATCCGTCGGGCGGAGCGACGCACGGAAGGACTGGTCGAGCGCGGTCGCGAGCGCATCGCGTACTGACGCGTCGTCGCCCGCGGCGTCGACGACGTTCGCATCGCGCGTGCGACCGTGTTGGCGAAGGCCGACGTTCACGGCAGGAAGACGCAAATACGGCGCCTCGACGAGCGCTGCGGACGAGTTGCCGACGATTGCCGAAGCGGAGGCCATCAGCCCGAGGTAGACGTCGTTGTCGATGTTCGGACGCACGAGAAATCGTCCGTCCCCATCGAGATCCGCAAGCGCCGCGAGCACGCCTTCGTAGCCTGGATCCGAGCACGGGTACGTAACGACGGCGCGCAGCCCGGTGGCGCGAACGGCGCCGAGCACGGTTTTCGCGAGCGCGTGATTCGCATGGCGGTCCAGGTACGTCTCGGGATGCACGAGCACGAGCAGGAAGCGCTCGTCCGCGTCGAGTCCGACCGCCGCGCGCGCATCCGCTTCCTGCATGTACAGGCCTTGCACGATGCGGTCGACGTACGTGGAGCCGACGACGTGGACCCGCCAGTCGTTCTCGCCCATCCGCCGCAGTCGCTCTGCCGCCTCTTCGGTCTCGGGAAAGTGGACGTGCGCTAGCTTGCTGATCGCGTGTCGCTGGATCTCATCGATGTTGCCGGAGCGATCGCCTCCCTGCGTGTGCGCGACGACGATTCCGAGTGTCAGTGCCGCAAGCGCGACAGCCAGATGATCGGCGCGGTCGCCGTGCACGAGCACGATGTCAGGCTTACGCGCGTCGAGAATGCGCGCGGCCTCGCGCAGGCAGGCGCCGAGATTCTCGACGCGCACTCGCGCAGAGTCCCCGCGTCCCGTGCCCATCTCGATCAGCTCGATTCGATCCGACGCAAACTCGCGCTCGGCTTCCTCGATCGTGCGCCCGAACTCGGCGGACGCATGCATGTCCCCGAGGAGGACGATCAACTCGAGCTCGTCATCCGCCTCGATTCGTCGCATGAGCGGCAGGTAGGCACCGTATCCGCCCCGCTTGCCGGAGAATGCACAGATGGTCCGCATGAGCGTGAGCAAGCGTAGCCTCCGCGCGCGAGCGTTTGGTCCGCACGTCGCGCGGCTGCGCGGACTGTTCCACGTGGCGATTCACCCGCGCGAGCTCGTGTCGGCACGCCGCGCAGCCCTAGCGCTCGCACGCGAACATCCCGGCATAGCGCGCGACCTGAGCGCGTACGAGCGCACAGACGGTCGCCACGTCCTCATCATCAGCCTCAGCGACGACGCCCAGCAGGTACGGCTCGAGGCCGTCCTCGCCAAGGCCCTGCAGCTCCGCGGCGCGCGCGTCTCGATTCTGACGTGGCGCTCCGCTCTTCGTGCTCGGGCGCTTTTCCGCCGGCTGGCAATCGGCGGGCTCGTGTTCTACGACGACTACGCCCCGGCGTCGGGGCACGGGACCGAGGCTGCCGACGCCGTACAGACTGCCCGCGGCGTCCGGGACGTACTCCGCTTCGAGTACAAGGGCGCGCGCGTCGGGAGGCAGGCGCTGTCGACGGTCGTTCGTGCGCGTCACGAGCCGCGCGTCGACCTCGAGTCAGCGGAAACGCGAAGAGCCCTGCGCAATACCATCGAGTACGCGATCGACGGGGTCGAGCGGGCGGCACGAATCCTCGACTCGACGAGGCCCGACCAGCTGCTTCTCGTCGAACGCGGCTACGCGGGCTTCGGCTCGATCTTCGACGTCGCGTTGCAACGCGACATACCCGTCGTGCAGTTTCAGGCGGCGCACCGCGACGACGCCTTCCAGCTCAAGCGATACGTCGTCGAGACACGCGACCAGCATCCGCGGTCACTCGACGAGAAGACGTGGCGCCTCTTGCTCGAGGACGGGCTCACCAAGCAGCGTGAGCAGGCGCTCGAGCAGGAGCTCGCGGCACGTTCGGAAGGAAAGTGGTTCATGGCGCGTCGGCTCCGGCACGCGAGCGGTCGGCGCGGGCCGGACGCGTTGCGCCGTGAGCTGCAGCTCGATCCGGAGCGGAAGGTCGCAGTCCTCTTCTCGCACGTTCTCTGGGACGCGAGCATGTTCTACGGAACCGACCTCTATTCCGACCAGGGCCGCTGGTTCAGCGAGACCGTGCGGCTCGCGGCCGAGGACGACTCCGTGCAATGGCTGATCAAGCTGCATCCGGCCCTCTACTGGAAGCTGCGCAGCGACGGCGTCGCGAGCGAGGCCTCGGAGCTTGCGATGATCCGCGAGACGGTCGGCACCCTGCCGAGGCACATGCGTCTCATCCACCCGGACGATGACGTCGACAACACCGACCTGTTCCGGATCGTCGATGCCGGCGTCACGATTCGCGGCACGATCGGACTCGAGCTCCCGCAGCTCGGCGTTCCCGTGCTCACCGCGGGAACGAGCGACTACGCCGGTCGCGGCTTCACCGTCGACGCCGACTCGATCGAGCAGTACGAACGCAACGTTCGCTCGATTGGCGGCTTGGAGCGGCTGAGCGAGGACCAGGTTCGAATCGCCAAGCTCTACGCGTACGGCATCTTCTGTGTCCGGCCGTGGCGGTTCACCAGCTTCGCGCTCGAGTACCTCCCGATCGGCGAGGCGGGCGACACGCTCGAGCACACGCTTCGGTACGTCGTGCGGACCTTCGACGAGCTCGAGGCCGCCGGCGACCTCGAGTCGTTCGCGCGTTGGGTTCTCGAATCGAACGACGCCGACTACGTCGACGAGCGCGAGCTCGCGAAGGCGGGCGCGGAGGTTCAGCGCACGCCGACATAGAGCAGGTGCGGTTTGGGCATCCGGCCGCGCTCGTGCAGCCACGTACGAACGAACGCATACGGCGTGAGACCCCAGTAAACGCCCGTCGCCGTCTCCGCGCGGAAGCCGTGCAACTCGAAAAGGCGCGAGATCGACTGGGGGCCGAGCGAGCGCACGTGCTGCCAGCGGTGGAAGATCGCACCGCAATCCGGGCAGCGGACGCTGTCGTCGGCGAGGTTCTCCGCGTTCGGGCACGTGACTACGACGCGGCCGCCTGGAGCGAGCACGCGACGCACTTCCCCGAGCACCGGCCCGATCTGGTCGTCCAGAAGGTGCTCGATCACCTCGACGAGCAGCACGACGTCGAATGCTCCGTCCGCGAGCTCCTCCGGAGCCGTCGTGACGCCACGGAAATGCGGCTCGCCGGCGAAGCGTGCGCGCGTCGCCTGCGCCGACTCCTCCGAGACCTCGAAGCCCTCCGCCGCGAATCCCAGCGCGAAAAGGTGGGCGAGCAAATCGCCGTAGCCGCAGCCGAAGTCGAGGATGCGCTTGTCGCGCAGCCCGAGCTCACGGTCGACCCGCTTCACGATCCAGCGGCCGGAGTGCGAGCTGAAGTAAAGATCGCGGCCGCCGAGCTGTTCGCTGAAGAAGTCCCACGTTGCCGCGATCTTCTCCGGCGTCCAGACGACGTCGTGGGTCTCGGTCACGCGGCCACTATAGTGACGCGCCTTTCGATGGCAGACGTCACCTTCACACGCGAAGCGCCGATCCGAAACGGCATCCGCCGTTACGTCGACACCGTCGACTACGCGGACAGCTTCGGCGAGCAGTGGCAGCGCTATCGCCGCGTGCAGCTCGACTCCGAGACGCGGAAGTCGCTCAGCCGCGACCGGCTCTTCCGCGGCACGGGATGGACGCCGGAGGAGCTTGCAGGGGAGCTCGTGCTCGAGGCGGGCTGCGGCGCGGGTCGCTTCACGGAGGTGCTGCTCGGCGCCGGCGCGCGGGTCGTCGCGGTCGACGCGACGACGGCGGTCGACGCCTGCAGGGAGACGTGCGGCGACCATCCTCGGCTCGCGCTCGTGCAGGCCGATCTCTTCGACCTGCCGTTCCGAACGGGCTCGTTCGATCGCGTGTTCTGTTACGGCGTCCTCCAGCACACGCCGGACCCGGAACGCGCGTTCCGCACGCTCGTCGAGCAGGTGCGACCCGGCGGCGTGATCGCCGCCGACGTCTACCGGCACCAGGAGTTCGTCGACCGCTGGTCGGCGAAGCGGATCTGGCGTCCGCTGACGACGCGGTTGCCACGCGACCTGCTGCGCCGGATCGTCGAGTGGTACATCCCGCGCTGGCTCCCGATCGACAACAAGTTGAAGTCCGTGCCCTATCTCGGCCGCTTTCTCGTCGCAGTCGTGCCCTGCTGGAATCCGCGCGGCCTCTTCGAGCTGACCTGGGACGAGCAGGTCGCCTGGACGGTGCTCGACACCTTCGACGCGCTCGCACCGAAGTACGACAAGCCTCAGTCGCTCGAGGACGTGCGCGGCTGGTGCGAGCGCGCCGGCCTCGAGGACGTCGACGTGCACTACGGCGGCAACGGGATAGAGGTGAACGCTAAGCGGCCAGCTCGCTCCACGTGAACGACGGCGCGTCGGTCAGTGCCTCGTCGACGTAGAGCAGGTGCCACAGCTGGAACATGAGCAGCGGCCAGAGCCGCTCGCTCTCGTCCGCGCGCCCGTCCACGTGCGGCGCGAGGTAGCGCTCCGCGATTCCCGTTCGGAAGATGCCCTGGCTCTCGAGCCGCTCGTCGGAGAGCAGGCGCTCGGCGAGCGGGCGCAGCTCCCGCCGCAGCCAGCGCGCGAGCGGGAAGACGAACCCGCGCTTCGGCGCGTCGAGGTGCGCGGGCGTGAGCAGCGTTGCGACGGCGTCGCGGAGCAGGCCCTTCGGGTCGTCGGCCGACGTCCGCAAAGCGGGCGGGATCGAGGCGATGAGCTCCACGAGCTCGTGGTCGAGGAACGGCGTTCGCGCTTCGAGCGAGTGCGCCATCGAGAAGCGGTCGGTCATGTGCAGGAACTCGTCGGGAAGCTGCGTCGCGACGTCGAGATAGAGGACGGAGTCGCGCGCGCTGCGGCTGCCGCTGTCGTCGAAGACACGCTGGAGCAGCTGCGCGGTCGGCGGTCCCGGCTCGCGCAGCAGCGAGCGCTTCTCGTCGTCGTCGAAGTAGTAGGACGGCTGCATGTGGTAGCGGCGCACGTCGCGCGGACGGAAGCGCGCGAGCCGGCCGCGCTCGAACGGGACGAAGCGGCGATAGTTGCCGAACAGCTCGTCTCCCCCGGAGCCGGTATGCGCGACCTTGACGTCGCGCGCGATCTCGCGGAAGACGTACCACGACGGCAGCCCTCCTCCGTACGGCTCGTCGAGCGACCACACCATCGCGAGCAGGTCGTCGAGCAGCTCCCGCGCGTCGACGACGACCTCGTGGTGCTGCGCGCCGTAACGGGTCGCGAGAGCGCGCGCCAGCGGCAGCTCGTTCAGATGCGAGTCCTCCTCGTCCGTGAAGCCGAGCGTGTACGTCCGCAGGTCGCGCACGCCCGCCTCGGCGAGCAGGGCGACGACCGCGCTCGAGTCGAGGCCGCCGGAGAGCGAACAGGCGACGGGCACGTCGGCGAGGTTCCAGCGCGCGACTGCATTGCGGAGCGACTCGTGCAGGCGTGCGACCCACTCCTCGCGCACCGGGCCGTCGTCACGCGCGAAGCGCAGCCGGTACCAGCGGCGGACGTCGAGCGCCTGCGTATCGAGGTCGAGCTCGAGCAGATGGCCGGGCGGGAGGCGGCGGACGCCGGCGAGGATCGAGCGCTCGCCGGGCACGAAACGGAGCGTCAGATAGTGCGAGAGGCTCTCCCGGTCGAGCTCACGGACGAGGCCGGGCACGCGCAAGAGTGTCCGCAGCTCCGACGCGAGCGCAAATCGACCACCGGCCTGCGTGAAGTAGAGCGGCTTGATCCCGAAGCGGTCCCGCGCCGCGACGAGCTTCCGCTTGCGGCCGTCGAGGATCGCGAACGCGAACATGCCGTTCAGCTCCGACAGCGCGTCGAGCCCGCGCGTCTCGTAGAGCCGCAGGACGAGCTCGGTGTCGGAGTGGTCGCTGCGGAAGCGGATCCCTTCAGCCTCGAGGGAGCGCTTCAGCTCGCGAACGTTGTAGATCTCGCCGTTGAACGCGATCGCCGAGTGCCCGTCGTCCGAGACGAGCGGCTGCTCGCCGCCCGGTAGGTCGAGGATCGCGAGGCGCCGCGCGACGAGCGCCGCGCCCTCCCCGCGGAAGACGCCGCCGCCGTCGGGGCCGCGATGCCGCAAGGCGGTGCCCAGTGAATTGAGCAGCGCATCGTCGAACGAGCCGGTCAATGCCGCGATCCCGCACATTCACTCAGCATATGCTCCGGCCCGTGCCCGATCCCGCGCTGTTCGAGTTACCATTCGACGCGGCCTGGAAGCTCGACAAGCGCTTCTTCCTCGACGTCGAGCACCGCTACACGAAGACCCACCACGTCCTGCTCGAGGCCGCGGGCGAACTCGCCGGCAAGCGCATCCTCGACCTCGGCTGCTCGCGCGGAATGTTGCTCGAGCGCTTCCGCCGCTACGAGGGCGTGGAGCTCGTCGGCGTCGAGCTCGATCCGGACGACCGCCGCGAGGCCGAAGCGCGCGGGATCCACGTCGACGAATTCCAGATCAACGTCTTCGAGGACGGGCAGATCACCGCGCGCCTGCCGTACGCGGAGTCGTCGTTCGACGTCGTCCTCGCAGCGGAGATCATCGAGCACATCGTGGACACGCAAGGATTTGTCGCCGAGATCCATCGCGTCCTCCGGCCGGCAGGCGCCGTCTTCTTCTCGACGCCGAACATCCTCTGGTGGAAGTACCGCCTCGACCTACTGCTCGGCCGGTATCCGGATCCCCTCGAGCATCGACTCCATTACGGCGTCGACTTCGGTCACGTGCGGACGTTCACTCCACGGCTCCTCCGCGAGCTCGTCGAGGACGCGGGCTTCGAGGTCGTCTCGATCGCCGGAAAACGGCTCGGCCCGATCTCGACGCTCGTCCGGACCCCACGGCCCGTCGCGCGCTTCATCGACGAGCTTGCGACCCGCTGGCCGAGCCTGGCCGACGACGTGCTCCTCTCGGCGCGCAAACGCGCGCCGCTCGCGGGGACGTAGCAGCGCGAGCTGCCAGGGCTGCAGGAACACCGCGTTCGAGGACCCGGGATTCGACGGCCAGCGCTCGAGGTGGCGCGTGCCTGCGCGGGCGACGCAGTAGCCGAGCCGCCCGAGCGCGGAGACGACGCGCCGCGCGTTCGTTTCCACGAGCTCGATCAGCAACGCGGGGCGCCGCTCGAGCAGCGACGGTGCGCCGCGGAGGACATCCGACTCGCATCCTTCGACGTCGATCTTCACGACCGAGGGCCTCAGCGCGTGGCGCTCGAGCTCCGCATCGAGCGTCTTCGTCTCGACCCAGACCGTTTCGCTCGCCGGAACGCGGCCGTCGACGAGACTCGACCAGGCGGCGTCGCCGTTCGTCGGGACGTGCAGCAGCGCGTGACCGTCGGCCGACGTCGCGGCGGCCGCGTCGACGACGACGTTCGCGCAGTCGTTGATCGCGACGTTCTCCTGGAGTCGTGCGCATGCGACGGGATTCGGCTCGATCGCGAGCACGCGGCCGCGGCCCCGCAACAGCCGCGCGGCGCAGACCGTGTAGAGGCCGACGTGCGCGCCGACGTCGACGAAGTCGCCGCCGCGCGCGAGCAGCCGGCGGATCAGCCCGAGCTCGACCTGGTCGCGGAGGCCGAAGTAGTAGTCGCGGTGCAGCGACTCGGACAGGTCGAGGCGCAGGCGCGACCCGCCGAGCTCCACCTCGTGGACGCCGGCATCGGGCAGGCGGACGAGCCGCCGGAGCCGCCGCTTGCCCGGGAACTCGACTCGCCGCGTCAGGCACAGGACCGCCGCGGCCATGCAACGCGGCTTTCCGGCGTATCAGTTGTAAAACGTAAGGGTTCTGTGAACCATCGCCGCGGCGGAGAAGTTCGAGCGCGCGCGCCGCCCTGCTTCTGCCGCGATTCGCTGTGCCAGCGCCGGTTCGTCGAGCAGCCGGCAAATCGCGGCAGCGAGCGCGCGACCGTCGTCCACCGGGACGAGCAGACCCGTCTCGCCCTCGATCACGGTCTCCCGGATCCCGCCGACCGGCGTCGCGACCACCGGGACGCCTGCCGCCTGCGCCTCGATTACCGCGAGGCAGAGGCCCTCGAAGCGCGACGGAAACGCGAAGACGTCGAAGCCGGCGAGCAGCTCGGGGATGTCGTCGCGCTCGCCGGCGAACTCGAACGGGAGTCCGGCCGCCGCGCGCTCGAGCTCGCCGCCCAGCGGCCCGTCGCCGACGACGACGAAGCGCGCGTCCGGAAACCGCTCGAGCACCGCCGGCGCCGCCTCGATCAGCGTCCGCTGGCCCTTCTGCTCGACCAGTCGCGCGACATTGCCCACGACGCTTCCGGGATGCGCGCGTCGCTCGACGTCGAACCGTGCGAGGTCGAGGCCGAGCGGGATGACGACGCCGTTGGGACGATCGTCGCGCGTGCGATCGGTCTCCGACGTGTAGATCACCTCCGGCCGCGTCAGCCAGCCGGCGTGCCAGAGGAAGCGCCCGACGAGGTTCTCCGTGCGCGGCAGCTCGGGCGTGTGGTGCGTGACAACGACGCGCGGAACGCGCGCGATGCGCGCCGCGAGCAGTCCGAGCGGCCAGACGTCGACGACGTGCACGAGCCGAGGACGCAACGCACGCAGCTCGCGGACGAGGTGGACGAGCAGCGCCGGCACCGGGCGCGGCTCGTAGGGGCGCAGGTGCGGGAGGCGCTCGAGCTCGGGCGAGCGCGGCGCGATCACGACGAACTCCTCGTCGAGCCCGGCGACGAGCTGCTCGAGGTAGCGCTCGACGGCTCCCCACGCCGACGCCTGGTGCAGGTACGCGATCACGCGAGGACGTCGTCGAGGATCGCGCCGAACCGCTCGCCGGTGCGCGCCCACGTGAAGCGCGCCGCTTGCGCGAAGCCGCGCTCGCGCATCGCCCCGGCCTCGTCCGCGTCGCCGAGGACGCGCTGCAGCGCGAACGCGATCGCGTCCGCGTCGTGCGGGTCGCAGAGCAGGCCCGCGTCGCCGACGACCTCGGGGATCGACGTGAGCGAGCTCGCGACGACGGGCGCGCCGCAGGCCATCGCCTCGAGCACCTGGTAGCCGAAGCCTTCGTAGAGCGTCGCGTCGACATAGGCCGACGCGCCGCGATAAAGCGTGACGAGCTCGTCGTCCGACACGCGGCCGAGGAAGCAAACGCGGTTGCCCGCGCGCGCCCGCAACTCCGGCTCGAGCGTACCGAGCGCCCCGCCGACGATGAGCTCCGCGTCGGTCTCGGCGCGGGCGAACGCGTCGAGCACGGTCGCGGTGTTGTCGCGCGGATCGGAGGACGCGAGGTGGAAGACGTAACGGCCGCCGCGTCCCGGACCGGGCCCGAACGCGTCGTCGAGCCCGGGGTAGACGACGGGCACGTCGAGTCCCAGCTCCGCTGCGGTCGCCTTCGAGCCGGCGACGACGCGCGCGGCGCGCGTGAGGCTGTGCCGCCAGATCAGGGACGTCAGCGCGTCGCTGCCGCGCTGGTACCAGCCGGCGCCGGCCCGCCTGTTCTCGGCAATCCGGTGGGTCGGGAGCTCGAAGAGCCAGACGACGACGCGCCGCTCCGCGCCGACGGGCAGCCGCTCGGCGAGCGTGACGAGCAGGTCGGCGGCGCGGAGCGCGCGGCGCATCCCGACCTGCTCCCAGACGATCGCCTTGCCCGGGCCGAGCACGACCGCCTCGACGTCCGGGAGCAGCGCCGCGGCCTCGCGCGTGCGCACGTACGCGACGAGCTCGAAACGGCCGAGCGCCGCGAGCGACTCGACGAGCTTCCGCTGCGAGCGCGCGTGCCCTTTGCCCGCCGGCGCGACCGCCGTCGCGTCAACCGCGATGCGCGGCACGGCGCCTCTCCCGCAGGCGGCGGACGACGGATCTCGGCAAGAGGCTCTTGCCGACGAGCGAGAGCGACAGGCGCGACATGCTCTGCGGCTGCAGCACGAACGCCTCGAGCAGCCACCGCCGCGCACGTCCGAGCTCGAACTCACGGTAGATGTTGTTCGCCGCGGCGACCCGTGCGCTTGCGCGGCCCTGCCGCACGTACGGACGCAACGCGTCCGGCAATCTCTCGCTCGTGAGGAATGCGTCGGCAAACCGCAGCTGGTCGCGAGCCTTCTCTCGCTGGTCGCCTTCCGACTTCGAGGTCGGATGCAGGCGATACGTCGACCACGGCTTGGGCACACGCCGCACCGGTCCGAGGGCCGAGAGCCGTAGGTAGAACTCGAAGTCGAAGAAGTAGTACCCGCGCTCGTCGAACGGCCCAGCCTGCTCCCACGCTCTGCGTGTCCACATCGAGCTCGGCTGCACGACGTGGTTGTCGCAGTTCATCACCATCGTCGGCGGGTCCCAGGGACGCGATGTGAGATACCCAGTCCGGTTCGAGTCGGGATCCGTGTACAGCGCGTCGCCGTACACCATCACCAGCTCTGGGTTCGCCTCGAATTCCGTGACCATCTCCGATACTGCTCCCGGCAGAAAGGTGTCGTCGGAGTTGAGGTACGCCATCAGGTCACCGGTCGTGTGCTCGAAGCCGCGATTGATCGCCGCGACCTGGCCTGCGTTCTCCTGGCGCGTCCACCAGTGCAGACGATCCGCATATCGCTCGACGATCTCGGCGCTCCCGTCCGTCGAACCGTCGTCGACGACGACGTACTCGAGGTCGGGATAGTCCTGCGCAAGCACGGAGAGGATCGTCTCCTCGAGAAACTCCGCCTGGTTGTACGCCGGCGTGACTACGGAGACCCTCATGCGCGACCGGCCTCCTGCGACCGCGTGGCGCGGCGGCGGAGCTGCATGCGACGCACGAACCGTCTCGGCAGCAGACTCTTGACGGCAAGCGAGAGCGAGAAGCGCGACGCGCTCGCGGGATGCACGACGAGCGACTCCCACAGCCACCGGCGCGCCAGCCCGAGCTCGACCATGTCGCCGTAGAGGTTGTTCGCGGCCGCGACACGCGCGCGCGCGCGTCCCTCGCGCACGTACGGCCTGAGGTTCGCTGGCAGACGATCGCCCACGAGGAAGTCGTCCGCGAAGCGCAGGTAGTCGTGTGCCTTGCCGATCTGGTCTCCAATCGTCTTGGAGCCGGCGTGCTCGCGATACGTCGACCAGGGTCGGGCGACACGCTTCACGTGCCCCTCGACGCCCGACAGTCGAAGATAGAACTCGAGGTCGAAGAAAAAGTAACCGCGCTCGTCGAACGGTCCCGCCTCTTCCCACGCTCGGCGCGTCCACATCGAGCTCGGCTGGACGACGTGGTTGTCGGAGTTGCGCACCATTGCCGGCGGGTCCCACTCCCGCGACGGCAGGTAGCCCGTGCGATTCGACTCGGCGTCGGTGTACAGCGCGTCGCCGTAGACCATGATCAGCTCTGGGTCGGCTTCGAACTCGGCGACCATCTCGGACACCGCGCCCGGCAGCAGCGTGTCGTCCGAGTTGAGGTAGGCCATCAGCTCGCCCTTGGTGTGCGCGAAGCCGAGGTTGATCGCACCGACCTGCCCGGGATCCTCGTCCATGTGCGTCCACCAGTGCAACCGGCCGGCATACCGCTCGAGGATCTCGGGACTCCGATCGCTCGACGCATCGACGACGACGTACTCGATGTCCCGGTAGTCCTGCTCGAGGACGGACAGCATCGTCTCCTCGAGGAACCGTTCCTGGTTGTACGACGGCGTGACGATCGAGACCTTCACGTCGCGAGCAGCTCCTCGTACAGCTCGGCGAAGTCGCGCGCCTCGCGCCCGGCCCCGAACTCCCGTTCCGCGACGCTGCGACAGCGCTCACGGAGATCCGCATCGAGGAGCGCGCCGACGGCAGCGGCGAGCGCACTAACGTCACCTGCGGCGACGAGCGTCCCCGTCTCGCCGTCGCGGACTGCGTCGCGCATGCCGCCAACGTCGAATGCCGCGACAGGCGTGCCGCACGCGATCGCCTCGAGGGCGGCGTTCGGCAGGTTCTCCGCAAGCGCCGGCAGCAGGAAGACGTCGGCCGCGGCATAGGCGAGCGCGAGCCGTTCGTCGTCGAGCACGCCGAGCGCCCGCACACGCGCCGGCGCGACACCTTCGCCGGCGACGATCAGCTGCACGTCGCGATCGAGCAGCTCGAGTGTGGCGACCGCCTCGCGGCCGCCCTTACGCCTGTCGGCGAGGTCGAGCGACGACCACAGCACCGTCGGACGGTCGTCGATCCCGAGCTCGCGCCGAGCGTCCTCGCGCGAGTGGGGGCGGAACACGTCGAGGTCGATGCCGTTGGGGATCCGTCTGACGGGAAAGCGCGACAGGAGCGGGCTCTCGCGCGCGATTCCCTCGAGCCAGTGTGACGGCGCGACCAGCGTGATGCGTGAACGCGCGTAGACCATGTTCTTCCAGCGATAGAGCAGTGCCGTCGTGTCACGCTGGAGTCGCGGATATTCAGCGAGGTAGGGACACGAACCGCATCCATACCGCCAGCGCTCGCAGTCGTAGGAGTAGGCGACGTGCCCGGTCAGCGCCCACATGTCCGAGAGACGCCACACGAGCGGGCGAAGGCGGGAGAGCAACGGCAGCGCGGTATGGCTGAAATAGCTTCCGTGCACGTTGTAGAGCTGCACGACCTCGGCTTCGCGGAACCAGGGGTCGAGCGCGACGCCGAACGACGACGGGTAGAGCACGTACTGGAGGTCGAGACGGTCGGTGAACGCGGCGCACGCACGATCAGCCGCGCGCCAGGCGAGGTTGCGCTTCAGCGGCCGGACGTCGGTGTCGGCGGATCGGCGTTCGCCGACGAGCATGCGCGAGCGCCAGCCGAGCGAACGCAGCCCGTCGTGGATTCGGTGCGCGGACCGCGCCGCACCGCCGCCGGCGTCGGATGCGCTGATGTGGAGGACGTTCCCCGCCAAACCGGGGCTAGCATAGGCCGAGGTCGTGGCAGACAGCCCCCGCACTCCGATCCTGCTCGTCCATCACCGCTCGGAGCTCGGCGGTGCGCCCGCGTCGTTGTCGTATCTGATCCGCGAGCTCGACCATGCGCAGTTCGAACCGCACATCTACTGTCCGCCGGGACCGGCCGCGGATCTCTTCCGGGAGTCGGGAGCGATCGTGCACACGGGTCCCGTCGCCGGCTTCACGCACATCTGGGCGTCGACATATCGCGGCCGCCGCTGGCTGCTGTTCCTCCGCGAGCTCGCGCAGCTTCCGGCGCACGTGTTCCAGTTTCGCCGGACGCTGCGGCGGCACCGGTTCGAGCTCGTGCACTTCAACGACTCGCCCCTCATTCCGGCGGCGTGGCTCGCAAAGCGCGCGGGACTGCCGGTCGTGTGGCATCTCCGTTCCGCGCTGCCGGAGGGCGGCACCGATCGCCGCTCGCAGCTCGTGCGCGCCGCGATTCGCCGCTTCGCGAACGAGTCGATCGCGATCAACCACGACGTGGGCGACGTGTTCGGCGTCGGCTCGAACGTCGTCCCGAACTCTGTCGACCTCGAACGCTTCCGCCCAGGCGACCCGCCGGCAGCGAAGGCGGCGCTCGGGCTGGCGCCCGACCGGCCGGTCGTCTCGTACTTCGGGTTCATCTATCCGTCGAAGGGTTTCCACGAGTTCATCGAAGCGGCCGCGCGACTGCGCGACGAGGGCGTCGACGCGAGCTATCTCATCGTCGGCGGCGCCGTGCGCGGCGAGGAGTTCTTCCGCACCGTCGTCGGACGCTCGCTGCAGCTCGCCGATCTGACGCGCGACTACGAATCTGAGGCGAAGAGCCTCGTGCGGAAGCTGGGGCTCTCCGACGTCGTTCGCTTCGTGCCGTTCACGCAGGACACGGCAAACCTGTATCAGGCGTCCGACGTCGTTGTCGCGCCGTCGCGCGGGCCCGAGCTCGGGCGGCCCGTGATCGAGGCGGCCGCGAGCGGCGTCCCCGTCGTCGCGTCGGGCTCGCGCACGGGCGGCGGCGTCGTCGTTCCCGGCGAGACAGGCGTCCTCGTGGACGACGTCGGCGTCGACTCGCTCGCGGACTCCGTCGCAGAGCTCTTGCGCGATCCGGAGCGGCGCCGCCGGCTCGGCGCCGCGGCGCGGGCGCATGCCGAGGCGAACTTCGACCCGACGAGGAACGCGCGCCGCATCGAGGCCATCTACCGGCGGCTCGCGCCGGTCCGCGAGCGCATCCCGATTCTCTACGTGCACCACCGCCCGCAGCTCGGCGGCGCGCCGTCGTCGCTCGCGCAGCTGATCGCGAACCTTGACGATCGCTTCGAGCCGCACGTGTTCTGCCCCGAGGGACCGGCCGCCGAGCTGTTCGCCGCCGCCGGCGCGACCGTGCACACCGGCGACGTCTCGATCTTCGCGCACGCTTGGGACTCGCCGTACGAGGGACTGCGCTGGCTCGTGCTCGGACGCGAGGTGTCCGCACTCCCGAGGCACCTCCGCCAGCTCGAGCGGTTGATGCGCGCCCACCATTTCCCGCTCGTCCACCTGAACGACTCGCCGTTGTTGCCGGCCGCACGCGTCGCGCACCGGCACGGCGCCAAGGTCGTCTGGCATCTCCGTTCCGCGCTCGCTGGCGAGGGACGCGACAGACGCTCGCGCGCGATCGCCCTGCTGATGGAGCGTTGGGGCGACGCGGCAATCGCCATCGACACCGACGTCGCGGCGCGCTTCCCGATCCATCTGCCGGTGACGATCGTCCACAACTCGGTGTCCATCCCGTCGGCGGCGAACGGGGGCGATCCTCGCCGGCCGCTCGACCTGCCCGAGGACCGTGTCGCGATCGGGTTCGCGGGATTCGTGCGGCGGCAGAAGGGTTGGCCCGAGCTCGTCGAGGCTGCGGAGATCCTCGTCGCGGATGGGCTCCCTGCGCACTTCGTGATCATGGGCGGCGGCGTTCGGCCGCCGGACTACTTCCGGACGATTCGGGGGCGCGCGCTCCAGGCGACGAACCTCCTCACCGACGAAGAATCGGCGATCAAGGATCTCGTTGCGGCAAAGGGACTCGAGGAGCATTTCTCATTCCTGCCGTTCACGGCGCAGACCGGCGAGATCTATGCGGCGCTCGACATCGTCACGTTCCCGAACCAGGGCGTCGGCCTCGGCCGGCCGGTGCTCGAGGCAGCGATGTACGGCAAGCCGGTCGTCGCCTCCGGCTCGCGCGACGGTGCAGGCGTGCTCATACCCGGCGAGACGGGGCTGTTGCTCGACGACGCGAGCCCGCAAGGCATCGCGGCGGCGCTGCGGCTGCTGATCCAAGACCCGGAGCTGCGGGAGTCGCTCGGGGATTCGGCGGCGGAGCACGCACGGCTTCATTTCGATCCGCGCGTCAACGCGCGCGCCGTCGAGGCCGTCTACGACTCGCTGCTCGGCACCGGCGCGGCCGAGCCCGCCGCCGAGCCCGTCGCCGGCCTGCGCGCGTAGAGCGTCAGCTTGTTCCGGATCGGTAGCAGCGCCTCGATTGCGCCGTCCAAGTGCTGTGCAAGGTCCGCGAGGCGGGTGAACCGCTGCTGTCTCAGGTAGAGGCTCGGCGTTGCGGTCAGCTCGCGGTGCTTGCGCGTCCATGCGATGTCGAGGCCGTGGTCGCGAACGAGCCGTGAGAGCGTCGCAGTCGTCCAGATCTGCAGGTGCCATTGCGAGTAGCGCTGCATGAGCATCAGCTTTCCGACCGGCGGAATCGTCGAGTATGCGGCGTCCGCGACGCGGTCGTAGAGGGAGTCGCCGTTCGGGGTTCCGAACGCGACGAGACCCCCTGGCCGAACGAGCGCGGCGCACGCCGCGACGACGTCGTGCGGATACTTCACGTGCTCGATCACGTCCCAGAGCGTGACGAGGTCGAAGCTCGCCGGCTCCGCGGCGGCGAGCTCGTCGGCGCCGGCGAGCCGGTACTCGACGTCGGGGTGCAGCTCGCGCGCCGCGCTGATCGACGGCTGGGAGACGTCGAGACCGACCGCGTCGTACCCGGCAGCCTTTGCGAGCGCCGGGAACTCGCCGCTGCCGCAGCCGACGTCGAGGACGCGCGCACCCGGTGCGACACCGACACGCGGAAGCTCGCGCAGCCGCGGCTCGAACTTGTGCTCGTGCCTTTTCTCGAGCGCGACGAAGTAGTCCGCGAGCCCCGACTCGGCGTACAGGCCGTCGATCTGCTCGTCGGACAGGTCGTCGCCGACGAACGTCAGGCGGCACACATCGCACTCGACGACCGTCAGCGCGTAACGCTCCAGCTCGTATCGCGGCCGGATTCGCTGGCTTCCGCACAGCTTGCAACGGTCGACGAGGGCCATCGCGCGCTTATAGCAGCCCGTCGGCCGCCGGCCACCGCGGCCTGAGTATCCTCAGCGCGCGTCGTGCCCCGACTTCTCATCCTCAGCCACGTCGAGCTGACGCGGGATCCGCGCGCCCGGCGGCAGGCGACGGCCGCGGCCGCGCACGGGTTCGACGTGACGGGCATCTGCCCTGCGGCTGCCGACGCGGCGCCTTTGCCGCTCGCGGGCGTGAACGTCCTTCGGACGCGCGGCGAGACGATCGCACCGCGGCTGCGGCGAGCGGGGCTCGGCGGCATTCGGACGCAACCGGGCAAGCCGCTCGTTCGCGAGTTGCGCGGCCTGTTCCGGCTCTGGCGCTTCGCGCGGACGAACCTCACGCTCGCCCGCCTCGCGCGGGCGGCCGGCCGCTTCGACGTCGTGCTCGCGAACGAGGTCGAGACGCTGCCCGCGGGCTGGTGGACAGCGCGCCGTTCGCACGCGCGACTCGTCTACGACGCGCACGAGATCTACGCGTCGTCGGAGCCCGACCAGCCGCGCCTGCACCGCGCGCTGCTCGCATGGGTCGAGCGAACGCTCGCGCGGCGCGCCGACGCCGTCTCGACCGTCAGCGACCCGATTGCCGACGAACTACGCCTGCAGCTCGGGCTCCGCGAGCGTCCGATCACGATCCTCAACGTTCCGGCGAGCGTCGACCTCCCGTCGCCGGAGGCGCACGACGGCCCGCTGCGCGTCGTCTACCAGGGCGCGATGGGACCCGGACGCCCCCTCTCGGATCTCCTCGACGCGGCCGGTGCCGCCGACGGCGTGCGCGTGACGATCCGCGTCGCGAACGCCGACCTCGACGCAGTGCGCGCAGACGTCGCGAACCGCGGCCTCGGCGACGTCGTCGAGGTCGTGGAGCCGGTGGAGCCGACGGAGCTCGTCGACGCGCTCGCCGGCGAGGACGTCGGCGTGATCATCAACCGACCCTCCTCGCGCAACGACGAGCTCGTCTTCCCGAACAAGCTCTTCGAGTACATGATGGCCGGTCTGGCGATCGCGGCGCCACGGCTCCCCGGTCTCGCGCCGCTCATCGACGGTGAAGGCGTGGGCGTCACGTTCGAGCCGGGCGATCCGCTGGCGCTCGGCGCGCGGCTCACGGAACTCGCGACGGACCGGGAGCGGCTGCTCGCGATGCGTCACCGCGCACGCGAGCTCGCGGTCGAGCGGTTCAACGCGGAGACCGAAGCCGTCCGGCTCGTGCGCGTACTCGGCGCGTGACCTTGCGCGCGAGGCGCCGCAGCTTTGCGGCGCTCGAACGGTCCCAGTGACAGGCATGCACGAGCACGACCGCACGCTGACTCGCGCCTAGCGCACCGAGATCGAACGTCGTCGGGTCGATGCGTTTGCCCCGCTCGAACGACGAATCCGAGACGTAGACGTCGTACGGGAGGTGGTACGCCTCGTACTCCAGCCCGAACACGCTCGGATCGAGCTTGCGCCGCACGTGCACGGCGGGAAACCCCGGCTGCCGCTCGTCCCAGCCGCTGAAGACGTAGTTGTTGTGGTAACCGAGGCGGTGACAGTGCGGCGACCCGTGCGCGGCGGTCCCGCGGACGTCGATCCCCACGTCGCGCAACCACGCCAGCTCCGCGGCGAGGTATGACGCGGTGTCGACGCCTTCGAAGTGCTCGAGGGTGAGCAGGTCGTTGTGCCAGCCGATCTCGTGGCCCAGCTCGTCTTGGAGCATGCGCAGGGTCGCGGCGAACCGCTCGTCGTGCCGGTAGTACGGCGCCGTATGGAGGACGAAGTACGTCGCCCTGATCCCACGCGCGTGCTCGAGTCGCGCAAACGCGACGGCGCTCTCGAGCCGGTCGTCGACGTCGTGCCGCAACCCGACGGCCGGCGGCTGCGCGCCGGCGAGCTCGCGGAGCGGCACGACGCGCGCGGGATCGAGCCGGGCGAGCCAGCGGTCGTAGTGCCGATAGGTGAAGCGGCGCTCCGTCAGCGGGAAGAGGAGCCTGCTCGTCAACGGTTCCTTCACAGCTTCCGAACCTAGCAACGCCATGATTAGGCGATGTGCGGAATCTGTGGGATCGCCGCGTTCGGGCGCCGCCCCGAGCTCGCGACCGCGCTTGCGATCGCCGACACGCTCGCCCATCGCGGACCTGACGCCTCCGGCTCGTTCGCCGACGACGCGGGTGTCGCGTTCGGCTTCCGCCGCCTCGCGATCATCGACCTGAGCGAGGCAGGCAACCAGCCGTTCGCGAGCGCGGACGGGCGGCTGCAGCTGATCCACAACGGCGAGATCTACAACTACCGCGAGCTCCGATCGGAGCTGGAGTCGAAGGGACACCGCTTCCGAACCGCGACCGACACCGAGGTGCTGCTCGCCGCGTACGAGGAGTGGGGCGAACGCTGCGTCGAGCGTTTCAACGGCATGTGGGCGTTCGCGATCTGGGACGGGCGACAGCGCAAGCTCTTCTGCTCGCGCGACCGCTTCGGCGTCAAGCCCTTCTACTACCGCTACGACAACGGCCGCCTCGTCTTCGCGAGCGAGGTGCGGGCGTTCCGTGCCGATCCGTCGACGTCGCTCGCCCCGAACCTGACCGCGGTCCGCGAGTACCTCGACCAGGCGTACCTCGATCACACGGACGAGACGTTCCTGGCGGGAGTGAGCCGCCTGCCGCCCGCGCACTCGCTCGTGCTCGACGCGAACGGCCTCCGCGTGGGGCGCTACTGGCAGCTCGAGCCGACCGACCCGCCGACGGAGGACCACGCCGACGCGTTCCGCGAGCTTTTCCTCGACGGCGTGCGACTGCAGCTCCGCAGCGACGTGGCCGTCGGCACGGCGCTGTCCGGCGGGCTGGACTCGTCGGCGATCGCCGCCGCAGTGAGCCGGCTGCTGCGGACGGAGCACGAGTCCGCGAAGGCGGTCGGGCCGCACCAGCGAACGTTCACCGCATACTTCGACACCGCCGGCTACGACGAGCGGCCGTACGCGCGCGCAGTCGTCGAGCAGACCGACGCGGATCCGCACTGGATTACGTTTGACGCAGCGGATCTGATCGCGAACCTGCCCGCAATCGTGGCCGCGCAGGGCGAGCCGTTCGGCTCGACGAGCATCGCCGCGGGCTGGTACGTGATGCGGGCGGCACGCGAGGCGGGGATCACGGTGATGCTCGACGGCCAGGGCGGCGACGAGCTGCTCGGCGGCTATCGCGCCCACATCGGCTTCCGGCTCGCCGACCTGCTCGCGTCGGGTCGGCTCGGCGAGCTGCGACGCGAGCTCGTAGCGTTTCGGTCGCAGCAGGGGACGGCAGCGCTCCTGACCGCGACCGCGCGTCCCTTCGCTCCCGAATCGATCACGCGCCTCGTCCGCGGCCGAGCTCGAGGCTCGTCGACGCTCGTGCACCCCGATCTGCGCTCGCACGGCGAGGCACGAGATGTGAACGGCTCGCTTTTCCCCGACCGCTTCCGCCGCTACCGCGAGCTGCTCCTGACCCGCCGCGGCCTCCCAGAGTTGCTGCGCTACGAGGACCGGAACTCGATGGCCCACTCGATCGAGGCGCGCGTGCCGTTCCTCGACCACAGGCTCGCCGAGCTGGCGTTCTCGCTCCCACCGGACGAGTTGATTCGCAACGGCCGGACGAAGGACGTGCTGCGGCGGTCGCTCGCGGACCTCCTTCCCGCGGTCGTCCGCGACCGGACCGACAAGCTCGGCTTCGTCACGCCGGAGCGCGCGTGGTTCCGCGGCGTGCTCGGCGACTTCGCGGCCGATCTCTTCTCCTCACGCTCGTTCGCCGAACGCGGCTTCGTCGACCAGCGCGCGGCCCTGCGGCGGCTCGACCGGCACCGGCGGGGAGAGATCGACGCGGGCATGGAGCTCTGGCGCGCGCTCAATCTCGAGCTGTGGGCCCGGTCGGTCGTCGACGCACCCCGGTCGTGACGAAGCACGGCGTCGTCTTCCTGACGACCGAGTACCCCAGCGAGCGCGATCCGATCGGAGGCATTTTCGTCCGCGAGCACGCCCTCGCCGCAGCAGAGATCGCCGACGTCGCCGTGATCCATCTCTCCCGGACGCGCGGCGGGCGCGGTCTCTACGAGATCGAGCCGGTCGCCGGCGAGTCGCTGCCGACGTGGCGCGTGCACTACCGGCGCTTCGGCCGACCGCTGAGCTACGCGGCGTTCGTCTCGGGAGCGGCGGCGGCGATTCGACGCGCGCGGCGCGTCGTGCGGCCGGAGGTCCTCCACGCGAACTCGCACCTGTCGATGCTGCCGGGACTCGCGATCGGCAGCGCGTTGCGCGTGCCGCTCGTCTACACCGAGCACTGGAGCATCTTCCTGCCGGACAACCCCAGCGAACTCTCGCCGGCGATGCGGCGCGCGGCACGCGTCGCGCTTCGACGCGCGAGCGTCGTCCTGCCCGTGAGCGAGGCGATGCACGCCGCGCTCGCTGCGATCGAGCCGCGCGCGAGGTTGCGGGTCGTCCCCAACGCCGTCGACACCACGCTCTTTCGTCCGAACGGACGGACGCCGAAGGTGGGCCCACCGCTGCTGTTCACGGCCGGCGGTCTGACCGAGAACCGCTCGAAGGGAATCGACTACCTCCTCGAGGCGGCATTGCCGGAGACGGCCCACGCCGCAAGGAGTACGAAGCACTCTCGGCACGACTAGGTCTCGACGGGCGCGTGCGATTTCTCGGCGTTCTCCCGAAGCCCGTGCTCGCCGACCGGATGCGCGCGGCCGACCTGTTCGTGCTCGCGAGCCGGTTCGAAAACAATCCCTGCGTCGTCATGGAGGCGATGGCGAGCGGACTGCCGGTCGTCGGGACGCGCGTCGGCGGCATTCCCGAGCTGGTCGACACGGCAGCGGGTGTTCTCGTCGAGCCGAACGACCCGCAGGCGATCGCAGACGGCGTCGACAACGCGCTCGCGCTCGACTTCGATCGCCCCGCGATCGCGCAGGCCGCGAAGGAGCGCTACGGAAGGGAACGGATCGCGAGCGAGCTCGCTGACGTCTACGAGGACGTCGTCGGACGGCGCTGACGCCGGAGCAGACCGCCGACGCGGTGCACCGTCCCAGGTCCGACCACCGCACGCGCCAGCCAGCTCCACGCGAGCGCGTCGGTCGGGTCACGGCGAAGGGCCTCGAGCAGCTCGCGGCGGCCTCGGCCGGGCCGGCGCAGGACGCAGCGGAGGATGCCGATCGAACGCGCGAGGTCCGGTCGCGGCGCGGGAGACCGCTCACGCGCCTTCTCCAGCGCTCGCAGCGCACCGGCGTCCATGCGCTCGCGCTGCGCGCTCATCTGCCGTTCGTGGACGCGGTAGAGGAGCAGAGGCTCAGGCAGGTACGCGAACCGCGCGTGGGGCAGCAGGCGCAGCCAGAGCTCGTAATCGAGCGAGCCCCAGAGCTCCGGGTCGGGGTCGAAGGCCCCGTGCGCCACGAGCAGCTCGCGACGGACGACGACCGACGAGCTGACGACGGAGTTCTCGCGCACGAGGTCCGCCGCCGACGGCGC